>Ga0207872_100088_pt1 | contig 80177 bp, 87 predicted proteins | sample Passage260B_FD_187372 | JGI IMG/M metagenome (GOLD analysis project Ga0207872, IMG submission 187372) | Cellulose adapted compost microbial communities from Newby Island Compost Facility, Milpitas, CA, USA - Passage2 60B (SPAdes) (version 2) ...
CTAAATTTACCCCACAAAGTGACGATTCGCTTTGAAGCGTAGTCCGATTACTTTGCGGGGGCCCCGGAAACGGGTTCAGCTTGAAGCACACGCATTCGCTTCCGGTTTTCAGGGTGCAAACCCTACATAATTAATGAACCAGGCTCGTATTGCAACAGGGCAGTACGGGCCTGGTTTTTTTCAGGAGTCGAAAGGGCGCGAGTTCTTGAAGTTCGCGATACTCCGTATCATCGCGTAAACAAGAAATCCGATTGTGCATTCAATAAATGGAGAACCTTTGGACGAAATGTGTCCAGGTATTTCAAGCTTACGGCATCCATCAAATAACCGTCAACGGTAGTAGACGGAACAATCCGTGGGCTGCAGCTTCAAGACGCCGTCTCGCCGCAGTCCGCGGATCTTGCGCAGGACGACCGAACGCGGGGCAAGCGTCCACAGATGCCAGCAGATGAGGCTGATCATGAACGATTCGTGCACCCAGGGATAAGCAACCGCGATGACGCAGAGTCCGAACCAAAGCAGATGGCGGTGCAGGCGCCGGAACAGGCCGTGTTCGATATGCTGGACGGGCACATAACCGATCCACGGCGCATTCACGCTCCACCGGAAACGCCGGAATTCCGGTTCATCGACGCGAATCAAGGTCAGCCGGATAATGACGAAATGGACGAGCTCCACGCCGATGAGGCTGATCATCCAGGAGAGAATGCCGGTTGTGCCGTACAGGCCGCCCTGGAGCACGCCGAACAGCGCGGCGATGAGCAGGTAGCTGATCTTCACTTCCCGCGGTATCGGGATCCGGCGGATGAGCTGATAATGATAGATCGTCGCCTTTTCATCCAATTGTTGACGACGCGGCATCATGGGATTTTTCCTCCAACTGCATGCTGAAAAGGGTTTACCAACTATATCGGAAGAGGCGCATGCCGGATGAATGCCTGCCGGGCAAATGCGGATGGTCCCATGGAACCAAATATTTGCGGCAAACATATATTGAAGCAAAATATTTGAAAAGACCTTTGAACAAGTATATCGAACTAGACATTGTGGCATAATGGGAGTTGAAAGAAGGACAGGAAGGATGAGTCGGCATGGAGGAAAGCGTCCGACAATGCTGCATCATTTGCGGGCAGGAGAAGGAGTTCGGCATCACGATTATCTCCGAATTTATATGTGAGTCTTGTGAAGCCGAGATGGTGCGCACCGATGTGAAGGACGAGAAATATCCGTTCTTCATCCATCAATTGAAACGAATCTGGGTCCAGAAGAACGCGTGAGCGGCCGCATCCGACAAGGGACGGCCGTTTTTTTGCTGCTCGGTGGTATCGCGGCGTTTCTTCCTTTATTATAGAAGAAACAGGAGAGGAGGGAACGGAAGCGGATGCCGGAGTTCGAAGCGCCGCTTTACACGCAGCTCGTACGCAGGCTTGGGCGCGGCCCGGTCAGCTTCCACGTGCCCGGACATCAATACGGACGCGCGCTGCCGGACGAGCCGTTCGCCATGTTCCGGGACATCATGGGCATAGACGTCACGGAACTGGAGGATACGGACGACCTGCACCATCCGGAAGGCATCATACGGGAAGCGCAGCAACTGGCCGCGCGCTGCTTCGGAGCGGACGAGACGTTCTTTCTCGTCGGCGGCAGCACGGCCGGCAATCTCGCGATGCTGCTCGCCGTCCTCGATCCGGGCGATGCGATCATCGTGCAGCGCAATGTGCACAAGTCGGTGCTGAACGGCATTGCATTGGCGAGGGCGCGGGCGATTTTCGTGGCGCCGCAGATCGAACCGGTATCCGGACTTCCGACCGTCCCTGCGGCAACTGACATTGAAGCGGCATTGGACCGCTATCCGGACGCCAAGGCGGTATTCCTGAGCACGCCCAACTATTACGGCATGCATGTCGATCTTGCGCCGTATGCGGAGATTGCCCGCCGCAGGAATCTGCCGCTTCTGGTGGATGAAGCGCACGGCGCGCATTTCGGGCTGCACCCGGCTTGTCCGCCTTCCGCAATAATGTCCGGCGCCGATGCGGCGGTTCAATCGACGCACAAGACGCTGACCGCGCTGACGATGGGCGCCATGCTCCATGTGCGCCGGGGCAGGTTGTCAATGGACCGGCTTCGGCGCGCCCTGACGGCGGTGCAAAGTTCAAGTCCATCCTACCCGATTCTGGCGTCGCTCGATATTGCCCGGGCAATGATCGCGGCCTTAGGCCCGGCATGGCTGGAGAGCGGCATGAAGGCGGCAAGCCGCCTCCGGGAACGGCTGGCTGAACGAAACGGCCCGTTCGCCATGGTGGAGCCGGCCGTCGGCGAAGCTTGCAGCGCCGTTGACCCGATGCGCATCGTGCTGCGGGATGCGACCGGCAGGCTCAGCGGCATTCGGCTTCAACAATTGCTGGCGGAGCAGGGATGCTGGGCCGAGATGGCCGACGACCGCTATGCGGTGCTGCTGTTCGGTCCGCGCGCGACCGCAGCGGACGCGGACAAGCTCGTTTCGGCGCTGGACAGCATTTCGGCGGAGATCACCGGATATCCGCCGGCAACAGATGCCGGTCCAGGACCGATTGACACTGCGGCCTATGCGGCTGAACCGGAGGATCGCATCGGCGAGCCGTTCGCCATTCCGTTCATGCCGCCGGCGGAAGACGAAACGGAAACCATACCGCTTGAAGAAGCGGCCGGACGTACGGCCGCTGAAACCGTCATTCCTTATCCGCCGGGCATTCCGCTGCTCTATACGGGCGAACGGATCCGCGAAGCGCAGATCGCAGCCATCCGCAGGCTGGCTGCGGCGGGCGCGCGTTTCCAGGGAGCGCCCGACGCCGGCATGCGGACGATCCGGGTCATGGCACCACAACGACGCGACAACGACAGGTGAAGGGGACGAACCGGTGAGCAGAGGCTTTTTTCTGACGATTGAAGGCGGCGAAGGCGCAGGCAAGACGACGATTCTGCAGGGCATCGCCGATTGGCTGAAAACGCGGGGATGGGATGTCGTCGCGACGCGCGAGCCGGGAGGCATTCCGATTGCCGAGAAAATCCGGGAAGTGATTCTCGACCGCGGCCACACCGACATGGAAGCGCGGACGGAAGCGCTGCTCTATGCGGCCGCCCGCAGGCAGCACCTCGTCCAGAAGGTGGAGCCGGCGCTTGCGGCCGGCGCGGCGGTGCTGTGCGACCGGTTCGTCGACAGCAGCCTCGCCTATCAGGGCCATGCGCGCGGGCTCGGCATGGAGGAGGTCTGGTCGATCAACCGGTTCGCGATCGGCGATCTTATGCCGGATTTGACGCTGTATCTGGACGTCAGGCCGGAAGTCGGCCTCACACGGATCCGGTCGGCCGGCGGAAGGGAGATCAACCGGCTGGATCTGGAGGACTTGTCTTTCCATCAGAAAGTGCGCGAAGGCTATCTGCTGCTGGCGCAGCGCCATCCCGAGCGAATCGTGACCATCAACGCGGAGCAGCCGCCGCAACAGGTGCTTGCGCAGGCACTGCAAGAAACGGAAAAAAGACTTAAAGGGTTTTCACATTTCCGCGTCAAATAATATAAAATAGGTACACATCCAACCAAGGGAGGGATACGCATGAAACTTGTCATTGCCGTTGTGCAAGACAAGGACAGCAACCGGCTGTCCACCGCCCTCATTCAGGAAGGATTCCGCGCAACGAAGCTGGCGAGCACCGGAGGATTTCTTCGTGCAGGAAATACCACTTTTATGATCGGAATTGAAGACGAACGGGTGGAAGACGTTCTGCGCGTCATCCGGAACAACTGCAAAATCCGCGATCAGCTCGTGACGCCGGTATCTCCGATGAGCGGTTCGACCGATTCGTACATGCCTTTTCCCGTCGAAGTGCAGGTCGGAGGCGCGGCGGTGTTCGTGCTTCCCGTCGAACGGTTTGAGCATTATTGATCACCCGCATGACGCAACCATTTATCGTCCGGTGAAGAGCATGACCCGTCATGCTCTTTGCTTGGGCTAAAAAGCAGCTTTACTCCATACATGGGAAGGAAACGCGATGAAAATCAATCCCGGATACCGCACAGTCGGACAAGACCGGACGCGGATGGACACCGTCCAGCGTCAGGCGGCGCCCAAATCGTTCGCCGATTTCATGCAGGAGCAGGAAACGGCCAGAACGCAGGAAGCGCTGCAGCGGATGCTGAACGACATCCATCAGCAAGGGGAACGGTTGGCCCGCAACATGACGGTGCGCGAGCTGATGCTGTACCGTCAGATGGTGAAACGGTTCCTCGAGGATACGGTCAGGCGCGGCATCGGCCTCAAGGAGACCCGCGGCTGGGACCGGAGGGGCCGGGTCAAGCGCTACAAGCTGATCGAAGAGGTCGATGCCGTCCTGGTCAGCATGGGCGAAGAATTGCTGCAGACCGAGGAAGGACGGCTCGAACTTCTCGACAAAATCGGCGAAATCCGCGGACTGCTGATGAATCTGCTGTTCTGACGGAAAGGATCGGTAACGCCATGCGAATCAGCGACATCACCGGCCAGCCGAAAGCGGTGAAACTGCTCCAGGCGGCCATAAGAACCGGCAATGTCTCCCACGCCTATCTGTTCGGCGGTCCCGCGGGGACGGGGCGGAAACAGGCCGCGCTCGCCTTCGCGCAGGCGCTGTTCTGCACGTCCGGCGGGCCGGATGCGTGCGGCGAATGTCTGGCTTGCCGGAAGATCGAACACGGCAATGAGCCGGATCTGCATCTCGTGGAGCCGGACGGCGCGGCGATCAAGATCGACCAGATCCGCGGTCTGCAGCGCGACTTGTCGTACCGGTCGGAGGAATCGAAGCGCAAGGTCTATATCATGGAACGGGCGGAGACGATGACGCCGCAGGCGGCCAACAGCATGCTCAAGTTTCTCGAAGAGCCGTCGTCGCCTGTCGTCGCCATTCTGCTCACCGAAAATCCGCAGGCGATTCTCCCGACCATCCGCTCACGCGCCCAATTCGTTCCTTTCCTCCCGCTGCCTCCCCAAGTCATGCTCGAGAGACTGCTTGCCGAGGGCCATCCGCCGCTTCTTGCCCGGGCAGCGGTGCACCTGGCCTCCGGAATCGACGCCTGCCGCGCGATTATCCAGCAAGAGGGGTTTGCAGAAACGAGAAAGCTGGTGATACAATTGGGGAAAGACAGCCTGGGCAGATTACCCGCCGCGATGGTCAGCATCGGACAAGCGTTCAAGAACGGTCTGCAAGCGGACCGGATCGAAACCGTTCTCGCGCTGCTGGCGCTCTGGTATCGGGATCTGCTGAACGTCCAGATCGGCAGGCGGGAGCAGGTTGTCTTCGCAGACGAACTCGGCTGGATGGACAAGCATGCGTTCATGCGCAAACCGCATGAATGGGTCGCATGCATGGAGCATACGCTTGAAGCAGGCAGACGCATCCGTGCCCACGTATCGCCGCAGCTTGCCCTCGAGCAGCACCTAGTGAAGATTCAGGGGGGCTGAATCCTTGTACAATGTCGTCGGTGTCCGTTTCAAGAAAGCGGGCAAAATTTACTATTTCGACCCGTTGGACTACCCGGTCGAGACGAATCAGCACGTCATTGTCGAGACGGCGCGGGGAATCGAATACGGCAAGGTCGTCATCGGCCGGAGACAGGTGGACGAGTCGGATGTCGTGCTGCCGCTGAAGCGGGTCATCCGCATCGCGGACGAGGCCGACGCCCGGGTCGTCCGCGAGAACGAAGCGGCGGCGAAGCAGGCATTCGCCATTTGCCTCGAGAAGATCAAGCAGCATGAGCTGGGCATGAAGCTCGTTGATGTCGAATATACGTTCGATCGAAACAAGATTATTTTCTACTTCACCGCCGAAGGCCGCGTCGACTTCCGCGAGCTGGTCAAGGATCTGGCCAGCGTCTTCCGGACCCGGATCGAGCTCAGGCAGATCGGCGTGCGCGACGAGGCGAAGATGCTCGGCGGCATCGGGCCTTGCGGACGCATCCTTTGCTGTTCGTCCTGGCTCGGCGACTTCGAGCCGGTATCGATCAAGATGGCGAAGGATCAGAGCCTGTCGCTCAATCCGACGAAGATTTCGGGCTTGTGCGGCCGGCTGATGTGCTGCCTGAAATTTGAGCACGACCATTACGAGAGCGTGCGCGAGGAAATGCCCGCCGTCGGCAAAATTGTCATCACCTCTTACGGCGAAGGCAAGGTGACGGCCATCAACGCCGCTGCCCGCACGCTGTACGTCCAGCTGTTTGAATCGGGCGGCAAGCCGAAGGAGCTGCCGTTCGACGACTGTGTCGTGAAAGCATAACGCCAAGTCGCGGGTGCCGAGGTGGGACAGTGACGAGAGACCTGTTCGATCAAGTCGAACGCATGGAGGCCGTTCTCGGGCAGATGCTGAGGGAGACGGCCGACATCAAGCGGAATATCAAGTCGCTCATCGAAGAGAACAAAAGGCTCAGCATTGAGAACCAACAACTTCGCAAGCTGCTGAAGACGAGCGCGGTGACGGTTCGGGCGGAACTGGCGGCTGCGGGACTCGCGGAGGAAACATCCGCCGACCGGCGCGATGAGGAAAGCCATGTGCACGTCGGCGAAGGCTACGATAATCTTGCCCGTCTATATAATGAAGGATTCCATATCTGCAATGTCTATTACGGTCACCTCCGCACGGAGGGCGACTGTTTGTTCTGCCTGTCTTTTCTTCATAAATAATGGAAGACCTGACGGCTGCTTGCCGGCGGCGCAATCTTGAGCGCTGCGGCGGGCAGCCATATTTTGTTTCGCCGGACCGGTCCCTGTACATTTGCAAGAAACGGGTTTGTTCATTAAGCTTATGGTAAGAACGTTATTTTCCACCGGATGGAAAGGCAAGGAGTCGACTTCCCGACATGAACAGGCCTGACGCGCAGCCGATGCTCGAGCCCGGCGAAAGGCTCGACCATCTGCTGACGCAAGACTTGAAAATCATTCAAAGCCCGGAAGTGTTCAGCTTCTCGCTCGACGCGGTGCTGCTCGCCCGTTACGCCGGCGTGCCGGCCAGAGGCCGCGTGCTCGACCTGTGCACGGGCAACGGCGTCGTGCCGCTGCTTCTGACGACGCGGACGGCGGCGTCGGTTGACGGCGTCGAGATTCAGCCGAAACTGGCGGACATGACGCGGCGAAGCGTGGCGCTCAACGGCCTGGAGGACCGGATCACGATCATCGAAGCCGATCTGCGCGAATGGTCGAAGCGCGCCGATGTGCGCGGCGCCTACGATGCGGTCACGATCAACCCCCCATATCTGCCGCGCGGATCCGGAGAGTACAAGGAGAACATCCACAAAGCGATGGCGCGGCATGAAATCGGGTGCACGCTGGACGACGCCGCGGCGGCATGCGCGGCGGCGGTCAGAAGCGGCGGGCGCGTCACCATGGTGCACCGTCCGTCCCGGCTGGCGGACATCATCGAGACGCTGCGCCGCCACCGGCTCGAACCGAAGCGGATGCGGCTCGTCCACCCGAAGCGGGAGGCGGAAGCGAACATCGTGCTGATCGAGTCGCTGAAGGACGGCAGGCCGGAGCTCCGGCTTGAACCGCCGCTCATCGTCTACGAACCGGACGGACGATATACGGACGAGCTGCTGCATATATTTTATGGAAGAAAAACGGAGCTGGCGGGCGTACCCGCCGCGGCGGAGGAGGAGCGGACGTGAGCGGGAAGCCGGACGGAAAGCCGGATGACCGGCAGCGGGAGCGGCAGGCCGTGCAGGTCCAGCGGAGCTTCGCCGAACGCGAGCGGCCCGGCACGCTTTATCTCGTGGCGACACCGATCGGCAATCTGGAAGATATGACGATGCGCGCCATCCGCACGCTCAAGGAGGCCGATCTGATCGCGGCCGAAGATACGCGCCAGACCCGCAAGCTGCTGACGCACTTCGACATTCGCAACCGCCTGGTCAGCTACCATGAACATAACCGGGATGCGAGCGGCCCGGAATTGCTCAGGATGCTGGAAGAGGGGCTCAGCATCGCGCTCGTCAGCGACGCGGGCACGCCCGCCGTCTCCGATCCGGGCGCCGAACTGGCGGCCGAAGCGGCGGCCCGCGGCATCCCGGTCGTGCCGATTCCCGGCGCGAACGCTGCGGTGTCCGCGCTCATCATCTCCGGGCTGCCGACGCACCGGTTCCTGTTCGCCGGATTTCCGCCCCGCGACCGCAAGGGGATGCAGCGGTTCCTGGACAGCCTGGAAGCGGAGCCGGGCACGCTCATTCTGTACGAATCGCCGCATCGCGTGCAGAAGACGCTGGCTGCGCTGGCCGAGCGGTGGGGAAGCCGCCGCATGGCGCTCGTGCGCGAACTGACGAAGCGCCACGAGGAAGCGTTGCGCGGCACGGTCGCCGATGTGCGGGATTACGCCGCGGCGCATCCGCCGGCGGGCGAATGCTGCCTCGTCATCGAAGGAGCGGCGGAGTCCGAAGCCGGGGAGGCGGCGGAAAACCCGGCCGGCGAATGGTGGGCGCGGATGACGTCCGCCGAGCATGTCGCCCATTACGAGCGGCAGGGCATGTCGCGCAAGGAAGCCATGAAGCGGGCGGCGGCCGACCGCGGGCTGAAGAAGCGCGACATCTACGCGGCGCTTCTGGCCGAAGCGGACGGGCCATTAGAGGACAAGCCTTGAGGGCAAAAAAAAAAAAACCTTCCCGGCCGGCAGCCCGGCGCGGGAAGGCAGCAAGGAGTATAAAAAAGGTTAGAATTATCGAGGTAGTTTCTTTTCTATTATAACCTATTTTTCGTAAAAGTGACACTTTTTTTTCACGAGATTTTCACTGTGCCGTCCGCGGCCGGACGCCATCAGGAATTGGCGGGCACGGGCAGCTCGGAGATGCACTCGTGGCAGACGATCTTGCCCTTGAAGTACGTGACATTCTCGGCATTGCCGCAGAAAATGCAGGCGGGTTCATATTTCTTCAACATGATGCGTTCCCCGTCGACATAAATTTCAAGGGCGTCCTTCTCTCCGATGCCGAGCGTGCGGCGCAGTTCGATCGGAATAACGACACGGCCCAGTTCGTCGACCTTGCGTACAATGCCTGTCGATTTCATCATAGCGATTCTGCTCCTCTCAAGCGATTCAACATTATTCGACATAGTTCAACTTTTTCTGCTAATTATAGTACCAACCATTCCCATAATAGTCAACAGAAAATAACAGGAAATTCACGCCTCCATTTCTAAGAAACACCCGGCAAAACCGATGAAAATCCGGTTCAGGCGAGGAAATGGGGCGTTCTTCGGACATCAGGAGATAATTCGACACAGATCGACAAATTCGACAATTTTGTGAAGGGACTGTCGAATTTCGAAAGGGGTGACGCGCGTGCACCACGAATTGCCCGAAGAGAAAGTGTTCAAAGATCCTGTTCACAAATCCATCTATGTCAAAGACCGGATTATCTGGAACCTCATCAACACGAAGGAATTTCAGCGGCTCCGCCGGATCCGCCAGCTCGGCACGTCCTACCTGACGTTCCACGGCGCCGAGCACAGCCGGTTCTCCCATTCGCTCGGCGTCTATGAGATTACGCGCCGGATCATCTCCCAATTCGAGCGGCTCGGCGATTCGGACTGGCCGAAGGAAGAGCGGCTGACTGCGCTGTGCGCTTCCCTGCTGCATGATGTCGGTCACGGGCCGTTCTCGCATTCGATCGAGGCCGTGTTCGACACGCACCACGAGGAGTGGACCTGCCGCCTTCTGCTCGAAGACACGGAATTGAACCGCGTGCTGCGCGGCGTCTCCGACGATTTTCCGGAGCGGATCGTTTCGGTCATCCGCAGGACACACGAGAAACCGATCGTCGTCAGCCTGGTCACCAGCCAGCTCGATGCCGACCGGATGGATTTTCTGCTGCGCGACGCTTATTATACCGGAACGCATTACGGCACGTTCGACATCGACAGAATTCTGCGCGTTATGCGCCCCCACAAGGGCCGGATTGTCGTCAAAGAGAGCGGGATGCATGCGGTCGAAGACTACCTGATGTCGCGGTATCAGATGTACTGGCAAGTTTATTTCCATCCCGTGACGCGCAGTTCGGAAATCGTGCTGCGGCAAATTTTCCGCCGGGCGAAAGAACTGTACCGCGGCGGCTGGCGCTTCGATTCCCTGCTCGAGCCGCTCAAGCGCCTGTTCGACGGCGAAATGACCGCCGACGACTATTTCCGGCTGGACGAGCCTCTGGTCCAGACGCAGTTCATGATGTGGACGGACGAGAAAGATCCGCTGCTTGCGGACCTGTGCCGGCGGTTCCTCCACCGCAGACTGTATAAATATACAACGATGGACGAGCCGGACGAAGCGCTCCTGGGCCGCGCGCGGCAGGCGCTTCTGGATGTCGGGCTGAATCCGTCCTATCATCTCGAAATTGATTACCCCTACGATCTTCCGTATCATATATACCGTCCGGGCGGCGACAGCGGTCCCGGAGCACAGCCGATTCTGCTGCTCGGCGAACACGACGAGCTGACGGACATCGCCGACCGCTCCGAGATCGTCCGGTCGATCGCCGGCATACACAGGGGCAGACATCATCTTTATTACCCGGAAGACATGCTGCTGAAACACCGGGACCGATTGCCGTCCGACATCAGGCGGCTGATTGGCATGGCGTGAAGGCGGCCCGGGCATCCCGGAAGGAGATTTGGACATGTTGATCGATTCGCATGCGCATCTGGATTCCCATCGGTTCGACAACGATCGGGAAGATGTGATCCGGCGCGCCAGGGAAGCCGGCGTCGAACTGATCGTCAACATCGGCTTCAACCGCGAGACGATTCCGACGACGCTCGAGCTGACGGAGCGTCATTCGTTCATCTACGCGGCCATCGGCTGGCACCCGGTCGACAGCATCGACATGCGCGAGGGCGACCTGGAATGGATCGAATCGCTTGCGGCGCGCGAGAAGGTCGTTGCGATCGGCGAGATCGGCCTCGACTATCACTGGGACACATCGCCGAAGGAAGTGCAGCATCAGGTGTTCCGCGAGCAGATCCGGCTCGCGCGGCGGCTCGGCCTGCCGATCGTCATCCACAATCGCGACGCGCACGAAGATGTCGTGCGCCTGCTCCGGGAAGAGCGGGCCGAGGAAATCGGCGGCGTCATGCACTGCTTCTCGGGCAGCTGGGAGATCGCGAAGATGTGCCTGGACATGAACTTCTACATCTCGTTCGGCGGCCCCGTTACGTTCAAGAATGCGCGGGTGCCGAAAGAGGTGCTGGCCAAGGTGCCGCTTGACCGGCTCATGATCGAAACGGACTGCCCGTATTTGTCTCCGGAACCTTATCGTGGAAAACGAAACGAGCCCGCTTACGTGTCCTACGTCGCGGAGGCGGCCGCCAAAATTAAGGGAATTGACTTACAGGAACTGGTAAAAATCACGGGACAGAATACTCTGAATTGTTTTCGAATTCGAGATAAGTCGGTCTAAACCGTTGAAACAATGATTTTGCTCACAAAAAAAGTGGCATTACCCGCGAGAAAATCTCCGAAAATGCACTTTAAACCGAAAATAACGCGAAAATCGCATTTTGAACGTCCTTTACAACGCGCAACTCGAGGGGGTATGATGTCTCACAGAACTTTGCTGAGAGTTGAACATTTCCAGACGCTGAATCTCCCGGGGGACGGGAGAGCGGGGGAACCAGTCAGCGGCAACCGGACAATGCGGATTGCCGGCACCGCTGAATCCGATCGGGGTGAATTGACCGGACGCGCGATCCGAAGCGGCGAAAGGTCATAGGGCGGCTCTCGGCCCGAACCCGTCAGCTAACTCCGCAGGCGTATTTGAGAGTGATCGTCTCGTGCTTTGACAGTCCGAAGTTTTATTTATCCTCTTCGAAGCCACGATGGGATCCTCTGTCGGCGGCTTTATTTTTTGAATATTGTGGCAACCGGCGACATAGGTTTCTCCAGGAAGACGGACAGACGACGGGGCGTGAATCTGGAACGACAGCACGATTCTGAAAACAAAAACGTTCGCGTCAATCGTATCATGCATCATCCTAAGGCGGCGAGCAATGTAAGGAGGACCGAAGACATGGGAAAGTTCCTTCCGGAATCCCATGGATCACGATCATCCGGCATGAACTTCGCAATGCGTTGGAAGCATGAGAACGTACGTCTGGTTCTTCTGAGCGCAATTCTTTCAATCGCCATGACTTTCATGCTGCTGGTGCTGCTCTACGGCACGGCCGACAAACAGGTATCGGTCGTCGTGGACGGCGAGGAACGTATCGTCACGACGAAGCAATGGGTGCTGGAAAAGCTGCTTGACGAGCTCGACATCGAGGTCGGGCCGAACGACGAGGTGTCGAAACCGCTCAACGCGGCGATCAAGGACGGCGACCGGATCGTCATCAACCAGGCGGTGCCGGTCACGGTGGTCGCCGACGGCAAGGCGGTGAAGGTGTATCCGACCCGCCATACGGTTCAGGCGGCCCTGAGCGAAGCGGGCGTCGACCTGCGCGACGACGACAAGGTGTATCCTTCGCCGGGCGCGGCACTCGAGCCGGACATGACGATTGAAGTGGTGCGCGTCGACAAGCACGTGGTGCAAACCGAAGAGGTCATACCGTATGCGGTCGTCAAGAAGGACGACCCGAATCTGGAAAAAGGCAAGGAAAAGGTCATTCAGCACGGCAAGGACGGCGTCGTCGTCAATCTTGTCGAGAAAACGTTCGAGAACGGCGTGTACGTAAATTCGCGGCTGCTGACGAAGACGGTGTCGGCGGAGAAGCAGGATCAGATCGTCGCCGTCGGCACGAAGAAGCCGGAGCCGAAAGCGGCCGTGTTGTCCGCCGAATCGGAGACGGCAACGAAGGTCACGCGTGAAGGCGTGACGTTCAAGGCGAAGAAAGTGCTCAAGAACGTGACGCTGACGGCGTATTCCGCCGGTTTCGAGTCGACGGGCAAGACCGAGGATCATCCGCTATACGGCATTACGGCTTCCGGCACGAAAGTGCAGGAAGGCCGGACGATCGCCGTCGATCCGGACGTCATTCCGCTCGGCTGGTGGGTGTACATCGAAGGCATCGGATTCCGGCGTGCGGAAGACAAAGGCAGCGCGGTCAAAGGGAAAAAGATCGACATTTACTACGACAGCGAGACGAAGGCGGAGCGCTTCGGCAAGAAGAAGGGCTACACCGTCTACGTGATCGGGCCGAACAAGCCGACGGCAAGCTGAGGCTGCGGCTGCCGCCGGGCGTGCCCGTGATTCATCCTATGGATTCATCACCGCAATTATGCTTGAGCGGCTGGAAACCTCTGTGCGGCATCCCCGCGGATGCCGCGCCGGGGTTTTCTTGTCGTTGCGGAGGCGCATAGCGGGGCGAAGCTGCGGCCATCATCATGAAGAGGACGAGCCGTTTACCGGGCTTGGGAAAGGAATGCGACATGATCCAGGAAATTATCGTCGTCGAAGGCAAGGACGACACCGCCGCCGTGAAGCGCGCGGTTGAGGCGGACACGATCGAGACGGGCGGCTCGGCAATCGGCGAGGAAGTGCTTCGCCGGATTGAACTGGCCGCAGCGCGCCGCGGCGTCATCATCTTCACCGACCCCGATCATGCGGGCGAACGGATCCGGCGGATCGTGGCGGACCGCGTGCCGGGCTGCAAGCATGCGTTCCTGCCGCAGGAGCAGGCGGAGCGGGGCGGCAAGTTCGGCGTCGAGCACGCGACGCCGGAAGCGATCCGGCAGGCGCTTGCCGCCGTTCGGACCGAGCGGCCGGCGGAAGAAGCCGGAGCGGATGTCGTCGAGTGGGATGACCTGATGGAGGCGGGGCTCATCGTCCACCCGGAAGCGGCTCAGCGGCGCCGGGAGCTCGGCAGACGGCTCGGCATCGGCTATGCGAACGGCAAGCAGTTTTTCCGCCGCTGCCGGATGCTCCGCATCACGAAGCGGGAGCTGGCCGAAGCGCTTGCCGCCATGGACGGCGGAGAGGGGGAAGCAGGATGATGACGGACGGCATGCGAATGAGCCGGCCCGCGGGAGACATCGGCACGCCGAAGCGGACGCGCGAAATCATCGCGCGATACGGCTTCACGTTCCGCAAGGCACTCGGGCAAAATTTTCTCGTCGACGCGAATGTGCTGCGCAAGATCGTGGATGCGGCGGAGCTTGGGCCGTCGAAGGGCGCGCTTGAGATCGGTCCGGGCATCGGGGCGCTGACCGAGCAGCTCGCCGTGGCCGCGGGCAAGGTGGCGGCGATCGAGCTGGACCGGCGGCTCATTCCGATTCTGGAGGAGCTGTTCGCGCCTTGCGCCAACGTGGAGATCGTGCACGGCGACGCACTGAAGCTCGATCTGAAGCAGCTGATTGCCGAACGGTTCGCCGGTCTGGAACGCGTCAGCGTCGTCGCCAATCTGCCTTACTACGTAACGACGCCGATCCTCATGAAACTGCTGGAGGACCGGCTGCCGCTTGAACATATTGTCGTGATGGTGCAGAAGGAAGTGGCCGAACGCATGACGGCGCCGCCCGGAGGCAAGGAATACGGCAGCCTCAGCGTCGCGGTCCGCTATTTCGCGGAGCCGGAGGTCGTGTGCACCGTGCCGCGCACCGTCTTCGTGCCGCCGCCGAACGTCGACTCGGCCGTCGTGCGCCTCACCTTGCGCGCCCGGCCGCCCGTGGACGTCACGGACGAAGCGATGTTCTTCCGCGTCGTGCACGCGGCGTTCGCCCAGCGCCGGAAGACGCTGGCGAACAACCTGACCGCGCTGCTCGGCAAGGAGCGGCGCCAGGAAGCTGCCGCGCTGCCGGCGTCCTGCGGCATCGACCCCGGCCGGCGGGGCGAGACGCTGTCGCTCGAAGAATTCGCGGCGCTTGCCAACAAGCTGGCCGAACATCCGGCATAACTGGCTGAACACCAGACGGGCCGCCCTTCCATAGGATAGACGGAAGAGGTGATCAGCCCATGAAGCAAGGGGATTGCGTCGTGCGAAAATCGTACGGCGGCGACATCCTGTTCCGCATTGAAGCCATCGTCCGGCAGACGGCCATTCTGAAGGGTGTCGACTACCGGCTGCTGGCCGACGCTCCGCTCTCCGATCTTGTCGTCGTCCGGCAGCCCGAAACGAGCAGCGCCGCCGTGGCGGCGAAGATCAAAGAGCACGAATCGCTCAGACGCTTCCGGCGCCAGGAGGGGGAGGCGGAAAGCTTCCGCTCCGACACGGAGTCCGTGGACGATGCGGAAGCATACCGCCAGGAGACCGCGAACCCGCCGGGCGGGTATTTCGAGATGCCCGGCCGTGTCCTGCATCTCGACGGGGACGGCGCATATCTGCGCAAAAGCATGGCGCTGTACGCCCAGATGAATGTGCCCGCCGACTGCATCCACTGCCACGAATCGGTGATGCCGGAGGTGATCGGCCGGCTTCTGCCGCAGGTGCGGCCCGACATCGTCGTGATCACGGGACACGACGGCGTCCTCAAGAACCGGCCCTACGCCAGTCTCCGCCCGCTCAGCAGCTACAAGAACTCCGTCCATTTCGTGCAGGCCGTCCGCGCCGCCCGCGCCTATGAACCGAACAAGGACAACCTGATCATCGTCGCCGGCGCTTGCCAGTCGCACTTCGAAGCTTTGCTCATGGCCGGGGCCAACTTCGCCAGCTCGCCGCGGCGGGTGATGATCCACGCCCTCGACCCGGTCGTCGTGGCGATCAAGGCGAGCCGCACGCCGTTCCGCGAGCCGATCCATCTGACCGAAGCGATCCGCGGCACGATATGCGGAGCGGAAGGGATGGGCGGCGTCGAGACGTTCGGCAAGCGCCGGCTCGGAACGCCGCGTCCGGGGTGGAATGCGAAGAAGGTCGTTCCGGCTTACGGTGCATAAAATCATGTCGGATTGCGGACATTCATAAAAAGGGATAATAGACTGTTGACAACCGATTTATGGTGTTGTTATAATATTTTCTTCATTTGACACTGCCGCTTCTTTTCATGTATAATGGACAAGGAAAGAGGTGGTAGTGACGATGGCGAAGAATGCGCTGCTCGAAATCCGACGCAGTCTGGAAGCGCACGTCGGTTCCAGAGTCTGTCTGCGAGCCAACGGTGGACGCCGCAAGACGATCGAGCGGACCGGCGTGTTGGAAGAGACCTACCCTTCTGTTTTTATCGTGAAGCTTGACCAGGAGCAACATGCTTTCAAACGCGTGTCTTACAGCTATGCCGATATTTTGACGGAGACCGTCGAGGTGACCGTCGTCAGCGACGAAGGACAGGTGCGGATCGCTTACATGCAGCATTGACGCACCGCCGCATGATCCGCCCGGACCGGGGCATACTATCCTTCATCACAACGCGGATTCGCGCGGAAGGAGGACCCCGTCATGGGCCGCAGAAGGCGAGGCGCGATGTCGCAGCAGCTCAAGGAAGAACTGGCGAAGGAACTCGGATTCTACGGTACCGTCGCCAAGGAAGGCTGGGGCGGCATCCGGGCGAAAGATGCGGGCAACATGGTCAAACGGGCGATTCAGCTTGCGGAACAGGCGCTGGCGAATCGCGGCAACCGACCGTCGTGACGAATATCGGACAAAACTGAGCGGCCTGCAGGCGCGATGAGCGCCGCGCGGGCCGCTTTTCGCATTTGCGCCCGCCGACAGGACCGGCCGTTTTTCGCATTTGGCGGAAACCGATGCTATAATTGGGAAGGACTCAAGGACGAGCGGGTGCGACGAACGGTGGTGAATGCGTGAAAATTTACGAGAAAGCGCCGGCCAAGATCAATCTGTTGCTCGACGTGCTGGGCAAGCGGGAAGACGGCTATCACGAAATCGAAATGGTCATGACGATGGTCGACCTGGCCGATCGGCTCGAAATGGAGGAATTGCCCCGGGATGCGATCGTGCTGTCAAGCCAGGCCGGATACATCCCGCTGGACGAGAAAAATCTGGCGTTCCAGGCGGCGAGATTGATTAAGGACCGGTACGGCGTGAAGAAAGGCGTCTACATCCATCTGGACAAACACATTCCGGCGGCTGCGGGACTGGCCGGCGGCAGCAGCGACGCGGCGGCCGCGCTCCGCGGGCTGAACCGGCTCTGGCAGCTGAATCTGTCCGACGCCGAGCTCCTCGAGCTGGCGGCCGAGCTCGGCTCCGACGTGCCGTATTGCGTGCGCGGCGGCACCGCGATTGCGCGCGGGCGGGGCGAGAAGCTCGAACAGCTGCCGAGTCCGCCGCAATGCTGGGTCATTCTGGCGAAACCGCAGCTCAACGTGTCGACGGCCGACGTGTACGGGCAGTTTCGGCTGGAGAAGGTGAAGCAGCATCCGTCGCTCGAGCGGATGGTGCGGGCGATCAGGGAAGGGTCGTTCCGCGGCATGTGCGCCGAGCTCGGCAACGTGCTCGAGACGGTGACGCTCGAGCGCCATCCCGAAGTGCGCCGGCTGAAGGAGATCATGCAGCGGCTCGGGGCGGACGGCGTGCTGATGTCGGGGAGCGGCCCCACGGTGTTCGGCCTGGTGGCGAAGGAAGCGAAGGTGCCGCGCATTTACAACGGGCTCCGCGGATTCTGCAAGGACGTGTTCGTGGCAAGAATGCTGACATAAACTTGAGCAGTCACTTGCAAAAAACCGTATGAAAATGATATATTGTCAGTATATCATTCGGATTTCATACGGGGGTGAAGGCCGTGAGGAAGTTGAAGCGAAGCGCCAGGCTGGTCGAAATGACGCAATACTTGTTGGCACGCCCCCACACGTTAATTTCGCTGACAGCATTTGCGGACCGCTATCAATCGGCGAAATCATCGATCAGCGAAGATCTGGCCATCATCAAGGAAGTTTTCGAAGAAGAAGGCATCGGGCAATTGCACACATTGGCCGGCGCCGCCGGCGGTGTCAAGTATATTCCGACCGTCAGGAAAGAGGCCGCGCTTGCGGTCATCCGCGAGATCTGCCGCCAGCTGGAGCAGCCGGAACGGGTGCTCGCCGGCGGCTATCTGTACATGACCGACATGATCGGCCAGCCGGCGATCATGAGCGAAGTCGGCCGCATGTTCGCGACCGCGTTCGCCGGCCGCGAGATCGACGTCATCATGACGGTCGAGACGAAGGGCATCCCGCTGGCCTATGCAACGGCGATGTACCTGAATCTGCCGGTTGTCATCGTGCGGCGCGACAACAAAGTGACCGAAGGTTCGGCAGTCAGCATCAATTACGTGTCGGGCTCGACGAAGCGGATCCAGACGATGTCGCTCGCGCGGCGCGCGCTGCGCGAACAGTCGCGGGTGCTCATCATCGACGATTTTCTGAAGGCGGGCGGCACGGTGCAGGGCATGATCGACCTGCTCGCGGAGTTTGACGCAACAGTCGCCGGCGTCGGCGTGTTCGTCGAATCCGGTGAAGTCGGCGCCGAAGAGCGGTTGTTCCATGATTACGTGTCGCTGGCGAGATTGACGCATGTCGACCTGAAGACGAAGCAGACAACGGTTGTTCCGGGGAACTACTTCGACGATTGAGGAGGCGCGCATCGCCTGATCGGGCGGTGCCGCGTTTGTCCATATGCAAGCGGTTGCGGACGGGCCCGCGTTGCGGGTCGCCGGGACGCAGCCCTTTGGCATACTTATTAACCTTACCATTCCAATAGGGAAACCATGAAGGAGGAGCGCGAACATGTCTCAACGACCGACCATCATTTCGACCACAGCAGCCCCCGCCGCCATCGGCCCGTATTCGCAAGCCGTCCGGTTCGGCAATCTGCTCTTCACCTCGGGCCAGATTCCGCTTACGCCGGAAGGCGAACCGGTGCAAGGCGGCATCGAGGAACAGACGCATCAGGTCTTTCGCAATCTGCAGGCGGTGCTGGCTGCGGCCGGCTGCAGCCTGTCCGATGTCGTGAAAGCGACCGTCTTCCTCAAGGACATGAACGAATTCGCCGCGTTCAACGCCGTCTACGCCTCGTATTTCGGGGATCACAAGCCGGCGCGTTCGACGGTGGAAGTCGCCCGTCTGCCCCGGGACGTCAAGGTCGAGATCGAGCTGATCGCCGCCGTTCCCGATGGCGAAAAACAGCGGTAATTGTCAGTTAAAAAAAAGTTAGTCAACCCGCAACAATATTTCCAGATACAAGAAGGATTTCGGCACAATTTGTGGAATATTACACCAAGTCTTTTGGTAGGCAAAGGTGGTGAACAGAATGCAAATTACCGATGTGAGACTCCGCCGCGTGAATTCCGAAGGCCGAATGAAGGCGATTGCCTCGATCACGATTGACAACGAATTCGTTGTTCACGATATTCGGGTCATCGACGGCAATAACGGCATGTTCGTGGCCATGCCGAGCAAGCGTACGCCGGACGGAGAATTCCGGGATATCGCACATCCGATCTCTTCGTCGACGCGGGAGAAGATCCAATCCGCCGTGCTGGCGGAATACGAGCGGGCGGCAGCCGAAGAAGAAGCGGCGATTGAAGAAGGCGCATGATGGACACGCACGATGGACTGATAGCGTATTCAGATGATCGGGAGAAGAGGGCCGATGGCTCTCTTTTCTTTTGTCCGAAGCAAGTGTATAGTCGAGGGAGATACGCTTCGCAGCGAAGCGCAGGAACGAACTCGGGAGGAAAACGGACATGAAGAGAATGGCGGTCGTGCTTGCGGCTGGACTGGGGAAACGAATGAAATCGAAACTTCACAAAGTGCTGCACCCCGTCTGCGGCAAGCCGATGGTCGGACATGTGCTGGACGCAGCGGCCGCGGCCGGCTGCGAACGGACGATTGTCGTCGTCGGACACGGGGCGGAGAAGGTGCAAGCCTACGTGGGCGACCGCGCCGAATGCGTGCTGCAGGCCGAGCAGCTCGGCACCGGACATGCGGTATTGCAGGCCGATAAGTTGATCGGCGGGGAAGCGGGCACGACGATCGTCGTCTGCGGCGATACACCGCTCATCCGGCCGGAGACGATCCGCGCGATGCTGGATGCGCACGAGCGGAGCGGCGCCGCCGTGACGCTGCTGACGGCGGTCGTCCCGGACCCGTCGGGTCTCGGACGCGTCATCCGCGGAAAGAACGGCAGCGTGGAGCGCATCGTCGAACACAAGGATTGCAGCGAAGACGAGCTGAACATCACGGAAATCAACGCCGGCACCTATTGCTTTGACAACCGGAAGCTGTTCGACGCGCTCGGCAAGGTGAAGAACGACAACGCGCAGGGCGAATATTACCTGACGGACGTGATCGGCATCCTGCACGAGGCGGGCGAGACAGTCGCCGCGTACCGGACGCCCGATCCGGCCGAGGCGGCCGGCGTCAACGACCGCATCGCCCTGGCCGAGGCCGAGCGGCTGATGCGGGAGCGGATCAACCGCCGGCACATGGAAGCCGGCGTGACGATCATCGATCCGGCGGCCACGTACATCGAAGCGGATGTCGCGATCGGCGCGGACACCGTCATCTACCCGGGTACGGTGCTGAGGGGCCGGACCGTCATCGGCGAAGACTGCGTCATCGGCCCGCAGGCCGACATCACCGATTCCGTCGTCGGCCGGGGCGTGACGATCCGCCACTCCGTGCTGCTGGAGTCGGAGGTCGGCGACGAATGTTCGATCGGGCCGTACGCGAACCTGCGCCCGAAATCGAAGCTCGCCGCGGGCTGCAAGATCGGCGATTTCGTCGAGCTGAAGAACGCGTCGCTCGGCGAAGGCACGAAAGTGTCGCACCTCAGCTATGTCGGCGACGCCGTCGTCGGCCGGGATGTCAACATCGGCTGCGGCGCCATTACGGTGAACTACGACGGCTACAACAAATCGGTCACCGAGATCGGCGACCGCGCCTTCATCGGCAGCAACGTCAATCTGATCGCGCCGGTGAAGATCGGCGAAGGCGCCTATGTCGTCGCCGGTTCGACGATCACCCAGGACGTGAAGCCGAACGACATGGCAATCGCGCGCGAGCGGCAGGTCAACAAGGAAGGCTACGCCGAGCGTCTCCGCGCGCGGGCGCGGGCGAAGAAGGAGCGCTCGGGCCAGAACTGATCCGATCCGGTGCATGGTGAAGGCTGGAAAAGGGAACACTATAGGGAAACCTGTGCGAAGGAGGTTTCCCGATGACGCCGACGATCAAAGCGGAAGAGCGGCCGACGCGCCCGAAGGGCGAACTGCGCCGGCTGCGCGATCAGGGGAAAGTGCCGGGCAATCTGTACGGCGGCAAGGCGAGCGGCTCGACGCCGATCGCCGTCGAGGAGAAGGAGCTGCTGGCGCTGCTCCGCCATCATCCGAACGCGGTGCTCGATCTTGAAATGGCGGGTTCGGACACGAGACCGGTCATGGTGGCCGGCGTGCAGCGCGATCCGCTGACGCGCAACGTGCTGCACATCGATCTGCGCGAGATCGACCTGAAGACGCCCGTGCGCACGCACGCGCCCCTGGAACCGGCCGGCGAATCGCCGGCCGAGAAGGAAGGCGGCATCGTTCAGATGCTGCTGCACGAGCTGGAGATCGAATGTCTGCCCGCCGACATTCCGGACGCGATTCCCGTGGACGTCTCGGGGCTTAAGCTCGGAGACAGTCTCGTCGTCCGCGACCTCAAGGTTCCGCCGGGCGTGCTCGTGAAGACCGACCCGTCGCTTGTCGTCGTGACGGTGCTCGCTCCGCAGAAAGATGACGCGGAACCGGCCGAACCGGAGGCGAATGCCGCGGAGACGGACCGCAGCGGCGCAGAAGAGAAAACGGCGGCACGATCCTGAATACCGAACGGCAGCGAGCTGCCTGTCCGCCCGCAGCGGCAGGCAGCTTCGTTTTATGGCCGGACGCTCAATAACCCGGACGCGAGACGAAGGTGAACACGTTCCGGTCGAAGTCGATGTTGTTGACGCGGACCGAACGGCTGTTGAACCATTCGACAAATCCGATCTCCTGATGTACGCCTCCCAGGTAGATCTGAATTGGCACGCCATGGTCGATGTGATCCTGGAAATGCTGGTCTTCATGCAGCCTCTGTCCGTTCTCGTACACGACAAACAGCGCGCTTCTCGACAACATTTCGTTGACCATGCGATCACCTCTACCTATAATGACAATTTAGACGATCGAATCGTTGCAGGGCGGCCGATATCTTCTGGTCAGGGAAGGGGGACAGGTGCACGATGAGATGGATCGTCGGACTCGGCAATCCCGGGCCAGCCTATCAGTCGACCCGGCACAATGTCGGCTTCATGGTCATCGACGAGCTCGCGCGCCGGTGGAATATCAGCGTCACGCAGAGCAAGTTCAAGGCGCTTGTCGGGGAAGGCCATGTCAAGGGCGAGAAGGTGCATCTGCTGAAGCCGATGACCTACATGAATCTGTCCGGGGAATCGCTCCGGGCGTTTCTCGATTTCTACAAGGCGGACATCGCCGATCTGATCGTCGTCTACGACGATCTGGATACGCCGCTCGGCAAAATCCGGCTCCGCTATCAGGGCAGTTCGGGCGGCCACAACGGCATCAAGTCGATCATCCAGCATCTCGGCACGCAGCAGTTCAACCGGATCCGGATGGGCATCTCCCGCCCGGCTCCCGGACGCGAGATTGTCGATTACGTGCTCTCGCCGTTCGACAAGGCGGAAGCGGAGCAGCTGAAGACGATGATCGCAGCCGCTTGCGATGCGGTAGAATATGCGCTCGAACACCCTTTTGAGAAGGCGATGGCGAAATTCAACGGATAGCAGCCGATAGTTCTCCCGAAAACCGGGCATAATGGTGACATACCGGTTCTTCAGGAGGCATACGATGGCTGTGAACTACGTCTGCCGGCACTGCCGGACGCCGCTCGGATCGCTCGACCGGGACGATCTGAGCGAGGCGGCGCTGGGCTTTCATTTCTTGACCCCCGAAGAACGGGGCGATATAATAGCGTATGACGCGGCGGGCAATGTAACCGTCAGAGTGATCTGCGATTACTGCCGCGAAGCGCTGGAGGCGAATCCGGAGCTGCTGCTGATCGAGAGCCCGCTGCAATAGCGGGGGCGCGTTCCCCGAATCGAGCTTAAGCAGGAGGGCGGACGATCGCCGGCGCTGCCGGTCAGCGGTTGTCCTCCCTTGAGACAGCCTCGGCGAAATGCGCCGAGGCTCTTTTCCTGTTGGACGAACCCGGAATTTGTAAGCGTACCCGGTTCATATGGAAAGCAGGTGCCACAAGTTGGAAAGACTGATCGAGGCTTTCGCTGCCGATCCCGATGTCCGATTGATCATGGACGGCATCGGCAGCGGCATGCGCGAACAGATGATATCCGGCCTGGCGGGCTCGTCCCGGCAGGTTATGCTTGCTGCGATCCGGCGCGGGCTGAAGCGCCCGATGCTGATCGTCACGCACAATATGTTTGCGGCCCAGAAGGCCGCGGAAGATCTGCAGGAATGTCTGTCCGGGGACGAAGTGCTGCTCTACCCGGCGAACGAGCTTGTCGCCGCGGAAGCGGCCATCTCGAGCCCGGAGACGATGGCGCAGCGGATGGACGTGCTCATCCGTCTGACCCAGGGATTCCGCGGCATTGTTGTCGTGCCGTACAGCGGCCTGCGGCGATTCCAGCCGGCCCGCAGCTATCTCTCGGAGGCCCGCATTCCGCTTGCGGTCGGCGAGGAGCTGCCGATGGAGGCTTTCTTGCGCCGCATGGTCGAGCTCGGTTACGAGCGGACGGACCGCGTCGAGCGCAAGGGCGAGATGAGCGTCCGCGGCGGCATCGTCGACTTCTACCCGCTGACGAGCGAGACGGCCATCCGTGTCGAATGGTTCGATGACGAGATCGATTCGATCCGCACGTTCGATCCGTCCGACCAGCGGTCGATCGACAAGATGCAGTCGTTCGTCGTCACGCCCTGCCGGGAAATCGTCGCGGACGAGCAGCGCATGAAGAATGCGGCGCAGCATGCGTTCGAGCTGCTCGAGGCGCAGCTTCAGAAGATGACCGACCGGCAGGCGAAGTCGCGGCTGGAGGAAGCGATCGGCGAGGAGATCGAGAAGCTGCGGCAGCACGCCTATTTCCCCGAGATCTACAAATATATTTCTCTGCTCTTCCCGGAGCGGGAGACGCTTCACGATTACATGCCGCAGGACACGATTCTCGTGCTCGACGAGCCGACGCGGCTGATCGAGACGTCGAAGCAGCTGGAGCGGGACGAGGCGGAATGGACGACGGCGCTCCTGTCGAACGGCAAGACGCTGCCGGGCTTCGCCACCGGCGTGGAGGCGGAAGCCGCGCTGTTCAGGCAGCCGTTCCAGACGCTCTATCTGCAGCTGTTCCTGCGGCAGGTGCCGCACACGCAGCCGCAGAACATCGTCAACATCGTCACCCGCGCGATGCAGAATTTCCACGGCCAAATGAACGTGCTGAAGGCGGAGACGGAGCGCTGGCGCAAGGCGGGCTCGACGATCATGATGCTCGCCGGCAGCGCCGAGCGGATGGCGCGGATGGAGCGGGTGCTGCGCGACTACGGCATCGAGCCGCCGATGCTCATCCAGGGGAACCTGCAGAGCGGGTTCGAGCTGCCTTCCGTGCGGCTGGTCGTCATCACCGAAGGCGAGATGTTCTCGCAGAAGCAGCGGAAGGCGCGGCGGGTCGAGCGGAAGATCGACAATGCCGAGCGGATCAAGAGCTACACCGAGCTGAAAATCGGCGACTACGTCGTTCACCAGAACCACGGCATCGGCAAATATATCGGCATCGGCACGCTCGAGATCGGCGGCGTGCACAAGGACTACCTTCACATTCTGTATGCGGGCGGCGACAAGCTGTCCGTGCCGATCGACCAGATCGACCTGATCCAGAAATATGTCGGCAGCGAGGACAAGGAGCCGAAGATTTACAAGCTCGGCGGCAACGAATGGAACCGCGTGAAGAACAAGGTCCGTTCGTCCGTCCAGGACATCGCGGAAGATCTGGTGCGGCTGTATGCCGAGCGCCAGTCGACGCCGGGGCATGCGTTCCAGAAGGATACGCCGTACCAGCAGGAGTTCGAGGCGATGTTCCCTTACGAGGAGACGCCCGACCAATTGCGCGCCATCGAGGAGATCAAGCGCGACATGGAATCGCCGCGGCCGATGGACCGGCTGCTCTGCGGCGATGTCGGCTACGGCAAGACGGAGGTGGCGATCCGCGCCGCGTTCAAGGCCGCCATCGAAGGCAAGCAGGTAGCGGTGCTCGTGCCGACGACGATTCTTGCCCAGCAGCACTACGAGACGTTCCGCGAGCGGTTCGCGGGCTATCCGTTCAACGTGCAGGTGCTGAGCCGTTTCCGCTCGCGCAAGGATCAGACGGAGACGATCAAGGGGCTCAAGGCCGGAACGGTCGACATCGTCATCGGCACGCACCGGCTGCTCTCGAAGGACGTCGTTTTCAAGGATCTCGGGCTTCTGATTGTCGACGAGGAGCAGCGCTTCGGTGTCACCCACAAGGAGAAACTGAAACGGCTGAAGACGAACGTCGACGTGCTTACGCTCACCGCGACGCCGATTCCGCGGACGCTCCACATGTCGATGCTCGGCGTGCGCGATCTGTCGCTGATCGAGACGCCGCCCGAGAACCGTTTTCCCGTGCAGACCTATGTCGTCGAATACAGCCCGTCGCTCGTGCGGGAAGCGATCGAGCGCGAACTTGCGCGGGGCGGGCAGGTTTACTACCTGTACAATCGCGTGCAGGGCATCTACCAGATGGCCGAGCAGATCTCGGCGCTCGTGCCGGACGCCCGCGTTGCCGTCGGCCACGGCCAGATGTCCGAACAGGAGCTCGAGAAGACGATCCTCGATTTCCTCGACGGCGAGTTCGACGTGCTCGTGAGCACCAGCATTATCGAGACGGGCGTCGACATTCCGAACGTGAACACGCTCATCGTCCATGACGCCGACAAGATGGGGCTGTCGCAGCTCTATCAGCTGCGCGGACGGGTCGGCCGTTCGAACCGGATCGCCTACGCCTATTTCACGTACCGGCGCGACAAGGTGCTGAACGAGGCGGCCGAGAAACGGCTGCAATCGATCCGCGAATTCACCGAGCTCGGCTCCGGGTTCAAGATCGCGATGCGGGACCTCGCGATCCGCGGCGCCGGCAACCTGCTCGGCGCGGAACAGCACGGCTTTATCGCCTCCGTCGGGTTCGACATGTATTCGCAGATGCTGGCGGAAGAAATCGCGAAGCGCAAGGCGTCGCTGCTCGGACAGCCGGAGCCGGAAGTCCGGGAAGTGAATACGGCGATCGACCTCGCGATGGACGCGTATCTGCCGTCGGAATACATTTACGACAGCATGCAGAAGATCGAGATCTACAAGAAAGTCGCGGTCATCCGGGAACCGGAGGAGACCGACGACCTGCGCGAAGAACTGGTCGACCGGTTCGGCGACCCGCCGGAAGCGGTCGAGAATCTGCTCGCGGTCGCCCGGCTGAAGGCGTACGGGCGCAGATGCGGCATTGAACAGATCACGCAGCGCGGCGACGATTTGATCCTGAAATTCGCGCCGGCCGAAGCGGAGCGCATGGACAAGAAGCAGATCGACAGACTCTGCTTCAAGTTCGAAAACCGGTTCAGCCGGCAGACGGTGCAGCAAGGGTCGCAGCCGACCCTCCTGATGCGCGGCCAGGGACTTGCGGACGGCGCCAAATTGGCGATGTTGGAGCAATTTCTGATACAATATGAAGAAGCGCTCAAACCGAAAGGAGAACTACAAGATGTGGCTCAATAGACGGAACGCGATCAGGCGTCTTGCCGCGCTTGCCCTGACTTGCGCGCTCGCGGGAACGCTGGCCGCCTGCGGCGGCAAGGATGACGGCGGCGTGCCCGGCGAGGGCAAGGGCGATCCGGTCGCGACCTACCAGGGCAAGACCGTAACGGATACCGAATTCAACAAGTATCTCTCGCTGCTCGAACTGACGTCGCCGATGGAGGCGATGTATATCGAGTACATTCCGGGATACAAAGAGCAGGTTCTCGAGCGGTACATCATCTACAAGGAATACGCCGCCAAGGCGACCTCCGACGATGTGAAGCAGGCCGAAGAGTCCGCCGCGACGTTCCGGGGACAGCTTGACGAGGTGCTCAAGGACGAGGCGCAGAAGGAAAGCATTAAACAAATTCTAGACAAGTCGGGCCTGACGAGCAAAGAAGCCGAACGGCTGCTGAAGATGCTCATTTCGGGCGAATTGGCCATCGACAAGAAATTTCAGGAGATCAAGAATGCCGTAACGGAAGACGAGATCCGGGCGGAATTCGACAAGGCTCCGTCCGACTACAACATCGTCACCGTGCGCCACATTCTGGTCGCGACCACCGATTCGGCGACGGGCGAAGAGAAACGGACGGAGGAAGAAGCGCTCGCGCGCGCGAAGGAAGCGCGGGCGAAGCTGATCGCGGGCGGCAGCTGGGATGAGCTGGCGAAGGAATATTCCGACGATCCGGGTTCGAAGGACAACGGCGGACTGTACGCGGACGCGAAGGCGGGCGACTGGGTCGAAGCGTTCAAGCAGGCGGCCAACACCCAGCCGATCGGCGTCATCGGCGAGCCGGTGCTCACGAGCTACGGATACCATGTCATCAAGGTCGAGAAGCGTGAAGAAATGACGTTCGACAAGCTGCCCCAGGACAAGAAGGACGCGATCCGCGAGTCGCTTGCGGCTCCGAAGTTGAATGAAGAGATGGAGAAGGAACTCGAAGCGCTCGGGATCGAGATCAGCCTGCCGCAGGAAGAGACGCCGGCCGAAGACGGAAGCGGCGAAGAGCCGCAAGGCGAAGCGGGCGGCGATGGCGAAGCCTCGCAAGATGATGCAGGCGGCGACGCCGGGGGCGAAACGGCGCAGTAAGGCGCGCAAAGCGGACAAGCAGACCATGAAAATAACAAAAAGGTATCGTCAGGGCTCCGTGAAATGCGGAGTCCGTTTTTTTATGCAGCTTGCCCAGTGATCTTTTTTACTTTTTTCGCCCGGATTTTGGTGTAAGATGGATGCTGCCCTTTTGCGGAACCGGTGCGGTTCGGCCTGGAGGAACGGGAAATGAACGAAACAGGGGAGGTATTGATGATGAACGTGTTGGAAGCCATCGAAACGCGGCGGGAAATCACGTCGTTCAGGCAGAGATAAGCGGGGAGATCCCGATGAATCTGCAGCATTTGAAATACATCGTCGAGGCGGCCAAGGCGGGCTCCATCTCGCTGGCCGCCGAAAACCTGTTCATGAACCAGCCGAACCTGAGCAAGGCGATCCGGGAAGTCGAAGCGGAAGTCGGCACGGACATTTTCCGGCGGACGCCGCGGGGCATCGTGCCGACGGAGCAGGGGGAAGCCGTCATCGAATACGCCCGGCGGATCATCCGGGAAGTCGAGGAAATGAAATCTTTCTGCCGCGAGGACCGGCGCAACAAGATTTCCTTCAGCCTGCGCGCGCCGCGGTCGGGCTACATTTCCCAGGCGTTCGCGCGGTTTGTCGTCCGCCTCGACAAGACGAAGGAGCTGGACATTCAGTTCCGCGAATCGAGTTCCCTCAACACGATCAAGCGGGTGGAGGAAGGCGGCTACAACCTGGGCATCGTCCGCTGCCTGAAAAGCCAGGAACGCTATCTCCAGCAACTGCTCGGCCGCCGGCTGAAGCGTGAACTGGTGTGGGAGTTCGAGGGCCGCGTGCTGATATCGCGCACCAATCCGCTGGCGTCGAAGGATACGGTCACCGCGGGGGAACTGGAAGCCGGCACGGAAATTTTGTACGGCGACCTGAGGGCGGCTTCCCTTGCCCGGGAAGACCGCCGGCCGGAGGAAGAGCGGATCGTGATCAGCAAGCGGCGGGTGTTTGTCTCCGAGCGGGGCAGCCAGATCGAATTGCTGCACCAGGACCCGTCCAGCTACATGTGGTTTTCGCCCATGCCGGACGATCTGCTGAGAAGGTACGGGCTCGTGCAGATCCGCTGCAAAGCGTCTTCCCCCGTCTTCCGCGATGTGCTCATTTACCGGGAGGACCGGAAACTGTCGGAAGCCGATCGCCTCTTTCTTGAGGAGCTGTATCGGGTGCGGGACGATTTCGACCGCCGCATGCGGGACGGGACGCGAACGCCGGGTTGAGGCGGCTCCGGTCCACGACGCCGCCCATGGCGGCTTCGACGGAACCGGAGACGCCCCGTTCCGCTGCGGCTGCGCGGTCACTCACCTCCTTCCCGGCGGACGATTCCGGCGCAGGCGTCTTTTGCCGGTCTGCCGGCGGCCGCGCGTTCGGCCGCGCCGGCCGCATGCCCCCCGGCTGCCCGGTTTGCCGCACCTTCATGCGTGCCGTAGTAGGCGTTCAGGTACAGCTGTTTCAGTTCGGCGAAGAGGGGGTAGCGCGGGTTCGTGCCCGTGCATTGGTCGTCGAAGGCCTGCTCGGCCAGGTCGTCCAGCTTTTCCAGGAATTCTTCCTCGTCGATGCCGTAGTCGCGGATCGTTTTCTTGATGCCGAGTTTTTCCTTCAGCTCCTCGATTTTGCGGATCAGGCTTTCCAGCTTCTCTTCGTCGGTGGCGCCCGGCAGGTTCAAAAATTCCGCGATTTCGGCGTAGCGCCTGAGCGTGCGCGGATGGTCGTATTGCGGGAACGTCCCCATCTTGGTTGGCGCCTCGGCGGCGTTGTAGCGCATCACTTCGGTGATGAGGAGCGCGTTCGCAATGCCGTGGGGCAGACGGAACGCCGCGCCGAGCTTGTGGGCCAGCGAATGGCAGATGCCGAGGAAGGCGTTGGCGAACGCCATGCCGGCGATGGTGGCGGCGTCGGCCATTTTCTCCCGGGCGGCCGGATCGCCGGCGCCCTTCTCGTACGCGCGGGGCAGGTAGTCGAAGATCAGTTTGATCGCCCTGAGCGCCAGGCCGTCGGTGTAGTCGGTCGCCATCATGGAGACGTACGCCTCCAGCGAGTGGGTGAGGGCGTCGATGCCGGAAGCGGTTGTCAGGCCTTTCGGCATGTGCATCATCAGATCCGCGTCGACGATGGCCATGTGGGGCATCAGCTCGTAGTCCGCCAGCGGATATTTGATGCCCGTCTTCTCGTCGGTGATGACGGCAAACGGCGTCACTTCAGAACCGGTGCCCGCCGTCGTCGGAACGGCGACGAATGCGGTTTTCCGGCCCATCGGCGGAAACCGGTACACCCGCTTGCGGATGTCCATGAACCGCATCGCCATGTCCATGAAGTCGGCGTCCGGATGCTCGTACAGCACCCACATGATTTTCGCCGCGTCCATCGGCGAACCGCCGCCGACGGCAATGATGACGTCCGGTTCGAAGGCGGCCATTTGTCTTGCGCCTTCCTGCGCGCAGGCCAGTGTCGGGTCGGGCTCGACCTCGAAGAAGGTGGCGTGGGCGATGCCGAGTTCATCCAGTTTGTCGGTGACCGGTTTCGTCAGACCGTTTTTGTAAAGGAAATGGTCGGTGACGATGAACGCCCGCTTTTTCCCCATGACGGTCTTCAGTTCGTCAAGGGCGACGGGAAGACATCCCCGTTTGATGTACACTTTCTGCGGCGCCCGGAACCAGAGCATGTTTTCTCTCCTTTCGGCGACGGTTTTGATGTTGAGCAGATGCTTGACCCCGACGTTCTCGCTGACGGAGTTGCCGCCCCAGGAACCGCAGCCGAGGGTGAGGGAGGGCGCCAGCCTGAAGTTGTACAGGTCTCCGATGCCGCCCTGGGACGACGGCGTGTTGACCAGGATGCGGCACGTCTTCATGCGGGCGGTGAAGGCGTCCAGTTTGTCCCGCGCGCCGACCGGGTCGAGATAGATCGCCGCGGTGTGGCCCATGCCGCCGTCGGCGACAAGCCGCTCCGCTTTGTCCAGGGCGTCGGCGAAATCCTTCGCGCGGTACATGGCGAGGACGGGCGACAGTTTCTCTCGGGCGAACTCCTCGGACGGATCGGTGCGCTCCACTTCGCCGATCAGGATTTTGGCCGCTTCCGGCGCCTTCACGCCGGCTATTTCGGCGATCCGGTGCGCCGGCTGTCCGACGATTCCGGCGTTGAGGACGCCGTTGATGAAGAGTGTTTTGCGCACCTTCTCCGTTTCGTCCGGATCCAGGAAGCAGCAGCCGCGGTCGGCAAATTCTTTTTTCACCCTGTCATAAATGCCGTCCAGCACGATGACCGCCTGCTCCGAAGCGCAAATCATGCCGTTGTCGAACGTTTTGGAATGGATGATGGAGTTCACGGCGAGCCTGATGTCGGCGCTGTCGTCGATGACGGCCGGCGTGTTGCCCGCGCCGACGCCGACGGCGGGCTTGCCGCTGGAATAGGCCGCCTTCACCATGCCCGGGCCGCCGGTGGCAAGGATGAGATCCGCTTCCTTCATGAGCAGGTTGGTCAGTTCCAGCGAAGGGGCGTCGATCCAGTCGATGATGCCTTCCGGGGCGCCCGCTTCCACCACCGCCTCCAGCACGATTTTTGCGGCCGCGATGGTGCAGTTTTTCGCCCGGGGATGCGGGCTGACAAGGATGCCGTTGCGCGTCTTCAGCGCCAGCAGGCATTTGAAGATGGCCGTCGACGTCGGGTTGGTCGTCGGGATGACCGCGGCGACGATGCCGACGGGTTCGGCGATCTTTTTGATGCCGTAGGCGGGATCTTCCTCCAGGACGCCGCACGTTTTCACGTCGCGGTAGGCGTTGTAGATGTATTCGGAAGCGTAATGGTTCTTGATGACTTTGTCTTCGACGACGCCCATTCCCGTCTCTTCCGCGGCCATTTTCGCCAGCGGGATGCGCGCCTTGTTGGCCGCGGTGGCGGCGGCGAGGAAGATGCGGTCCACCTGCTCCTGCGTGAAGGAGGCAAAAAGGGCCTGCGCCTTTCTCAGCCGGTCAAGCGCCCGTTCCAGCTTTTCCGCGCTGTCGACGGGTTCCCGGTGAAAAACGGTTTCCGCCATGGTTCTCTCCTCCTTTGTTCAGGGGATTTTTTTGGTGGGTAACTTTGTGAAAATTGTAACATACTTTGCCGAACCCGCAGTAGATGCAAAAAAGGCATATCGATATATGCGGATCGACATGCCTGACGAATAATTCGAACTATTCGTTCATTTTATGTGAGTTCATGATCTGGCTGCCGCGGGTGTCTGAAGCGCCGTGGGAGGGGGAGCCATGCACCGACCGCGCCCATTCGATATATGCTGTAGCAGACCAGGCGACACAGGGAAAGGAGCGCGGACCATGAAGCAGCAGACGCCGGCGGAACAATGGGATGCCTTTGAGAAAGTGATGCTGGAGGCGTTCCCGTTTCTGCCCAAAGACTTCACCCGCGCCGGCATCGTCGACTCCTCCTGGCTTTCGGACGTCGTGCAGAACTCGATCAACCGGTTTATTGATCAGGAGATGAAGTCGAAGTTTCCGAATTCCGTTTTCGGCAGCGCGCTGAACTACGATACGTTCGAGACGCATCGCAGCGTCATCGTGCGCCTGCGGCTGCCGGAGGATCTCAATCCCCGCGAGCTGGAGATGTCGATCAGCTGCCACAAGGTGCGGATCAAGCTGCCGTCCGGGGTGAAGCAGGAAATTCCGCTGCCGAAAGCCGTGAGCCCGAGGAAGGCCCGGACGACGTTCAAGGGCGGCATTCTGGAGCTTCGCCTGCCCAAGACCAGGGAGCCGTTCTATCCGCTCTATGTGGGCGGGTAAAGACGGCGCGCAGAAGGAAAAGCGGCCGGCCGGGATTGAAGCCCGGCCGGCCGCTTGCGTCTCCGCTCCCTCTACTAGTAGAGGAAAGGCCGGGAGACGATGACCAGCAGAATGAACAGGACCAGAATGACGCCGGCCGACGTGTACCAGAAACCCGTTTTGCCCGCGTAGCTCATCGGATGACCTCCTTCCTGATGAACTGCACTACTAACGTATGCGGTCTGCGGCCTAACGTATTGTGCGGATGTCCCGGTAACAACTGTTCCGCGTCATCTTTCATACCCGACGATCAACTCGCCGCCGAACGGCTTCAGGATGGAGCGGCAGACGGCGATCAGCGGCGCGGGATCGTCGTGCGCGTTCAGCGCTTCCAGGGCGCTGCTCAGCTTCGCGGCATACTCGGGCGAGAATTCGCGCAGACACCGGTACAGATGCTTGCCTTCGCCGATCCACCGGCGCCCCGTCCGGAGCAGAAATTCGGCGGCGAGCAGCACGAGGCGGCTCGCGATGAACCGCCGCTCGTCCCGGCAGCGGGACCGCAGCAGGTCGGCCGCCGTTTCCGAGAGGCGGTTCCGCGCGTCGTCGATCTCATCGGGAGACCAGGGCAACGGCCCGAACGCGAGATCGGCGCGCGCTTCCTCCACGATCTGCAGCCCCCGCTCGGTGCGGCGGATCACCGTCCCTTCGGCGATCATGCGCTGCAGGGACGGATTGGCTTCCTGCATGCCCGCGTCGAAGATTTCCCGGTAGTCCGAATCGGTCAGAATGAAGCAGTCGACGATCCAGCCGCGGAAGCGGACGACTCTGCGGAACAGTTCGCTTTCTCCTCGCTCCACGACGACGATGTCGAGGTCGGAATCCGGGCCGTGCGTCCGGCGCGCCGCGCTCCCGCCGAGAACGGCAAGCAGGCAGCCGGGATGCGCGGCGGCAACATACTGTGCAGCGGCTTCAAACGGAGACGGGCGCATGGTTGATCTCCTCCCGGGGCTTACCACTTGGTGAAAAACGGATGAAGCAGCCAGCTCATGTCGTCCAGATGGTTCTTGTACAGCACCTTGTTCTCCGTGTAGGGGGAATGGATGAGCCCGGCTTTCTTGAAGGTCGTCTCCGAGCCGCATTTCGAGCAGAACGCGTCCCGGGGGCCGCAGATATGTCCGCACGGATCGTTCAGCAGATCACCCGGGTCGGTGCAGCGGTTCACGACCGGCGCGCCGCACCTGGTGCAATAATGGCTTCCCTCCTCGAAAACGGCCCCGCACCGGAGGCAGGCTTTGTCAACCGCCATCCGTCCCAACCCCGCTTTCGTTCGTCAGGTTCTCCAGCGAGACGGCTTCTCCGCCGTTCACGATCTTTTCCAGCGAATTGGAATCGGCAAGCGCCGTAAGGCCGACGTGCAGCGTTCCGGACAGCTCGCTGACGACCAGTTCCTGCACTTTGTAATTGATCGCTTCGATACGGATCGGCCTCACCTGGGCGGCCTCCGTCTTCAGCGCGTGAAGCTCGTCCTCAGCCTGCCGGATCCGGTCTTCCAGCTCCCGGAGCTGGTTCTCCAGCAGCCGCACGCACGCTTCCAGCGTTCGAATTTGATCCTCTGAGTTCGTGTTCATGGCGTATGGACGCTCCTTTGCATCGGTTCATGCTGCGGCCCGCCGGGTTCGGCGGTTCCTTCCGCGCCGGTGCCGCCGCCCGCGTCCTCCGGACCGGGCTGCACCGTAACCGTCGAGCGGTTGTTGCACAGAATCGTCTTCCCCACGTTGAGGGAGCCGACGTTCGTGATGACGTTGATCTTGATGATGCCGATATTGATTTGCATGCCGCGCACCGCCCGTCAAGTGTTGACCTGGTCCTGCAGATCGGGATCGGTTACATTGCTCAGAATGCGGTTCAAGCTCAGGCTGCCGTCTCCGATCAGCACGGTGCTGCCGTTGAATTTCTGGTCGACGGTCATTTCTCTGTGCAGCGTGTTGCCGAAATTGATCGAACCGTTGTGGGACACGCTTGTGATTTTCAGATTGAAAATGTTGTTAACGGTGGGCATTTATCACCCCTCCAGTCATTTCATCATATGGCCCGGAGGCGCGAACGTTACCGCTCTTTCGTGTTGCCGGCTTGAGACGCGGTCTCGGACAGACACCCCTTTTAACATTACATTATTAAGTAATATAATCTAACATAAAGATTGATTAAAAGTGGTTATGGCGATAATATGTTATATATATTGACATGGAATAATGGTGTAACTATAATTGTATTTACGAACGTTGACCGGATGAAGAGAAATAACGTTCGGAAATATGACATATCGGGGAGTGGGAAGATGAAAAATCGGAGGAAAAAATGGCTTTCGGCGATGATGCTGGTGCTTGCCTTCGCGCTGGTGCTTGCAGGCTGCGGCGGAGGCGGCGGAAACGCGGGATCCGGAGGAAGCCCGGCGTCCGGTTCCGGCGGCGGTTCTTCGAACGAATCGGCCGGGGGTGACGAAACTTCCGGCGATAGCGGAGACGCCGGCGAAGGCGAGATCAAGGTCGGCATCCTGCATTCGCTCAGCGGCACGATGGCGATCAGCGAAGTGTCCGTCAAGGACGCGGAACTGCTCGCGATCGAAGAGATCAACGCGAAGGGCGGCGTTCTCGGCAAGAAGATCGTGCCGATCATTGAAGACGGCGCGTCCGACTGGCCGACGTTCGCCGAGAAAGCGCGCAAGCTGATCTCGGAAGACAAGGTCGCGACGGTGTTCGGCGGCTGGACTTCGGCAAGCCGCAAGGCGATGCTGCCGGTATTCGAAGAGCTGAACGGTCTGCTCTGGTACCCCGTGCAATACGAGGGACTGGAAGCTTCGCCGAACATCTTCTACACCGGCGCGACGACGAACCAGCAAATCGTGCCGTCGGTCACGTGGCTGCTCGAGAACCGCGGCAAGAAGTTCTTCCTGCTCGGCTCCGATTACGTGTTCCCGCGCACGGCGAACAAGATCATCAAGGCGCAGCTTCAGGCCGAAGGGGGCGAAGTCGTCGGCGAAGAATATACGCCGCTCGGCCATACCGACTACAGCACGATCATCAGCAAAATCAAGCAGGCCAACCCCGACGTCGTCTACAACACGCTGAACGGCGACAGCAACGTGGCGTTTTTCAAGCAGCTGAAGGATGCCGGCATTACGGCGCAGGATCTGACGACGCTGTCCGTATCGATCGCCGAGGAAGAGATCCGCGGCATCGGCGCCGACGTGCTGGAAGGGCATCTCGCGGCATGGAACTACTATCAGACGACGGACACGCCGGAAAACAAGGCATTCGTCGAAGCTTACAAGGCGAAGTACGGTCAAGACCGCGTCACCGCCGACCCGATCGAAGCGGGCTACATCGCGGTGTACCTGTGGGCTGCCGCCGTCGAGAAGGCCGGCACGACGGACGTCGACGCCGTCCGGGAAGCGGCGAAGGGCATCGAGTGGAGCGCGCCGGAAGGCAAAGTGACGATCGACGGCGACAACCAGCACATCTACAAGACGGTCCGCATCGGCGAAGTGCAGGCGGACGGCATGTTCAAGGAACTGTGGGCGACGGACGGACCCGTGAAACCCGATCCGTACCTGACCGGATACGAATGGGCGGCCGGTCTGGCCGAAGAATGATCGCGGGATGCAGCCCGGAAGGGGGCGTCCGGTTTTCCCGGACGCTTCCTTTTCCCGACAGCCGGATTCCTGACAGCCGGAGGGGATAACCATGGAAGTGATGCTGCTTCAATTGTTTAACGGCATCAGCGTCAGCTCGATCCTGCTGCTCATCGCGCTCGGACTTGCGGTCACCTTCGGACTGATGAACGTCATCAACATGGCGCATGGCGAGATGATCATGATCGGCGCGTACGCGGCGTTTGTCACGCAGAACATCTTCCGTGCGGCGCTGCCCGGCGAGATGTTCGACTGGTACTTCGCGCTGGCCATCCCGGTCAGCTTTCTTGTTTGCTTCCTGTTCGGACTGCTCCTGGAGTCGTCGCTGATCCGCTTTCTCTACGGCCGCCCGCTGGACAGCCTGCTGGCGACCTGGGGAGTGGGTCTCGCGCTGCAGCAAGTTGCCCGCTCGATCTTTGGCGCCCCGAACGTTGCGGTGACGAGTCCAGGCTGGCTGAACGGCGGATGGACGATAATGGAAGGCGTCGTGCTGCCGTACAAGCGGCTGTTCATCGTCGCGCTGGTCGCCGTCGTGCTGCTCCTCATGTACGTTTACATCTACCGCACGGCGGAAGGACGGCGGATGCGGGCGGTCATGCAGAACCGCGACATGGCGGCCTGCCTCGGCATATCGACCCGGCGCGTCGACGCGCTCACCTTCGCGGTCGGTTCCGGCATCGCCGGCATCGCCGGATGCGCGCTCACGCTGATCGGCCCGATCGGTCCGTCGATCGGCACCTACTATATCGTCGACGCGTTCATGGTCGTCGTGCTCGGCGGCGTCGGCAAGCTGATCGGCACCGTGCTCGGCGCGCTCGGCATCGGCATGGCGAACACGCTGTTCGAATTCTGGACGACCGCATCGCTCGGCAAGGTGCTGGTATTCCTGGCAGTGGTGTTGTTCCTGCAATGGAAACCCCGGGGGATCATCGCCGTGCGGACGCGTTCGCTCGATTCCTGATGCGGCACAAAAAACGGAAACGAGAGGTGAAGCGTCATGCCTTTTGCCTATTGGACGCCCCGGCGCATCTGGCTGCTCGTCGGATACGCGGCGGCCGTGTCCGCGCTGCTGTGCGCGCCGCTCTATTTGAATGACTTCCGCCTGAATCTGCTGGCGAAGTTTCTTGCGCTCGCCGTCGCGGCGCTCGGCCTCGACCTGATCTGGGGATACACCGGTATCTTAAGCCTCGGCCACGGCGTCTTCTTCGGACTCGGCGCCTACGCGATGGCGATGCATCTGAAGCTTGCGGCGTCCGGCGGCAAACTGCCGGATTTCATGAGCTGGAGCGGGCTGACGAAGCTGCCGTGGTTCTGGCGGCCGTTCGAATCACCGGCCTTCGCGATGCTGGCCGGGGTGCTGCTGCCGGTCGCGCTGGCCCTGCTGCTCGGCTGGTTCACGTTCCGCAATCGGATCAAGGGCGTCTATTTCACGATTCTGACGCAGGCGCTGGTCATCATCACGACGACGCTGTTCGTCGGTCAGCAGGCATATACGGGCGGGACGAACGGCATTACCGGGTACAGCACGCTGTTCGGATTCAAACTGGCCGATCCGCAGACGAAGGTGTGGCTGTACTTGCTGACGGCTGTCGTGCTCTTTGCCGCGTTCGCCCTCTGCCGGTATTTGACGGGGAGCCGGTTCGGGCGCGTGCTGCGGGCGATCCGGGACGGGGAGAACCGGGCAAGGTTCATCGGCTACAACCCGGCCCTGTACCAGATGACCGCGTTCTGCGTTTCCGCCGGATTGGCGGGGCTGGCGGGCATGCTGTTCGTGCTGCATGTCGGCATCATATCCCCGTCGATGATGGGCATCGTGCCGTCCATCGAGATGGTGCTGTGGGTGGCGATCGGCGGCCGCGGCACGCTGATCGGCGCGGTGCTCGGCGCCGTCCTGATGAACGGGGCGAAGAGCGTGCTCAGCGAAACGTACCCCGAACTGTGGACGCTGCTGATCGGCCTGCTGTTCGTCGCGGTTGTCGTATTCATGCCGCGCGGGCTGGCCGGCATTGCCGGTTTGCCGGCGGCGCTGCGAAGAAGGAGGGAGAGAACCGATGAGAGCGATGGAGTTGGAACCGAGAACGGACTTGGAAATGCGGCCGGCGCAGAAGCCGGGGGCGCGGAAGGTGTCCGACATTCTGCGGTGTGAGGCGGTCGTCGTCGATTTCGACGGATTCAAGGCGCTGCAGGGGATGAACCTGACGCTCCGGCAGGGCGAACTGCGCTTCCTGATCGGGCCGAACGGCGCGGGCAAGACGACCTTGCTTGACGTCATCTGCGGCAAGGTGAAGCCGGCTTCCGGCCGCGTCCTGTTCCGGGGAGAGATCGATCTGACGCGGAAGCGGGAGCACCGGATCGCGGAGCTCGGCATCGGGCGGAAATTCCAGGCGCCGTCGATCTTCCCGTCGCTGACGGTGCGCGAACACCTCGAGATCGCGATGCGCCAGAACAGGAGCGTGTTCGCGACGCTGACGGCGAGGATGAGCTCGGAAGACGAGGACCGCATGGCGGCGCAGCTGAAGATGATCGGGCTGGAGGCGAAAGCCGGCCGCCTGGCCGGCAGTCTCTCCCACGGCGAGAAGCAGTGGCTGGAGATCGGCATGATGCTCATGCAGGAGCCGGATGTGCTGCTGCTCGACGAGCCGGCGGCGGGCATGACCGACCGGGAGACGGAGAAGACGGGGATCCTGCTGCGCGAGATTGCGCGCAGGCAGTCGGTCATCGTCGTCGAGCACGACATGGAGTTCGTGCGGAATTTCGCGAGCGCGGTCACCGTCATGCACGAAGGCCGGCTGCTGGCGGAAGGGTCCGTGGACGAAGTGCAGAACGACGAGCGCGTGATGGAAGTTTACCTCGGACGGAGGCGGGATGCCGATGCTGACCGTTCGACAGCTTGAGACGGGTTACGGCGGCACCGTCATCCTGCGCGGTGTGTCACTGGATGTGAAGCCGGGGCAGGTCGTCTGCCTGCTCGGCCGCAACGGCGTCGGCAAGACGACGCTCATGCGGGGCATCATGGGCGTGCTGAAGGCGCGCAAGGGCAGCATCCGGTTCAAGGACGAGGAGCTCGCCGGCCGCCCGCCGGGCGTCCGCGCCCGGCGCGGCATCGGCTACGTGCCGCAGGGGCGGGAAATCTTCCCCTTGCTCTCGGTGTACGACAATCTGCTGCTCGGTCTGGAGGCCGCCGGCGGACGGCTCAAGACGATTCCGGAGGAAGCGTTCGCGCGCTTCCCGGCGCTGCCCTCGCTCTACGGGCGGCGCGGCGGCGACCTGAGCGGCGGCCAGCAGCAGCAGCTCGCCTTCGCGCGGGCGCTTGCGCCGCAGCCGGATCTGCTGCTGCTCGATGAGCCGTGCGAAGGGATCCAGCCGTCGATCGTCGAGGAGATCCGCGCCGTCATCCGCGACATCAAGCGCGAAGGCCGGATGGCGATTCTGCTGGCGGAGCAGGACCTCGAGTTCGTGCGCAGCGTCGGCGACTACTTCTACATGATGGATCGGGGCATGATCGTCTGGCAGGGCGAAGCGGCGGAGTTGACCGAGGATGTCGTGCAGCGGCATTTGGCGGTATAAAGGCAATTTGCGCAATGAAAAACTGACAGGGAGGAATCCATCATGCATATACCGGACGGATATTTGAGCATGGAAGTGTGGACGGCAACGACGGTTGCCGGAGCGGCGGCCGCGGGCTATGCGCTGCGCAGGACCCGGACGGCGCTCGCGCAGCCGCAGGTGCCGGCAGCCGCCCTTGCCGGGGCGTTCATCTTCGCGGCGCAGATGCTGAACTTCCCGATTGCCGGCGGGACATCGGGGCATTTTCTCGGCAGCGCGCTTGCGGCCATTCTGTTCGGACCGTGGGCGGCCGCCGTCATCATGTCGGCCGTGCTGATTATCCAGGCGGTCCTGTTCCATGACGGGGGCATCACCGCGCTCGGGGCCAACATTCTGTGCACCGCCATCATCGGTTCGTTCGCCGGTTACGGTGTCTATCAAGCCGGCTTGAGACTGCTCAAGGGCCGGCTGCAGGCCGCCGCGTCGTTCGCCGCGGCGTGGGTGTCCATCGTCGCGGCATCCTGCGGCGTCGCGCTGCTCTTGGCGCTGTCCGGCGCCGCCCCGCTCAGCGCAGCGCTGCCGGCGATGCTCGGCTGGCATGCGCTCATCGGCATCGGCGAAGGGCTGATCACGATGGCGGCGGCAGCCTATTTGACGGAGCGTCGGACTTCCCTGGCGCCGGAAGGTGCGTTCGCATGAACGAAAGACGCCCGGAATACAAGGTAACGGGCAGCCGGCGCAAATGGGCGGTGCTGGCCGTCCTCACGCTGGCTGCGGCGGGCCTCGCTTCCCCGTGGGCTTCGGGCCGTCCCGACGGTCTGGAGCGCGTCGCCGAAGATCTCGGTTTCCTCGGGCGGGAAGCCGCCGTCCATTCGTTTTCGCCGATGCCCGGCTACGAGGTCGCCGGCATTCCGTGGGAAGCCGTCCGGACAGGTCTGGCCGGCCTCATCGGCGCCGTTGTCATGGCGGTCCTGCTGTGGACCGCGCTGCGCGCGCTGGCGAGGAGGCGGTAGGCTTGGAGGTCGGATTGGCCGACAGGCGCAGCGTGCATACCACGTTACAGCGGCTCGCGTGGCCCCTCTGACGAGGCTGTAACGTGCATACCACGTTACAGTGGTTTGCGGAGCACCTCTCGACAAGCGGTAACGCGCATGCCGCGTTACAGCGGTTAGCCGGCCGCGCTGCTGCAGCTCGCATGCCGCATAACAGGATCACGGAACCCGGCCCCGACCGGCCGGTCAGGCGCGAACGGCCTGGCCGGCCTTTTTCGTGCCGGAACATCCGGCGGAAATCGACGGGCGGCTGCCCCGGCGCTGAACAATTGGCGAATTCAGGACGATTCGGGCAAGCGCATAAGGTTTTGGGAGCAGTTGAATACTATGGTCAGATCGCTTCTGGCTCATGGTGCCGCAAATGGCCGCGCGTCGGCCTGGCAGGCGGTGTAACATATGCCAGGGTCTCTCGTCCCGATTGTCTCCGCAGCCTTCTGTCGAATCCAAATCTATAGCGAAAGTGGGGCATCCAGACATGAAAGCAACAGGTATCGTCCGCCGGATCGATGACCTCGGCCGTGTCGTGATTCCGAAGGAAATCCGCCGCACGCTGAGAATACGCGAAGGCGACCCGCTGGAGATCTTCGTCGACCGCGACGGTGAAGTCATCCTGAAGAAATATTCCCCGATCGGGGAGCTTGGCGACTTCGCCAAGGAATATGCCGAATCGCTGTATGAGAGCACGGGACATATCGCTTTGATCTGCGACCGCGATACAATCATTGCCGTGGCCGGCGCATCGAAGAAAGAATTTCTGGACAAGCCGGTCGGCTCGCTGCTCGAGCAGAGCATGGAGAACCGCAAGCCCGTTCTCGAGCCGAACGGCGGCCGGTTCGAGCTGGTCAAGGACACGGAAGACCAGTTCAGCTCGCTGGCGGCCGCACCGATCATCGCCGGCGGCGACCCGATCGGAGCCGTCGTGCTTGTCAGCAAGGACGAAGGCGTGAAGATGGGACAGATGGAAGCGAAAATGGCGGAGACGGCCGCCGGTTTCCTGGCAAAACAGATGGAGCAATAAGCGATAAACTTTCCTGGACAACAAGCTTCCCCAAGCGGCAACCGGCGCAAGGGGGAGCTTTTATTGTGCGACCGGAGAGGCAATTCCGGCGCGGATGGGTTATAATGGTGATCGGCGGCCTGCGGGCCGCTTCGGAAGGAGGACTCACAGGCGCGATGTCACCGACCATCATCGTCGCCGGAATCGGTTCCGGCGGCGAAGACCATATTACGCTGGGCGTCTGGCGGCGGCTGCAGGAGACGCCGCGGCGCTATGTGCGGACCGCAAGCCATCCCGCGGTCCGGAAGCTCACCGAACACGGGCTGGCTTTCGAATCATTCGATCATTTCTACGAACAGTCGGATTCGTTCCCGGATGTGTACGAGCGGATCGCCGACGAGCTGATCCGGCTGGCGCAGGCGGACGGGCAGCCGATTCTCTATGCGGTGCCGGGCCATCCGATGGTGGCCGAGCGGACGGTGCGGCTGCTCTCCGAGCGGTGCGGCGGCGCCGGCATCCGGCTTGAGATCGTCGGCGGCGAAAGCTTCCTCGACCAGGCGTTCATCCGGCTCGGCTTCGATCCGATCGAAGGATTCCAGCTGCTCGATGCGGCGGACGTGAAGCCTTCCCTGCTCCGGCCGGAGCTGCATACCGTCATCGCCCAGATGTACGACAAGTTCACCGCGTCCGACGTCAAGCTGTCGCTGATGGAGCGCTACCCGGACGATCACCCGGTGACGGTCGGGCACGCGCTGGGCGTTCCGGGCGAGGAGCGGATCGAGACCGTGCCGCTGCACGACCTGGACCGGCTGGAGGAATACGGCAACCTGACCCTGGTCTGGCTGCCGAAGTCCGGCGATCCGATGCTGCGCAACCGGTCGTTCGACCGGCTGCATGAGATCGTTGCCATCCTCCGCAGCCCGGAAGGCTGTCCCTGGGATCGGGAGCAGACGCACCGGTCCATCCGGAAAAATTTCATCGAGGAAACCTACGAAGCGATCGAGGCGATCGACAACGACGATCCCGTCGGCATGCAGGAAGAATTCGGCGACGTGCTGCTGCAGGTGATGCTGCACAGCCAGATGGAAGCGGAGAACGGCACGTTCGACGTATACGACGTCATCCAGTCGCTGAACGAGAAGCTGCTGTTCCGGCATCCGCACGTTTTCGGCGAGACCGGCGCGGCGAACGCGCAAGAGGCGCTCGCGAGCTGGGAGCGGATGAAAGCGGAGGAGAGGCGGCGGAAAGGCCTCTCGGAGCGGTCGTCCGTGCTGGACGGCATCCCGCGCGACCTGCCCGCGCTCATGAAGGCGTACGCGCTGCAGAAGAAGGCGGCCAAAGTCGGGTTCGACTGGGCGGAGATCGGCCCGGCGCTGGACAAGGTCGGCGAGGAGCTGCGGGAGCTGCGCGAAGCGGTCGCGGCGGGGAAAGACAAGGAAGAGCAGGCGCTGGAGCTCGGCGATCTCTTGTTCGCAACCGTCAACGTTGCCCGGTTCATCGGCGCCGATCCCGAGGAAGCGCTCGCCCGGACGAACGCGAAATTCAGCCGCCGTTTCGCCTATATCGAGGAGCAGCTCAAGAAAAGCGGTAAGACTTTCGGGGAAACGAATCTCGAGGAAATGGATCGTTGGTGGGAGGAAGCGAAACGTAAGAACTAGGACTTTTCGACTTTATCCCGCGTTTTTCCCCGATAAATCGAAAAAAATCACGCGGTCCGGCAGGATTTTCCCATTCCCGGAAAGAATAGAAGATGCGGATGCATTGCAACTCCGCCGCGGAGCGGCTGACGTCTCCGTGCGGACACTATTATGACGAAGGATATCAGGAGGCTGTGAGCAGATGAACAAGACGGATCTGATCAACAACATTGCCGCGAAGAGCGGGCTGTCGAAGCGCGACGTCGAGACGGTGCTGAACGGTTTTCTGGGTGAAGTGACGGCAGCGCTGCAATCCGGGGACAAAGTTCAGCTGATCGGTTTCGGCACGTTCGAGACGCGTCAGCGCAACGGCCGCAAGGGCCGCAACCCGCAAACGGGCAAGACGATCGAGATTCCTGCATCGAAAGTCCCGGCGTTCAAAGCGGGCAACAAGCTGAAAGAAGCCGTAAAGTAATACATGAGGCTGGACAAATTCCTCAAAGTATCCCGGCTGATCAAACGGCGGACGGTGGCGAAGGACGTCTCCGAACAGGGGCGCGTCTGGATCAACGGCCGCGAGGCGAAGCCGAGCAGCACGGTCAAAGTTGGCGACGAACTGACGATCCAGTTCGGCCAGAAGACGGTGACGGTCCGGGTCGAGCGGCTCGCCGAGACGACCCGCAAGGACGATGCCGCCGGACTCTACACCTTGCTGCGTGAAGAATTCCGCCGGGAAGGCGAAGAGGAAGAGCAATAAGGCTTCACCGACAACGAAGGCCGTCTTCGGCGCCGCGGACCGCGGCGTCCGGGGGCGGTCTTTCCTTCTTGTCCGACCTGTTCTAAACCTTGTCCTTCTTCCATATCCATGGTGATAAGGGAGGAGGCCAGGCCATGATGATGGAACAGACGAAAGCGAAACGCCAGGAAATCAAAATGTTGAACCGCAAAGTGCTGGAGATCACGGGCATCCGGAACGTGGAGAGCTTCGACAGCGAGGAGTTCCTGCTCGATACCGAGCTCGGCTTCCTGACCGTGCGCGGTCAGAACCTGCACATGAAACATCTCAGCCTCGAGCAGGGGCTCGTCGCCATCGAAGGCGCGATCCATACGATCGCCTATCTCGACGGCGCGTCGGTCGACAAATCCAAAGGCTTCTTCGGGAAGTTGTTCAAGTGAGCCTGCAGGTCCAGTTTCTGACGCTCGCTTATGTGGCGCTGGCCGGCATCGGCATGGGTGCGGCCTTCGACGGCTACCGGGTCGCAGCCCGCGAGCTGAACGCCGGCCGGCTGTGGATTCCCGTGTTCGACCTCCTGTACTGGCTGCTGGCCACGCTGGTTGTTTTTCGCGTGCTGCTGGCGGTCAACGAAGGCGAGGTGCGGCTGCCCGTCTTCCTCGGCTTTTTCATCGGGCTCGCATTTTATTTCTGGCTGCTCAGCGGACCGGTCATCCGCCTGTACCGGCTGCTGGCCGCGGCCGTCCGCCGGCTCTGGCGGCTTGCCGTCCGCACCGCGGATGTGCTCGTCGTCCGGCCGCTGCGATGGCTGGTTCGGCTTTCAAATGGGTTTTTCAGACTAGTCTCTGGAGCCTCTATGTATCTGTTCCGGTTTATGGTACAATTATTAAATCCAATACTTGGATTGGTCGCCCGGCTCGCGCGGCCTGTATGGCTCCCGATCAGCAAAACGGCGGCGAGATGGGCGAAAGCGGCGGGACTTGCGCCGCTGACCGAAAGATTGGCTGCCATGATACGCAATTGGCGGAACAGGCGATCCTAGGAGGTACGGCACGTGGCGGATGCCCGAAAGCATACTCCCTCCCGAACGGGCATGAAGCGGCGTTTGCGGCTCTGGTTTTTGATCGTCGCTTCGTTCATGGGGTGGGCGGTCTATACATCCGTTCAGCAGCTTGAGGCCCGATCGGAGACGATCAAGACGCTGAAAGCGCTGCAGGACCAGGTCGCAGCAGCCGAACAGCGCGAGGCTGAACTCGAGTTCGAAATCGAGCGGCTGGGCAACCCGGAATACATCAAGGAACTTGCCCGGAAAAACGGCCTCACCATGCCCGGAGAACAGCCGATCCAGGTGACGGAAAGCGGCGACTGAGCGCCGCTGGCCGCTGTTGTTTTGCATTCGGCGTTCGGTTATAATCACGGATAGAACAGCCTTTCGCTGGAGCCTGAGTCAGCCATGCCCCAAGCGTATGGAAGTGTTCTTCTTTGATTTAATCATTTAGGGAGGCCAATCTTATTCATGGCAATTGAAGTGGGAGCCAAGTTAGAGGGCAAAGTGACGGGCATTACGCATTTCGGGGCATTCGTCGATCTGGCTGACGGTGTCACGGGGCTCGTGCACATTTCGGAAATTGCCGACCACTACGTCAAAGACGTGAATGACCACCTGAAAATCGACGACATCGTCACGGTGAAGGTGATCAACGTCGACAAGGACGGCAAGATCGGTCTGTCGATCAAGCAGGCCATCGATCGTCCGGAAGGCTATGTTCCTCCGCAGCGCGGCGACCGGCAAGGCCGGCCCGGAGACCGCAGACCGGGCGGACGCGGCGGATTCAGATCGGCTCCCGGCAAAATGTCCTTCGAGGAGAAAATGTCCCGGTTCTTGAGAGACAGCGAGGAACGCATTTCCTCCCTGAAGAAGAATACGGAAGGCAAACGCGGAGGCCGCGGATCGAGACGCGGCTGAGGCAAATTGTTGAAGATGCAGGCAGAACCGACAGGTTCTGCTTTTTTTGATGCAATAGATCCCTGTTTACAAGACACCAAAAAGTGTTGTATAGTGGATATGTCACCGAATGGTGGCGCATACCATGTTTAAGCGGGTGATTTTTCCATAACCATATCAAACATTGCTACTGGAGTGGGGACCGTGAGCAAAGTTCAACAACGAGACGTCTTCGATGCGATTGCCGATCCGACGAGACGCCGGCTGATCCAGCTGCTCGCCGAAGCGGAGGATCTGCCGCTGCATGAGCTGGCCTCGCATTTTCCGATGGGCCGGACCGGCGTTTCCAAACATCTGGGCATTCTGAAAGAGGCCGGGCTTGTGAAAGACCGCAAGGTGGGCAGGGAGACCCGCTACAAGCTGGATGCGGCACCGCTGAAAGAGGTTCAGGACTGGGTCGCCTATTACAGCAACTACTGGAGCGCCAACATGATGCGGTTGGGCCAATTGCTCGAGGAGGAGGAGGACGCATGAGTTTTTCGTTAAACATGGATTTTCAGTTTGAGACGACGGTGGAGAAGCTGTGGTCCGCCTTGACCGATTCCCGCAAGCTGGCCAAATGGATCGCGGACAACGACTTCAAGCCGGTGGTCGGGCATCGATTCCAGTTCCGCCATCAGCCGAACGAGTACTGGGACGGCATCGTGAACAGCGAAGTGCTTGCCGTGGAAGCGCCGCATCGGCTGTCCTTCTCATGGGTGGTCGGCGAGGAGCGGCACACGGTGACGCTGACCCTGGACGATCTCGGGAACGGCAAGGTGCACCTGCGCCTCGAACAGACCGGTCTCTCGAACAAGGCGGCGCTGGCCGGCGCCCAATACGGCTGGAAGGCCTGGGTCGAAAAGCTGGAGCAGGTATTGGCGGAGTAAAAGCCAAAAGCGCGGCGGAGGGAAAACGGGAAGCTGTACTTTCCCGGCACGGGAGCCGCGGATGATCCATTGAGAGGAGCTGAGCGCATGGGATTTCTGCAGGACAATCTGATTCCGTTTTTCAGGCAACGGGAGATCGTCTTCAGGGAAAGCCGCAGAGAGGCGGACGATGTCGTGAGCTTCCTGTTCGACAAGCCGGATGATCTGGCCTGAAAGGCGGGGCAATACGGGCTGTTCACGATCACGCACAAGAAAATCAAAAACGCGACGAAACCGTTCAGCGTCTCGTCCGCGCCCGCCGAGAACGTCAGCTGCTTTACGTGGACAGCCGCCGGCGGTATCTGTTCAAAGACGAACTGGACCGGATCGCCGACCTGTCCGCCGTCAGCATCGACTACCTGGACTCGCGCGATCAGCTGTACCGCGAGCTCGACCGGCTGGCCGACGCGTACCGCAAGGACGGCAGCATCATGATCGCGGGACCGCAATCGATGGTGAATCCGCTTGCGGCGGAGCTGAGAAACCGGAAAATTCCGAAGCGGAACATCGTCAAAGACGCGTTCTTCGGCTATTATTCGGAGGAGACGGAAGGAAAGATCCGCTGGCGTTCGCCACATGAAGCCAGGATCGGACGGAAGCCGCGCCGCTTTCGTCCGCGGATTTTGCCGGTCCGTCGGACCTTCAAATTTCTCGTGATGCGGGCGAATGCAGGCGCGGCGGGCATTCGCCCTTTGTCGTCCGCCCTGGCGGAGGCACGCTGCTTGTGTCGGAAAAAAAATAGCCGCCGCCTACCGAATATGACAAACTCCTGAAGGCACCCCGCCTATAATAGGAGTCACTTCTCGCGTCCGCTGCGGGCAAGTGCGGACAAGCATATTCGGATGGGTGGTGCTGTTCAAGATGGACAAGCAGAATATTGTGCCGCTTCCCGGGACCGGCAGCCGGCACGGCGGCGGCCGGTCGAAGCTCGGGTACAGATGGCGGAAGCTATCGTCATCGGCCTCGCAGCTGTTCCTGTCCCGGCGCTGGACGATGCTGATCGCCGTGGTCGGCCTGCTGCTCGGCCGCGCCGCGATATTGGACACGCTCGCGCCGTTCGCGGCCGCCTATTTCGCCGTCATTTATTTCCTGCGCCGCGATGCGGCCTTCATTGCCGCGCTGGCGCTCGTCGCCGGCAGCTGGCTGGCCGCCGCGCCCCAGGCCTGGTCGACCGCGGCCGAGCTGCTCGTGTTCTACCTGCTCGTGCGCGGGATGGAGGCTTACGAGCGCGCTGAAATATCCTATGCGCCGCTGCTCGTTTTTATATCCGCCTTGCTGGTGCAATTGTTCGGCGTCGTGCTGGACAAGGCGCTGACCGGCTACCAGCTGCTCATGGTCGGGGTGGAGGCGGGCCTGGCGTTCGTGCTCACCCTCGTCTTCATCCAGGCGGTTCCCGTCCTGATGCTGACGAAGAAGCCGGCGCTGCTGCGCAATGAAGAGATCATCTGTCTGATGATTCTGCTTGCTTCAATCATGACGGGCGCGGCCGGCTGGACGGTCTATGATCTGGAGATTACGCACATCCTGTCGCGCTACGTCCTGCTCCTGTTCGCGCTGGCCGGCGGCGCCCTGCTCGGCGCGTCGGTCGGCGTGATCGCCGGGCTCATCCTCAGCCTGGCCGACTTCGGCGCCGTCCTGCAGATGAGCCTGCTCGCGTTCGCGGGGCTGCTCGCCGGCCTGCTCCGGGAAGGCGGCAAGCCGGCCGCGGCTTTCGGCATGCTGCTCGGGACGACGATCCTGTCCGTCTATGTCGGCGGAACGGAAGGCGCGCTCACTTCGACGTGGGAATCGGCAGCCGCCGCGCTGCTGTTCCTGATGACACCGCGCGCGCTGCTGAAGACGATCGCCCGCTATGTGCCGGGCACGGCCGAGCATGCGCGGTCACAGCACGAATACGCCCGCCGGGTTCGCGACGTGACCGCGCAGCGGGTGACGCAATTCTCCGAAGTGTTCCGTCAGCTCTCGGAAAGCTTCGCCGAGACGGCCGATGTCGAACCGTTCGGCCGGCGGCAGCAGGAACGGGTCCACTTCGTCAACGCCGCGGCCGAGGCGGTCTGCGCGACCTGTTTCCGGCAGCAGCAATGCTGGGAAGGGAAGTTCCAGCAGACGTACCGGCTCATGAAAGAAATGACGGCGTCCGTCGAGCGCGAACGGCCGCAGCTGGGCGAGGAGCTGCCGGAGACGTGGACCAGGCACTGCGTCAAGCCGCATCAGGTGCTCGCCGTGCTGCGTCAGCAGGTGGAGCTGGTCGAGCACGACCGGCTGTGGCGGAAGCGCATCCGGGAGTCGCGCCGCCTGGTGGCCGACCAGCTGTCGGGCGTCTCGCGGATCATGCAGGATCTGGCGCGGGAGATCCGCCGGGAAGGCCAGGAGATGCACCTGCAGGAAGAGCAGATCCGCGAGGCGGTGGAAGGGCTCGGTCTGTCGATCCGCAGCGTCGAGATCATCAGCCTGGAGGAAGGCAACGTCGAGATCGAGATCGCGCATACGTTCCCGCGGGGATTCGATGAATGCCGGAAAATGATCGCGCCGCTCCTGACCGACATTCTCGGCGAGCCGATCGCGGTGAAATCGGAACGACTGCCGGAGCGCAGCGGGGAGCCGTCGATCGTGACGTTCACATCGGCGAAGGCGTATGAGGTGGAGACCGGCGTGGCGGGCACGGCCAAGGGCGGCGGGCTGCTGTCGGGCGACAGCTACAGCACGGTGGAGCTGGCGAACGGCAAGTTCGCGGTGGCCGTCAGCGACGGCATGGGCGGCGGCGAGCGGGCGCGGCTGGAGAGCCGCTCGGCGCTGGACATGCTGCATCAGCTGCTGCAGTCGGGGATGGACGAGAAGCTGGCGATCCAGACGGTCAATTCGGTGCTGCTCCTCCGCTCGGCCGACGAAATGTTCGCGACGGTGGACGTGGCGCTCATCGACCGGTACACGGCGAAGACGACGTTCCTGAAGGTCGGCTCCACGCCGAGCTACATCAAGCGGGGCAGCGACGTCATCCCGATCACCGCCGGCAATCTGCCGATCGGCATTCTGCAGGAGATCGACGTCGATCTCGTCCGCGTGCAGCTCTATCCCGGCGACACGCTGATCATGATGACCGACGGCGTGTACGACGCGCCGGGGCATGCGGTGAACAAGGAGATCTGGATGAAGCGCATCATCCAGGAGCTGAAGGCGGAAGATCCGCAGCAGATGGCGGAAGAGCTGCTCGACACGGTGCTGAAGAGCAGCGCGGACGAAATCCGCGACGACATGACGATCGTCGTCGCCCGCGTGCGGCGGTTCCAGCCGGAATGGGCGACGTTCCGCTGGCCGGGGCTGACGAAGCTGGAGCGTCCGAGGACGGTGAGTTGAGCAGGCGGAAACTTTTTTTCCATGCCGGACAATTGCCGCGCCGAAGTTTACCTCTCTTCCATATCGGGCATGCTGTTACCAGAATCGATAGATTCGAGATTCGAAGGAGGGGCTTCGGCCATGAGACAATTGTTGCTGATCACGGACGGCTGCTCGAACGTCGGGATGAGCCCGGTCGTCGCGGCGGCCCATGCGAAGGCGGAAGGCATTACGGTGAATGTGATCGGGGTGGTGGAACGCGGCGAATCGATTTCTTCCGCGGAAGTCGAGATCGAGGAAATCGCGCGCGCCGGCGGCGGCATGAGCCGGCTCGTGAATACGCACCAGCTGTCGCAGACCGTGCAGATGATGACGCGCAAGACGGTCGTGACGACGATCCAGCAGGCGGTGAACAAGGAGCTCCGGCAGGTGTTCGGCGCGGAATCGGTCGAAGCGCTGCCTCCGGATCGGCGCGGCGAAGTCGTGCGCGTCATCGACGAACTCGGCGAATCGTCGCCGCTGAAAGTCGCGCTGCTCATCGACACGAGCGCGAGCATGCGCCCGAAGCTGGCGGCGGTCGAGGAAGCGATCCGCGATCTCGTGCTCAGCCTGCAGTCGCGCTCCGGACGGAGCGAGATTGCCGTGTTCCATTTTCCCGATTCGGAAAACGGCGAGGGCTGCGTCTGCGATCTGGACTGGACCGACAACATCGCCGGCGTGAAGCGCATTCTGCCGCGGCTGGCCATGCGCGGCACGACGCCGACCGGACCGGCGATGATGCAGGTCATTGATTTTTTCCGTCAGGGCGATTATGGTAGAACCATCAGAGGCGAAATGGACGGGATGACAGGTGAAGACGTCGTCTGAACTTCGGCTGGCGCCCGGCACGGTCATCACGGGCAAATGGAATCGCGGCCGATACCGGGTCGAGCGCCTGCTCGGAGAGGGGGCGAACGGCAAGGTTTACCTGGTGGAACACAGCCGCCGCCTGTATGCGATGAAGGTCGGCGGGGACGCGGTGGATCTGCAGTCCGAGATCAACGTTCTCCGCAGCCTGGCATCCCGGCGGCGGAGAACGGAACCGTTTCTGCTTGCCGTCGACGATTATGTCCATCGGGACGGCAAGGAATATCCGTTCTACATCATGCGGTATGTGCGCGGCAGCGTGTTGCATGAGTATTTGCAGCGCGAAGGCGCGGACTGGTTCCCGCTCGTCGGGTACAATCTGCTCGGCAAGCTGGCCGAGCTGCACGAAGCGGGCTTCGTGTTCGGCGATCTGAAGCGGGAGAACGTGCTGGTCGGCAGCTACGGCCGCGTGGAGCTGGTCGATTACGGCGGCGCGACGGCGATCGGCAAGAGCGTCCGCCAGTTCACCGAGCTGTACGACCGCGGGTACTGGAATGCGGGCAGCCGGACGGCCGAAGGAACGTACGACCTGTTCTCATTCGCGGTGCTGTGCCTTCATCTGTTCGAAGGCCGGCGGCTGCTTCAGCTGACGAAGACGCTGCTGCCGCAGAATCGCTCGCCGGCGGATTTGATCCGGCTGACAACCGGCCATCCGGCGCTGAAACCGTTCGCCGGCTGGCTGGCCCGCGCGCTGCGCGGCGAATTCGCTTCCGCGCGGGAAGGCGCCGCCGCCTGGCAGCGGATCATGTACGGCGGGGGCGTGAAGCCGGCCCGCAGACGGCGGTCGACGGCCGGCTGGGCGGCCGGCCTGTTCGCCTGCACGATGATCGCGCTGGCGGCGGCGATTGTATGGATGATATCGGAAGGCATGCTGCCGACCGGGCTGTCGTGACGGAAGTCCGGCGCATGCGGCATGCTTCTTCGTCATGCGCATATTTGCAGGCAGGGGGACGGCAGGATGGATCTGGCGGCGCGCATCCGGCGGACGGCGGAGCGGGAAGGGCTCTGGCAGCCGGGCGATACGATACTGGCCGCCGTATCGGGCGGTCCGGATTCGACGGCGATGCTGCATCTGTTGCGGCGGCTGTCCGGCGAATGCGGCTTCAGGCTCGCGGCGGCCCATGTCAATCACGGCTTCCGCGGCGAAGAATCGGCGCGGGAAGCGGAATTCGTGCGCCGGTTGTGTGAAGAGCTCGGCGTGCCGCTCGACGCGGTCGAATACGATCTTCCTTCTTATATAGAAGAGACGGGGATGAACGCGCAGGCGGCGGCGCGGGAGAAGCGGTACGCGTTTCTGCGATCGGCGGCGGCGCGGCGGGGCGCGTCGCGGATCGCGCTGGCGCACCATGCGGACGACCAGGCCGAGACGGTGCTCATGCGGCTGCTGCGCGGGGCCGGGACGTCCGGCATCGCCGGCATGCCGATGAAGCGGCGCGAAGGAAATGTGGAACTGATCCGGCCGCTGCTTCGTATATCCAAATTGGAGCTGCTGCAGTACTGCGCGCGCGAAGGGCTTGGCTATTGCGAGGACAGCAGCAACCGCAAGACGGTGTACTTCCGCAACGCCGTCCGGCTGGAGATTCTGCCGTTCCTCGAGCGGTACAACCCGAACGTGTCCGCATCGCTCGTGCGGCTGGCCGAAATCAGCCGCGCGGAGGACGACTTCCTGACGCGGGAAGCGGAACGCGCGATGGCCGGACTCGTGCGCCGGGAACAGGGCGGATTTGCCATGGAACGCGGCGCGTTTCTCGGCCTGCATGTCGCTTTACAAAGAAGATTGATTACTCTAATATTAATCTATCTTGGGGTGGAAAAAGGGGCCATCCCGTTCGAACGGATCGACGCTATCCGGGAAGCCGCCGCGGAAGGCTCGCCGACGACATCGGTGATCGAGGCCGGACGCGGCGTCCGCTTCTTGCGGGAATACGACGTGCTGCGGTGGATGACGGGCGATGCGGCCGGGGACGATGCCGGGTTCGAGTATGAAGTGACGGCGGATGTCCGCGAGCTTGCGATTCCCGAAGCGGGCGGCCGGCTCGTCTTCCGCCGCATGCTCCGCGCGGCGGGCGAACCGCTGCCCTCACCGGGCGCGGAATCCCGCTGCGCGGCGCTGTTCGACGAAGACGCCGTCGCTTATCCGCTTCGCGTTCGTTCCCGCCGGCCCGGCGACCGGATGCGCCTCGCCGGTTTAAACGGCTCCAAAAAGGTGCAAGATATTTTCGTTGACGGCAAGGTTGCGCGGGCCACGCGCAGCCGGATTCCGCTTGTTGCGGATGCCGAAGGCCGGCTGCTATGGATTGCCGGCATCCGGCGGTCGGCGGACGCGCCGGTGACGGAGGATACGACGCGCATACTGCGGATCGAGTGGCAGGATGATACATTGGAGGTCTGGCGTTGTTAAGCGACATTCAGGAAATTTTGTATGACGAAGAGCAGATCCGGCATAAAGTAATTGAAATGGGCCGTCAGCTCAGCCGCGATTTCAAGGATCGGAATCCGTTGGTCATCTGCATTCTGAAAGGCGCATTCATCTTCATGGCCGATCTGGTGAAAGCGATGGACATTCCGCTCGAGATCGATTTCATGGCCGTCTCCAGCTACGGCGCGTCCACGAAGTCGTCCGGCGTCGTCAAGATCGTGAAAGATCTGGACGTGCCGGTGGAAGGGCGTGATGTGCTCATCGTCGAGGACATCATCGACAGCGGCCTCACCCTCAGCTATCTGATCGATGTGCTCGAACGTCGCAACGCGAAGTCCGTGACGGTTGCGACGCTCTTCGACAAGCCGTCCGGCCGGACGGTCGAACTCGAAGCGGACTACGTCGGTTACACGCTGCCGGATGCTTTCGTTGTCGGCTACGGGCTCGACTACGCGGAGAAATACCGCAACCTGCCGTTCATCGGCATTCTGAAGCCGGAAGTCTACAACCGATGACTCCGAAGAACGTTCCGTCGGCGGAGCTGCCCAACCGGGGGCGTCCCCGCGCCATGCTCCTCCTCGCGGTCGTGTTGTGATGGCAAGACGTGCTATGGTAAAATAGTTGAAGCGCCTTGAGAGGAGGTAGGGGATGAATCGGTTCCTGAAGAATACGGGATTCTATCTGATCATCTTTCTCGTTACCGTCGGAATCGTCCATTTCATCAGCACCCAGAACGAAACAACCGAGCGGAAATCATACGACGAACTGCGCCAGCTGATCAAGGCGGACAATGTCGAAGAACTGACGCTCCGGTATGACGGCGCTTCGTATCTCGCCACAGGCAAATATCGCATGCCTCCCGCCGGGGTGCAGCAGAACGCGTTCTACTCCCGGATACCGGCGGAAGAATTTGCGATCGAGGAAATCAAGGACGCTTCCGAACAGAACGGGTTTACATTATATGTGGAGAAGCAGCAAGGCCAGAGCATCTGGCTGACGTTCCTCACCTCCATCATACCGTTCGTCATCATGTTCATCCTGTTCTTCTTCCTCATTAATCAGGCGCAGGGCGGCGGCGGCAAGGTGATGAACTTCGGCAAGAGCCGTGCGCGTCTATATAATGAAGACAAGAAGCGGGTGACATTCGAAGACGTCGCGGGCGCCGACGAGGAGAAGCAGGAGCTGGTCGAAGTCGTCGAGTTCCTGAAGGATCCGCGCAAGTTTGCCGCGGTCGGCGCGCGCATTCCGAAGGGCGTGCTGCTCGTCGGTCCGCCGGGTACGGGCAAGACGCTGCTTGCCCGCGCGGTGGCCGGTGAAGCGGGCGTGCCGTTCTTCAGCATTTCCGGCTCCGACTTCGTGGAAATGTTCGTCGGTGTCGGCGCATCCCGCGTTCGCGACTTGTTCGAGAACGCGAAGAAGAATTCCCCGTGCATCATATTCATTGACGAGATCGACGCCGTCGGCCGGCAGCGGGGCGCCGGTCTGGGCGGCGGCCATGACGAACGCGAGCAGACGCTCAACCAGCTGCTCGTCGAGATGGACGGTTTCGGGGCGAACGAAGGCATCATCATCATCGCGGCGACGAACCGTCCGGACATTCTCGACCCGGCGCTGCTGCGCCCGGGCCGCTTCGACCGCCAGATTACGGTCGATCGTCCGGACGTGAAGGGACGCGAAGCGGTGCTCAAGGTGCACGCCCGCAACAAGCCGCTGGCGAAGGATGTCAATCTCGAGACGATCGCGAAGCGGACGACCGGGTTTACCGGCGCCGATCTGGAGAACCTGCTGAACGAGGCGGCGCTCCTGGCGGCCCGCCGGAACAAGCGGGAGATCGCGATGATCGAGGTGGACGAGGCGATCGACCGCGTCATTGTCGGTACGGAGAAGCGCAGCCGCGTCATCAGCGATCGCGAGAAGCGGATCGTCGCGTACCACGAAGCAGGGCACACGGTCATCGGCTATTTCCTGGAACACGCGGACATGGTCCACAAGGTGACGATCATTCCGCGGGGCCGGGCGGGCGGCTATGTCATCATGCTGCCGAAGGAAGATCGAATGCTCGTCACGAAGCAGGAACTGCTCGACAAGGTGACCGGGCTGCTCGGCGGCCGGGTCGCGGAGGAGCTGTTCATCGGCGAGATCGGCACCGGCGCCTACAGCGACTTCAAACAGGCGACGTCGATCGTGCGCAGCATGATCATGGAATACGGCATGAGCGAGAAGCTCGGACCGATGCAGTTCGGCAACTCGCAGGGACAGGTGTTCCTCGGCCGCGACCTTGGACACGAGCAGAACTACTCCGACGCGATCGCCTACGAGATCGACCAGGAGATGCAGCGCATCATCAACGAATGCTACACGCGCGCGAAGGAACTGCTCACCGCCAAGTCGCGGGAAGTGAAGCTCATTGCCGAGACGCTGCTTGAAGTCGAAACGCTCGAACTCGAGCAGATCAAGCGGCTGATCGAGACCGGATCGCTGGACGGCGGCGAAGGCGGCAGCGGCGAGGGCAACGCGGAGCCGAAGGAGACGAGCAGCGAGCCGGCTGTCGATACGCTGGGCAATGTGCGCGTCCGGATTCAATCGAAGGAGCCGGGCGAGGATACGCTGCCTCCGGGCGGCGACGACGGCAGCGGCGACAAGCGCGGCTGAACCGTCCCGGCATTTCAGCGACGGACAAGTCGACACAACCGCCTCGGCGCGGCCGAACAGGCCGCTGCCGGGGCGATTTTTGTGGTTCCGGCGGCGTGCGAAGGTCCTCAGGCGTCGGCATGCTCCATCCGGCGGGCTTGCGGTTGTGTCTATTTGTTGACAGAGTCCTGCACCCCGTGTAAATTAGGTGATAATCAAATGGTTTTGCGGCCGGATGGTCACACTATGACTGTTCCATCGCATATGCGAATTCGTGAAATTTGGCACAAATTACAGCGCGGATCGGACAGCGGTGTCAAGCGCGCCTCGGCGGGAACATCGGCGTCATGCGCGCGGCTCGAAGGAGAGGATCGACAGAGATGGAAGCATTGGCGCTCGAGCGGAGGGCGGAACAGAACCGCGAACTTCGCGAACGGCTTGAGCAGTTGAAGAAGGAACGCAACGCCATCATTCTGGCGCATTATTATCAGCGCGACGAAATCCAGGAAGTGGCCGATTTCCGCGGCGACTCGTTCCTGCTGGCGCAGAAGGCCGCCCAGACCGACGCTGAAGTTATCGTTTTTTGCGGCGTCCACTTCATGGGCGAGAGCGCGAAGATTCTGGCGCCGGACAAGACGGTTCTCATTCCCGACGAGCGGGCCGGCTGCCCGATGGCCGACATGGTCAACGTCGACGGCCTCCGGAAACTGAAGGCGCAGCATCCGAACGCGACGGTCGTCACTTACATCAACTCGTCCGCCGAAGTGAAGGCCGAGACCGACATCTGCTGCACGTCGTCGAATGCCATCAAGGTCGTCAATTCGGTACCGACCGACGAAGTCATCTGGGTGCCGGACAAGAACCTCGGCCACTATGTCCAGCAGCACACGGACAAGAAGATGATTATCTGGGAAGGCTACTGCAATACGCACGACATGTTGACGGTGAAGGACATCGAGGAGATGAAGGCGCAGCATCCGAACGCGATCGTCGCCGTCCATCCCGAGTGCCGCCCGGAGGTCGTCGCGATGGCCGATTTCGTCGGCAGCACGACGGCGATCATCAAATTCTGCCGCGAGTCCGAGCACAAGGAATTCATCATCGGCACGGAAGACGGGACCGGCTACCAGCTTCGCAAGGACAGCCCGGACAAGATCTTCCACTTCGCATCGAAATATCTCGTCTGCCCGAACATGAAGGTCAACAACCTGAAGAAGCTGGTCAAATGTCTCGAAAATATGCATCCGCAGGTTTATGTGCCGCCGCATATCGCAGACAAGGCAAGGCTGTCTCTGGAGCGCATGCTGCAAGTGAAGTAGCATGCGCTGCTTCTTCGCTTACCCCTCGCACGCATTCCTGAGCCGCATGATACGGATGAACGCATCGGAGGAACGGATATGATCCCGCGATATTTGGTCGAAGTGGCGCCGGACGAGCTGCCCGTCGTCGAGAAGGACGTCATCGTGATCGGGGCCGGCATCGCCGGTCTTTTTACCGCCATCAAGGCGAGCGAACGGCATTCGGTGCTCATGATTACGAAGAAATCGCTGATGGACAGCAACACCCGCTATGCGCAGGGCGGCATCGCCGCCGTCATTTCCGACGAAGATTCGCCGGCGCTCCACCGGCAGGACACGCTCATCGCGGGCGCCGGCCTGTGCTCGCATGAAGCGGTCAATGTGCTGGTGCATGAAGGGCCGGAAGGCGTCCGTGAACTCATCCGGATGGGAGCGCAGTTCGATCAGGAGAACGGCGAGTTCGCGCTGACGAAGGAGGGCGCCCACAGCCAGCGGCGCATCCTGCACGCGAACGGCGATGCGACGGGGTTCGAGATCGTGCGCGCCTTGTCGGAGAAGGCGCTGGCCAATCCGAACATTGAAGTGTGGGACGATCACTTCGCCATCGATCTGATTACGGATGACGGGGAATGCCACGGCGCGCTCGTGCAGAAGCCGGACGGCTCGCGGCTCATCGTCCGGGGCAAGGCGACCGTGCTGTGCACGGGCGGCACCGGACAACTGTACCGCTATACGACGAATCCGGAGGTCGCGACGGGCGACGGCATCGCGATGGCGTACCGCGCGGGCGCGGAGATCCGGGATATGGAATTCGTCCAGTTCCATCCGACGGCGCTCTGCTATCCGGGGGCTCCCCGGTTCCTCATCTCGGAGGCGGTGCGCGGCGAAGGCGCGGTGCTGCGCAACATCGGCGGCGAGCGGTTCATGTTGCGGTACCATCCGCAGCTCGAGCTGGCGCCGCGCGACATCGTCGCCCGCGCGATCGTCAGCGAGATCGAGCGGACGAAGTCGACGTTCGTGTACATCGACATTACGCACGAGCCGGCCGATCTGGTGCGCCGGCGGTTTCCGACCATTTACGAATATTGCCTGCAGTACGGCCTCGATCTGACGAGCGACTGGATTCCGGTCGCGCCGGCGGCCCACTACATGATGGGCGGCGTGAAGACCGACCTGTACGGCGAGACGAACATCCGGCGCCTGTTCGCCTGCGGGGAATGCTCGTCGACCGGCGTGCACGGCGCCAACCGGCTGGCCAGCAATTCGCTCTCCGAAGCGATCGTGTTCGGCCGCCGCATTGTGGAGCGGATCGGGCAGCTCGGGCCGCTGGCCGGAATGCCGAAGTTCGAGAGCGGAGAACCGCGCACGCAGCCGTCCACCCAGGCGGCCATCGAGAAGCGGCTGAAGCTGCAGAAAATCATGCTGCGCTGTTCGGGACTCAGGCGGGACGCGAACGGGCTGAACAAAGGGCTGCTGGAGCTGAAGCGGCAATTGCCCATTTTCCAGACGGTGCTGACGAAGCGCGAGGAGTACGAGTTCGCGAACCTGCTCACCTGCGCGCTGCTCACGACGCAGGCGGCGCTCGCCCGCGAAGAGAGCCGCGGCGCGCATTACCGGGAAGACTTCCCCGAGCGGGACGATCTGCTCTGGCGCAAGCATATCGTCCTGCATCGCGAGCGGGGGATTTACGAGGAGCGGATCGACGATGTTTGAGCTGGACCGTTACAATGAAGCGATCCGGAGCATGATTCGCGGATGGCTGGACGAAGATATCGGATACGGCGACATTACGACGGAATCGACGATTCCGGCGGGCAGCCGGCACAAGGCGGTCATTCATGTGAAGGAAGACGGCGTGCTCGCCGGTTTGCCCGTCGCCCGGCTCGTCTTCCATGTCGTGGACCCGACGCTGGAATTCCGCGCTCTGGCGGAAGACGGACAGAAGGTTGCCAAGGGAACGGTCATCGCCGAAGTCGAGGGCAGCACCCACAGCATTCTGACGGGCGAACGGCTGGCGCTCAATCTGCTGCAGCGGATGTCGGGCATCGCGACGAAGACGCGCCGGTTCGTCGACGCCCTCGAGGGCCTGCCGGTTCGGCTCGTCGACACGCGCAAGACGACGCCCGGCCACCGGCTGCTCGAGAAGTACGCGGTCCGCATGGGCGGCGGCGCGAACCACCGGTTCGGCCTCTATGACGCCGTCATGATCAAGGACAACCATATCAAAGGGGCCGGGGGCATCCGGGCGGCGGTCGCCGCAGCGCGGGCGCGCATTCCGCATACGATGACCATTGAGGTGGAGACGGAGACGATCGAGCAGGTCCGGGAGGCGCTGGAAGCCGGCGCCGACATCATCATGCTCGACAACATGCCCCCCGCCGGGATGGCGGAAGCGGTCAAGCTCATCCGGGAGCGGGCGCCGCATGTGAAGATCGAGGCGTCGGGCGGTGTCAGGCTCGACACGATCCGGGAGATCGCTGCGACGGGCGTCGACATCATTTCGGTCGGCGGGTTGACGTACTCCTTCGATTCGCTCGACATCAGCCTCGATCTCGGAGACAAGAAGCCGGGAGGGACGCAGGCATGATTCTCGCGGCGGATGTCGGCAACACGAACATGGTGCTCGGCATTTTCCGGGGATCCGAATTGCTGCACCATTGGCGGCTCAGCACGAACCGGACGGCGACGGCCGACGAGTACGGGATGATGCTTCACAATCTGTTTCATTACGCGGGGCTCCGGATGGAAGACACCCGCGGCATCATCATTTCTTCGGTCGTGCCGCCGCTGATGCGGACGCTGGAGCAGCTGTGCCGGCAATATTTCCGCAAGGCGCCGCTGTTTGTCGGCCCCGGGGTGAAGACCGGGCTCAACATCCGCTACGAGAACCCGCGCGAAGTGGGCGCGGACCGGATCGTCAATGCGGTGGCCGCGATCGAGAAATACGGCGCTCCGGTCATCGTCGTCGACTTCGGCACGGCGACCACTTTCGATTACATCGACGCCGGCGGCAACTATCTGGGCGGCGCGATCGTGCCGGGCCTCGCGATCTCGGCCGAGGCGCTCTATCAGCGGGCGGCGAAGCTGCCGCGCATCGAGCTGGCCCGCCCGCGAAGCGTCATCGGACGCAACTCGGTCGCATCAATGCAGGCGGGCATGGTGTTCGGCTATGCCGGCCAGGTGGACGGCATCGTCCGCCGCATCCGGGCCGAGAGCCGTACGAACGCCCGGGCGATCGCAACGGGGGGGCTCGCGGAACTCATCGCGCCCGAGACCGAGACGATCTCGGTCGTCGACCCGCTGCTGACGCTGGACGGGCTCAGATTAATCCATGAACGGAATCAGGACGACACCGGAGGGAGAGTCGAATCATGAACGAATCACGCGGCGCGGATGACGTGCTGGTGCGCGGCATCGCGTGGGGCGGCGGACTCCGCGCGTACGCGGTGCGGACGACCGGACTCGCCGGCGAGCTGCAGCGCCGTCACGGCACGTATCCGACGGCGACGGCGGCGCTCGGCCGGGCGGCCACGGCGGGCGCCATGATGGGCGCCATGCTGAAGGGCGAGGAGAAGCTGACCATTCAGGTCAAGGGTGACGGACCGCTCGGCCAGATCGTCGTCGACGCGAACGCGAAGGGCGAGGTGCGCGGCTACGTCGACAATCCGCAGGTGCACCTGCCGGTGAGCGCGCAGGGCAAGCTGGATGTCGCCGGGGCCGTCGGCCGCAGCGGATATATCCATATCGTGAAGGACCTCGGCCTCAAGGAGCCGTACCGCGGCAGCGTGCCGATCGTCTCGGGCGAGCTGGGCGAAGATTTCACTTACTACTTCGCATCGTCGGAGCAGACGCCGTCCGCCGTCGGACTCGGCGTACTGGTTGATGTCGACGGCAGCGTGCTGCACGCCGGCGGCTTTATCCTGCAGATCATGCCGGGCGCGGAGGAGAAGGATATTGCCCGGCTGGAGCAGCGTCTGCAGGAGATGCCCCATGTGACGTCTCTCCTGGACCGGGGCGAGACGCCGGAGTCGATTTTGCGCTTTTTGACGGATGACGACGTGCAGCTGCTGGATGCGATGCCGATTGTCTTCAAATGTTACTGCTCCCGCGAACGGGTGGAGCGGACGCTCGTCAGCATGGGCGAAGCGGAGCTTGCGTCGCTGATCGAGGAAGACGGGCGGGCGGAAGTGACCTGCCATTTCTGCAACTCGGCGTACGAATTCGATCGGCATGATCTGGAGAGATTGCTGGAGCAGGCCAAACCCAAGCAGGATGTGTAAGATCGGAAGGCGGACCATGGAAAATGAGAAAGAACCAGATACTGAAGGCGGTCATCGTCCTTCAGACGGTCTGTCTGATCGCGCTGGCGGCGCTGGTGTCGGTGAAATGGCCGTCAGCGCGCGGCGACGATTCACAGGATGGCCCGGCGGGCGGCCATAACGCCGGGGACCGGATGAGCCGGCCGGTTGCGGAGATCGGCGGCCGGACAATTACGGCGGACGAGCTTGCGGATCAGCTCATGCGGGAGCACGGCTCGTCCGTTCTGCGCCGGATGCTGGTGCGCGAAGCGATCCGGCTGGAGGCGGAAGCCAACGGCATATCCGTATCGGAGCGCGAACTGGAAGAAGAATTGGACGAGATGATGTCGGGCTACGGAGACGAGGAAGCGTTCTACGAAGCGATGCGCGAGCAGCTCGGCATGAGCCCGGAAGAGGTGAGGGCGGACGCGGAAGAGCGGCTGCTGCTCGAGAAGATCGCGGTCCGTCCGATTCTGATTACGGATGAGGAAGTGGAGGCTTACATACGCGATCATCCGGAGCTGCTCGAACCGAAGACCAGGTTCACATTCTCCTGGATCGTGACGGAGGAGCAAGACGAAGCGGAGGCGGTGCTGGATCGGCTGAAAAAGGGCGAATCGTTCGAGGAACAGGCGCGCATCTACTCCATCGACGACTACACCGCGGAGTACGGCGGTTTCTACGGCACGGTGGAAGCGGATGACCCGTTCCTTGACGCGGAGGTCATGGAGCTGGCCGCATCGCTGTCGCCCGGCGAGCTCGGCGGCCCCGTCGAAACCGCGGACGGATGGGCGGTCATCCGCCTCGAGGACCGCGAGGTCGAGGAACGGCCGGACGAACGCAGGCTGCGGGAGCAGGTGCGGATGCAGCTCGGACTCGCGGCGGCGCCGTCGCTCAAGGAAGTCGAAGAAGCGCTGCTCGGCAAGTACGGCGCCAGGATCCTCGATGACGAACTGGCAGACCGGGGAAGTGCGGAATTCCGGCATGAAACTGGCTATTGACAATTCCGATAAGACATTGTTAAGATGGAAGAAAGCTAAACCCTACTAATTCGGTCGGAAATAAAGGAGGTTCTGCCATCATGCCAAAGATTGTAAACAGTGTTACGGAACTGATCGGGGATACGCCGCTTGTGCGCTTGAACCGGCTCGTACCGGAAGGCAGCGCTGAAATTTATGTAAAGCTGGAGTATCAAAACCCGGGCGCCAGCGTCAAGGACCGGATTGCCATCAGCATGATTGAAGAAGCGGAGAAGCAAGGCCGCATCAAGCCGGGCGACACGATCGTCGAACCGACGAGCGGCAACACGGGTATCGGTCTGGCCATGGTCGCCGCGGCGAAGGGCTATCGCGCGGTTCTCGTCATGCCGGAGACGATGAGCATCGAGCGCCGCAACCTGCTGCGCGCTTACGGCGCCGAACTGGTGCTGACCCCCGGTTCGGAAGGGATGAACGGCGCCGTCCGCAAGGCGGAAGAGCTCGTCGCCCAGAACCCGTCCTGGTTCATGCCGCAGCAATTCAAGAATCCGGCGAACGTCAAGATCCACCGCGAGACGACCGGTCCGGAAATCGTCGAAGCGATCAACTCGCTGGACGGCAAGCTGGATGCTTTCGTCGCCGGCGTCGGCACGGGCGGCACGATCTCGGGCGCCGGCGAAGTGCTGCGGAAGCATTTCCCGCACATCAAGATTTACGCGGTTGAGCCGGCGGCATCCCCGCTGCTCTCCGGCGGCAAGCCCGGCCCGCACAAGATTCAGGGCATCGGCGCAAACTTCGTGCCGGACATCCTGAACCGCGAAATTTACGACGGCGTCATCACGGTCGAGAACGAAGAAGCGTTCGAGACGGCTCGCCGCGCCGCAAAGGAAGAAGGCATTCTGTGCGGCATCTCGTCCGGCGCAGCCATCTTCGCCGCGCTGAAGGTGGCGAAGGAGCTCGGCGCAGGCAAGCGCGTCGTCGCGGTCGTGCCGTCGAACGGCGAACGCTATCTGTCGACGCCGCTGTTCAACTTCGAAAACTGATTCCCGCCTGAAGCACCAACAAGCCCTCACCCGGCATCGGGTGGGGTTTTTTTCATGCATCCGCAGGCCTGCAAATCCACCGCGAATCCGGTATGATGGTGTCACATGAATGAAGCGAGGTTGCTGCGATGGCCGAAATCGAGAACCAAGTCCGATTCGCCGAAGCTTTGCGCGCGGGAGTCGCTTCCCTGAAGTCCCGTCCCGGCTACAAAACAGTTCGGCGAAACCGCAACTCCCCCGCCGCCCAACCGGAATCTTATCTGGACAGTATCGCGGCGCAAATCGGCGTCTCCTCCAGCACGCTGAAAAGCTGGATCGGCCAGATGGGACGGAAGTACGTTCCCGGACGCGTGGAGGACGGGAAGCTGTTCGGCCTCCTGTGGATCGTGCTCCGGGACGGCGACCGGCCGACCGACTGGCTCGTCGATGTGCTCGGTTCGACATCCATCCCGGTGTTCACGCCGCCGGCCGAGGGCTGGGTCAGGGCATGCCTGCGCAAGGCGAAGGTGCTCCTGGCAAGCGGCGCGTTCGGGCCGCCGGAGGAGGCGGAGATCGACCGTGTCATCGCGCGCCTGTTCCCGGACACCCGGGACGAGCGGCCCGTTGCGGCTGGCGGACCGGCAAGGTCCGCGGCGGAGGCCGCCAGGGAAGGGGCCGGGGCGGGGACGTTTCAGCCGCAGCCCGCGGTTGGGGCCGCACCGGAACGGTCCGCCGGCATCCGGCACAATCTGCCGACGCGCTGGTCGAACCGGTTCATCGGCCGCAGGACGATTCTCGACATCCTGAACCGGTGGATGCATACGGCGTCTCCCCTGTGCCTCATCACAGGCTGGAGCGGCGTAGGCAAAAGCACGATCGCGCTGGAAGCGGCGTACGCCTGTCTCGGAGAAGCGCGCGGAGAGGCGGCGATCACGGAATCCCCTTGGCCGCGCGTCTCTTGCGCGATCTGGATCAGCGCCGACCTGAAGGGATTGAGCTACAGCTACTTCCTGGACACGATCGCCTATCAGCTGGGAAGGGCGGAGCTGCTCGGACAATCGGAGAACGAGAAGCAGTTCGTCGTGCGGAACGCCCTCGCCCATTATGCGACCGAAGGAACCATCCTGCTGATCGTGGACAACGTGGGCGCGTCGGATCGGGACATTCTGTTCTTCCTGGCCAATCTGCCGCAGGGGACCAAGGCGATCATGACCTCGCGCGATCACCGGCACAATCTGTTCCACGACGTGTCCCGCGATGTGCTCGCCATTCAGGTCGGGGGCATGGAGCGGGAGGATGCGCTGCACTATCTGCGCCAGGAGACGCAAGTCCACCTCGCCGCCAGCTCCGATGAACCCGGACGCGGCAACTTGCGGCAGCTCCTCGAATCGGACGACGACATGCTGGCGCAGCTGGTCGAGGCGACGAACGGCAACCCGAAGGCGCTGTCCCTCTGCATCGCCTACATCGCGGACGGCGTGATCCCCGTCCGGTCGTTCATCCGGGAAGTGCAGTCGGCCGGCTATTCGCTCGCCTCGCTGTTCGATTATCTGTTCGGCCACACCTGGGAACGATGCCCGGACAGCGTGAAGAAACTGTGGATGGCGCTCCCGCTGTTCCAGACGCCGCCCGGCGAGCGGAGCTGGGCGGCGGCGGCCGGCCTGAACCGCCGGGCGTTCCATCAGGCGGCGGACCAGATGCGTGCGTACGCGCTGATCACCGCGGAACGATCGGACGACGAGCTGCGCTACCGCGCCCACCAGACGGTCGTGGTGTACGGGGAGCAGAAACTCCGGGAACACGACGAATTCCGGACCGAAGCGCAAGCCCGCTGGCTGGCGGACTACCTGGACTATGTCGAAAGCCATCTGGCGCGCCAGCCGGCCGGGCATATCTATTGGAGCTGCCTTCCCGGCAGCGGTTACGTGCGGGTCCGGAAGGAATGGCCCAATCTGTACAAGCTGCTGCAATGGTGCGAAGAGACGGGAAATGACGATTATTTGACCGCGTTCATGCTCAGAATGGCGCATTTCCTCAGCCGGATCAGCCTGCCGCTGCGCATCCGGTTCGGACTGAAAGCGGCGGAAGCCGCGGGCAGGCTGAACCGCGGGCTGCAGGAGGCGCTTTTCCGGATCGATACGGTCGGCTGGGCCTGTTTCGAGATCGGACGGAGCGAAGAGGGGTTCGCGCAGGTTAAGCGGGGGCTCGCCATCGCGGAAAGCGCGGCGGGACCGGCATCCGATCCCGCGGAACGGGCGGAGCGCGATGATCTGCGCTCCCTTGGCCTCCAGTTCGAGGCGCGATATCATGCGGACCGCGGGGAGCTGGATCGGGCGCGGTCGCTGCTCGAAGAAGCGATGGCCATCCCGGCTTCGCCGGTCATCCGGCACCGCGCGCTGCTGCTGAAGGGAAATCTCGCGATGCTGCTTCGGGACGACGAGCAGGCGGTTGCGGATCTTGAAGAGGCGATCCGGATCAGCCTCACCTACGGCGGCGAGCAATCGATCGAGCCCCATTATCTGCTCGGCGCGGCGTATGTGCGCCGGGGCGAGTACGAGAAAGCGCGGGAGGCGTTTGAAGCCTTCCTCTACGACCCGGCCCTGGCCAACCAGATTGAACGGATCTACCACGAATACGGCATGGCGCAGCTGCTCGCGGCACAGCATCGGCATCGTGAAGCCTTCGACTTTGCGCGCAGCGCGCTGAACCGCATCGACGCGTGGGAGCCCGGGATCCGCATCCGTCCGGAAGTTGCGGCGCTGCATGAGCGGCTGCTGGAAACGCTCGGGGAACGCCGGATGGATTGAAGCAGAAAATGTACAGCGCGGCTGTACATTTTTTGTGCGCAATCGGGCCAAAAGGTCAGCGCGGCTTGCTTTCAAGCGGCGGCGGATTCGTGTACATTGGGGTTGATAGAGCCTGAAGCAGGAGGTTCCACAGCTCATGAGCACGATGAAAGCATGCGTGATCGAAGGTCCTCGCCGTGCGGCCGTCCGGGAAGTGCCGATCCCCGCACCCGGCCCCGGCGAAGTGCTGATCCGGGTCGAGCGCGCCGGGATCTGCGGGACGGATGTTCACATTTACAAAGGCGAGTACGTCTCCCCCTACCCGGTCATTCCCGGGCATGAGTTCTCCGGCACGATCGCCGGGCTCGGCGAAGGCGCGGATCAGTTCCGGATCGGCGACCGCGTCACCGCGGAGCCCAACATCCACTGCGGCCGCTGCACGTACTGCCTGTCCCATCGCGGCAACCATTGCGAGAGCTGGCAGGCGGTCGGGGTCACCCGAAACGGCGCCATGGCGGAATACGTGACGGTGCCGGTCGGCAACGTGTTCCGGCTGCCGGACGGCATGAGCTTCGCCGAAGGCGCGTTCATCGAGCCGCTGGCCTGCGTCGTCCACGCGATGAACCGTCTGCAGCCCGCCCCCGGCGCCCGGACGCTCCTGTTCGGCGCCGGCGCCATGGGACAGCAGCTCATCCAGGCGCTCGTCCATGCCGGCGTGTCCGATCTCGCGGTCATCGATATTTCCGAGGGCAAGCTGGCGATGGCCGCGGAGTGGGGCGCCACCCGGACGTTCCTGAGCGGTCAGTACGATGAAGCCGAATTGCTGGAAGATTTCCCGCGCGGGTTCGACATTGTCGTGGACGCCACCGGCATCCCGAAGGTCATCGAGCAGGCGCTGAAGTATCTCGGTCCGGCGGGCAAATACCTCCAGTTCGGCGTAACGGCCAGGACGGCGGCCATCCAGCTCAGCCCGTTCGATCTGTTCCAGAAGGACTGGACGCTGATCGGATCGATGGCGACGAACGATACGTTCCATCAGGCGCTGCAATGGGCGAAGGCGAAGCGCATCCGGCTCGAGCCGCTCGTCACGCGCGTCATCGGCCTGGACGATCTTCCGCGCCTGTTCGAAAACGGCGCCGGCCCCGACGACCTCAAAGTGCAGATTCAGATCGGATGATCATCCGATTCCTGAGCGGCACCGCGGATTCATGCGCGGATGCCGCTTTTTCTTTGCCGGGCCGAAGAATCACAGATCTTGACAAAATTTGTCGAGCTATTTAATATTCATAGTAATTTAATTGGACTAATATGAATACATCAGGCTGTTTCGAAAGGATGTGTGTTCCTATGGATTCAACATGGCTGGATAACAATGTGGTGGCCGCGATTCAGACCAACTGGCTCAGCATCGTGTTGGGCCTTGTGGTCATCCTCGCGCTCCATTTCCTTGCCCGGAAGCGCATCGGCTTCGGCACCCGCGTGCTGATCGCCCTCGGGCTCGGCCTGGTCGCGGGGGTTGTGCTGAATGCGGCGGTGGCCAACTACGATGCGATCCAACTGATCGGGTCGATCTACGTCAATCTGATTCGCATGGTCGTCATCCCGCTGGTGTTCGTGCTCGTGATCAACAGCATCATTTCGATCACGGACACGGGGTATCTGAAGAAAATCGGCGGCAAGACGATCGGCTGGTTCCTGCTCACGACCGGCATCGCCGCCGTCATCGGGCTGCTCACGGCGCTGGCGCTGAACCCGGGCGCGGGCATCGACGCCCAAACGCCGGAAGACTTCCAGGCGCGGGAAGTTCCCACGCTGTTCCAGGTCATTCTCGATCAGGTGCCGAACAACCCGATCAGCGACGCGGCCAACGGCAAAGTGGTGCCGATCCTCATCTTCGCTCTGTTTATCGCCATTGCCACGGTGAAGCTCGGCGAGAAGAAACCGGAGACGGTGCAGCCGTTCAAGGCTTTCATTCAATCCGCCACGGAAATCATGCATCAAGTGATCAAGTTCGTTCTCCGTTTCACGCCGTACGGCGTGTTCGCCCTGATTGCCGTCATGGCGGCCCGCTACGGTCTGGAGACGCTTGAGCCGCTGGCGCGCCTGATCGGCGTCAGCTACGCCGCCCTGATCATTCACTTCGTTCTCATTTTCGGCGGATTGGTGCTGCTCGTGGCCAAGGTGAATCCGATCAAGTTCTTCAAAAAGGCATACCCGACCATCGCCGTAGCCTTCACGACGCGGAGCAGCTACGCCACCTTGCCGGTCAATCTGGAAGTGATCACGAAGCGCCTGCGCGTCTCGCCGCGCGTCGCCAGCTTCGTCGCACCGCTCGGCGCCACGATGAACTTCAACGGCTGCGGCGGAATTTGGCCGGCCATCGTCGCCGTGTTTGTGGCCGACATTTTCGGCATCAATCTTTCATTCGCGGATTACATTTTGATTGTGCTGGTCAGCGCGATTTCGTCCATCGGGGTTGCCGGCGTACCGGGGCCCGCATCGATCTCCACCACGGTGGTTTTGACGGCGCTCGGATTGCCGCTGGAAGGCATTGCGATCGTCGCCTCCGTGGAAGCGTTGATCGACATGGGCCGCACCGCCGTCAATGCTACGGGCACGACGGTCACGAGCCTTCTCGTGGCGAATTCGGAAGGGGAATTCGACCGCGAAGCCTTCGATCGCGACGTGGAAGACGAGCTGGAACTGAATCCGGCGTGATGCGCGGCCGTCATTCAGCGAACCCGGAGACTGTCCCGTCTGCAGGGGCAGTCTTTTTTTGCGCCTGAATGGCGGCGTGCAGGGTGGAAATCGGGCTGCAATCTTGTACGATTAGAATGTGGAAAGAGGGACTTCCACGACAGGAGGGGGACGGCAGTTTGAGGAAGAGAGGCTTGGTGCTTGGTGCCGCATCGGCGGTGCTTGTTGCGCTTGTCGGGTTTCTTTTCGTTATGAACCGGTGTTTTTATCCTCCCCTCCCCGTGCCGGACGTATCGGCGAAGGAAGCGGTGAAGAAGCTGGAGGCTTCCGACCGCGTGCTGGCGGAGCTTGCCTCGGCAGGCGATGTCCGGTGGTATATCGCCCGGAACGGCGAGGGAATCGGTGCGGTCGACGATGCGGTCAAGCGGATGAACGAAGCGGAAGGGTGGACGTTCACGAGCAAAGAAGGCGCCGGCCTGTTCTTTGAGAAGGACGGAGAGAGACGGATCGCGACGACCCGGATCTGGAACCGCAAGTACGTGCTCGTCAAAGTCCAGGACCTGTGACATTGGTCTATACGAAGGGCAACAATGGGGGGAATGGTTTGGCGTGACGGACGCTGTGACGACATTGGAACAATGGCGCGCCTGGCGGCGCGATGGATACAACACGCTGCCGCTGCTCAGGCGCGTGCGCCTCAAGCCGGGGGATGACCGGCCGGCCGAGTGGAGCGGCGTATGGATGGCGGCGCATCCGCACGCGATCGTGCTCGAGAGCGGCAAGGACGGCCGGTACACGTATCTCGGCCTCCGGCCGTCGGCCGTGCTGCGCGGCAAAGGAAGCGAAGCCGAGGCGGTGGAGACGGGCGAAGCGCCGCCGCGGCGGCTCGAAGGCAAGCCGCTCGACGTCGTGCGCGCCTGGCTCGCGGGGCGCAAGGGGCCGCCCCTGCCGGACGGCCCGAAGTGGACCGGCGGCATCGCCGGGCTGTGGAGCTACGACATCATCCGCTCCATCGAGCGGCTGCCCGAGCGGGCCGCAGACGACCTCGGCCTGCCGGACTATCTGTTCCTGCGGCTGGACGAGCTGTGGATCATCGACCACGAGAAGCGGGAGCTGATCCTCGCCCGGCATGTGCCGGTGCCGGACGGGACGGACGACGTCGGGCTGGCCGACCTGTATGATGAAGCGCTGCAACATACCGAGCGCATGCGGGAGATCTGGGCGGGCATCGCGGCGGCCGCCCGCGCGCCGGAGGCGGAGCGGCGGCTTGCGGAGCGGCGAAAAGCGATGGAAGCGGACCGGCTCGAGATCGACATCGACGCGCTCGAAGGGCTGATCCGCCCGTTCAGCAAGCGGGCTTACATGGACGCGGTCGAGCGGATCCGCGACTACATCGCGCAGGGCGATGTGTTCCAGGTGAACCTGTCGCAGCGGATGAGCAAGCGGTCGTCGGCCGACCCGGACGCGCTGTACGAATGGCTGCGGTTGTTCAATCCGTCGCCGTACATGGGCTACCTGCGCTGCCCCGATTTCCGGCTCGTCTCGGCGTCGCCGGAGCTGCTCGTCGCGATGCGCGGCGGGGTCCTCTCGACCCGGCCGATCGCCGGCACGCGCCGCCGCGGCCGCACGCCCGAGGAAGACCGGCGGATGGCGGAAGAGCTGCTCGCGAGCGAGAAGGAGCGGGCCGAGCACATCATGCTCGTCGACCTCGAGCGGAACGATCTCGGACGGATCTCGCGGTACGGCACCGTCCGGGTTAAGGAACTGATGACGATCGAATACTATTCCCACGTCATGCATCTCGTCTCGCAGGTGGAGGGAGAGCTGGCGGAAGGGAAGGATGCGCTGGACGTGATCGGGGCTGTTTTTCCCGGCGGGACGATTACGGGTGCGCCGAAGGTGCGCACGATGGAGATTCTCGAGGAGCTGGAGCCGACGCGGCGCGGGCCGTACTACGGCTCCCTCGGCTGGATTGACTACAGCGGGGATATGGAATTTAATATTCTTATACGCACGATGGTCGTCCGGGACGGCTGCGTGCATATTCAAGCCGGCGGCGGGATCGTGATCGACTCCGACCCCGAGCGGGAGTACAAGGAATCGCTGAACAAGGCCAAGGCGCTCTGGAAGGCGGTTCAATATGTCGAACGCGAAGCGGAAGGCGCGCTTTCGCATGCGGCCGGGGCGGAGAGGCCCGCGAAGGAGGAACGGCGATGATTCTGGTCATCGACAACTACGATTCGTTCACGTATAATCTGGTGCAATATTTGGGCGAGCTCGGCGAGGAGATCGTCGTCAGGCGGAACGACGAGATCGACCTTGCCGGCATTGAAGCGCTGGCCCCGGACCATATTCTGATCTCGCCCGGTCCCTGCACGCCGAACGAGGCGGGCATCAGCCTCGCGCTCATCGACCATTTCAAAGGGAAAATTCCGATCTTCGGCGTCTGCCTCGGCCACCAGGCGATCGGCCAGGCGTTCGGCGGCGAAGTGGTGCGCGCGGAAAATCTGATGCACGGCAAGACGAGCGAAATCCATCACACGGGCAAAGGCGTGTTCGCCGGGCTGCCGAGCCCGTTCACGGCGACCCGCTACCACTCGCTCATCGTGAAGCGGGAGACGCTGCCGGACTGTCTCGAGATTACGGCCGAGACGGAAACCGGAGAGATCATGGGAATCAAGCACAAAGAATATCTTGTCGAAGGCGTGCAGTTCCATCCCGAGTCGATCATGACGGAGCACGGGAGGACGATGCTGCGCAATTTCCTCGCGTACAAGGCGGGAGCCGTCCGATGAGAATCGGATGGAACGGCGCCGTGCTCGAGGCGGGTGAGGCCGTGATTCCGGCAATGGATCACGGCCTTCTCTACGGCATCGGGCTGTTCGAGACGTTCCGCACGTACGGCGGGAAGCCGTTCGCGCTCGACCGCCGGCTCGCCCGGCTGCGGAACGGCTGCGAGACGCTCGGCATCCGCTGGACGATGACGGAAGCGGACGTGTCGGACTGGCTCGCCAAGGCGCTGGAGGCGAACGGGCTGGCCGACGCTTATATCCGCCTGACCGTGACCGCCGGCGACGCGGGGCTCGGCCTGAACGACGGGCCGTATGAGCGGCCGAACACGCTGCTCATGGTCAAGCCCTTGCCGCCGCTGGGCGGGCGGCTGTACCGTGAAGGGCGCGAGCTGCGGATCTTGCGGACGCCGCGGGGCATGCCCGAGACGCCGGTTCGGCTCAAATCGCTTCATTACATGACGAATGTGCTGGCGAAGCGGGAGCTTGCGGCGAGCGGCGCGCCGGCGGGGGCGGAAGGGCTGATGCTGACGCGGGAAGGGTGGCTTGCCGAAGGGATCGTGAGCAATCTTTTCTTCGTGAAGGACGGCATCGTGCGGACCCCCGCCATCGCAACCGGCATCCTGCCCGGCATCACGCGCGCGTTGACGCTGGAGCTGGCCCGGTCCGAGGGGCTGGAGACGGAAGAAGGATACTATACGGCGGCCGACCTGCTCATGGCCGACGAAGTCTGGCTGACCGGCTCGGTGCAGGAGATTGTGCCGGTGACGCGGATCGCGGAGGCGGACGGGACGGTGCGCACGGTCGGAAGCGGGCTTGCCGGGCCGGTGACGACAAGGCTGCTCGAGGCGTACCGCGCTAAGGTGCGGCGCTCCATCGGCGCGGCGGCGGAAGGAGTTTGGTGATGCAATGAGACCGGTATTCTGGAGCCGGACATATGAGCTGGCCGGCGGCGTGAATCTGGAATTGGGAAGACGGACGCTCGTTATGGGCATCCTGAACGTGACGCCGGATTCGTTCTCCGACGGCGGGCGGTACCTGGCGGTGGACGCGGCCGTCGAACATGCCGTGCGGATGGTCGAAGCCGGGGCGGACATTCTCGACATCGGCGGCGAATCGACGCGGCCGGGACATGAGCCGGTGCCCGCGGACGAGGAGATCCGGCGCGTCATCCCGGTCATCCGGGCGGTGCGCGAGGCGTTGCCGCACGTGCCGCTCTCGATCGACACGTACAAGGCGGAGACGGCGCGGAAGGCGCTTGAAGCGGGCGTGCACATCATCAACGACATTTGGGGGCTTACGGCCGATCCGGAGATGGCGCGCACCGCGGCCGAATTCGGCTGTCCGGTCGTCATCAGCCACAACCGGCGCGAAACCGGCGGGTATGCCGATATCGCCCGGGACGTGGCGGCCGATCTGCTGGCATCGGTGCGGACAGCGCTTGATGCGGGTGTCGATCCGTATAACATCTGGCTCGACCCGGGCATCGGTTTCGCGAAAGAATATGAGGACAATCTCGACATGATGGGCCGGCTCGCCGAGCTTGTCCGGCTTGGTTACCCGGTGCTGCTCGGCACGTCCCGCAAACGGTTCATCCGCCATACGCTTGATCTGCCGGCGGACGACGTCGTCGAAGGAACGGCCGCGACCGTCGCCCTCGGCATCGCCCAGGGCTGCCAGGTCGTGCGCGTGCATGACGTGGACCGCATCGTCCGGACGGTGCGGATGACCGATGCGGTGGTCTATCGGCAGGCCGACATTCGCGGGGAGGCGGGCGTACCATGGACAAAATGATCGTGCGCGGCATGCGTTTTTTCGGCTATCACGGCGTCATTCCGGAGGAGAACCGGCTCGGCCAGCAATTCATGGTGGATGTGGAGCTTGCGCTCGATCTGGAGGAAGCGGCGGCGGCGGACGACCTGGCGAAGACGGTCAACTACGCCGATCTGCACGCGCGGGTGAAGCGAATCGTCGAAGGTCCGCCGTGCAGGCTGATCGAAGCGCTGGCCCGCCGTATTGCAACCGATCTGCTCGACACTTATACTAATATAAATGAAGTTCTGGTCCGCGTGACGAAGCCGCATCCGCCGTTTGACATCCATTTCGACGGCGTGACCGTGGAATTGCGCAGAAAGCGGGAACAACATGACGGGCAAGGATGACATCAAGGCGCCGGCCGGACGGCGCGCCTATATCGCGCTCGGCTCCAATCTGGGAGACAGGGAAGCGCAGCTTGCGGAGGCCTTGCGGCGGCTTCACGCTCGCGACGGCATTACGGTCGACCGGGTGTCCGCCGTCTACGAGACGGATCCGGTCGGGTATGTCGACCAGCCGAAATTTCTCAACATGGCGGCCGCGCTGACGACGGAGCGGCAGCCGCTCGATTTGCTGCGGGAGATGCTGGAAGTGGAGCGGGAACTCGGCAGGGTGCGGAATATCCGCTTCGGTCCGCGCACGATCGACCTTGATCTGCTGCTGATGGACGGCGCCGAGCTTGCGACGGAAGAGCTGACGCTTCCCCATCCCCGGATGATGGAGCGGGCATTCGTGCTCGTGCCGCTGCTCGAAGTGCTGGATGAACACGCATCCTGCAGGCCGGCGGTCGAGTCGGCGGCCCGTGCGGCGCTCTCGCAGGGAAAGGATGGCATCGCAAGATGGACAACGATCACCTGGCCTTGCGCATCCGCGCATTTCGAAAACTGAAAGGACTGACCCAGCAGCAGCTGGCTGACCGGATGGGCGTCTCGGTTGCCGTGCTCGGCTCGCTCGAGCGGGGCACGCGCCGGCCCGATTCCAAGCTGATGCAGCGCATTGCCGAGTCGCTCGGCATCGATTACGACGAACTGACGGGAAACGAGCCCGGCGCCTGACGCTCCGGGCGGCGGTTATGGCGTGCACGGCATCTGATGCGGTGTAAGGGTGCGGTGCGCGCTTTGCGTTGATCTTTTTTGCCTGAACCGGCGGGAAGGAGGCGATGGAACATGCTCAAGATCGGCGATATTGAACTCAAGAATCAGGTGGTGCTCGCGCCGATGGCCGGCGTGTGCAACCCCGCTTTCCGGCTGATCGCGAAGGAGTTCGGATGCGGACTGGTCTGCGCCGAGATGGTCAGCGACAAGGCGATTATTCACGGCAACAAGCGGACGATGGAAATGCTCTATGTGGACGAGCGGGAGAAGCCGCTCAGCCTGCAAATTTTCGGGGGCGACCGCAAGTCGCTTGTCGAGGCGGCGAAAGTCGTCGACAAGCAGACGAACGCCGACATCATCGACATCAACATGGGCTGCCCCGTGCCGAAGGTGACGAAATGCGACGCCGGCGCGCGCTGGCTGCTCGATCCGGACAAAATTTACGAGATGGTGGCGGCTGTCGTCGATGCCGTCGAGAAGCCGGTCACCGTGAAGATGCGGATCGGCTGGGACGACCAGCACATTTACGCCGTCGAGAACGCGCGCGCGGTCGAACGGGCCGGCGGCAAGGCGGTCGCCGTTCACGGGCGCACCCGGGAGCAGCTGTACACGGGCAAGGCCGACTGGAACGTGATCAAGGAAGTGAAGGAGGCCGTCTCGATTCCGGTCATCGGCAACGGCGACGTCTTCACGCCGGAGGACGCGAAGCGGATGCTGGAGACGACCGGCGTAGACGGCGTCATGATCGGCCGGGGAGCGCTCGGCAACCCGTGGATGCTGTACCGGACCGTCCATTATCTGACGACTGGCGAGCTTCTGCCCGAGCCGACGCCGAAGGAGAAGGTCGAAATCGCCGTTCTGCACATGGACCGCCTCATCGCGCTGAAGGGCGAGGCGCAGGCGGTCCGGGAGATGCGCAAGCATCTCGCCTGGTACCTGAAGGGACTGCCGCGGGCCGCCCGCGTGAAGGATCAGATCATGGAAGAGACAAGCCGGGATCGCATGGTAAGCATCCTGAACGACTACGTCGACTCGCTGGAGGAGACGGTCGGCACCGCCTGAATCATGAACGGCCGCGCGGCTGGTCCGCGCGGCTTCGCGGTTCCGCCGGGGCGTCAGGCAGGCACCCCGGCGAGATTGACATACCCGACGGGTATGACCTATAATCATGCAATAACATTGACCCGACCGCAGGCCAGCGGGTAGTTGCAAGTGTCATGACCGGCCGGAGCGGCAATATATTATAGCGAGTTCAGTTCTTATAGGGTATGAAAATTCGCTACGACGGGAGAATCGTTAGATGAGCGACAAAGAAATCATTCTTACGCAAGACGGTTTGAAACGGCTCGAAGAGGAGCTGGAAAACCTCAAATCGGTGAAGCGGCGCGAGGTGGCAGAGCGGATCAAGATTGCCATCGGCTACGGCGACATCAGCGAGAACTCCGAGTATGAAGACGCCAAGAACGAGCAGGCCTTCATCGAAGGGCGAATCATCACCCTGGAGAAAATGCTTCGCAACGCCCGCATCATCAACAACGACGAGATCGACACGGACACGGTCAGCATCGGCTCGATCGTGACGGTGGAAGACGTCGAGTACGGCGACACGATGGAGTACGTGATCGTCGGCACGGCGGAAGCGGATCCGTCGCAGAACAAGATTTCGAACGAAAGCCCTGTCGGCAAGGCGATTCTCGGCAAGAAGAAGGGAACCGTCGTCGACGTGAATGTACCCGCGGGCATCATCAAATACAAGATTGTCGACATCAAGAAGTGAGAAGGGCATAAGGGCATGGTGCAAAAGCTTCCTCCGGAAGCTTTTTTTTCCGACGATGTGGACTTGTAAGTCATTCCGCCCATAAGTTCGCTTATCGGCTATCTGAACAAGGAGTTGGGACATTTGGATCATCAGCAGCAAGGCGGCAGTGTGGAAACGGCCGGACAGGAGCAGGAACTGAGCGAGCTGCTCCGCATCCGGCGAAGCAAGTTGGACGAGCTCCGGAAACTCGGGCTGGACCCGTTCGGCCGGAAGTACGAGCGGACGCATCAGGCGCAGGAGATTCTGGACGCGTACGATGCGCTGGAGACGGAGGAGCTTGAGGCGAAGCAGGTATCCGTCAGCATCGCCGGACGGATCATGCAGAAGCGGTCCATGGGGAAGGCGTCGTTCGCCCACATCCAGGACCTGTCGGGCAGGATCCAGATCTACGTCCGTCAGGACGCGGTCGGCGAGACGGCGTACAAGGCGTTCTCGATGCTCGACATCGGCGACATCATCGGGGTGAAGGGCACCGTCTTCAAGACGAAGACCGGCGAGACTTCCGTCAAGGTCCAGGAGCTGGAGGTGCTGACGAAGTCGCTGCTGCCGCTTCCGGACAAGTATCACGGGCTGAAAGACGTCGAGCTGCGCTACCGGCAGCGCTACGTCGATCTGATCGTCAATCCGGACGTGAAGCAGACGTTCATCACCCGTTCCCGCATCATCCAATCGATGCGGCGCTATCTGGACAGCCACGGCTATCTCGAAGTCGAGACGCCGACGCTGCACGCGATCGCCGGGGGCGCGGCGGCGCGGCCGTTCATCACGCATCACAACGCGCTGGACATGCAGCTCTACATGCGGATCGCGATCGAGCTGCATCTGAAGCGGCTGATCGTCGGCGGCCTGGAGAAGGTGTACGAGATCGGCCGGGTGTACCGGAACGAGGGCGTGTCGACGCGCCACAATCCGGAGTTCACGATGCTGGAGCTGTACGAGGCCTACGCCGACTACCGCGACATCATGACGCTGACCGAGAACCTGATCGCGCATATCGCGCAGGACGTGCTCGGCACGACGAAGATCACGTACCAGGGGATGGAGATCGACCTGGCCCCGCCGTGGCGCCGGGTTTCGATGGTCGAGCTCGTCAAGGAAGCGACGGGCATCGACTTCACGAAGCAGATGAGCGACGAAGAGGCGCATGAACTGGCGAAGGCGCACGGCGTGCCGGTCGAGCCGCACATGCAGTTCGGCCATATCGTCAACGCGTTCTTCGAAAAGTTCTGCGAGCACACGCTTATCCAGCCGACGTTCGTCACGGGCCATCCGGTGGCGATCTCGCCGCTGGCGAAGAAGAATGACGAAGATCCGCGCTTTACGGACCGGTTCGAACTGTTCATCGTCGCGCGAGAGCATGCGAACGCGTTCACCGAGCTGAACGATCCGATCGACCAGCGCGAACGGTTCGAGGCGCAGCTTGCCGAACGCGAGCAAGGCAACGACGAGGCGCATGAAATGGACGAGGATTTCCTGCGCGCGCTGGAATACGGCATGCCGCCGACCGGCGGGCTCGGCATCGGCATCGACCGTCTGGTCATGCTGCTGACGGATGCGCCGTCGATCCGGGATGTGCTGCTGTTCCCGCATATGCGGGATCGCGCCGGCGAATAACGCTTGTTGGCTTGAGACCGCCTGCAGCTGTTGCGGGCGGTCTTTGTTGTGCAGAGCGGCGGCGAGCGATTTCTTCCTAAGCTGGCGGAATCTCCTTCTCAACTGGACGAGGCTGCGTGCTCATACTAAAGGCACACCACGTTGCGGAGGAACGCCCATGACAGGACGTGCGCTCACGGTGAGAGGAATGGCGCTCGCCGCGGCGTTGCTGCTGGCCGGCGGCTGCGCGGCCGGGGATGGAGCGGAGGATCGGCGGAAGGAACGTCAGCCGGCGGACCAACGGATGTCGGAGTTCGTGCAGGCGGATCCCGGGGCGGAGCATCCGTCCAAGACGGAAACGTCAAAACCGAATGGCAGGGCGGACGAGTCCGCGCCGGTTCGGCGGTCTGCCGAGCGGGACGCATTTGAACCCCGCGGCCGTGCCGGCTCCGATGCGCCAGCGATTCCGGACGACATCCGGGGCATCTATGTCTCCGGCTGGATCGCCGGCAGCAAGGAGCCGATGGAGCGGCTGATCCGGCTCGTCGACGAGACGGACCTGAACGCGATGGTCATCGACGTGAAGAACGACTACGGCCAGCTGACCTACCGGTCGTCGCTGCCGGAAGTCCGCGCCGTCGGCGCCGACCGCGGGGCGCAGGTCCGCGACATGGCCGGCCTGCTCAGGCGGCTGAAGGCGAAGCGGATCTATACGATCGGGCGCGTCGTCGTGTTCAAGGATCCGCTGCTGGCTCGCGCGAAGCCGGAATGGGCGTTCCATACGGCGTCCGGCGCGCTGTGGCGGGACCGGAAAGGGCAGCCCTGGGTCGAGCCGTACCGGCCGGAAGTGCGGGCCTACAACATCGCCATTGCGAAGGAAGCGGCCGCGCTCGGATTCGACGAAATCCAGTTCGACTATGTCCGGTTCCCCGACAACGGGGAAGCGATGGACCGCGTCGTCCGCTACCGCAACCCGGAAGGGTGGACGAAGCGGGAAGCGATCGGCCGGTTTCTCCGCGATGCGCGCAGCGCGCTGCATGCAACCGGCACGGCGCTGTCGGCGGACGTGTTCGGCCTGGTCACGACGGCGCGTGACGACATGGGCATCGGCCAGACGTGGCGGGAGATCGCCCCGGCGGTGGATGTCATCTCCCCGATGGTCTACCCGTCCCATTACGCCGGGGGGACGTACGGCATCCGGCACCCCGACCTGGCGCCGTCGGCCGTCGTCCGGCATGCCCTGGATGATGCCGGCAAGCGCAACCGGGTGCTTTCGGCGGAGGGCGCAAGTCCCGCGAAGATCCGGCCGTGGCTCCAGGCGTTCACCGCCGCCTGGCTGCGCCCGCACCAGCCGTACCGGGCGAGGCAGATCCGCGAGCAGATCCGCGCCGCCGAGGAGGCGGGCGTGAAGCAATTTCTGCTCTGGAACCCGTCCTGCACGTACGATTACCGCTGACGCCGAAGCGCGTTTCGGGGCATCCCGACTGTCCCGTGTCAACTCATATAAAAATGTTACCGAAGGGCAATGGATCACTCACGTAATTTTGTTACCCAGTGGGGCTGTTATACAGCCTCCACGGGTTCTG
>Ga0207872_100091_pt1 | contig 77439 bp, 63 predicted proteins | sample Passage260B_FD_187372 | JGI IMG/M metagenome (GOLD analysis project Ga0207872, IMG submission 187372) | Cellulose adapted compost microbial communities from Newby Island Compost Facility, Milpitas, CA, USA - Passage2 60B (SPAdes) (version 2) ...
TTCGTGGGAGACGGATGAGAGCTATCTCCCGTATGGAAGTGGGCACCTGCCTGTGTCAAGAGGGCACAGCATGCCCCGGCTAACTCACACCAAGCGTTTGAGCCACGGGCACGGGCCTCGGTGTGGGAACCTTCTCGCTACCCATCTCGGATCCGGGGCGGCGCACGTGCCAGCGCATGTCGTCACTGTCCATCACCCCCGCGCTGACAAGGAAAGCCGGCTAGACCCGGCTGTGGAGTGCGGCGGCCAGCGCCGCCGCTTTGGTAGACGGCGGTCGCAACCGCCGTCTCCTCATGTCCCACAGCGCTCTGTCATCCCGACAGGTGCCGACCGCGGCCGAACCACCGGGCGATCTCCCAGTCGTCCTGCAGGGGGCCTCCCATGTGGTGCGTGCCCCAGGGACGGGCGCCACCGGGCAGGGAAGCGAAGCCCACTGAAGGGGCTGCGGATGCAGCGCCCCAGCGGGAGGCCGAACCGGAGACGCGTGCATGTCGGCTCCGCAGCCCCTTCAGTGGGCTTTCTCCCGTATCAGCCCGGCGGCGCTCGTCCCGGCCGCCGGTCACCGCGGTGGGACCCGTGGACCACCCGCCCCGGGCTACTCCTCGACGATGAGCGCGGTCACCATGCCGAACATGCCGTGGTTGGACTCGGCGTGCGACAGGATGTGGCAGTGGAAGGCCCAGACACCCGGCTCCGTGGCGTCCACGATCACGTCCCAGCGCTCGCCCGGCGCCACGTTGATCGTGTCGCAGTACCACGGCTGCGGCTGGAGGTAGCCGTCCTTGGCGATGACGAGTTGTGGCATCCCGTGCAGGTGCATCGGGTGGGCCATCATCCCCTCGTTCATGTACCGGATGAGCACCTTCTGCCCGCGCTTGGCCACCAGCGGCTTGGTCGCCGGGAAGCTCTTGCCGTTGATCGTGAAGCCGAGCGGCCCGTCGTTGAGGATCAGCGTGTACTCGACGTCATACGCCGGGCGGGTGGACGGATCCTTCGGCTCCACGATGAAGGGACCGAGCAACCCCATCGAAACCTGCTCGGCCGAGTTGTGGTGCGAGTGGTACATGTGCGACCCGGCGGGCTTGGCCACGAACTCGTAGGTGAAGGTCTCGCCGGGCCGGATCGGTGGCTGGGTGATAAAGGGCACGCCGTCCATGCTGTTCGGCACCATCAGGCCGTGCCAGTGGACCGCCGTGCTCTGGTCCAGTTCGTTGGTGACGTGGATGCGCACCTTGTCGCCCTCGGTCACCCGGATCTCGGGTCCCGGCACCACGCCGTTGTAGGCCCAGGCTTCGACGACTCGCCCGGGCTCGGTTTCCCACTGCACTTTCTGGCAGGTGAGCCGGAAGACCTTGACGTCCCCATCCATCTCATAGGAGAGCGGTTGACCGCCGAGGCCCTTGGTCTCGGCCGGGAAGGCCTTAACCCCTGCCTCGTGCATGCGGTCCATCTCCGCGTAGTCCTCCGTGGGGGTCGCGGCGGGGTTGCTGGCGTGCTCCATGTGATCGTCGGCGGCTCGCGCTGCGGACGTCTCGGCGTCGCCACAGCTCGCCAGTGTCAGGCCCGTCGCGCCGAGCCCCAGCGCGCCCAGCGCGCCGACAAAGCCCCGCCGCGAGAAACGATTCGTCAGGTCGATCACGGTTACTCCTTCCCGTACGCTACTACCGTGTGTGCTGTCCGCGCCCGCCTGCGACTGGTTCGGGCGTGGTTACGGGAGGGCGACCGGGCTGCCGCCCTCCCGCTGTCACCGTGTGCGGCGCTAGTGGCCGCCGCTCTGATCGCCGTGCTCGATGACCTTGTAGACCTCGGGGTTGTCCGGGCCTTCGACCTGGAGGACGGCAGCCGCGCCCTTGGTCAGCCGGCCCAGGCTGTGATCCACCAGCGTGTAGTTGCCCGGCACCTCGACCTTGAACTCCACGATGGTCGCGCCTCCGGCCGGCACCATCGTCGTCTGGACGTGGCTGACCCACTCGGCCGCGCCCTCCGGCGCCACCCGGTCGAAGACCTCACCGATCACGTGGAAGCTCGAGGTGACGTTGGGGCCGCCGACCCCGAAGAAGATCCGCACCGTCTCGCCCGTCTTGGCCTTCAGGGCGTTGTCGCCCGTGAGCGCGCCGACCGCGCCGTTGAAGACGACGTAGTCGGGGTTCTCGGCCAGCATCTGCTCCATGTCGAAGCCGTGCAGGCCCTTCTCGCCGCGGTCACCGCTCAGATAGAAGTCGCCCTCCATCACGTAGAACTCGCGATCCACCTTCGGCAGCCCGCCTGCCGGCTCGACGACGATCAGGCCGTACATGCCGTTGGCGATGTGCATCGCGACCGGCGGCGTCGCGCAGTGGTAGACGTAGACGCCGGGGTGCATCGCCAGGAACTGGAAGGTGGCCTGCTTACCGGGCGATACGGTCGTCGCCGCGGCCCCACCACCCGGACCGGTCACCGCGTGGAGGTCGATGTTGTGCGGCGCTGTGGCGCTCAGCGAGTTCTTCAGCGTCACCTGAACGGTGTCGCCCTCCCGCACCCGGATCATCGGGCCGGGAACCGTGCCGTTGAACGTCCAGAACTTGTAGGCCACACCGTCGTCGATCTCGGCCACGACTTCCTTGGTTTCGAGCTCGACCTTGACCAGTTGCGGCCCGCGGTCGCCTACCGGGGCTGCAACCGCCGGCTGTGGCAGCCGGGCCAGGTCTGCCGGGGCGGGCTCGACCTTCGAGGTGGCTGCGGCCGCGTGGCTGGCGTGGTTGTCAGCAGTCGGATGCGAGCCGCCGGGCAACCCAAAGGCGGCCGCGCCGAGCAGCAGCACGACCACGCTCAGTGCTGCGATGGCGATGCGCAGTGTTCGCTTGCCGAGATGTATCCGTGCCATCGTACTCTTCTCCCCGTCACGTCGCAGTGCCTACGTCGTGACGTCGTGAGTCCCGCCGATCTCAGCGGGGAACCTCTCCAACGGGTGTCCGGCCGCTCGCCTTGCGCCGGGCGCGCCAGCGGATCAGGCCGGCTTGCCAGGGCGTGCCGAGGACCGGAAGCAGCCAGCGGTCGAGCCCGATCCAACCGGCCGTCTTCCAGGCCAGAATCAGGGCGACGGCGAGCGCCGGCAGCAGCGGGTCGACCGGCCCGGCGCCGACGATCAGCACGTTGATGCTGGTCAGGCTGTAGAGCGCGGCGGCCACGCCGGTCATCAGGCCGAGCAGCAGCGCGATCGCCATGAACGTCTCGCCGATCGCGATGAGCTTGGCCGCCCAGGTGTAGCCGCCGGTGTCGAGCAGGTACCCAAGCACGTGCCGGTACCAGTTCGAGCCGGAACCGGGCGCTGGGTCGGCCTGCACCACCCGCTCCCAATGAGCGCGCAGGGCGGTGCCGCCGCGCATCCACTCGGGGCTCTGGAGCTTGGCCCAGCCGGCCTCGAGGGCCTGCCAGCCCACATAGACGCGGACGGCCAGCCAGACCCAACCCAGCCGGACGTCGTTGAACAGCGTCCGCGCCAGGGCCGGATCCTCGACGACCGTCTCGGGGGGCTGGGTTGTCGCCTCGTGCCGTGCCATCGTCCTTGCGCCTCTCCGGGCCGCTGTATCGGCCCTTCTGGGATCAAGGCTAGGCGTGGAGGGGCTATCGCCCCACGACCCGGGGGGTAGTTCACGGGTGACCGGAAGGGGTGGGATTTTTCCCACCCTGGTGGGTGAGAAAGGGGGAGGGGCCTACCCGTTGGGGTAGGGTGGGCAGGTCAGGGGCGCGGGTGTCCCCCTCACCCCCTGACCCCGTCTCCCACAAGGGGAGAGGGGAAATGGCCCTCACTCCCGGCCCCTCTCCCAAGGTTGGGAGAGGGGAGCTACTCGTGGGGTGCGGGATGTAGCAGGTGGGCTCGACAGGGGTGAGATGGGCTACGGAGGTCATCGAGTCCGGCGGACACGATGGGGCTTCGGTGTCGGCCCGTGCCCGGGGCTAATGGAGTTTCACAACTTAATCGGACAACCCAGTCACGGCACGGTGCGAGGTGCGACACGACCCGGAAACACGGCATTCTGAGCGCGGTGCAAGCGCCAGACTCCCCGGCGAGCATTATCCGAATCAGTATTGAAACTCCATAAGCCGCCGGGCTGACAAGGAAAGCCGGCTCAAGCCGGCTGTGGAGTGCGGCGGCCTAAGCCGCCGCGTTGGTATCGCGTGGCCTCAGCCGCGCGCCGGGCGGGTGCCGCGCCGCCGTGGGGACGCGCGATGGGTGGTGCGAAGGATCCCGCACCTTACATGGCCATAACCCCGATGTGACCTCCGGGGATACTCGTCGAGCAGCGTGACACGCGCTTAGCGGGACGCGAGCTATTGACAGAGCGAAACAGATGGTGATAGACTAGGCATAATCCGAAATTTAGTTCCTCTCAGCGAAACAGGCCTACTGCCCGAGTCCTTCCTCCGTGGGTCATCACTGGTCAGACGGTCGTCAGATCGGCGGGGGTGGGGCTAAGAGGTAGCTAGCCATCGGGACTCTGAACGTCGACGTAAGGCATGTCGATAGAGGAGGAGCGAGTCGATGGCAGGGCAACCGGGCGACGAATTCGAGCTTGGGGCCCAGCGTATGGACCGGAGAGCGTTCCTCCGGCGATCCAGTATGCTCGGCTTCGCGGTCGCGGGTCTGCTGGCAGCCTGCGGGTCAGCTTCGTCAGCACCGCCGGCCACGACTGAGACCTCCGACAGTGGCGGCGACGCGAGTACCACGCCAGCCGGGAGCGCGCCATCGACCGCGCCCTCAGGCGAAGGTGGCGGCATTCTGACCGTCGGCATGGAAGCGGCCGTGCCAAACATGGATCCGGCACAGTCTCTCGGCCTCCATTCGCTCCGGGTCAGCCGGCTTATCAACGAGACCCTGGTTACAACCGAGCCGGACTCGACCGCGATTGTTCCGCTGCTGGCGGAGTCGTGGGAATCGTCGTCCGATGGCATGGAGTGGACCTTTGCCTTGCGGCAGGGGGTTACCTTCTCAGACGGATCTCCTTTCACAGCGGAGTCCGTCAAGCAGTCCTTCGAACGAGCGGTCTTCGAGTCACACCCGTTGTACAAGACCGGCGCCTGGTCCTTCATCACTGGTTATCTGGCTCCGTTGGAAGAGGCGGTCGCCGTCGACGACACGACGTTGACGCTGCGGTTGCAGTATCCGCTCGCCTCGCTCCTGTCCTACCTGGCGCTTCCTAACCTCGGCATCATGAGCCTCCAGGCGATGAATGAACTGGGCCAGGAGATCGCAACCAAGCCAGTAGGAACGGGCCCTTATGTGCTCACTCGGTATGACCCCGGCGATACGGTCGAGCTGACGCGAAATGAGAGCTACCGGGGCACGAAAGGCATCCCGGAGACGATCGTGTTCCGACCGTTCCCGGAAGCGCAGGCTCGGGTCGCCGCCCTGCTGTCAGGTGATGCGGACGTGATCATTCCGGTGCCACCCGATTCGATTGAGCAGATCGAGAATAGCGGCGAGGCGACCGTCGTCAAGCAGCCGGGTTTGACGAGTTGGTATGTCTCGATCAACCTGAGCCAGCCACCGCTGGACAACGTCAAGGTCCGCCAGGCGCTCAACTATGCCGTCGACAAACAGGCCATCGTCAAGGACGTGTTGAAGGATACCGGCACCATCGCGCAGGGGCCGATTCCCGCCAGCAGTTGGGCGTTCAATCCGTCGGTGCCCACGTATGAGTACGATCCCGACAGGGCCAAGAGTCTCCTCGAGGAGGCGGGGTTGGCGAGCGGGTTCAGTACCGTCATGTGGGTGCCGGACTCGGGATCAGGCATGCAGGAGCCGAAGGCGATGGCGTCCGTCATCCAGGCGAACCTCGCCGCCGTTGGCGTCAACGTCGAGCTACAGGTCTTCGAATGGGGATCGTATCTCGGCTAGCTTCGGCAGGAGACTCCGCCGCTGGCAGCCTTGTCCTGGTTCCTGAAATCGGACGATCCAGACCTCAGCCTCTACCCGTTGTTCTTTTCCCAGAACGCGCCCCTGCCCAATTCGCCTGGCTACAACAATCCCCAGGTTGACCAACTGCTCGAAGAGGCCCGTTCGACGACCGATCAAGAGGAGCGGGTCAGACTCTATCACCAGATCCTCGAAATCGTGACCAACGATGCTCCCTGGATCTTCGTCGATCACCAACTCGAACTCGTTGGGATCCGGTCGAACGTCAGTGGCGTAACCATCAACCCCAACGGGTTCGATCTGCGGGTCGAGACGGCAACCAAGGGATAAAGGAGGGAACGTTGGGCGAACGCTCGCACGTAGGATCGAATCCGCTGGCCCAGCTCGTTCCAACACTGCCGGACTATTCCGTTGATCCGGAGCGTACGGCACTCGTTGTCGTCGACATGCAGTATCTCGATGCTCATCCGGACTGGGGCCTGGGGAAGCGGGCTCGCGAACTCGGCATCTTTGAGCACCTCGCACCCTACTTTGCTCGTGTCCAGGCGGTAACGCGCCGTATCCTGGAACTGAGGGAGGCCATGCGGCGGTCCGGCGGGCACGTCATCTATCTCGCTCTCTCCAGCGCGCGACCTGACCGTCGTGACGTGTGTCCACGCCACTACTGGCTGGGTTTGACACCGGCTGTGGGGACGCGTGAGGCGGAGATCCTGGAAGAGCTGACCCCGGTCCCAACGAGATGGCAATCCACAAGAGTTCGTCCAGCCCATTCAATTCGACCAATATCGACTACGTGCTGCACAACCTTGGCGTCGATACGCTCATCGTGACGGGTGTTCTCACCAACGGCTGTGTCGAGGGCACGGTGCGGGATGCCGCCGACCGAAGCTTTCGCGTGATCCTCGTCGAGGATGCGTGTGCCGCGTTTACGGACGAATTGCACCGGGCTTCCATCAATAATGTCCGAGGCACCTTTGCGACCGTGAAGCGCACCGCCGACCTTGTCGCCGAGTTGGGGATGATGAGCGCAGTCAACTGAGATGACGCGTTATATCGTTGAGCGCCTCCTCTGGACTGTCCCGGTCGTCATCGGCGTCTCGGTGATCGTCTTTCTGATTCTGCACCTCACGCCGGGCGATCCGGCGGATGTCATGCTTGGTCCCGAAGCAACACCCGAGGCCATCGAACGCCTGCACCGGGATCTTGGTCTCGATCGCCCGCTGTACACCCAATATGGCCTCTGGATCGGCCGCGTCGCGCGTGCCGACCTGGGCTTTTCCTACACGATACGGGCACCGGTCTTAGACCTGGTTATGGCGAAGTTCAAGAACACGTTGCTTCTGGTCGTGACTGGGCTCGCGTTCTCAACGATCCTCGGGATGGCCGCAGGGATGATCGCGGCGACGCACCAGAACAGTTGGGTGGATCGAGCCATTTCGGCCACCACGCTCTTTGGCGTGAGCATGCCCGTCTTCTGGCTCGGCATCATGCTGATCATGCTGTTCGCCGTGCGGCTTAGCTGGTTTCCGTCAGCGGGAATGTCTTCGAGCGGTGGGGGCGGCGTCAGGGACGTACTGCATCACCTGGTTCTGCCCGCACTGACCATCGCCGTGGCGTCACTCGGCACCGTCGCGCGGTTCATGCGCTCAGCGGCACTCGAGGTGATGAGCCAGGATTACGTGCGAACGGCCCGCGCGAAAGGGCTCTCGGAACAACGTACTCATCTCGTCCACACATTCAAGAACGCCCTGATCCCCGTCATCACCGTCGTCGGGATGCAGATCGGCTACTTGCTGGGCGGGGCGGTGCTGACGGAAACGGTTTTTTCCTGGCCAGGGCTCGGCCGTCTCATGCTCGATGGTATTCTTGCGCGCGATTTCCCGCTCGTACAAGGCAGCGTCTTGCTCATCGCGCTCGTCTTCGTGCTGGTCAACCTGGCGGTGGACCTCTTATACGCATACGTCGATCCGCGCATTCGTTATCAATGAGCTTACGCCGACGCCTGCGGCGGATAGCCCATGGCGGTGCGGGGAACCAGGGCCGGCCAACCCGAGCGGGTATCGCGTTGACGATCGAACAAGAGCAGAGTCAGGCATGCGAACCTCTGAACGGGTCAGTGATGCCGCCGATATCCTGCGTGAAGCGCCACGACCGCCACGATGGCGCCGACGCTGGACTGTCTTCCGTCAGAACCGCACCGCAGTCGGTGCGGCTCTCGTCATCCTCATGTTCATGGGCCTGGCAATCAGCGCTCCGGTGCTACCGTTGCGGAATCCGAACACAATCGACACGGCGCATCGGCTCACAGGTCCGTTCACCCTGTCGACAGCGATTCTTGGGACGGATGAGATCGGTCGAGACATGCTGAGCCGGCTTATCTGGGGGGCGCGGATTTCTCTCTTGATGGGATTCACTTCAGCGATTGCCGCTCTCGTGGTTGGCGCGAGTCTCGGCATTGTCGCCGGCTACTGGGGCAGGGGCGCTGACCAGGTGATCATGCGGTCCATGGACATCATCATGGCGTTCCCATTTATCCTGCTAGCGATAGCGCTGGTAGCCGCCCTCGGACCAGGGTTGTTCAACGCCATGGTCGCGATCGCGGTCGTCGGCGTGCCGCAGTACGCCCGCATCGTACGCGCCAGCACGCTTGTTGTGCGCGAGCACGAGTATGTGCTGGGAGCGCGGGCGATCGGAGCCAACAGTGGACGCTTGCTGTTCAGACACATCGCCCCGAACATTGTCGGGCCGATTCTGGTGCTGCTCACTCTCGATATCGGCACGAAGATCATTGCCACCGCGAGCCTGAGCTTCCTCGGTTTGGGGGCGCAGCCGCCCACTGCCGATTGGGGTTACATGCTTGCCACCGGGCGGCAATACATCGCTGCTGCCTGGTGGGTGGCGACGTTACCCGGTCTTGCCATCTTCATCGTCGTCCTGGCGTTCAACCTGGTCGGCGATGGGCTGCGTGATGCGCTGGATCCGCGCTCACTCGTGCGCGACCTCTCCTGAGTGGCTCTGCCAGGATGTAGCGGCTGATGAGCGAATGGTCGCGGCTGGTGGGGCAGCACACGATGCTGGTGGTCGACGCCATCATCGAGTCATCCCCGTCTCCGCGTGGAGAGGAGGGGGCCAGGCGCCGTGCCGCGTGGGAGTCGGATTCGAACGCCAGCCTGATGCGTCACCGCGGATCATGGCCCCCTCGATGACTTCTCTCGGCTACTCGTGACCGTAGCGGCCGGGCAGGTAGAGCGATTCGACCGGCGGGTCGTAGGGACCGGCCCCGCTCTTCTGGCGCACCAGCACGATCTTGTTCAGGTCGGCCGGCAGTCGACCGTCGAGCGCGTCCCGCAGCCAGTCGGCCATGAAGGGATGAATCTCCAGGCCGGCGATGCCCTCCTTGCCTGAGACGCGGTGGAACTGGTTCTCGAAGACCCACAGCTCCTTGGGTCCGGCGATCTCCTCGAAGAACGCCACGGCGTCCTCGAGGTGGCACAGCGGGTCGTACTCCCCCGTGATCAGCAGGGTGGGGCAGTGGATCCGCTGGCCGTAGCCTTCCGTCGTCATCTTCTCGGCCATGCGGTCGAACTCGGCCTCATCGTGGATGCCGGCCATGTACATGAACATCTGCTTGAACCGCGGGGACGCCTCCTCGAAGATCGCCCGCTTGGGTCCATAGACGGCGTGCGTCGTCGCCAACGCCTTGACTCGCTCGTCAATCGCTGCCGTTCGTGAGCCCCAGTGCGACCCAAAGGAGGTTCCGGCGATGGCGATGCGCTGGGGGTCGACCTCGGGGCGGCTGAGGAGGTAGTCGATGGCGGCGCTGGCCGCTCGCTCGTAGTTGTCGTCGGTCACCCGGATCTTGCGGAGGTTGCTGATGCCCTGTCCCGGTCCGTCGATCGACAGCACGTGCATGCCGCGCTTGGTGTAGGGGTTGTTGAGCGGGTTCGGGAACGACTCCTTCGTCATATCCATGCCGGGGATAAAGAGGACGGCGGGTGCGGTGCGGCGATCGGGCAGCAGGTGCAGGCGGCCCTGGATCGAGACGCCCTCCCAGGGGATCTCGACCGTCTCGACGAGGGCGCCGCTGCAGGCCACCACCTTGTCGTAGCACTCCTGGTGCTTGCGGTGCAGGAAGATCTTCTCCGGGTGGTCATCCGCGAAGATGCTATGCTGGGCCTCGTGATAGACCTCGCTGGCCTTCCAGAAGATCAGCGCCGCGGTCTCGCGGTGCCCGGCGGCCTCGGCGGCCCGGGCGATGGTTTCGAAGTGGTGAGCCTGTTTGTAGAGGACGCGCGGGATCATGCGGTAGGACTTGACCTCGGGTGGGACGGTGCGCTCGTCATCGGCGAAGTTCTGCACGCGACCGGTCTGCTTGACCAGCCAGTCGAGGATCCACTGCTGATTGTCGCGTCGTCGCTCCGTCTGCATCTGGTTCTCCCTTCCCGTTTGCCGGCGCGCCGGCCGGCTCGATCTCTCGCTGCACCAGGCCGCGGAGACGCTCGAAAGGCGCACCCGTGCGGCCGTAACAGTCGAACGGACGGTTTCCTCATTCGTGCCAGCAGTCCGGTCAGTGGCCGTGGATCACAGTGCTTCGTCCTAGCGGAGAGCACGGGCATCCTCGCGTCGGACGATCCTGTCATCGTTTGCACTGCGTCCGATGCCCGACCCACCGTGGCCGGACCGTTGCTGGCGGATCATGGCGAGCGTTCAGGTTCTGCCCGCACCGGACGTGTCGATGAACACCGTGGACGGCACCGGAAGCCCCGACCTGGGGACGCCCGAGTGTCACAGGTTCACCTGCCTCGCCGCAGTCACCGCATGCGAGCATCAGGTCTGAGGCCGGCTCCTTTCCGTCGTGGATGACCCTGGCGCCCCGCGACGCTACATCACATTCCCGCCATTTGGCCCAAGGTACTGACCGGTTAGGAAATTGGCTTCGTCCGACGCGAAGAAGACGGCGCACTCAGCGACATCGCGCGGCGTCCCAAGGCGACGCAGCGGCAGCTCGCGCGCCCGTTGCTCAGCAGCCTCTGGCGTGGGATAGATGTCCCTGTTCATGTCGGTGACGATCGAGCCGGGACAGATGGCGTTGACGGTGATGTTGTACTGGCCGACCTCGCGCGCGAGCGATCGCGTCCAGGTCAGGATGAAGCCCTTACTCCCGGCGTAGACGGCCCCGCGCTCCCATCCGACGATCGCAAGCTGGGAGGAGATGTTGATGATGCGGCCCGAGCGCCGATTGATCATGTGGGGGAGCACTGCGCGCGTGACGCGCAGTGGGCCGAAGATGTTGACATCCAGTTCCTTCTGCCAGAGGTCTTCGCTCGATTCGGCGAACGGGCCGACGTGCATGATGCCGGCATTGTTCACAAGGATGTCGATACGACCGAACTCGGAGATGGCCTGGTTGACCATCTCGGCGACGGCGTCGGGGTCGGTGACGTCGGCCTGCACGCATATCGCGCGCCGGCCGGCTTCGCGAGCGCGCTGCGCGATCCCGTCGCAGCCCGCTCGGCTGGCCCGGTAGTTCAATACGAGGTCGGCGCCCTCCTCCAGGAAGCGCTCCGCGATCGCGCGGCCGAAGCCACGGCCCGCGCCGGTGACCAGGGCTACCTTCTGGTCCAATCTGCCCATATCGTTACTCCCTCATACCTTGAGCGATCCCTGAGGCTCGCAGCACGTCTCGCGACAGCGAAGACAACCGACTCGACGTAGTCACTATCTCCCTGCCGGGATGGTTTCCCCGGTACCCCGGCGCGCCCGTTCACAGAGTCGGGCTCACGCTCATTTCCCAGGTCAGCACGGCGCGGAGCGCGCACAGCTCGCCGGACAGCCTGTGGTCCGGTCACGACGCGCGCCCGCCACTCGGTGGCTGGTGCAGCTCGGTTTCGTGAGACGGCAAGCGGCTCAGGCTACCCCGCGAGCGCAGCCGCCTTACTCTCGATCAGTGACCGAAACTCCTCGACGCTGATGACCCAGCCGAGCGCAGCTTCGATCTGCTTGACGGCGGCCTCGTGGTACTCCTGCCCGTTCATGCTGCCGCAGGCATCCTCCAGGAGGATCACGCGGTAGTCGCGCGCCTGGGCGTCGAAGAACGTGTGGAGGCAGCAGTTGTTGGTGTTGACCCCGCCGAGGAAGATCGTGTCGATGCCGAAACTGCGCAGAACGAGTTCCAGATCGGTCATGTAGAACCCACTGTAGCGGAACTTGAGAACGACCGGCTCGTGCGGAAGCGGGGCAACCGGCGGCATGAACTCGGCGTAGACGCTCCCCTCGGTGCACAGGCTCGCCTGTCGCACGAACCCGGCGCCGGGGATGGGCTTACCGTTCTGCCACTGCCAGAAAGGATTCCTGCCCTCTCGCGGTCCCCACGGACTCGGCTCCCGCTTCCAGGTGCCGACGTGGATAACCGGCATGTTCGCCTGACGCGCCGCGGCAATGGCTTCGCCTCCCCGCGCGACGACGAGCCTGGCCCGATCAGCTGGTAGAACGTGGTAGCCGACGCCGTCCACGTCGAGGTGACGACGCTGCATATCAATCAGGAGTAAGGCGCTGGTTCGAATCGAAATCGCCTGTTCGACTTCGGGCGGTAGCGGCATTCCTGTACCCTCCTATTCGACCGCGTATGTCGGTCATGCCGGCATCGAGCGCCTTCGTGTTCGATCAACGGCTTCAGCGCGGACGTCAGCGTCATTCCCTGTCGTGGAATCGGGCGCGTCATCCATCGAGGCGATACGAACCACGACTCGAGTCCCGTCCCTACAGATTCTTCAGCCGCGGGTCGAAGGTATCTCGCACCCAGTCCCCAAGCAGATTGATGCCGAGCAGGCAGATCATGATCGCCAGCCCCGGCCATACCGAGAGCCACCATGCTGTGGCGACGTAGTTTTGGGCTTCGGAGAGCATGTTGCCCCACGTCGGCGTCGGGAGTGGCACACCGATGCCGAGGAAGCTCAGGGACGCTTCGGCCAGGATCGCCTGGGGGAGGGCGAACGAGGCGACAACCACGATCGGCGACACGACGTTCGGAAGAATGTGCCGGAACATGATCCGCCTGTCGGGCACGCCGATGGCCCGACAGGCAAGGACGAAGTCCGCCTCGCGTAGCGAGAGCACGCGTGAGCGCACGATGCGCGCGTACTGCACCCAACCGGTCAAGGCAAGCACCAGAATGATGTTTCCTAATCCTTGCCCGAGAATCGCCATCACCGCGATAGCCAGGATCAGGGATGGGAATGCGAGCTGGACGTCGGCCACGCGCATGATCACCGAGTCGGTGCGCCCTGCGTGGAAGCCGGCGAGCAGGCCGAGGCTTACGCCGATCAGGAGTCCCGCGGCAACCGCGGAGAACCCGACCAGAAGCGATATCCGTGATCCCAGGATGATCCGACTCAAGATATCCCGCCCCACTGCGTCGGTGCCGAGGGGGTAGGACACGTCTCCCCCTGTCAGCCAGAACGGTGGCAGCAGCCGCCTGCGGAGATCCTGATCGAGCGGATCATGCGGCACAATCCAGGGACTCAGGATGGCCACGAGCGTGAACATGACCACGGTTGTCATCCCGAAGATCCCGGTCGGGCTCCGCAGCAACTTCCTCGTCGCGGTGCTCGTCCAGAACCCGCGTACACGTCCCTTGCTTGGTGTCCGAACCTGCTCGATTCGTGTCGACGAAATCATCGTTCTGGCCCCGCTCCATCCTCGATGAGCGTCCCATTGCTGCCGCGGCTAGCGGTATCGAATCCGGGGGTCCAGCCAGGCATACGACAGGTCCACGAGCAGATTGATCACGGCCACGGTCAGCGCCAGCAGCAGCACCGCAACCTGGATGACAGGGAAATCTCGGAACTGGATTGACTGAACGAGGAGCCGACCCACACCCGGCCAGGCGAAGACCGTCTCGGTGATCACTGCTCCACCGAGGAGATACCCGACCTGCAATCCGATGATGGTGACGACCGGGATGGCCGCGTTCTTGAGCGCGTGTCGTAGGACGACGGCGCGCTCCATCAAACCCTTGCTCCGGGCCACACGAATGAAGTCCTCCGACATGATCTCAAGCATCTCGGAGCGTACGAGGCGGGCAACGCGAGCGGTGTTGAAGGCCGCTAGCGTGATCGCTGGTAGCACCAGGTGCTCCAGCCCGCCGCGTCCGCCTGTGGGGAACCATTGGATTCGCACGGAAAAGAGCAGGATGAGGATGATCCCGAGCCAGAAAACGGGAATCGTCTGGCCCAGGAGCGCCAGGACCATCACGGCTTGGTCGACGAACTTGTTCCGGTAAGTCGCGGCGATGAGTCCGGCCGGAATGGCCAACGCGATCGTCAAGATCATCGCTGCGGCCGTCAACTCGAGGGTGGCCGGGAGCCGCTCGAGGACGATCGTGAGGGCTGGTCCTCTGTACCGCAGCGAATCGCCAAGGTCACCCTGGAGGGCACCCCAGACGAACGTGCTGAGTTGGACATAGATCGGCCGATCCAGGCCCATGCGGTGCCGAAGCTCCGCTACGTCCTGCGGCGAGGCATCGATCCCCGCCATCAACTGAGCGGGATCGCCGGAGAGTCTGACGAGGACGAAGATCACCAGGAGGGCCGCGAGAGCTACCAGCACCGTATGGAGTAGGCGCCGAAGGATGTAGTGTGTCAAAGCTCCTCCTCTCCTTGGTCGACCATGCTCATCACCGCGCCTGTCGTGCGTCGATCCGCGTTGTCGCTCGGATGCGTCGAATCCATCGGGGCCGCGCGGCAGCGCCGCTGCCGCGCGGCCTGCGTGCTGGCTAGCGTTTGTCTCGGTGAGGCCCCCGACCGTTCACGCCTCCCGTGACCTGCGAACATCCATCGTTACGCCCCGGGGGCCTGGTGTGAGCCGCTTCCCGGCGCCTCAACGTTCTAGGTTCCAGACATCTCGGCACCCAGGATGAGGCCGTCGCCGCGCGGCTGCCAGTTGAGGCTCTTCGAGACGCCATAGAGCAGGTCAGCCTGCCACAGGAAGAGCGCCCCTGCCTGATCGCGGAACCACTGCTGGATCCGTGCAGCCAGTTCGGCCCGTCTCGTCTCGTTGAGCTCGACTCGCTCCTGCTCGAAGAGTTCCTGTGCCTCACCCTGCAGTGGGAAGAGCCAGCCAAACGTCTTGTCCGGCTGCAGCTCGGTGAACATGTAGTCGGCGTCCAGTGCCGGCAGTGTCTTGCCACCGAACGTCAGTCCCTGGATCTTCTGCTGGGTGAGCAGGTTGAGGTAGGTGGCGAAGTCGTGCTGCACAAGCTCCAGCGTCACTCCGACGTCTCGGAAGTAGTCGATGAGCGCTTGCACGATCTCGGTGTCGCCGGTGGTCCGCCCGAGCGCGGCTTCAATCGTGATCGTGAAGCCGTTGGGGTAGCCCGCCTCTGCAAGGAGCTGCTTGGCTTTCTCCGGATCGTATTCGTACTCGGGGACGTCAGCGTAACCGAATGACTCGAAGGTCACGCACGAGGCGTTCTGCTCGGCGTGCCCGCCGAGGATCGAGTCGATAATGGCCTGCTTGTCGACGGCGTAGTTCAGTGCCTGACGCACCTGCAGGCTCTTGAGGTGCTCGTTGCCGGTTGCGTTCCACTGACACCAGTAGATGCGGGTCGCTTCTCGCACCGACCGGACTTCGACATTCTCGTTTGCCTCGAGCTGCTGAATGGCCGCAAGCGGCAGCGCATCGACGATCTGGGCCTCACCCGCGAGCAGGCTGGCGACGCGGCTGCTCGGCTCAGTCACCGGCCGGAATTCGAGCTGCTTGACCTTCGGAACCTCACCCCAGTAGTCGGTGTTTGCCTCCAAGAGAACGTGATCGTCCTTCACCCACTCCACGAATCGGTAGGGGCCCGTCCCTACGCCCTTGTTCGCCAGCGCATCTGGTCCTTCCTCTTCGAAGATCTTCGACGGCGTGATCAAGGTGTAGTAGGTGGTCAATCGGCGGATCAGCGTGGGGTCCGGTGCTGTGGTAATGAAGTTGACCGTCAGGTCGTCGACTTTCTCGACCCGGTGGACGAGCGGGAGCTGATCGATCGAGCTGCTGGCTTGAGGCAACAGGTCTTCGAGGGTCTGGAGGCGCTCAAACCAGGCAACGACTGTGTCAGCATTGAAGGGCTCACCGTTGTGGAACGTTACGCCGTCTCGCAGCTTGAACTGCCAGGTCGTCTCGTCGACTGATTCCCATGACACGGCCAGGAGGGGTTCGAGTTCAAAGGCCGCATTCATGCGAATGAGCGTTTCGTAGATGTTCACGTTCGGGTTCGCATCGGTACTGGAGAAGCGCTGGGTCGGATCGAAGAAGCGCACCTCCGCACCCTGGAGCACCACGACCTTGTCGACTTCCGAGCCGGACGACGTGGAGCCTGTCGCTTCCTGAGTCGAACTCGACGTCCCTGCCCCGGTTGTCGCCGTTGATGCCCCGCCGCCCGCACCGGTCGCCGGCGTGGGCTCGTCGGATGCCGACCCGCCGCCGCAGGCGGCGAGCAGCCCACCGACGAAGGGAGCACTCAATCCAGCGGCGGCAGCGCGGGCGAGCACCTGGCGTCGCGTCCACGTCGTGGCACCGGCCACCTCTGAATGGTCCCGCATTGGCGTCCTCCTCGATCGCTACTGTGCCGGACCCTCTGGTCCGGCCCCAGCCCGTAGCCGCTCATACACGCACGAAGTCGAGGGTGTGCTTGTGGAGGTTGTAGCCGCCCTCCGGCTTGACCACGTGCAGCGCACCCAGGAAAATCCCGCGCTTCCGATCCGGCGTCGTCGGATTCGGCTCGATCATGATCACCATGTTCTCCTGGAGGGTGAACTTCTCGGCCATCTCGGAACGGCCGCGGTCGCCCAAGCGGACCGCCGGCCGCATCGGCGGGTTGGGCCACCCATGTACTAAGGAAGCCTGTGACGTCAGCCCGTTGTCGGTGATGGGACGGCCGGCTTCGATGATGTCGTCATGGGTAGCGCCGGGGCGCAGCACGCGGCGCACGTTCTCCAGCGTCTGCCGGGCGATGGCATACAGCTCCTGGTACTCGTGGTCCGGCTCGCCGACACAGATCGGCACGATCAACTGGCCGGAGCAACCGCCGAAGCCGACACTGATCTCATTGAGGATGACGTCGCCTGGCTCGATGCGACGCTCGGTGGGCACGTGCCAGGGGTAGGGCATGTTGGGATCGGCCATCGGTGTGCTGCCGAGCAGGGCGAAGTCAAACTCACCGCCGACCTCGTGGGCGGCGGTCAGAATGCGGCCGTAAAGGGCTTTCTCGTCCACTCCCGGCTTGATGGCCTTGATCAGTTCGGCCATGGTGCAGTCGGTCAACTCAGCGCCGCGCTCGTAGAAGGCGATCTCCTCGTCGCTCTTGATCAGGCGCATGTCCTCGAACTCGCGGGTGATGTTGACCAACTCGACGTTGGGCAGTTCCTCCTGCCAGATCAGGTAGTGGTCCATGGGCAGGGTGAGGCCGCGGGCCGCGTGCACCCCGATCAGCCCGAGACGACTCTTAGCGAGTCCCAGTTCCTTGATGCGGGCGGCGACAGCATGGGCGATGCTTTGGCCACCCCAGCGGGTGTCGGGGATGACGGACATGCGTTGGGCGGCGATCAGGTGGGGGTAGAGAGCATTCCAGGCGGTCGGCTCGCCCTTGACTGGGAAGAAGGCATAGTACTGCATGCCTTCGGCCATGTTGGTCAGCCAGCGGGCGTTGGCCTGATACATGGTCTTGTAGCCGCCGTAGACGATCGCGCCGTCCAACCCCTGGCGGACCAGCAGGTCGCGCAACTGGTTGTGGCGGCGCCGGTACTCGGCGGGCGAGAACTTGCGGTAGCCATGCTCGACCACGCCCAGCTCGGTCGTCCGGGAGTTCTCCATCGTCATCCACATCCCTTCTGCTATCACCGACACGACCGGTCCGCACCCATCACCGGTGCGCGCTCGCAGGCTTTATGAGCCGATCTCCGGCGTTGAGGATCTGGCTGGTTTCTTCGTCCGAGAAGCCCGCGCCTCGTATGAATGCAACCGGTTGATCCTCGGACATGTCGAACGGGTAATCGGTGCCCAGGACCAGTTGAGAAGTTCCGACCGTTTCAGCGACGTGGCGCAGTACCACGTGATCGAAGACGATCGTGTCGTAGAAGAGTCTGGACATGTGCTCGATCGGTGCCGACGCCCGCTCCCGGCATTCGGGGCGTACGCGGTATCCATGGCGCAGCCGGCCGACGAGGTGCGGCAGCGCGCCGCCACCGTGGGAGAGGATGATGTGCAGATCCGGGTAACGCTCCAGCACCCCGCCGAACAGGAGCCGGGCACCGGCGAGCGCCGTCTCGGTTGGGTTCCCGATCAAGTTGCGCAAGTGGTAGCCGCCCATCCGCTCGGCGCCTGAGACGTAGTGCGGATGGATGAGGATTGGCAACCCGAGCGCCTGACAGACCTCCCAGAACGGATCGAGGCCAGGGTCATCGAGCCCGACGCCATTCACGCTCGTGGCGATCTCGATGCCGCGCAGGTTGAGATCGTGCGCTGCTCGCCGCGCTTCCTCGACGGCTGCGGGAACGTCTTGGAGCGGCACGGTCGCGAAGCCGATCAGCTCATTCGGGTACGCCGCAGCCGCCGCGGCCATGGCGTCATTGAGGGCGCGCGACCACTGGACGCCGTCGTTGGGCGGCAATTCGTACAGCAACGTGAATGGGGGCGGCATCAGGTTCCGCGCATCCAAGCCCTGCCGGCGCAGATCGGCTCGCTGCTGGTCAAGGTCGAAGAGGCTGCGATCCAAGGTGAACGCGTGGCCGTTCGCGATCAGCCGGTACTGGCCGTGTCCAAGCTCCGTCACCTGGACCGGCGCGTCAGGGAGTTGCCTGATCGCGTCGAGTGGGAAGTAATGACTGTGCAGATCGGTGATCATACCCACCTACTTCGCTTCGATGACCTCGTCGGGGTACCGATCGAAGTCGCGACACCCGTCGGCGGTGACCATGCCAAGGCTGCTCCGGAAGAATCCTTTCTATAGATCCGGGCTCGCCGGATTCGGCTCGATCATGAACAGCTCGCCCTCCTTGACGGTGTACGGGGTCTTGCGTCACTCGTGCTCGCCGCCGGCAAGCCCGATCAACGACGACTGCGGGAGGTTGTCCCACCCGTGAACGAGCCGCACCCGAGGCGCGACGTCACCGCGCCGCATTTCTCCCGACGAACGCAATCTCCTCGGGGCTCTTGCGAAATCGTGATGCTTCGGCTTCCCCCGTCGCCGCTGCGAGCGGTGCGTTGGGCAGCACTTCGGTCACCAGCAGGTCGTGGCCGTGCGGGATTGACTTCGCGTGCGTCAGCCTGGGAGGCGTCGGTGTGGTGGCTGACCCAGCGGAGATTCGACTGACCCATGTGGCGGAATGCGCCGTAGATCAGCAGCGCGTCCAAGCGGGGCTGGGCCATCGCAGCGCGAAGCAGCGAGTGCCTGCGCTGGTACTCGGCGCCGGAATAAAGCAGGTAGCGCGGGTCGCTGCCGTAGCTCAGGCGTTGAATCATTCGTCTTCCGTCGCCCTCGCCCTAACCCTGCCTGGACAGCATGGGTCGCTGGTCGAACCGGATCTATGGCGCTACGATGTTTCGCTAGGAGATACTATATTTCTACTGCAGGTACATTGTATAATTGGTTCGGCGATGCTGTCAACAACTTATCCGGGTTGGGGGCCGACCGGCACGGGGACAATGGGATGGAAGCCGGCTGGGCGTATGTTGGGCCCGCGTGTAGGGTCGCCACGCCGGTGCCAGGAGGAGTGCTGCCGGGCTCGCCTTCGTCGCGCGTTGTTTTGATACTAGCTTAGAGGTGAGTGGAGTCGGCTTGGTATGATGCGCAATGCAGTCCCGCTAATTTGCGTATGACTCGGCCAGTCGAGCAGAATGGAGATCGTTGCTGCCGTGAAAGACAAGTACCATCTCGACAGTATCAAGCGCCTGATGCGCGTCTTTGACTGCTTTACGCTGGAGACCCCCGAACTCCGTCTGACCGACATCAGTACCCGCACGGGGATGTCGAAGACTCAGGTTCTCCGGATCCTATCCACGCTGGAGGATGGCGGATACCTGACGCGAGATCCCGAAACCAAGCGGTACCAGCTTGGCATCCGGATCTTTCAACTGGGCATCGTTGCCCGGGAGCACATGTCTCTGCGTAAGATCGCCCACCCGGTGCTGGAGCGGCTCGTGGCGGAAACGCAGGAGACCGCGCGCCTGGTCGTCTTCGACGATTACGATCCCGTCTGTATCGATCTCGTGGAGAGCCCGCGGGGGGTGCGGGTGCACGCACGTCTCGGCGGGCGCATGCCCTGGAACGCGGGGTCGTCAGGGAAAGTGATACTGGCGTACCTGTCGCCTGAGGAGCGCGAGCGCGTGCTGGCGCACACGCGCCTCGTGCGCTACAACGAGCACACCGTTACCGATGTCGACGAACTCTACCGTCAGCTCGAGGTCATCCGGCGCCAGGGCTACTACGTGAACGAGACGGGCGATCTCATCGAAGAAACCCGTGGCATAGCGGCGCCCATCTTCAGGCTTGACGGTCGGATTGTCGGCACGATCGGTCTCACGATACCGGTGAGCCGGTGGAATCAGCATGTGGCCGAGCGCGGTACGCGTCTGGTACGGGAAGCGGCCGCTCATGTCTCGAGCCTCCTAGGCTTCCAACCGAACATAGCTTCCCTAAACGGGGAGTCTCGAAGTGATGCGCGTGAGCTGGCGCATGAGGTCGTGCGCGACCAGTCAATGTAGCCGGCGCTCACCGTGGAGCCGAGAGGCGTGAGCTGCGAGACGACTCGCGGGGTTGGCGGGGTTGTTCGTGTCGCGTGCTGATCGGAAGGAGGAGGCGAGTTCGATCCGAGGGCCAGCCTGGGTCAGTGACTGCTGACCGTAGCTCGGCGCGTCTGACGGCTGAGGTGATCCGCCATTGCTGAAGGGGAGGTAATCGCGATGACACTCTCCTCTGAGGGTCTGAGTACGGTCGTAGGGGATATCTGGATCAACAACCAGATCGTCTCCAACGTCGCGGAGTTCTGCGATGAGTGCGGAAACCGGTTCGCCGGCACGCCGAGTGAGCTGGCCGGGCGTGACTACTTGCTCAAGACGTTCCAGTCGTTGGGATTCGAGAACGTCCACCTCGAGACATGCACGTATGTGGGCTGGAAGCGCGGCGCGTGCCGATTCGAGATCCTGGAACCACGCCAGCGCGAGCTTGAAGCAGTCTCAATGGTTCATTCCCCGCCAACGCCGCCGGATGGCCTGGTTGGCGAGCTCATTTCGGTCGGCCAGGGAACCAAAGATGATTTTGACCGTCTTGCCGACCAGATCCGGGGCAAGATCGTCCTGATCCGGCTCGGATCCCCGCTCGGTACCTTCATCCACCGTGTGTCGAAGTATGGCTGGGCGCGCGAGAGAGGCGCGGTCGGCGTGATCTTCGCCAAGGAGGAGCCCGGACAGTTGCTCGGCACCGGGACGGTCGCGGCTGCCTATCGCGAGGCGGGAACGCTCCCAGCGGTCGGTGTCACCTACGAAACCGGCCAGTATCTGCTTCGCCAGCTCCAACTCGGCACGGTGCGCGTACGCCTCTTGCTCCAGAACGAGCTCGTGCCCGGAGCGGAGACGTGGAATATCGTCGGCGATATCCCGGGCACGGCGGGCGCAACCGAGCACATCCTGGTCGGCGCCCATTGGGACGGGCACGACCGAGCCGATGCCGCACTCGATAACGCCTTGGGCCTGTTCACCGCTCTGGAGGCTGGTCGTGGCCTTGCTCGGCTTCGCGGTCAGCTGGGTCGGACCATTCGCTTCGTCGCCTTCGGCAACGAGGAATCATGGATCGTCGGGTCCACCAACTACGTGGCTCAACACGTCGACGAACTCGACCGGATGGCACTGATGATCAATTGCGATGCTCTGGCTTGGTTTGGCCGTACCTGTATCCGGATCAGCAAGCGCGACGACGTGTATGAGTACTTCAGGACGCTCGTGGAGTCGCACCGGCTTCCGCTCTCAATCGAGCGCTCCGGCTGGCTCCCGGGAAGCTCGGACGAGTGGCCTTTCCTGGTGGAAGGGGTTCCGTCCATCGCGGCACGCGGGACCCAGACGCCGGAAGAGCGCTCGCGTGGGCGTGGCCTTGACCACACGCAGGCGGACACCGTCGACAAGATCGACGATCTCCGAGCGCGGGAGGCATCGGTGATCCTCGCGCAACTGCTCTTCGCCGTCGCCAACGATAGCGTGCGGCCGGCGCCCAAGCTCACCCGGGCCGAAATGTTCAGCAGGCTGAAGGCCGACGGTGCGTACGAGGAGCTACGCGTGCAGGGGAGATGGCATCCCGATTCAATCCTCTAGAAAGGCGAGGCGCGAAGGCACCAGCGTTCCCGCCGGGGTCCATACGGTTGCCATCCGGGCGTGCCCTGGTAGCGCTCGAGACTTCGCCGGGGCATGTCTGCCGAACGCACAAGTCACCTGATACGCTGTGCTCGGGATTCGCCTACGAGTAGCCAAGACCGGAAACGCGCTGACATCCACGGGCTCCTCACGTGCCCATGGCGCGAGCGAGAGCAGGCGATACACCGCTGCGCTCCAAGCGATGCATGCAGCAGGGGCGGCTTGAACGGAATCGTGAGCAGACGAGAGCGCACACTGGAGCGATTCCTCACACTCCATCACCCCTGGCATGCACCGCGCCGGCGGGTCCTACGACAACCGGGTGGGGCGTGCAGGTACTACTCCTCCGGCGGCTCGACGAGGCCGTGGCGGAGGGCGTAGGCGATCACCTGGGCGCGGTTCTGGAGGTGGAGTTTGTTGAGGATGTTGCGGAGGTGGTACTTCACGGTGTTCTCGCTGACGAAGAGGCGGTCGGCGAGCTCCTTGTTCGAGGTCACACCCTGAACAAGCAGTTCCAGCACCTCGCGTTCGCGCTCGGTCAGCTCCTCGGCGGTGCGTTCCGGGCGCGGCGCGGCCGGGCGGGCGAACTCGTTGAGTACCTTGCGCGCCAGTCCGGGGGTGAGGGCGGGTTGACCTTCGGTGACGCCCTGAAGCAGGTCGAAGAACTGTTCGGCCTCCAGATTCTTGGGCAGGAAGCCCTCGGCGCCCGATTTGACCGCTTCGAACAGGTCGGCGTCGTCCTCGGAGGCGGTGAGGACCACGACGTTGACCTCGGGCAACTCGGCGCTGATGAGCCGGGTCGCCTCCAGCCCGCCCATGACCGGCATCGTCAGGTCCATGAGCACAATGTCCGGGCGGAGCCGACGGGCCTGCTCGACGGCTTCGCGGCCATTGCGTGCCTCGGCCACGACCTCGACGCCGCGTGCCTCCAGCAGGCTGCGCAGGCCGTCGCGGAACAAGGCGTGGTCGTCAGCGATGATGACTCTCATCCACCTCTCCCTCTCTCGCCGCCGTGCTCACGGACTCGACGGGCCGGCTATCCGGAGGAGCGACGGCCGCTCCCACGGGCAGCCGTACCGCGACGCGCGTTCCCTCCCCGGGCGCCGACCGAATCTCCAGGGTCCCACCGACCGCCTGTGCCCGTTCGCGCATGGTGGCCAGGCCGAAGCGCGGGAAGGCGCTGCGGCCGATGGTTGACGGGTCGAAGCCGGAGCCGTTGTCTTCGACCGTCGCCCCGATCCAGCCGGCGGAGCGGTGGATGTGGACAGTCGCGCGGCTGGCCCCGGAGTGCTTCCGCACATTGGCCAGAGCCTCCTGGACGATACGCAGCAGTTGGAGTTCCGCCAGCGGCGAGAGCCTGAGATCTTTGATTCCGGCTGGGGTGGTGCGGAACTCGACCGGGATGCCGCTCTGGTCTTGCCAGCGCTGGAGGTAGTCCTGGAGGGTCTCCAGGAACCCGCGGTCCCGCTCGAGTGAGGTCCGCAGGCCGAGAATGTTCTCACGCACGTCGGCGTAGGCGTCGCGCGCGGCCTGGGCGAGCTGGCCGATCTGCTCCGATGCCCGCTCCTGCTGGCCGTTGCGCAGCAGTTCCTGGGCCGCCTGGGCCTTGGTATTGACGTAGCCGAGCACCTGGGCCAGGCTGTCATGCATTTCCCGGGCGATCCGCTCCCGCTCCTCGGCGATGGCCAGCGCCTGTACCCGCTGGTGCAGCCGGGCGTTCTCGATGGCCAGGGCGGTCTGCGTGGCGAAGCGCTCCAGCCGCGCCTGGTCGGCGGCATCGAACTCCGACGCGCCCTCCTTCTCCGTCAGGTAGAGGCTGCCCAGGATGCGGCCGTGCGAGCGGATCGGCACCGCCAGCAGTGAGCGCATCACCGGGTGGTGCGGCGGGAAGCCGACCGAGCGTTGGTCCTTGCTCACGTCGGGGAGGCGGAGCACCACGCCGTCGCTCATGACGATTCCGAGCATGCCGTGGCCGACCGGCTCCGGGCCGATGCGCGCGCGCTCCTCCGGGGTGAGGCCGGAGGTGAGGAACGCTTCGGGCAAACCATCCTCGCTCAGGAGCGTGAGGGCGCCGTAGCGGGCACCGACGAGTTCCCGCGCCTCATCGACCACCTTCTGCAGCACGGTTTGCAAGTCGAGCTGGCTGGTGATGGCGAGTCCGGCTTCATGGAGCGCCAGGAGCTCCTGGTTCTGCTCGGCGAGGCTCGCCTGCATGCGGCCGATGACCTTGAAGATTGCCTCGGCGAAGAAGAGGGTGCCGATCAGGACGATCCCGGCGAGCAGGAGGTAACCCGGCCAGGAGTGGAACAGGCTGGGATAGATGAAATGCCGCATCGCCTCCAGCGCGGCGAGGAAGACGACCGGCGCCAGGATCGCAACCCACTTGAGGCGGCGCAACTCCGGACTGCCGCCGATGCTCAACCACGTCTGCCGGGATACGCCATCCATCGCTGCGACCCTCCTGCCACGATTCTACCAGGGATTTTCCGCAGGCCGAGTCGATGCGAAAGGCAAGGGGCGGGCGGAGCCTCGCCTGGTGAGCGGCCCTCACCCCCAACCCCTCTCCCAACGTTGGGAGAGGGGCGCTACTCGTCTGTGCAGGGCGAGGACGTTCGCGTTCCGGAAGTCGTTGACCGCTGCTCTGGGCGCTGCTAGGATGCGAGACATCCGATTGGAACAGAAACCGTGCCGCCACCGGCGGCGTGCCGCGGTGCGCGAGAGATCACCGCGGACCCGTGCAGGGGCGGGCCGGCTCGTAAAGGAGCGGCGGATGGTCACTGAGACTTCGACCGCGACACCCTTCGCGACCACGTTGCCCGGCCGGTACTACTACGACCCCGACATCTACCGCCAGGAGCAGGAGCGCCTCTACGGCCGCCTCTGGGTCTGCGTCGGGCGAGCCGATGCCCTCCCCCAGCCGGGTGACTACCTGACGGTCGACCTGGCCGGCGAGAGCGTGCTGGTGGTCCGCGGACGCGACGGGGTGGTGCGTGCCTTCCTCAACGTCTGCCGCCACCGCGGGGCACGGCTGTGCACCGAGCCGTGCGGGCATGTTTCCGGTGCCATCCAGTGCCGCTACCACGCCTGGAGCTACGGGCTGGATGGTCGCCTGCTCGGTGCCCCCAACCTGCGCGACGTCGATGCCTTCGACCGGGACGCCCACGGGCTGCTCCCCGTGGCGTGTGATTCGTGGGGTGGGCTGCTCTGGCTCAACCTGGCCGAGGACCCGCCACCGCTGGCCCAGCAGTTGGAACCCGCCATCCTGCGGCGCTTCGGGGAGTTGGAGACGGTGGGCCGCTACCGGCTGGACACGCTGGCGGTGGGGCACTCGATCACCTATGCGCTGGCCTGCAACTGGAAGCTGGTGGTGGAGAACTTCATGGAGTGCTACCACTGCGCGGTGACCCACCCCGAGCTGAGCCGGGCGGTGCCCAGCTTCAAGGCGGGGCTGGCCTACCAGCAGGGGGTGGGGGCGCGCTTTGCCGAGGGGGTGGTGGCCCTGACGCTGAGCGGGCAGACCACCCGCCCGCCGTTGCCGGGGCTGGCCGCGCAAGACCTGGGCACCTACTACGGCTTCGTGCTGCTGCCCAATGTGTTCGTCAACCTGACGCCGGACCATGTGGTGCTGCACCGGCTGGAGCCGTTGGGGCCGACGCAGACGCGGGTGATCTGCGACTGGCTGTTCGACCCGGCGGTGATGGCGCAGCCCGACTTCGACCCGATGGACGCAGTGGCCTTCTTCGACCTGGTGAACCGGCAGGACTGGGAGATGTGCGAGCTGTGCCAGCAGAACATGGCCTCGCGGGCGTACCGGGACGGGGGGCTGTACGTGCCGCTGGAGGCGCACATCCGCGCCTTCAACGACTTCGTGCTCGCGTGCCTGGAGGGGTAAGGGGGAGTGAGCGATGGCAGCGACCTACGAGATCGTGATCGTCGGGGGAGGGAATCTCGGGCTGTGGACCGCGTACCACCTGGCCAGGCGCGGCTTCGGCCGGATCGCGGTCTGCGAGCGGTACTGGGCCGGGTTCGGCGCCACCAGCCGGTCGGCGGGGATGATCCGGGCGCAAGGCGGCTCCGAGACGGCGGTGAAACTCGGCCACTGGTCGCTGGAGCTGTACCAGCGGCTGGGCCAGGAGCTGGGGCTGGGCAGCGGTTTCTTCGAGACCGGCTATTACATCCTTGCCTCAACTGAGGAAGAAGAGAAGGCGTTCCGCGAGCTGCTCGAGCTGCGGCGCCGCTGTGGGGTCGAGAACGAGTGGGTCGACCCGGACGAGGGCAAGCGCCGCTTCCCGATGGTCGATTGGGACCGCTTCCGCGGTGCGGTCTACACGCCGCACGACGGCTACGTGCACCCGCCCATCGTGGCACGCAATATCACCTACGCCGTGCACCGGGAAGAGGCGATCGACCTGTTCGAAGAGTGCACCGTCGAGCGGATCGAGCCGATCGGCAGCGGCTACCGGGTGCACACGACGCGCGGCGTGCTTGAGACGGGGCGGGTGCTGAACGCCGCCGGGCCGCGCGGCGCGCGTGACCTCGGGGCGCTGCTCGACGTGCAGGTGCCCGTCTCAGCGGCGCGGCACCAGATCATCACCTTCGCCGAGGTTGACCAGCAGCCGCCGGGCCGCTTCCCACTCTCATTCGCCCTGTCCGAAGGGATCTACGTGCGGCCGGAGGAGCAGGGCGCGCTGCTCGGCATGAGCAACCCGGAGGAGCGGGCCGACCGCAGCGGGCGCTACCAGATCGCCTACGACTGGGAGTACCACGAGCGTGCGCGTCCGGTGTGGGAGGCGATCTGGCCATCGCTGGCCGGGAAGCCGATCTCCCGCGCCTGGGCTGCCTCGATCGACTACACGCCCGACCACCTGCCGATCATCGACGAGCCGCGCGACGGCTTCTTCGTCCTGGCGGCGGGCGGCCACGGCATGATGTGGGGTCCCGCCCTGGGCATGGTCATGGCCGAGTTGATCGACGAAGGGACCACCGCGGGCCTGCCCGACGAGGAGATCCGCCTCGCGCGCTTCTCGGGCGAGCGGAAGTCCCGCGACTCCATCGCCCTGCCCTTCCCCGAGGAGTAGGCAGGGTATCGGTCCCGCGTCGGCGTGTGGCGATCACAGCGGCCGCTGTTCATGACCACCTGCGGCTAGGTCCGGGGCATGACCTGGTCTAGTGGGGGGTGGCCATACCCGCGGCTGCACCGCCGAGGGCCATGGTTGGGAAGACGTGCCGGTAGAGGTGGTACTTAATGAAGAAGTCGCCGGGGAATCCGGTGCCGGTGTGTTCGCGCTCTTCCCAGGTGCCGTCCGTTTGCCGCTCGCGGAGGAAGTCGAGGCCGCGTTGGCAGGCAGGGTGATCGCCCAGGCCCGCCGCCTGGAGCGCGAGCACGGCCCACGCCGTCTGCGACGGGGTGCTGCGGCCGACGCCGGCCAGGTCGGGGTGCTCGTAGGATCCGCAGGTCTCGCCCCAGCCGCCGTCGGCGTCTTGCCGGTCGAGGAACCAGGCCGCTGCCCGCTGGACCATCGCGCGCGCCTCGGCGTCCATGCCGACGAAGGCGGTGAGCGCCGAGACCGCGCACCAGGTGCCGTAGATGTAGTTCACGCCCCAGCGGCCGAACCACGCGCCGTCCGGCCGCTGGGTCTGCTGCAGGTACTCCAGCCCCCGGGCGACGACGGGGTCGGTGGTCGGGAACGAGAGGCGAGCCAGCATCTCCACCACGTGGGCGGTGACGTCCTCGCTCGGCGGGTCGATCAGCGCGCCGAAGTCGGCGATCGGCAGCCGGTGGATCACCTCGCGCGTGTTGTCCCGGTCGAAGGCACCCCAGCCGCCGTCCGACGAGCGCATCGCCAGGATCCACCGGGCGGCCCGCTCGACGGCGTCGCGGACGCGGTCCTCCTGGCCCGCTTCCAGGAGCGCCAGCACGACCACCGCGGTGTCGTCGATGTCGGGGTAGTGGTCGTTGTCGAACTCGAAGGCCCAGCCGCCGCCCGGGATCGTGCCCGTGCGCACCTGCCAGTCGCCGCCCCCGGGGATCTGCTCCTGCAGCAGCCAGTCGACGGCCTGGACGAGGCGCGGGTGCTCGCGTGGGAGCCCGGCCCGCCGGAGGGCCAGCACGGCCCAGGCGGTATCCCACACCGGCGACGTGGACGCCTGCAGGCGCCAGCCGCGCTCGTCCTCCAGCGCGACCCGGTCGAATCCCGCCAGGCCCGCGCGCATGATCGGGTGGCCGAGCGGGAATCCCTCCAGGTTCAGCGCGATCAGGGACATGACCCACGCCGGTTGGATGCCGCCCCAACTCCCGTCGACCTCCTGGCGGGCGGTGATCCACTCGACGACCCGCTGGCAGGCGCGGTCGCGGCGGGGGTGGCTGCCCAGATGGTCGTAGCGCTTGAGGACCTTATCGCCCCACCAGAAGGGGCCGGAGCCGGGCACGCGGGTCAGCAGGTGCTCGCTGCCGGGTAGGACCAGCTCGCCGAGGTCACAGCCGAGGGGGCGCACCGGCCGGCGCGCCAGGATAACCAGGAGCGGGGCGATGGTGGTGCGCGCCCAGTAGGCGAAGTCGTAGAGGTTGAACGGGACCGACGGCGGGAGCCAGATCAGCTCCGGCGGCATGCTCGGGACGCCGTCCCAGGGGTACTGCCCGAACATGGCGAGCCAGATCCGGGTGAAGACTCGTGCCTGTGCCGCTCCGCCGAGCTCGTGGATGACCCGCAGTGCACGGCGCATCGGCTCGCTCGTGGGGTCGAGGCCGAGGCCCTTGAGCGCGGCGTAGGCCTCGATGGTGGTGCTGAGGTCGGCCGGCCCCTCGTAGTACAGCGCCCAGGAGCCGTCCTCGCGCTGCTCGCCCAGGAGGTAGCGGGTGACGCCGTCGCGGAGCGGGGAGGGGTCCAGGCCGAGGAAGCGGAGCAGCAGGACGTGCTCGGCCGTGATCGTCACGTTGGTTTCGAACTCCCCGCACCACCAGCCCGCGGGGTCCTGGTGCTCCAGCATCCAGTCGACCGCGCGGCTCAGGGCCGGGTCCATGGCACGGCGCTCCTCTCGACACCCTCCGAGCCGGCCCGGCGCTGTGGTTCCGCGCACGACCGGCAGGTATCGGGTGGAAGCAGGTGCTCTTGAGGCGCGGGCGGCTACAGCGCTCCGGGCGTGCTCACCGGCCCACCACCTGCACCGTGATCCGGCGCTCGCGTGCGTCGTCGAGTTCGATCAGGAAGATGCGCTGCCACAGGCCGAGCGCCAGGCGGCCGCCGACCAGCGGCACGCTCTCGCTGGAGGCCAGGAGCAGGTGCTGGCAGTGGGAGTGCCCGTTGCGCGGCTCATCCGGGCCAATCCCGGTGCGGCGCGCCAGATCGTCGTGCTCGTAGTGTCCCGAGCCTGGGGAGATCCGTTCCAGCATCTCCTGGAAGTCGGTCAACAGCAGGGGCTCATGCTCATTGATCCGGATGGCCGCGGTTGTGTGGCTGGAAAAGATGTGGACGATGCCGTCCTGAATGCCGGAGCGGCCGGCCACGTCGGCCACCGCCTCGGTGATGTCGATGAATTCCCGCGCCCCCGTCGTCCGGAAGATCAAGTCCTCGGTGGCGACGCCGAGCCTGGCGGGGCTCTCGGACACCAGGCGCGGCGTGCCGCGCAGCTCCTCGAGGGTCGATGCGCCGATGCAGAACATCGCGATGCGCAGGGTCTCGATCAACTCTTCCGCGAGGGCGTGGACCGCCTCCGGCCCCTGATCGGCCGCGCGGAGGAACGGACCGGCCATGCCGACCAGATCGGCCCCCAGTGCGAGGGCCTTGGCGACGTCCATGCCGTCCCGGATGCCGCCGCTGGCGAAGATCAGCCGGTCGGGCGCGACGCGCCGCGCGCCGCGCAGCGCCTCGGCCGTGGGGATACCCCACCCGGCGAACGCCGCCGCCACTCTGCGGCGGACCTCCCCGTCCATCCGGTGCCGCTCGACCTCGCTCCAGGAAGTGCCTCCGGCCCCGGCCACGTCCACCGCGGCGACGCCGGCCTCGAAGAGACGGACGACCGTGTCGGGCGGGATACCCCAGCCGACCTCCTTGACGATGACCGGCACCTCGAGGACGGCGCAGAGTGCGGCGATCCGGTCGAGCAGGCCCGCGAAGTGGGTATCGCCGCCGGGCTGGAGTGCCTCCTGCAGCGCGTTCAGGTGCAGCACCAGGGCGTCGGCCTCGAGTTGCTCGACGACCCAGCGGCACTGGTCCGGCCCGACCCCGAGGTTCAACTGCACGGCGCCGAGGTTGGCCAGCAGGAGCACGTCCGGCGCCTCGGGCCGCACCCGGAACGTGGGCAGCACCTCCGGGTGCTCCAAAAGAACCCGGCCGGAGCCCAGGCCAACGGCCAGCCCGATCTCCTGAGCGGCGCGCGCCAGCGTGAGGTTGATGCGTTCGGCCTCGGGCACGCCCCCGGTCATGCAGGAGATCAGGAGCGGCGCGGCGAGCCGGCGGCCAAAGAGGGTGGTTCCGGTGTCGACCTGGTCCAGATCGATCTCGGGGAGGGCCGCGGGGACGAAGCGGTAGCGCTCGAACCCGGTGGTGACGCCTTTTGCCGAGACATCCTCATCGAGATTGATGCGAAGATGCTCGGCCTTGCGCTTGGGCGTCGAAGTGGGCTCGGCCCGGGACGACTGCACGCGAGCCACGGAACCTTCCCTCCTGTGTGCCGGGATTCGGCGCCGCGGCCGTCCGCCGGCTGGGTGTATGTTCGACCTCAGGAGCGCGAGACCCGGCTCATCCCTCGCAACGTTCTTGCCCCCGTCAAGAACGCGGAGCACGGTCGCGCATATCGGTACTCTAGCATAAGCTGACATGTCTGCCGCATAGCTACGTTGGTCACGTGGAAGGAAGCGGCATGCATCGAGGTGCGCATGTTCGCGGAGCGGGGTTGCCCAGCAGACCACGGCGCCATCGTGTCCCCTATTTCGCGGTTGAGGCTATGTTCGCTGCAGGGCGAACATGAACATTGCCGAATTCATCTCGTCGCCCCGCCACCCGCTCTCGCGCTGCTGTCATCCTGAGGGGAGGGGCAGCACTCACACCCGGTGATAGGGTCCCCGCCACTCGGCGCGTGCCCGGGGCTAAAGCCGCCGGGCTCACCGCGAAAGCCGGCTGAAGCCGGCTGGGAACGACGATGTACAGCGGGATGGTGAGAGGAGCGTCATTGCCGGCATGTGCCTGGGGGGTGTGGAGTTTGGCGAATTACGTGTTATGTGGGCGTCCGACGGTCGGCGCGTGCCTGGGGATGAGTAATGCGAGGATCCCGCGCCGCGGCCTGTGCCCGGCGGCTTTAGCCGCCGGGCTGACACGGCGAAGCCCACTGAAGGGGCTGGGGACGCCGGGTTCGATGGGAGGCCGGAGCGGATACGCCGGGATGTCGCCATCGCAGCCCCTTCAGTGGGCTTACCAAAATATCAGCCCGGCGGCTTTAGCCCCGGGCACGGGCCGGGTGGCGAGACCCAACACCTGGATGTGAGTACGAAATCCTCCAGCCGGCTTGAGCCGGCTTTTCGTTGTCAGCCCGGCGCCTTTAGGCCCGGGCACAGGCCGGGGTGCGGGATCCGTCGTACCACCCGCCCCGGAATGGGATCATGGCACAGGATCCCTCTATCACCCACCTCACGTCCCAACGTCCGCGCGAAACCAACCCCGGCGCGGCTGAGGCCGCGCCATACCAACGCGGCGGCCCGGGCCGCCGCACGCCAAAGCCGGCTGTCATCCTGAGCGGAGCGAAGGGTCTCGCATCGGATCGGCCACGCAGCGAAGGATGACACGAGGAGAGTCACGGGCTGCTGGCGGATATACCGGGTGATTTCGTCAGGCTCCTTACACGGCCGCGGGCCGACGATCGTGCTGGGCGGGCGTCATGGCGGGGGCGGGGCGCGTACAATCTGCGGCGAGAGTGTGCGCCGTGGTGCAGGACGGGATGGAAGCATGGCTGTCGAACAGCGCGCCAAGCGCGAGCGGCTGGAGCAGATTCGCGCCGAGATCGCGGCGCAGGAGGCTGAGGCGGCCGAGAAGCAGCACGCCCGCGGCAAGTTGACGGCCCGCGAGCGCATCGACCTGCTGCTCGACCCCGGCTCGTTCGTCGAGCTGGACGCGATGGTGCGGCACCGCTCGCATTATTTCGGTATGGACAAGCGGCGCCCCTACGGCGACGGCGTGGTCACCGGCTACGGCACGGTCGATGGCCGCACCGTGGCGGTCTTTTCGCAGGACTTCACCATCTTCGGCGGCAGCCTGGGCGAAGCGTTCGCTGAGAAGATGGTCAAGATCATGGATCTGGCGCTGAAGATCGGCTGCCCGATCATCGGCATCAACGACTCGGCGGGTGCCCGCATCCAGGAGGGAGTCGAGGGGCTAGCCGGCTATGGCGAGGTCTTCTATCGGAACGTGCAGGCCTCCGGGGTGGTGCCGCAGCTCTCGCTGATCGCCGGGCCGTGCGCCGGCGGCGCTGTCTACTCCCCGGCCATGACCGACTTCATCTTCATGGTCAAGGGGACCAGCCAGATGTTCATCACCGGGCCGGACGTGATCAAGACCGTCACTGGCGAGGAGGTCACCCACGAAGAGCTGGGCGGGGCGATGACCCACACCTCCGTCAGCGGCGTGGCGCACTTCGCCGCCGAGGACGAGGAAGACCTCTTCGCCCAGGTGCGGCACCTGCTGTCCTACCTGCCGTCGAACAACCTGGAGGATCCCCCCTACGAGCCGCCGCTGGACGATCCCGAGCGGCAGGATCCGGAGCTGGACGACGTGGTGCCGGAGGTCTCGAGCAAGGCCTACGACATGCACGATGTCGTCAGCCGGATCGTCGACGATGGGGAGTTCTTCGAGGTGCAGCCGAACTGGGCGCGCAACATCATCATCGGGTTTGCGCGGCTCGACGGGCATGTGGTCGGCATCGTGGCGAACCAGCCCAAGGTGCTGGCCGGGACGCTCGACATCGACGCCTCGGCCAAGGCGGCGCGCTTCGTCCGGTTCTGCGATGCCTTCAACATCCCATTGATTACCTTCGTCGACGTCCCCGGATTCCTGCCCGGCACGAACCAGGAGTACGGCGGGATCATCCGGCACGGCTCGAAGCTGCTCTATGCGTACTGCGAGGCGACCGTGCCGAAGCTCACGGTCATCACGCGCAAGGCGTACGGCGGGGCCTACGTCGTGATGTGCTCCAAGGCGCTGCGGTCCGACTTCAACGTCGCCTGGCCCACGGCCGAGGTCGCGGTGATGGGGCCCGAGGCGGCGGTCAACCTGGTGCAGCGGCGGGAGATCGCGGCCGCGCCCGACCCGGAGGCGCGCCGCAAGGAGCTGGTGGCCGAGTACGAGCGGGAGTTCGCCAATCCCTTCCAGGTCGCCTCGCGCGGCTACGTGGACGACGTCATCGCGCCGAGCCAGACGCGCCCCTGGCTGATCCGCGCGCTGCGCGCGGCGCGCACCAAGCGGGTGAGCGTGCCGTCCCGCAAGCATGGGAACATCCCGCTATGATCGAGGAGACGCGGTTACTGGGGCGAGTGGAGGTCCGGCCGCAGCCGTCGCCGGAGGAGCTGGCGGCCATTGGCGCCGTGCTGCGGGCGCGCAAGACACGGCAAGCCGCGGCGGAGCCGGTACCGGAGCCTGCCTGGGTGGCGGCGGGGCGGCGTGAGGCGATGCGCGCGCGGGAGGTCGGCCCGGTGCCGGGCGGCTGGGCGCGGGCGGCGCGGCTGGAAAGCCTGCGCTAGCGGCGTGTGCGGGGCAGGCAGAACAAAGAGCAAAGGGAGGCAGCACTTGGACGGGCGGAGGCCGGCGTTTCGGAAGGTCCTGGTGGCCAACCGTGGCGAGATCGCGCTGCGGGTGATGCGCGCGTGTCGCGAGCTGGGCATCGCGAGCGTGGCGGTCTACGGCGACGACGAGCGGGACGCCCCGCACGTGCGCTACGCCGACGAGGCCTACCGTATCCCCTCCACGCAACCGCTGCCCTACCTCGACATCGCCGCTCTGCTCGAGGTCGCGCGTGCCGCCGGGGCCGAGGCGGTCCACCCCGGCTACGGCTTCCTAGCCGAGAACGCCGACTTTGCTCGCGCCTGCGCCGAGGCCGGGATCGTCTTCATTGGCCCGCCGCCGGAGGCGATCGCGGCCATGGGCGACAAGGTGGCCGCGCGTCGGGTGGCGCAGGATGCCGGCGTGCCGGTCGTGCCCGGCAGCGACGGGCCGGTTGATGCCGACGGTGCGGCCGCGTTCGGCGCGGCGCACGGCTATCCGATCGCCATCAAGGCGGCGGCCGGGGGCGGCGGGCGCGGCTTCCGCGTCGTCTGGGCCGCGGAGGAAGTGGGCGAGGCGCATCGCGCGGCCTCCGGCGAGGCCGAACGCTACTTCGGCGATCCGACGGTCTACGTCGAGCGCTACCTGGACCATCCCCGGCACGTCGAGGTGCAGGTCTTCGCCGACGCCCACGGGAACGTCGTCGCCCTCGGCGAGCGTGACTGCTCGATCCAGCGGCGCCACCAGAAGCTGATCGAGGAGAGCCCGTCCCCCGCCATCGACGCCGTCACCCGCAGGCGGATGGGGGAGACGGCGGTGGCGCTGGCCCGCGCGGTGGGCTACCGCGGCGCGGGGACGGTCGAGTTCCTGTACCAGGATGGCGAGTTCTTCTTCATTGAGATGAACACCCGTATCCAGGTCGAGCACCCCGTGACGGAGCTGGTGACCGGGATCGACCTGGTCAAGGAGCAAATCCGGGTGGCGGCCGACTGCCCGCTCTCTTTCGACGCCGACGTCCCGCTGCTCGGGCACGCGATCGAGGTGCGCATCAACGCCGAAGATCCGGCCCGCGCCTTCGCCCCGACACCCGGGCAGATCACGACCTATCGCGCCCCGACCGGCTTCGGCGTGCGGGTGGACAGCGCCGCTGAGCCGGGCTTCACCATCCTGCCGCAGTACGACTCGCTGATCGCCAAGCTCATCGTCTGGGGTCGGGACCGGAACGAAGCGCTGGCGCGCCTGGGCCGGGCGCTCGACGACTTCACCGTCGAGGGCGTGGCCACGACGATCCCGTTCCACCGTGCGGTGCTGGCCGTGCCGTCGTTTCGCGAGGGTGCGTTCGACACGCGGTTCCTGGAGCGCCACCCGGAGGTCTTGGAGGGCCTGGCGAACGCGGCGGGCGTGGCTGCATCCAACCCGGCGCCAGCGGATCCGCCCGCCGAGCCGGAGGTCTACGTGGTCGAAGTGGCGGGGAAGCGCTTCGATGTCCGGCTCTTCCCGGCCGGCGATGCGCGTCCGGCGCGGCGATCCCGCCCGCGCGTGAGTTCGTCCCGATCCGGTTCAACGGCTCCGGCCGGGCGCGAAGATCTGACCAGCCCGATCCAGGGGACGGTCCTCTCGGTTGCCGTGGCGGAGGGCGACCGTGTGCGGCAGGGGGATCTCGTCTGCGTCATCGAGGCGATGAAGATGGAGAACGAGATCACCGCGCCGCATGACGGGGTGGTGCGCGCGGTCGACGTTGTGCCCGGGCAGACGGTGCAGATCGGCGCGCGGCTGGCCCGGATTGAGGCGGACGGCGCCTCCTGACGGAGCCAAGGCAACGGCAGGTTCGTCGCGAAGCGAGCGGGAGTTAAGGACTCCCGCTTGCGGTTATCACGGACGAACTGTCCCAACGGACAGTGATCCTGCGATCCCGCCCGGTTATGCTCAGAGTGCGACACGCTGTGCTGTCCGCCCAGCGCTACGGCGATCGGAGGAGGTAGGGCGTGATGTACCAGCTAGCGCGGGTGGGATGTCTCGCGTTCGGCGCCTTTATCCTCTTTGTGATACTGATGAGTCTCATCGTGCCGCTGCTGATGCTGGCGGCGCTGGCGGGCGTGGTCTACCTCTTCGTGCTGCTGTGGCGATCCTCACTCTCGCTGCGGACGAAGCGCGCCATCACCGGCATGCTGGTCTACCCGGCCGGGCTCTACTTCCTCTGGCGCTATACCCGCTACGACCAGAACGTGAAGCTCGGTGCGTTGGCCGTCACCGTGGGGGCGACGGCCCTCCTGAGCGCGGCCCCGGTCGCCCTGTTCGGGCTGGTGCCGCTGTTGGGTGCCGGGTTCTTGTTCCTGTTCCTCACGGGCTCTGAGGCCACCGCGCCGCTTCCCGCCCCGGCGATGCCGATCCCGGAGGTCCCGGCGGGGCGCACGGGGAAGGTTGAGATCCCACGGCCCGATCGGCGCCGCCTGCTGGAAATCGAGTCGGCGAACACCGCGACGGAGCGGCGCGTCTTGCAGGTGCGGGAGTTCAGCCGTCTGGCGTCGGCTGCGCTGGCGGCGCTACCCGACGACCCGAAGAGCTGGCCGTCCAAGGCGGAACTGGCGAGCCTGCGCGAGCAGGCCCGTGTGCTGCGCAGTAGCGTGGCCGACCCGATCGGCCGGGCGCTGCCCGACCCGAGCCCGAGCGAGCCGGTGCCGGCCGAGCTGCTGACGCGGGCCATCGACGCACTCGCCAGCTACACGGCGCTACTGGCGACGACGCCGGCCTCGGGGACGACCGACCTGGAGCGGCTGCGGGTGTTGGCCCGCGAGCGCGCCCGCCTGGCCGCGATCCACGATGAGATCGCCGACGCCCTCGGCGACCGTCTTCCCAAGGTGTAAGTCACCGGCGAAAGCCGACCGGGGCACCGCGTGCGGTGCCCCGTTTTCGTTTTGCGGCCCGGCGCCGTGGCAGTGGCCCTCACCCCCAACCCCTCTCCCAACTTTGGGAGAGGGGCGCTCTCTGTGGGAGCCGGGCGAGGCGTAGTGCGACGCCCGGTCACGCTCTGGAGGTCAGGGTGGGTGTGCTGAGGGCCGCCCAGGCGGCCATGCCGACGATGAAGAGGCCGCACACTGCGTTGTTCACCACCAGGGTCAGGTTGTCCGCGTCGCCCCAGATCCACGGCGATGCGATCAGGTACAGCCCGATCAACGCGTTCAACCAGCTCAACCAGCCCTCGCTCCCGGCGCCGGTGATGCGCAGCCCGGCGATGAACATCGTCACCCAGGCCACGGCGATCGCGTTCCAGGTCGAGGCGTGCAGGTGGTTATAGCTCAGGACAAACGGCGAGAGCATCAGCCAGATCCCGACCAGGACGATGATCAGGGCCGAGATGCGCAGACGCTCGGTCAGGTCCAAGTCGCGCATTTCCAGATTCATGCGTGTACGTCCTTTCTGCGTGCGGCAGATCGTGTTCGGTTCATGGCTGATGCATCACATCCAGTGCCACGGGCTCGCTCAATAGGGGCCGGTGCGGGGCGAGTGAACGGACAAGATGTCCGAACGTACCGGCTCAGTTGTCATAAAGAGCATTGCGGAGTGGGTGCCGGCCAGTATAATGTGGATAAGGGTGGGGAGAAGTGGGGATAAGTGGGGTCCGATGTGGATAACAGGCCGGCGAGTGGGGTTCGCGCCCGTCGGGAGGGTGCAGCCGCCGGTCGGACCTCGGGGTGATCGGGGGCCGCGGAGCAGCCCAGCGCGCCGCGGCGGCTAGAAGTGGGGACGCGTGTTCCTCGGGCGCTTCAGCCACAATCTGGATGTCAAAGGACGGCTGGCGATCCCGGCGCGCTTCCGCGAGGCGCTCGGTTCCGACGTCGTGATCACGCGCGGCATCGACCGCTGCCTCTCCGTCTACCCGATGTCCGCCTGGGAGCCGCTGGCGGAGAAGGTATCCGCCCTCCCCATCAGCGACCCGGACGCTCGCACCTTCCGGCGCATGGTGTTCGCGGAGGCCGCCATCGCCGAGTTCGATCGCCAGGGTCGCATCCTCATCCCCCCAGACTTGCGTCGCTATGCCGGTCTGGACCGCGAGGCGATCGTGGTCGGCATGCACACCTACATCGAGATTTGGAGCCCGGAGCACTGGGAGGCTCAAGCCGAGATGATGGACAGCGAGGGCTCCACCATCGCGCAGCGGCTGGCCTCGCTGATCTAACTAGACCGGAGTTCCACCAGCCATGTCCACCGACGCCCACCCGGGCAACACGCCGTTCGACGCGTCCCGGCCGTCCGGCCATCAGCCGGTCATGCTGGCCGAGTCGCTCAACCTCCTCCAGGTCCGGCCCGGCGGGCGGTACATCGACGCCACCTTCGGTGGCGGTGGGCACACCCGTGCCATCCTGGAAGCCAGTGCGCCCGACGGCCGCGTGCTGGCGCTCGACGCCGATCCGGCCGCGGTGGCCCGGGGCGAGGCGCTCGCGGCTGAGGTCGCCCCGCGGCTGACCGTGCGCCATGGCAACTTTGCCGCGATTGCCCGCCTGGCGCGCGCGGCCGGCTTCGACGCGGTCGACGGCGTCCTGATGGACCTCGGCTTCTCATCGCTCCAGATTGAGGATCCGGCGCGGGGGTTCTCCTTCCAGCGGCCCGGCCCGCTCGATATGCGGTTCGACCCGACGTCGGGACCCAGCGCGCGCGAGGTCGTTAACACCTGGACCGAGGAGGATCTGGCGAAGATCCTCTTCGAGTTCGGCGAGGAGCCCAAGGCGCGCCGGATCGCCCGAGCCATCGTCGCGGCCCGAAGCGCTGGGCCGATCGAGACGACCGACCACCTGGCGGCGATCGTCGAGCAGGCCGTCGGCGGCCGGCGCGGGCGCGCGATTCATCCCGCCACAAAGACCTTCCAGGCGCTGCGCATCGCGGTGAACCGTGAACTTGAGGTGCTGGAGCAGGGGCTTGCCGGCGCCCTGGAGGTGCTCGCCCCTGGTGGGCGGCTGGTGGTGATCGCGTTCCACTCTCTGGAGGACCGGATCGTGAAGCAATTCTTCCGCACCGAGGCGCGAGACTGCATCTGCCCGCCCGAGACGCCCGTCTGTGTCTGCGGGCACCGCGCGCGGCTGCGGGTCGTCACGCCCAAGCCGCTGCGCCCGACCGAGGCCGAGCAGGCGCTGAACCCGCGCAGCCGGAGCGCCCGGTTGCGCGCAGCGGAGCGGTTGCCATGAGCACGGTCACGCGGGTCGGGCGGGCGCAGGCTGTGCGGCGCGAGCGGCGGCGCTACGTCTCGCTCAACGGCGCGGCGCTGGTGATCGTGGCCGGGGTGGCGGTGTCCGTCATCGGCATCCTGTACCTGATCCAGACCAGCCACGTCGCCAGCCTCGGCTATGAGCTCAGCCGCATCGAACGTGAGCGGAACGAGTTGGCCATGGAGAACGCGCGGCTCGGCTATCTCGTGGCCGAGCAGGAGTCGCTGGAGCAGGTCGAGCGCGTGGCAACCCAGGAGCTTGGTATGCGGCCACTGACGCGCTACCGCTTCCTGGAGGTGCAGGCGCCTGCGGAGGAGGAGCTTCCACCTCCCCCGACGCCGACGCCCGACGCTGAAACCCTCTGGGAGCGGGTGTGGCGCGGCCTGACCGGGGTCGGTCGCGCGCAGGCACCAGCGACCGGATCGCCCGCGTTGCCGGGCCTCGGGGGAGGCCGGTGATGCGCCGACCCTATGCCATCCCCCGTCGCCGGATCAACGTCCTGTTTGCCGCGTTCCTGATCTTCTCGCTGGCGATCAGCTACCGCGTCGTGTCGTTCCAGGTGGTGCGCAGCCAGGAACTGGCCAGTGAGGCGCACGCCATCCGCTACCGGGAGGAGGAGGTCCCGGCGCAGCGGGGCGATATCCTCGACGCGCGCGGCCGCCCCCTGGCGACCAACATGCTGTCCGACCGGGTGGTGGCCATCGTGGACAAGATCGAGGATCCGCGCCGGACGGCGGAGTTGCTGGCGCCGATCATCGGGCGCAGCGTCGATGACATCTACGAGCGGCTGACCGACCCCAACCTGGAATGGGTTTGGCTCCAGCGGCATCTCAGCCCGGAGGCTTCAGAAAAGATCCGGGAATTGAATCTCCCCGGGATCGTGCTCGATCCCGAGCCGCGTCGGGTCTACCCGCTGGGTGATTTCGCCTCGCACGTGCTAGGCTTCGTCAACTACGATTACGTGGGCTCCTATGGTGTCGAGGGGGCGTACAACGACATCGTCGGGGGCGAGCCGGGGAAGCTCATCGGGGAGCGGGACGCCGCGGGGAACGTGATCGCGTTGAGTCGGAGTACTCTCGACCCGCCGATCGACGGCGCGAATCTGACCCTGACCATCGACAGCGCCGTTCAGCGCATCGCGGAGCAGGCGCTCGACGAGGCCATCGCTCAGCAGCGAGCCTCGGGCGGTACGGTCATCATCCAGAATCCGAAGACAGGCGAGATCCTGGCCATGGCTAGCCGGCCGTCGTTCGATCCCAACGATTTCGCGGACGTCTCGGACCCGGCGCTCTTCAACAACCCGGCCATCAGCGCGACCTATGAGCCAGGCTCGACCTTCAAGGTGCTGGTGATGGCGCTCGGGCTGGAGACCGGCGTGGTCACGCCGGACACCACGTGGGAGGGCGCCCAGTACCGCATCATCCCCGGCGGCGCCCGGGTCACCAATGCGCTGGAGCAGGACTTCGGCCCCGAGACCATGACCGAAGTGCTCCAGCACTCCAGCAACCTCGGGATCATGTGGGTGGCGGATCTGGTGAACCAGGACCGGTTCTACCGGGGGCTGGTGTCGTTCGGCATCGGGCAACAGACCGGCATCGACCTGGCCGCCGAGTCGGACGGGCTGCTGCCGCTGCCGGGGGGACCGAGCTGGACGCCCGCCAGCTTCTACACGCACTCCTTCGGCCAGGGGCTCGCCGTGACGCCGATCCAGTTGGTCAACGCCATCTCCTCCCTGGCCAACGGCGGCAATCTGATGAAGCCGTACGTGGTCAAGAAGATCGAGCGAGCCGACGGTACCGAGGTGGTCGAGCCGCAGGTCGTGCGCCGCGTCGTCTCTGAGCATACGGCGCAGCAGATTACCGAGATGCTGACGACGGTGATGGAGACCACCTACCAGCGCTTCCAGGTGCCGGGGTACGACATCGCGGCCAAGACCGGCACGGCGCAGATCCCATCGCCCAACGGCGGTTACGAAGAGGATGCGACGATCGCCTCGATGGTCGGGTACGGGCCATCGCAGGATCCGCAGTTCACCGTGCTGGTGAAGCTCGACCGGCCGCAGCAGACGCCCTGGGGTGAGACGGCGTGCGGTCCGACCTTCCAGAAGATTTTCCAGGAACTGTTCCTGCTGTACGGCATTCCGCCGAGTAACCCGGACGCTGCCAGCGGGGTACCGGTCACGCCCTCGACATCGAGCACGCCCTGATCGGTGCCCGGTGTCGCCCGATGTGGGCGGGCGCACCCAGGCGCGTGGACGTCCGTGCCTGGGCGGAGATGGAGAGTGTGAGCATGTTGACGCTGCGCGAGGTGCTGGAGGGGTCGCGCGGGGCACTGCGCGGCGCGGCCGACCTCGGCACGCCGGTGCGGCGGGTCTGGCACGACTCGCGAGAGATCGAGCCGGGCGACCTCTTCGTCGCCGTGGTGGGCGAGCGCCTGGACGGGCATGACTTCCTGGCCGAGGCCTTCGCCCGCGGCGCGGTGGCGGCCCTGGTCGATCGCGCCCACGTGCCGCGTCTCCCCGCGGGGCTCGGCCCGTTGATCGTGGTCCCCGATACCGTGGCGGGTTTGCAGGATCTGGCTGCGTTCTGGCGCGCCAGCCACGACGTGGCGGTGGTCGGCATTACCGGGAGCATCGGGAAGTCGAGCACCAAGGAGGCCGTCTGGTCGGTTGCCTCCCAGCGCTTCCGCGCCATCCGCAGCCAGCGCAGCTTCAACAACGAGATCGGGTTGCCGCTCAGCTTGATGGAGATCGGCAGCGACACCGAGGTCGTGGTGCTCGAGATCGGCGGCGCCTACGCGCCGGGGGAGATTTCGCGGCTGGCCGAGATCGCGCGCCCGACGATCGGCGTCGTCACCAACGTCAGCCATTCCCACCTGGCGCGCATGGGCTCGCTGGAGGCGATCGCGGCGACCAAGGCGGAGCTCCCGGCCGCGCTGCCGGAGGATGGCGTGGCCGTCCTAAACGGCGACGACCTGCGGGTGCGCCTGATGGCCGACCGGTGCCGCTGTCGGGTGATCCGCTACGGCCTGGCGCCCGACTGCGAGGTCCGCGCCGAGAACGTCGAGAGCCACGGGCTGGACGGCATCTCGTTCGACCTGCTGGTCGACGGGGGGCGCCACCATCTGCACGTGCCGCTGCTGGGGCAGCATAGTGTCCACACCGTGCTGGCGGCGGTGTCGGTTGGGCTGGCGCTCGGGATGACCGTGGAAGAGACGTTTCCGGGCCTGCGGGACCCGAGCATCCAACTGCGGCTGCTGGTGGTGCCGGCCATCGGCGGGGCGACGCTCATCGACGACACCTACAACGCCAACCCGACGTCCAGCCTGGCGGCGCTGAACCTGCTGGCCGAGCTGCCGGCACGGCGGCGCATCGCGGCCTTCGGGGACATGCTGGAGCTGGGCAGTTACGAGGAGGAAGGGCACCGGATCGTCGGCAAGCGGGCCGCGGCGGTGGTCGATCGGCTCTTCACCATGGGGCCGCGTGCGCGGATCATCGCCGACGCGGCGGTCGCCAGCGGGCTGGCGCCTGACGCCGTGGTGGCGGTGGAGACCAAGCAGGATCTGATCGACGCGCTCAGGGAGACCATGCGCGAGGGGGATGTCGTGCTGGTGAAGGGGTCAAGGGGGATTCAACTGGAACACGTCGTGGCGGCGCTTCGTGATCGGACGCGCTCCGCATGATCCCGACGCTCAACATCGTGACCGATCTGTTTGATCTGCTGCGCAGCCAGAGCCTGCTGCCGCGGGATCCGGACCACAACCTGGCCGTGTCGCTCGGGCTCTCGGCCGTGACCTTCTTAATGACGGTCGGGATGGGGCGGCCCTTCATCCAGTTCCTGCGGGCCAAGAAGGTGGGCAAGCAGATCCGGATCGAGGAGCCCGAGGGCCACTTCATCAAGACCGGCACGCCGACGATGGGTGGCTTCATGATCACGATCCCGGTGCTCGTGGCCACGCTCGCGTTCAATCTCGCCGGGCGCCTGTCAATGCTGCTGCCGGTCGGCGTCCTGATCTGCACCGCCACGCTGGGGGCGATCGACGACCGCATGAGCCTGGTGGGGACCAACCGGGCGGGTCTGGCGGCGCGCTTCAAGATGATCTGGCTGCTGGCCTTCGCGACGGTCTCCGCCCTGATCCTCTATTTCCCGCTCGGCCTGCGCAGCATCTACATCCCGAGCATGGGGAAGTACGACATCGGGCTGCTCTACATCCCGATCGCCATCATCGGCATCTCGGGCTTCGCCAACGCGGTGAACCTGACCGACGGGCTCGACTCGCTGGCCGGCGGCACGGCGGCGGTGGCCTTCGTCGCCTACGGCATCATCGCTTACCTCCAGGGCCAGGTGCAGGTGGTGACCTTCTGCTTTATGATGGTCGGCTCGCTGCTGGGCTTCCTCTGGTTCAACGCCCACCCGGCCCAGGTCTTCATGGGGGATACCGGCGCGCTGGCGATCGGCGCGGCGCTGGCGACGGCGGCCTTCATGACCGGGCAGTGGCTCTTGTTGCCGATCGTAGGCATCGTGTTCGTGGCCGAGACGCTGTCGGTGATGTTGCAGGTGGCCTACTTCAAGTGGACCGGCGGCAAGCGCATCTTCCGCATGACGCCGATCCACCTGCACTTTGAGCTACTCGGCTGGTCGGAGACGCAGATCACGATGCGCTTCTGGTTGATCTCGATGATGGCGGGGCTCCTCGGAGTCGCCCTGGCGCTGATCTGAGGGGGACGGCGATGGCTCGGGCCGGGGCAGAGCAGGATCTGCGCGGGGCGCGGGCGCTGGTGATGGGTCTGGGCACGCGCCAGGGGGGCGTCGGCGTGGCCCGCTACCTGGTGGCGCAGGGCGCCGAGGTCACCGTGACCGATCTCCGCACGGAGGCGGACCTCGCCCCGGCACTGGAGGAGCTGGCCGGTCTGCCCATTCGCTACGTGCTGGGCGAGCACCGCGCCGAGGACTTCGAGCGGGCCGACCTCGTGGTCCGCAATCCCGCCGTGCCGCTCGATTCCCCCTGGCTCCAGCGTGCCCGCGCCGCCGGCGCCCGGATCGAGATGGAGATGTCTCTCTTCTTTCGCGCCTGCCCGGCTCCCATCATCGGGATCACCGGCACGAAGGGGAAGACCACGACCGCCACGCTCTGCGCCGGCATCCTACGGGTCGCCCGGCCGGACACGGTGCTGGCCGGGAACATGGGCACCTCGACCCTCAACGCGCTGCCCGGCATCCGCCCCGACACGCCGGTCATCATCGAGCTGTCGAGCTGGCAAATCGAGGGGCTGGCCGAGCACGGCCTCAGCCCGCACGTGGCCGTGATCACCAACATCAGCGAGGACCACCTCAACCGCTACCCGTCAATGGCCGCCTACGTCGAGGCCAAGCGGCAAATCGCCCGCTACCAGGGGCCGGACGACTGGCTGGTGCTGAATCGCGACGATCCGCTCGTCTGGGAGAGCCGCGCCGTGGGGGCGGGCCGGGTGGTGCCCTTCGGCCGGGCCGGGGACGCGCCGGCCGGCGCCTTCCGCGACGGCGACCGGCTCGTCTGGCGGTGGGACGGTAGCGAGGTCGAACTACTGCGCCGCGATGAGTTCCCGCTGCCGGGGGACCATGCCGTCGCCAATGCCCTCGCCGCCGCGGCGGCGGCCATCCTGGCAGGAGCAAGCCCGGACCAAGTGCGGGCCGGGCTTCTCGGCGCGACGCCGGTGCCGCATCGCCAAGAGATCGTGGCTACTATCGACGGCGTGTGCTACGTGAACGATACGACCGCCACCGCACCGGCCGCGGCGCTGGCCGCGCTCGACACCTTTCGCGGGCGGCCGCTGGTCCTGATCGCGGGCGGTGCCGCCAAGGGTGCCGATCTCGGCCCGATGGCCCGGCGCGTCGCCGCTGAGGCGAGCGCCGTCGTCCTGCTGGACGGCACCGCTACCCCCGACCTCCACGCGCGGCTGCGCGAGGCGGGGGCAGCACGCATCTCCGGGCCGCACCGGTCGATGGAAGATGCCGTGCGGGCCGCGGCCGAGTTGGCGACGCCGGGCGGGGTGGTGCTGCTGGCCCCGGGCTGCGCCAGCTTCGGCCTGTTCCGGGATGAGTTCGAGCGCGGGGAGGCCTTCCGGGCGGCGGTGCGCGCCCTGGCTGAGGCCGCCCGGCGGGAAGGAGAGCCATGAGCGCCACGACCGCCAGGACCGCCGGGGAGCGCCTGCGCCGCGTCCGCGACGTCACCGCGGCGCGCTTCGCCGTGCATGCGCCCGACTACTGGCTCATCACCATCCTGCTGACGCTGGTCATGTTCGGGACCGTCATGGTCTTCAGCGCCAGCTTCACCATCGGTCTGAGTCAGGACGGCAACGCCTACTACTACCTGACCCGGCAACTCATGTGGGTCGCGCTCGGCCTGGCGGGGATGGCCGTGACCTATGCCGTCGACTACCACGTCTGGCGGCGCTTCTCGATCCTGGGCATGCTGGTCGTTCTCCTGCTGCTCGCCGCGGTGCTGATGCCGGGTGTGGGCCAGGAGGTCTACGGGGCGCAGCGCTGGATCTTCGTCGGGCCGCTCTCGGCCCAGCCGAGCGAGATCGCCAAGCCGGTGCTCATCATCTACCTGGCGGACTGGCTGGCTCAGAAGGGCGCCAAGGTGCGCCTATTCAGCTACGGACTGGTGCCCTTCACCGTCTTCCTCGGCCTGTTGATCGGCCTGCTCATGCTCCAGCCCGACCTGGGAACCTCGGCCCTGCTGGCGATTATCGCCATCGGCATGTTCCTGGTGGCCGGCGCGCGCCTGATTCACCTGAGCCTGCTGACCGGGGTCGGCACGGTCGCGTTCTTGGTGATGGCGTTGGGCTCGTCCTACCGCCGCCAGCGCATCCTGATTTTCCTCAACCCGGACGCCAACCCGGACCTCGCCTGGCAGCTCATCCAGGCGCGGGCCGCGCTCGCCAGCGGCGGTATCTTCGGCGTCGGCCTCGGCGCGAGCCGGCAGAAGTTCGCCTGGCTGCCCTTCGCACAGACTGATGCGATCTTCGCCGTGATCGGGGAGGAGCTCGGCCTGATCGGCTGTAGCGTCGTCCTGTTCCTCTTCCTGGCGTTCGCCTGGCGCGGCTACCGCATCGCCAAGCGCGCCCCCGATACCTTCGGGGCGCTCATCGCGGTGGGCATCACGACCTGGATCATCTTCCAGGCGGCCATCAACATCGGCGGGATCACCACGACGATCCCCTTCACCGGCATCACCCTGCCGTTCGTCAGCTACGGCGGTACGTCCTTGGCCGTGACCCTCACCGCGGTGGGCCTGTTGCTGAACATTTCCCGGCAGACGGTCGACCCGGCACCGGCGGCCGGCGCGGAGGTTCGCGCTCCACGCACGCACGCGCTCCGGCGGCGTGCCCCGCGTGAACCGGCCCCGGCCGGTCGCCTCGCGCGCGGAACCGCGGCGACTGCCCGCAGCAGCCGCCCACGGACCGGCACGGTCCGCGGCACGGCCGCCCGCGGGCGGGCGCAAACGAGCACCTTCGGGCGCGGGCGGCGGGCCTCGCGCAGCACGCGGCACTGGAGGTGAGCGGATGCGTCAGTCCCCCGGCACTGCTCCGGATCTTCCCCCGCCCCCGGCGACGGTGCACCTGATCGGGATCGGCGGCATCGGCATGAGCGGGCTGGCCCGCATCCTGGCCGCCCGTGGCTATCGCGTGCGCGGCTCGGACGCCGTCGATTCTCCGGTGGTGCAGGCGCTGCGCGCCGAAGGCTTCCCGGTGACCGTCGGCCACAACGCGGCCAACCTGGGCGAGCCGGACCTCGTCGTGGTCACCGCGGCCGCGCCCGAGTCAAATCCCGAGGTGGCCGCGGCTCGGGCCCGGGGTATTCCGATCATCAAGCGCGCGGCGCTGCTGGGGCGACTATGCGACGAGCGCGTCTGCCTCGCCGTTGCCGGGACGCACGGCAAGTCGACCACCAGCGGGATGCTGGCCCTGGCTCTCGTGCGGGCCGGGGAGGATCCGTCGTTCGCGGTGGGGGCCGTGCTCAAGGAGCTGGGCACCAACGCGCGGCCCGGCGCGGGCCCGCACTTCGTGGCCGAGGCGGACGAGTACGACTACAGCTTCCTCTGGCTCCACCCCGATGTGGCGGTGGTGACGAACATCGAACACGACCACCCGGATCTCTTCCCGACGCGCGAGGCCGTCCTGGAGGCCTTCACCCGCTTCGTAAGCGGGATGCGTCCCGGTGGCACGCTCGTCGTCTCGGCGGACGATCCGGGGTGTCGTGACCTGCTGGCACGACTCGGCGATCGTCGCCCGAGGGTGGTAACCTTCGGGTCCGACCCTGCTGCTGACTGGTCCATCGTTCGTAACGAGGAAACGGGGTCGGGCGACCTGGTCCGCGCGCCGGGCGGGCGCACGCTGCGGCTGCGGCTTGCGGTGCCGGGTTGGCACAATCGCCTCAACGCGCTGGCGGCACTGGCTGCGGGGGAAGCGGCCGGTGTCGCGCCGGAGCGGCTGCTGCCGGGTCTGGCGGCCTTCGGCGGCGTCGGGCGGCGCTTCGAGGTGCGGGGGCAGGCACGCGGGGTGACGGTGGTCGACGATTATGCCCACCACCCGACGGAGATCCGGGCGACCATCGCGGCAGCGCGCGAGCGCTACCCCGCGGCGCGGCTCTGGGCGGTGTTCCAGCCGCATACCTACTCGCGCACGCGCGAGATGCTCGACGACTTCGCCGCCGCGCTGTCGCTGGCCGACCGCGTGGTGCTGGCGCCGATCTATGCAGCGCGCGAGAACGACGACCTGGGCGTCAGCTCGGCCGACATTGCCCGGCGGATCGACGGGCGGCCGGTGACGGTGGTCGAGTCGCCGGTTGAGGCCGGGGCGGCGGTGGCCGCCGACGCGGAGGCGGGTGATGTCGTGCTGATCCTCGGCGCGGGGGACATCTGGAAAGCGGGCGAGCGGCTCCTCGGGCTGCTCGGCGCCGGGGGACAAGGGATTGGAGGCACGTGACGTGGCACAGGGCGCCAGGAAAATTCGCGTCGGTGTCATCTTTGGCGGGCGCTCGGGCGAGCACGACGTGTCGCTGCGCTCCGCGCAGGCCATCCTGCGAGCCATCGACCGGGAACGGTTCGAGGTCGTACCGATCGGCATCACGCGGCAGGGCCGTTGGCTGAGCGGCGGCGACCCGCTGCGCCAGCTCGCCGCTACCTCGCGCCTGTCCCTGGCGCCGGGGGACGACCCGCCGGTCGAGGAGTCCGATTCCGTCAGTGCGCTGCCCGTGCCGGAGACGGGCCACGCCGTCGAAGTCGCCGGGGCCGGTGTGGTGCAGCAGCTCGATGTCGTCTTCCCGGTCCTGCACGGCCCGTACGGTGAGGACGGCACGGTGCAGGGGCTGCTGGAGCTGGCGGGCGTCCCCTATGTCGGGGCCGGGGTGCTCGGCTCGGCGGTCTCGATGGACAAGGTCGTGGCCAAGCAGCTCTTCGAGCGCGAAGGCCTGCCGGTCGCGCCCTGGTTGTGGGTGACCCGCCGCCAGTGGGAGCGCGATCCGGAAGGTGTGGCGGCGCGGGTCGAGCGGGAACTGGGCTATCCCTGCTTCGTCAAGCCTGCCAACCTCGGTTCCAGCGTCGGCGTCAGCAAGGTGCATCACCCGGGCGAGCTCGCCGGGGCGATGGACGAAGCCGGCCGCTACGACCGGAAAATCATCATCGAGCGGGGGATCGACGCCCGCGAGCTGGAAGTGAGCGTGCTCGGCAACGACGAGCCGATCACCTCGGTCGTGGGCGAGATCCGGCCGATCAACGAGTTCTACGACTACCAGGCCAAGTACGTCGATGAGGGCTCGGAGTTGCTCGTCCCGGCGCCGATCACCCCGGAGCAGTCGGACACGGTGCGCGAGATGGCGGTGCGCGCCTTCAAGGTCGTGGACGCCGCCGGGATGGCGCGGGTGGACTTCTTCCTGGAGCGAAACACCGGCACCATCTACATCAACGAGATCAACACCATCCCGGGCTTCACCCAGATCAGCATGTACCCCATCCTGTGGGAGGCGAGCGGCCTGCCCTTCCGGGAGCTGGTCACGCGGCTGATCGAGCTGGCGCTGGAGCGGCACGCCGAGCGCCGCGACGGCATCGAGGTATGAGCGAGCGCGTGTCCCAGCGGCGGTATCCGCCGGCCCGGCATGCCGCGCCGCCGCGTCGTCGCCGGCGCCGCTCGCGACTGGCGGGCTTCCTCCACGCGAGCGCGGTCAACGGCCGCCTGCCGGCGTTCCTGCTGGCCGTCGGGCTCGCGGTGTTGGGTGGGGGCTTCCTGTTCTCCGACGACTTCACGGTGCGCAGCGTCGTGGTTCAGGGGAACGCCCTGGCCTTCGCCGACTCGATCGTGGCGAGCAGCAGGGCGCTGGGCCAGTCCGTCTTCCGACTCGACACTGAGGAGGTGGCCCGCCGGGTCGCCGCACACCCGGCTGTGGCTTCGGTGGAGGTGCGGACGGAGTTTCCCGACCGCGTCGTGGTGACGGTGCAAGAGCGGGTGCCGGTCCTCGCCTGGCAAGCGGGGGAACAGGCCGTGCTGGTTGATCAGCAGGGATGGGTGATCGCGTTGGGATTCGATCCCAACCTGCCGCGCGTCGTGCAGACGGAGGGGGACCTGCCGCGCGTCGGTGCGCAGATTCCTCCGGAGCTGATCCAGGCCATTCAGGTCGTGCAGGAGCGCCTGGGCGAGCGGCTCACAACGATGGCCTACGAGCCGCGGGTGGGGCTGACGGCCCATCTGACCGACGGTCGAACGGTCGTGCTGGGGGACAGCGACCGCCTGCCGCTCAAGCTCAACGTGCTGGAAGCCGCGCTGACGCTGCCGGATCACTGGTCGCGGCTCGACCTGCGCGAGCCGGAGCGCCCCTACTACCAGTAGCAGGAGCAGGGATGCTTGTTCACGGTGTTCGGACACATAGGCACAGCGGAGCCGGGCGGGAATGGCGACGCGCGCATGTACGTACGGCGCGCATGAACAGGTTGTGCTATACTGGCGCTCAGCGGCGGCTCATCACTCAGATCCCGTACGTACAACCTTACTCGTCTGGTAGGTAGTCGAGGATGACAGCGCATCGCTGGTATGTCGGCCTTGACATCGGGTCATCGACCGTCGCGGTCGCCACGGCGACCCACGACGCGGCCGGGCAGGTCGCGCTCGCCGGGTGCGAGGTGCTGCCGAGCGCCGGCGTGGTGCGGGGCGAGGTGGTCGACGCTGCGGCGTTGGAGCAGGTGCTTGCCGCCGCGCTCCGGCGCGTGGCCGAGCGTACCGGCGCCCCGGTCGAACGGGTGGCGCTGAGCGTCTCCGGGTTGCACCTGCGCCGGGTGACGGCCGCGGCGGAGCAGCGCACCCCGCAGGCCGTGCGTGTCGAGGCCGACACGCTCGAGGCGCTCCACCGGCGCGCGCTGCGCGACCCGCGCGTGGCCGGGGTCGTCCTCGCCTCGGTGCCGCGCGGGTGCACCGTCGATGGTTTCCCGGTCGTCGATCCCCTCGCTGGACTGTACGGACAAGTCGTCCGCGTGAAGACGGACGTGTATAGTATCCCCACATCCTATGTAGATACGCGTGCGCGCATCCTCGCACGGCTGGGAGCCGAGGTTGACTTGCTGATGCCGCGAGCGATGGCGGCAGCCGAGGCAGCGTTGCCCGTCAGTGCGCGGGAGCAAGGCGCGTTGCTGATCGATCTGGGCGGGACGACGACGGACGTGGCGGTCTACGTTGACGGCCGGATCCGCGAACTGTTCTCGATGCCGGTCGGGGTGCGGTCAGTGGCGACCCTGGGCCGCAACGTCACGCGGCTCGCGTCCGGTGCTCGAAGCTACCCCGCGCCGCGCACGGTGCCCGGCGGGGGCATGGTCGATCTCTTCCACCGTATCCGCCAGCGGCTGGACGATCTGGACCTGGGCTGGCGGCTGGCTGGTGGCGCGGTGCTTGCTGGTGGTGGCGCCGGCGTTGATGGCGTACTTGGCGCAGCGCAGCGGGGGCTGCGCATTCCCGTCCGGTTGGCGCGGCCTGACTGGCTGCGCTTCAGCGACACGCGCACCACCGGCGCGGTAGGGTTGGTGCTGGCCCAGGCGCGGCTCCGTCCGCCGGAGCCTGCGCCCGTGGGGGAGTTTGGCATGGACGACGCGCTGCCGGAGGAGTTCGAGGAGGTGGAGCCGGAGCCGCCCCGTCCGGGGCTGTGGCCGGCCCTCGGCCGCTGGCTGCGCGAGTTCGTGCCGTTGGGAGGTAACGATTAGGCCGTTAGGCCCGGGGGACGTGTTGTCGGCGGCGAACTCATACGTGCATACTCTTCTGTTAACTGCGTGCTGCCCAGCGCGACTCACAGGGAACGGGCGCCGCTGGTGTGCTGCGGGGAGGATCTTGAATGTTCAACGTCCACGATGACGACTTCACGAACTCATTCGCACGGATCAAGGTCATCGGCGTCGGCGGTGGCGGCGGCAATGCCGTGAATCGCATGATCGAAGCCGGGGTGGAGGGCGTCGAGTTCATCACGGTCAACACCGATGCGCAGGCCCTGGTCAACTCCCTGGCGCCGGTGACGGTACGTATCGGCGACAAGTTGACCAAGGGACTCGGGGCCGGCGGCCGCCCGGAGATCGGTGAGCGCGCCGCCGAGGAGAGCATCGACGCCCTCGGCGAGGTCGTGCGCGGCGCCGACATGGTCTTCATCACCGCCGGGATGGGCGGCGGCACCGGCACCGGCGCGTCGCCGATCGTGGCTCGCCTGGCGCGGGAGACCGGCGCGCTGACCGTCGGCGTGGTGACCCGTCCGTTCGACTTCGAGGGCGCCAAGCGTCGCCGCGTGGCCGACGAGGGTGTGGCCGCCCTCAAGGAGCATGTGGACGCGCTGATCACGATCCCCAACCAGCGGCTCATCAGCCTGGTCGATCCCAAGACGCCCTTCTCCGAGGCGTTCCGGCTGGCCGACGACGTGCTCCGCCAGGGTATTCAGGGTATCTCCGACCTGATCGTCAAGCCCGGCCTGATCAACCTCGACTTCGCCGACGTCAAGACGATCATGCGCGACGCCGGCTCCGCTCTCATGGCGATCGGCCGCGGCACCGGCGAAACCCGCTGCGTCGACGCCGCCCGCATGGCCATCGAGAGCCCGCTGCTGGAGATGAGCATCGACGGTGCGGTCGGCGTCCTCTACAACATCATCGGTGGGCCGGATCTCTCGCTCACCGAGATCACCGAGGCGGCTGAGATCATCCGCGCGGCGGCGGACGACGATGCCGAAATCATCTTCGGCGCCACGACCGACGAGTCGATGGGCCGGGACGTCCAGATCACCCTAATCGCCACCGGCTTCCACGGCACCAGCCAGCCGCGGCGCCAGCGGCCGGACCGCCGGTTCCGCCAGGCTGCTGACGCCCAGACGGGTCAGACGGCGCCGCCGCGCGTGCCGCTGCTGCCGGACGACGAGTGGTCGGAGCCGGCTATCTTGCGCTTCCTGCGCGAGCGGTAGGAGTCTCCCGTGCGCTGCCCCTTCTGCCAGGCACGGGACTCGCGGGTGATCGACTCGCGGGAGTTGAGCGGCGGCGACAGCATCCGGCGTCGGCGAGAGTGTCCCGCCTGCGGCCGCCGCTTCACCACCTACGAGCGGGTCGAGCCCGTCGCGCTCATGGTCGTCAAGCGCGACGGCCGGCGCGAGGAGTTCGACCCGCGCAAGCTCCGCGACAAGCTGCGCATCGCGCTCACCAAGCGCCCCGTCCCGCAGGCGGAGATCGACCGGATCGTGGCGACGGTCGAGACCGAGTTGCTGGAGATGGGCACCGTCGAGGTGCCGAGCACCACCATCGGGGAGATCGTGCTGCGGGAGTTGAAGCAGCTTGATCAGGTCGCCTATATCCGCTTCGCCTCCGTGTACCGCGACTTTGCCGACCTCGACGATCTCCGCCGGGAGGTCGAGGTGCTGCGCAGCGCCTCGCCGGGCCCGAAGCGCGCCGGGTAGGCGAGGCCGGCGATGAGTCCCGCCCCGCTCGCGCTAGCCGTGACCGGGGCCGATGGCGCTCCGCTCACGCGGCTGCGCTACGCCAACACGCCCGGAACGCCCGCGTTCCGCTACCACCCCGATCGCATCCACCTGACCGCCACCCTCGATGACGCTACGGCAGCCGAGGGGCAGGAGGCCCAGCGCGACGTGCAGGTGCGTCTCACCGTTCCGCGCGGCTGGCTCACGCTGCCCGGTCCCGTGCTCTTCCTCCCGGCAGGCGAGACGAGCGTCTCCTGGACGGTCTACCCGCGCGGCGTGCCCGGTGACTACACCGTCCCGCTCCGGGTCGAGATCCTGCGCGAGGGGCGGGTGACTGCCGCTGCTGAGGCGTCGGTCGCCGTCACCGTGGAGGGCTACAGCCAGTTCGACCCCGCCCGGCACTCCCTCCCCTTCGCCAACACCGTGGCCGACCTGGGCGTCGTCCGGCCGGACCCGGCCCGCTTCGCGCGCACCTACCGGCTGACGCTCCTGCCGCGGGCGTTCTTCCGCGGGCTCTACGGCGCCGTCGTCTTCCTCGGCGGCGAATCCGGCGCGCCGCATGGGGGCCTGTGCACCGGCATGGCGCGGGCGGCGCTGGAGCGGAGCCTCGACGCGCTGCCTCCGGGCGCTAACTTGCTCACCGAGGCCATCATCCTCCATGGCCGGCAGTTGACCGACCGCGCCCTGCTCTCCTCCGCCCCCTGGTTCTTCTGGCCCAGCCCGGCACGGGCATTCCGGCGTTTCCGTGCCGATCTGCTGTCGCGCGGTCGCAGCGACCGATGCTGGGACATCGGCGTCCCACGCCCCTGGCGGCGCGACATCGCCCGAGCGCTGGTCGGCGAGGGGCACACGGTCGTCCCCTACGGCTTCCGCCAGGAGGCGCCGGACCGTGCCGAGGTGCTGGTGTGGGACCCGAACCACCCCACGGAGTCCGGTGCGGACGCGTCGATCCTGACCCTCGACCTGCGCGGCGACACTTACGGCTACCGGCACCGCGCCACCCTGGGGGACCGCCGGACGACGATCATCGCCGTTCGTCAGTCCGCCTACCGCCGCGGCCGCACCGCACTCCTCGCGAGCGCCGCGAGCCTGTTGCTCTACCCCGCGTCGGTCGGCCTGACCCGGCGCCGCCTCGCCATCGGCGGCACGGCCCTCGCCGGCATTACGGGCATCGCCCTGGCCGCTGTTCGCCGCACCCGCCGCGTCGCGGCGTGACACGTGCTCGTGGTCGGTGGTGAGCGGATCACCGCGCTGTGGCATGTGCCCGCGGCGGGTGGTGCGACGGATCCCGCCGCCCGGCATGTGCCCGGGGCTCAAGCTGCCGGGCTGACAAGGAAAGCCGGCTGAAGCCGGCTGGGACGGGTCCAGGCTCAGGTTCAGGCGAGACGACGTCCACCGCCCGGGCACGCGCCGACCGCATACACCCAAATAAGGGGCGCGCCGATCAGCCAGCCAAATCCACGACCCGGTATCATGCACTCCAGCGGGCGGGGCCGGAGCGGCACGCCACGGATTGTGCCCAGGGAGAGAAGGTTCAACGTGGAGCCAGACCCACGCGACGAGCTGTTCGATGTCCTCACGGCCGAGGGGGAACCGACCGGGCTGGTCAAGCCCCGCGCTGCCGTGCACCGGGACGGCGATTGGCACCGGTCGTTCCACTGCTGGGTCGTCTGGCGGGGGCCGGATGGGAGCGTCCAGGTGCTCTTCCAGCGTCGCAGCCCAACCAAGGACACGGTCCCCAACCTCCTTGATGTGGCCGTCGGCGGACACTACCGCTCGGGTGAGACGCTGACCGAGGTGGTGCGCGAAGCGGAGGAGGAGTTGGGCCTCCCGCTGGGACTGAACGACCTGGTACCGGTCGGCGCCCGTCGCGCGGTCGGCCGCGGTCCCGGCTGGGTCGACCGCGAGATTCAGGATGTCTTCGTCGCGGTGGTGCCGGACGGGCTGGCGCGGCTCCGTCCGGCACCGGATGAGATCAGCTCGCTCGCGGTCGTTCGCGTCGAGGACCTCTCCCGGCTCTTCCCCGATGGTGGCCAGCCCGAGCCGGAGATCCCCGCCCTGTGCGCGCCTGTTCTACCTGATCGTGGCCTTGGTCCGGTCGAGCCGGCGACGGTGCGCGCCGCCGATTTCGTCCCGGTCACCGACCGCTACTGGGCTGTCGGTGCCCTCGTCGCCGCCCGCGTCCTCTCGGGAGAGCGGGGGCTTGACCTGGGGCTGTGGTAAGGCCTGCGCGTTCCTATCCCCCGCCGCCGGAGATCATGTTCATGCGCCGGAAGCGCACCACCGCGATCGCGAGCATCAGCGCGGTGTAGCCCACCAGATTGGCGGTGATCCAGGCCCAGTCGGTCGCGACCAGATCGGTGCCGGTCGACAGGGTGTTGAGCGCGGTGTTCGGGAAGATGCGGGAGATCCACCGGCCGAGCGTGCCCAGCCCCGCGATGATGCTCGTCGTGAAGTCCCCGACGAAGAGGGCGGCCATCGTCACGCCGATCCCGGCCGCCAGCGAGCGGGTGACGATCGTCAGTGCCGCCGCGACGAGCGTCCAGAAGGTCGAATAGATCAGGGCGATTACGACCTGGCGGGCCGCGTCGCGGAAGAAGCTGGCAGTGAGCCACTGGTCCGTGCGCAGCGACTCGCCCACCACGACGCCCGCCACCAGTGACCCGAACAGCCCGATCGCCGCGCCGACGAGGATGACGACGATCACCGCCAGCAGCAGGACCAACAGCTTGGCGATCAGGAGGCGCACCCGGTCCGCACGCATCAGCAGCATCGTGCGCAGCGTGCCCCAGGAGTACTCGCTGCCGAACGTGCCGGCGGCCAGGATCGCCAGGAGCACGCTACCGACGCCCTGCGCCAGCCCGATGCCCAGCGAGAAGCCGTCCGGCAGGAGGATCATGTCCTTGAAGCTCTGCCCTTCGGCTCCCTCGACGGTCACGTTCCCCTCGAACCCGCTCACCAGCGCCAGGATCAGGGAGGAGTAGACCAGCACCGTGAATCCGAGCAGGATCACGATGAGGATCCAGGTCATCGGCCGGCGCACGATTTTGGCGAGCTCGACGCCGAATAGGGTTCCGATCGATGCCATCTCATCCCTCCCCCCGGCGCGCCTCGGTCAGCGCGAGGAAGCGGTCCTCCAAGCGGCTTTCGCGGACGCCCAGGGCGCTGACGGCGAAGCCTGCCTCGACGAGCGCCCGGTTGAGCGCGGCCGCTTCGTCCACCGGCGCGTCGACCAGCAGGTGCCCGTCCTCTTCCTCGACCCCCCGGACCACCGGGAGCCGGCGCAGCAGCTCGGCAGCGGCCTCCAGCCGGTCCACGCGGATTGCCAGCCGCTCGCCGCCGGCGAGGATCTCGGACAGAGGGCCGCAGGCGATCAACGTGCCGCGGTGAATGATCGCGACGTGGGTGCAGATCTCCTGCACCTCGTGGAGGAGGTGGCTGGAGAGGAAGATGGTCCGCCCGGCGCTGGCGAGATCGCGGATCAGGCTGCGGATCTCGTGCTGCCCCGCGGGATCGAGCCCGTTCGTCGGCTCGTCGAGGATGAGCAGGTCGGGCTCCAGCAGGAGCGCGGCGGCGATACCCAGGCGCTGCTTCATCCCCTGAGAGTAGCCACCGAAGTTGGCGTTGGCGCGGGCCGTGAGGTCCACCATTTCCAGCGCGGCGTCGATCCGTTTCGGATCGTCGATCCCGGCGATGCGCGCCATGAGGCGCAGATTGGTCCGCCCGCTGAGGTAGGGGTAGAAGCTGGGGCGCTCGACCAGCGCGCCGGTGCGGGCGAGCGCGGCCGGCAGGTCGGTGCGGACGTCGTGGCCGAAGATGGCGGCGGTCCCCTCGTCCGGCTCGATCAGGCCCAGCAACATGCCGATGGTGGTCGTCTTCCCGGCCCCGTTCGGGCCGAGGAAGCCGAAGACGGAGCCTGCCGGGACCGAGAACGTGAGCCGATCGACCGCGACAAACGTGTCGAAGCGCTTGGTCAGCCCAGCGAATTCGATGGCCGGCGGGCCGTGCTGGCTCAGGCCCATGCGTCGCACCTCCCTTCGGCGGCGCCCCTGGTGGCGCGCCTACCTCTCGTGTTTGACCGTCACTCCGCCGAACAGGCAGACCGCGTTGACAGTGAGCGTCGGTGCATCCGGCGGCAGTGGCTCGTCCTGATGGGTCTTGTCCTCGTAGCCTCCGAAGATCGGGAGCCCGGTGATCGCGATGTTCCAGCCGCGCGGGACGAGGATGTCGATCCCGCCGAAGGCGGTGTATGCGTCGATGGTGGCGCCCGCCGGCAGGAGTTCCGCCTGCCGTAGATCGAGCGTGATCCCGCCGAAGAGCGCGGCCGCCCAACCGCCCTGGAAGTCCTCGGAGCGGTTCACGATGTCGTTGCCGCCGAAGATCACAAAGCTGCCGACCGAGTCGGCCGGGTCGAGGCTCACCCGGCGCGGGCCGTGGCGCAGGATCACGAACAGGCCGATCGCGATCAGCACGAGCGGCCAGAACAGGCTCCAGATCGAGCCGGGGATGAGCCCGGTCGTGCTCGCCAGGAGCACCAGCCCGATCGCGATGAGGATGGCCGGGACGACCCGCGTGTGCCGGCTGGCGGCGAGTTGCGCCAGGCCGACGGCGATGATCGCCACTGGCCACCAGTCACTGATGATCCGGCCGATGTCGGGTCCGCCCAGCGCCTGAAGCAGCAAGAGCGCCCCAAGCAGGACGAGCAGCAGGCCGATGAGCGCGCGTCCGGTGAACTCTCGGGCCATGATGCACCCCCAAACGGGCTTCTGTGAGCCGCTGCCGGAGTCGCGCTCTCGGCCGGCAATCGGCCCTACGACACGATAGGCCCAACTCTACACGGACGTCAATAGCGGACGCGCCGCGCACGTGCGGAGAACGCAACATGAGCGCAACAGCGTGCTTGGTGGATGGGGAGAGATACGAATCCGGCCCCGCCGCTGAGGCGGGGCCGGTTGTGGGATGACGAATGCGCTAGCGCCGGAGCAGGCCGGTGGCCGCGATCAGCGCCATCAGGATGCCGCAGACCACGTTGCTGATCGTCCCGGCCGTCACGACGCTGAAGTCGAAGAGGAAGGGCGCCGCAGCCACGAAGACGCCGATCAGCACGCCGACCCACGACCACACGCGCCACCGCGGGAGGGCGAGCTGGGTGATGGCGAAGCCGATGATCAGCGCGGCTCCCATTCCGTTGGCGATCCGCGCGCCCCTGTACACGTGCAAACCCAACCAGTAGGTGGAACCCAGAACCCAGATACCCAGGGCGATGTTGAGGGACTGGAGGAGACTGAGCCCTGCCGACGAACGGGCCTGTTGCGCCTGCACCGCTTCTCCTTCCCTATCGTCGTGACCGCCGCGACGCGGGGCGCTTCCCCGCCGCCGGCTCCCGGCCGATTGTATACCCATTTGCCGCGTCGGACGCAAGTCCCCGCCGCGACGTCCGTTGGACGGAGCGGCGCGGCCTGGGTAGGATGAGGGCGGGCAGGCCTCAACGCCTGTCGATCCGTCGGGAGGGCTGCGGCGCATGCTCACAGAGCGGCCGAGCAGGGTGGGGGCGGAACTGGCTCTCGAAACGCCGGTCGGAGATGGGAGCCTGGGGCGCTGGGTGGCTCGCGGCGCGGTTGCGCTGGCGGTCGTCCTCTTCGGTGTCCTCTGCCTGTACCAGTATCGCCTGCCGGGCCTCCACTACGACGAGGCCTTTGACGTCGTCCCCGCCATGCAGATCCTTCGAGGGGATCCGGTCACCCTGACGCGGGGCGTCGGGATCCACCTCTTCGGGCGCTCCTTCCCGGTGATGCTCGGTGACACCTGGGGCGTCGTCACGACCTACGCCGTATTACCCCTCCTCTGGCTACTCGACGGCGATGTACTCGCGATCCGCCTCTGGCCGATCGCGGTCGGGATGCTCGCCGTGCTCCTCACCTATCTCATCGGGCGGCGGATTTACGACCGTTGGGTCGGGGTGGGCGCGGCGCTGCTGCTGTCGATCTTCCCTTCCTATATCTTCTGGACGCGGGTCGGGATCTCCGTCGTCGCCCACCTCGTCGCGGTGATGCTCGGCATCATGCTGGCCTACCTGGCCTGGCATGGGCGCGAGACGCAGGGCGGCCCGCGCTGGCTCGCCCTGGCCGGGCTGCTGGCCGGCATCGGCCTTGCCACCCGGCTCCTCTTTGGCTGGTTCCTCCTCGCCGTGCCAGTCGCCTACGCCATCCTCTTGCTGGCCGACTGGCTCAGCGAGGACCGCCACGCCGCCTACTCGGTACGCGACACGGTGGAACTGGCCATCGACCGCCTGAAGCGTGACCTGCCGTTCCGGAGCAAACGCGAGGCGCTTGCCCCGCTGGCCGGTGCCGTCATCGGCGCCTTCCCCGTGCTCTACTACAACCTGGTTACCCGCGGGAGCTCGCTCGGGCTGCGGGCCAACTCGCCAGCCGGCCAGGCCGTCGACAACTCCACCTTCTGGGGCAACTTGAAGACGGCGGCCGACGGGCTGCGGACGCTCCTTGACGGCGGCTCATTCTGGTTCTACGGCGGGATCTTCACGAACCCGCTTTACCCGTGGGTGGCGTTCGTCAGCGCGCTCGGGCTGCTTGTCCTGGTCCACCGCGTGCCGGAGCTGCGGCGCTGCCGGCGCTCGACTGTGTTCCTCCTCGGCTTCGCCTTCGCCGTGTTGCTCCTGAGCTGCTTCACCACCTCGATCCCGGAGTCGACCCGCCTGCTCATCCTGCTGCCGATCCCGCAGGTGCTCATCGCCGGCTTCGCGGTCTTCGGTTCCCGCTGGCTCGCGCGCAAGCTGCGCTCGCGCGTGCGCCCGGCGTCGACCGTGGCGGTCGTCGTGGCGTTGCTCTTCGTGCCGCTCATGGCGCGCGACCTGTGGGTGGACGTGCGATACCACCGGGCGCTGGCGCGGAGCGGCGGCCACGGCGAGTTCTCCAGCGCTATCTACGACCTGGCCGCCTATCTGGACGAGCGCAGGATCACCCAGCCCTACGCGCTCGATTCTGGCTTCACCTGGACCATCATGATCCTGACCCAGGGGCGCGTCGAGCCGCGGGAGATTCCCGAGACAGGGGCGGACCTGGCGGCAGCGGTGCAGGCGGTGCTGGCTGCGTCCGACCCCGTCCTCCTGGTCCTCGAGGAGGAAGGGAATTCCCCCCACGAGCCCGCGCCGCTGGAGCTACTCGTCTCCTCCAGCGGCCGCACCCTGCGGCTGGAGCAGACGTTTACCGAGCGGGATGGGACGCCGGTGTACTATGTCTTCCGTGTGGGAGAGTAAGTCGTGGTCCCATCCTTTATATACGTTTCCTACTTGAGCGAGAGGGACATCGCGGATCATCCACGCGGGGGACAGCCCCCCGATGCCGTGCAAGCGACTCCAAGCGACGACCGGGCCGCTGCGGCGGGCGCCTTTCCCGCGTCGTAGGGTGGTAGGGCCTGGACATGGATCGCCTCACGACACCAGTGCCACCGCAGCGGCGCGAGGCTCCGTCAACCAGTCCCACGACGTTGCAGTGCCCCTCGGCGAGCGGCCGTTCCCTGTGGGTTGCCATCGCAGCGGCCTGGGGTGTCCGACTGGTGCTGGCCTGGCTGTCGCTGCGGCTCGGCTTCGTCGAATACAACGCCGACGGCTTCACCCGCGTCATCCACGGCTACGAATGGCTCCAGGATCCGCGGTGGGAGGTCAGCGTCTGGCTCCCGCTGCACTTCTGGCTGCTGGGTGGCACGCTGGCCCTCTGGGACAACCTCTACCTCGCGCCGAAACTGCTGGCCACACTCGCCGGGCTGGCCACGATCACCAACCTGGCGCTCGTCGGCGCCACGGTCGCCGGGCGACGGGCCGGAGCGCTGACCGCGCTCATCGTCGCGGCCTTCCCCTACGAGGTCTGGTTCTCAGTGAGCGGCATGGCCGAGCCGGTATTCCACGCGTTCATGAGCGGCGCCGCGCTCGGCCTGGTCCGCTGGTGGGTCACCGGCTCGCGCCGCCCGCTCGTCCTAGGTGCCCTGTCGCTCATGGCAGCCACCGCCATCCGCTACGAGGGGTGGTTCTACGCCGCGGTCTGGGCCGTGCTGGTGCTCGGCGGCGGCTGGCTGCGTGGCCGCAGGCATGCCGGCGTCGTCCTGGGCGCGCTGCTCCCGTTCCTCTTCATCGGCGTGTGGCTACAGCAGAACTACGCCGTGTTCGGCGATCCCCTCGCGTTCGCGCGGGAGACGGCCGCGATCAAGACCGAGCTCGACCCGGCGAACGTGAGCGCATCCCTCGTGCAGCGCCTCCTCGCCTATCCCCGGGCGCTGCTCCACATCGTGCGGGTCGTGGTGGTCGTCTCGACCGGCGCGGCGCTCTGGCTCCTCGTGCGTCACCCCCGGCGCTGGGGTGAGTACGCGGTGTTTGTCGGCGGGCAGGCGCTGCTGCTGATCCTCGTCACGGCGACCTTCGCGAATCTCGGCCCGGGCGCGGAGCGCTACCTCCTCTCGAACGTCGTCCTGCTCCTCCCCGCGCTGGCGGCCGCCGCCCTCGACCTCTGGGACCTTCGACCAACCGGGTCGGGAGCGACGGCCCGGTACGTTCAGCGCGCGGCGCGTGTCGTCGCCGTCCTCGGCGTCGTCCTCTTGCTGGCCAGTTTCGGCCGGCGGCTCGCGGCGCCGCCGCGCGACTACCCGGATCCGGACACCCGGGATCTCGCCCCGGTCCTGAGCACGGCGTTGCGCGAGCCGGACCCGCTCGGCCGCCCCTTCGTCCCGGTCGTCCTACCCCATCCACCGGCCGATGCCTTCAACGCCGGCTATGCGCTGCGCATCCTGACCGGGCAGCCCGAGACGGTCGTGATCACGGACCAGCCGGCGCTGCTGAGCGACATGCTCGCGACGCACGGCGCTCGCCTCTGGGTCATCGACACGACCGCGGAGGTCGACCCGCCGCCCGCCGCGCGCTCCATCACCGTCGGCCGCTTCATCCTCGGCTGGCCGGCTGGGGAGTGATCTCCTCTCTTTGTCACAACCGCTTCCCACGAAACGTTCAGCATCAAGGGAGGTGGTGCCACGCACAAGGCGGTGCTGGGTGACCTGAGATCCCCGAACGGACGCCAGTGTCCGCCCGCTCTGAAAAGGGCTGGTGTACCATCTCTGGGGCGTGGCAAGCGAAGGTGCGCCGATATGCGCCCATGGGGCGAGGGGGCCAGGAGGTAGGACGAACGCGGTGAGCGGCGGTGGACATCGGTTTCATCGACTGATCCGTCGCTGGGACGTGCGGGTGGCGTTCCACGTGCTCGTCCTGCTCGGGCTGATCGGGAGCCTGGGCGTCGCCGCGCTGAGCCAGCCGTACTTCACGCGGGGCGTCGAGGCAAGTGAGGATCTTCAGCCGATCCCGCACACAGATGTCAATCCCCTGGGCGTCAACACGCTGCTGAACGAGGAGGCCGACCCGGAGAAGGTCGAGCGCACGCTCGACATGATCGCCGCGGGCGGGTTCACCTTCGTGCGGCAGATGTTCGCGTGGTACGAGATCGAGCCGGCCAAGGGGGTCTACGTCGACCCGCACACCGGGCAGGACACCTGGGAGAAGTACGACCGCATCGTGAACCTGGCCCACGAGCGGGGGCTGGAGATCATCGCTCGGCTCGACAAGCCGCCTCGCTGGGCGCGTGAGGGGCAGCCGGGGGTGGATCAGGTGCCCGACGGCCCGCCGAACAACGACGCCGACTACGCCGACTTCGTCCGCGCCGTCGTGACCCGCTACCGGGGCAAGGTGCGCTACATCCAGATCTGGAACGAGCCGAACCTCTACGGGGAGTGGGGCGGACAGCCGATCAATCCGGCGCGCTTCACCGAACTGCTCAAGGCGGCCTACACCGCGGCTAAGGAGGCCAACCCGGAGGTGGTCGTCCTCCTGGCGGGCCTGGCCCCGACCGACCAGCGCGGGCCCGAGAACCTGAACGAGTTCCTCTTCCTGCAGGGGATGTACGACGCCGGGGCGAAGGACTACTTCGATATCGCGACGGCGATGGTTTACGGCTACGGCTACAGCCCCTACGACCGCCGGGTCGAGTTCGAGCGCAACAACTTCTCCCGCGTGATTCAGATGCGGGAGGTGATGGTGCGCAACGGCGACGCCGACAAGCCGATCTGGGCGGCTGAGTACGGGTGGGTGTCGCTGCCGGACGACTGGACCGGCGATGCCTCGGTCTGGGGCAGGCCGGTGAGTGCCGAGACGCAGGCGCGCTACCTGCTCCAGGGCTACCTGCGGGCGCAGCGCGAGTGGCCCTGGCTCGGCGCGATGTGCGTCTGGCTGTTCCGCTTCCCGACGTCGCCCACCGCCACGCCGGATGCGGGCCGCAACCCGACTCGGGGATTCGCGATCGTCAACTACGACTTCTCACCGACCCCGGCCTACACCACGCTGGCAGGATCCCGTGCGCGGCTCGACCGCGCCTACACCGGCGCCTACCCGGCCAGTACCCGGCTGATTCAGCAGGACGGCGGCTGGATGCTCACCGGGGAGGGAGCGAGCCAAACCCTGGTGCCTGCGGCGGCCGGGGCGACGCTGCGCATCCCCTTCAGCGGACCCCGGCTCGATCTGCTGCTCGACGGGAGCGGTCAGGGACTGATGGTGACCATCGACGGGAAACCGGCGCCGGGGCTGCCGGCCGAAGAGACCGGAGCGGCGATCGCGGTACCGGACGACGACGGCCGGGTCACCGTTGCGGACGGGCTCGACGACGGCCCGCACGTGGCCGAGGTCCGTTCCCTGGCGGGCGGGGACGGCTCAGTGGCGCTGGCCGGCTTCGTCGTCGTCCGGCAGCCGTGGCAGTCCTGGGCCTACCCCTGGATCTACGGCACCTTTGCTGTGATGGTGGTCCTGACCCTGGCGTCGCTGGTGTGGAACTGGCGCTACCGCCCCGCCGAGTCCCCACACCCGACACGCGACGGGGCCAACGGCCACCTCCCTCGCCGCCTCACTGCCGCCGACCTCCGCGCCCGGTCCCGCACCCGGCAGAGCACGACGCGCAGACGGTGAGCGCATTCTCCCGGCGGAACGGCCCTCACCCCCGCCCCCGCTCCCAACGTTGAGAGAGGGGGGTGACGTGCAGAGTCCCGCAGGGAGGCGGGGATTCTGGAATCCGAAGCAGGAACGCGCGGAGGGGTATAATCGCGGGTGCGTTGGTCACTGGAGCGCGTCGGCACCTGACCCATGAGGTCCCCATGAGCATGCAGTCCCTGACCTACGTGATCGGCACGGCCGGCCACGTCGACCATGGTAAGTCCACGCTGGTGAAAGCCCTGACCGGCATCGATCCGGACCGGCTCCGCGAGGAGAAGGAACGGGAGATGACGATCGACCTGGGCTTCGCCTGGATGACGCTACCCAGCGGGCGGCAGATCAGCATCATCGACGTGCCGGGCCATGAGCGCTTCATCAAGAACATGCTCGCGGGCGTCGGCGGGATCGACGCGGCGCTGCTGGTGGTCGCTGCCGACGAGGGGCCGATGCCGCAGACAGCCGAGCACCTGGCGATCCTGGACCTCCTCCAGATCGAGCGGGGGCTGATCGTCCTGACCAAGACCGATCTGGTCGACGCCGAGTGGCGGGATCTGGTGGTCGAGGAGATCCGTGAGGCGGTGCGCGGTACCGTCATGGACGGTGCGCCCGTGGTGCCGGTGTCGGCGGTGACCGGGGTGGGGCTGGACGACCTCCGCGCCGGGATCGATGCACTGCTGGATGCCGTCCCGCCGCACAACGAGACCGGCCGGCCGCGGCTGCCAATCGACCGGGTCTTCACCGTGGCGGGCTTCGGGACGGTGGTGACGGGGACGCTGCTGGGCGGGCCGCTGGAGATCGGTCAAGAGGTCGAGATCCTGCCGGCCGGGCGGCGTGGGCGCGTTCGCGGGCTGCAGAGCCACCGGTCGAAGGTGGAGCGCGCCCAGCCGGGATCTCGCACCGCCGTGAACCTGGCGGGGGTCGCGGTCGAAGAGATCGAGCGGGGCGACGTGCTGACGGTCCCCGGCTGGCTCACGCCGACGCGCCTGCTGGATGCCCGGCTGCGACTCGTGCCCGACTCCCCGGTCGTCCTGGAGCAGAACGATGAGGTGGACTTCTTCCTCGGCTCGGCCGAGTGCCTGGCGCGGGTGACCTTGCTCGACGCCGAGCGGATCGAGCCGGGGCAGGAGGGCTGGGTGCAGTTCCGCTTCCCAACGCCCCTGGTGGCCGTCAGAGGGGACCGCTTCATCGTGCGGCGGCCCTCGCCCAGCCTGACGATCGGCGGCGGGGTGGTCGTCGATGCGCACCCGCGTCGCCACCGCCGCTTCCGGCCCGAGGTCATCCAGGCGCTCGAGGTGCTGGCCTCCGGCACGCCGGAGGAGATCGTGGTCCAGGCGCTCGCCGCCGGGCCGCTTGAGCGCCGTGCGCTCGTGCGGAGTGTGACGCTGCCGGAGTCCGAGGTGCAGGCGGCGATCGACCGGCTGGTCACAGAGGGACAGGTGGTGGCGCTCGGTCGCGGCGGCCCGGCGGGCTACCTGATCCGGGCCGACACGCTGGCACGCATCACCGGCGACATCCAGGCCCTGCTCGAGACCTACCACCGGTGCCAGCCGCTCCGCCGCGGCATGGCCAAGGAGGAGGTCCGCAGCCGCACCGGCCTGCCCGCTCGTGTCTTCGAGGAGATCGTCGCCCACGGGGCGTCCACGGGCGCGCTGGTGGACGACGGCGAGACGCTGCGCCTGCCCGGCCACGAGATCACCTTCACCCCGGAGCAGCGTGGGAAGATCGACCGCTACCTGGCCGCACTGCGGGCGGCGCCCTACACGCCGCCCGGCCCGGCCGAGTTCGGGATCGACCCGGAAGTCGCCATCGCGCTCGCCGAGACCGGCGAGGTGGTGCGGGTCGACGAGGGGATCATCTTCGCCCGTGAGACCTTCGAGGAGATCCAACGGCAGGTCCTGGAGATCATCGACCGGGAGGGGCGGATCACGCTGGCCCAGTTCCGCGACCACTTCGGGTCCAGTCGCAAGTACGCCCAGGCCGTGCTGGAGTACCTCGACCACCAGCGCGTGACCCGCCGTGTGGGGGACGAGCGTGTCCGCTACCACTCCGCCTGAGCCGCGCCCGGTCTTCCTCGCTCCACACTACGACGACGTGGCGCTCTCCTGCGGCGGGACCGTGGCCGCCCTCGCCGAAGGCGGCGCGCGGCCGCTGATCGTGACCTGCTTCGGCGGTGCGCCGGACGGGCCGCTCAGCGACTTCGCGCGGTTCCAGCACGAGCGTTGGGGGGTCGGACCGGACGACGCCGTGCGCATCCGCCGCGCGGAGGAGGCGTGTGCCGCCGCGGCGCTGAGAGCCGAGGCGCTCTGGCTCGATTTCCGCGACGCCATCTACCGCGGCACGCGCTACACCTCGGATGACGACCTCTTCGGCCCCCTCCACCCGGACGACCGCCCGCTGGTCGACGACCTCACCGCGGCCGTCGCCGCGCTGGCCGCACCCGGCGCGACGGTCTACGTGCCGCTCGGCGTGGGCAACCATGTAGACCACCAGATCGCCACGCTCGCGGGGCAGCGGCTGGCCGGGATGGGCCGCCGCGTGGTGGCGTACGAGGACTTTCCCTACGCCGGCGACCCGGCCGGTGCGCCCGCGCTCCAGGCCCGCGCCGCGGAGGTCGCCGCGGGTCCGGCCGAGACGCGGTTCCTCACCCCGGCCCAGTTGGAAGCGCGGGTGCGCGCCATCCTCTGCTACCGCACCCAGCTCCCGGTCATCTTCCGCCACCAGGGTGATCCGGCGGAGTCCACCCGCCGCTACGCCCGCGCGGCCGGCGCCGGCCGCCCGGCCGAGCGCTTCTGGCCGCTGCGGGCCGCGGGGGCGGCATGCGGCGACGAGCCATCGTGACACGATCGCTCGGGGCGGGGTTCATCCCGAACGGAGCTGTTCACGCAGCCACCGCCAACACGTGCGCGACGAGAACCACGGGGAGGGCATGAGGTCCTCCCCAACCGCGACGTGGAGGTCGTCCGGCCTGTCGCCCGCTCTGACGAACAGGCCCCGGCGCTCGCCGGGGCCCGTCGTGGCATCACTGGTACGGTGGGTGTTATGTGGTATCGGCTCGGACGAGGTTGAAGGCAGCCGAGCCGTCGCCCGCCACGGCGTAGTTGACGTTGTTCGACACGCCGACCAGCGCGCCGTTCCCCACCACGCCGATCACCGCGGAGCCGATGAACCCATCGAGCATCTCGCTGTATCTGAGGGTATAGAGGGTGGCCCCGGCATGCGGACCGAGCGGCAGCTCGATCGGCGCTTCGCCGTCGGTCCCGGTTACGGTCGGCGCGACCGGCACCCCGGCGGAGTCGACGAACTGAACCCAGGCCACCACGTTGTCATCCGGGTCGGGGTTGAACAGGTTGATACCCGAGGTGTCGCCGGTGCCGGTGTCGGTGATCCCCTTCTGCACCAGCGGCAGTGCCAGCAATCGCTCGTAGAACCAGCGGCCCGTATCGAGCACGGGGATGCGCCCGTTCGATACGACGCCCGGCAAACCGCCCGAGGCCGCATATGACATGGCGTGACCCTGGCCGTGCCCGCCGAGGTACTTCACCTCGTCGATCGCCGCCGCCAGTGGGTAGTCACCCGCGATCTGCACGGCTGTGACCTGGTTGTCGCCGAGGCCGACGTTGCCCGTGGCGGGCGTGTAGACGTACTCCATCGCGCGCGGCGGGATGGTGAGCGAATCGGTTGCCGCCACGTTGCCGTCGTAGTTGTAGTACGTCACCGTGACCCGGTTATAGAAGCTGGACAGATTCGCGATGTTGATCCCCGTGTTCCAGCCGTTGTAGTCCCGGAACACCAGTGGGCCGTACGCAACGCACTGATCACAGGCGTCCCCGTTCGTGGGCTCATCGTGGCGGGGCTGGGCGACGGTCGTCAGCATCATGCCCGTTTCCGGCTTCATCCGGAACGCGGCGACGACCACGTCCTCATTCGCGTCCACCCAGAGTGAGCCGACGCGCCCCTCCGGCAGCGGGGTGTCGGCCAGGAGGTCAACCGAGACGCTCTCCCCCGCGGGCAGCCAGTAGTTGCCGAGGATGAGGGTGCCTCGCCCGGCCACGCCCTGCCCAGCCGCCGGATAGAACGTCGCGTTCACGGTAGCGTCGTTCTGCGAGACATTGGTGATGAAGATCTCGGTGTTCCAGCCGCTGCTGGTCTGCACGATCGGCACAACCCAGCGGACCTGCCCTTCCAGTGTCTCCCCGCCTTCTGCGGCGAGCTCCAGGTCGCTCTGTGGCACAGCGCTGTAGCCGTCCACCATGTCGGTGGTGCTTGTCGTCTGAGGGCCGAACAGGGTGCCGACCGTATGCTTCTCGACGCCAGCGATCCGTGGGGGCCGACACCGTTCATACGCCGTCACCTGATACGCGGTGTTCGTGTCCGGCTCCGGCCCGCCCGGGCTCCAGTCGATGACGAGCGTGCCGTTCCCATCCCACCACGTGACATAGCTGCCGGCCGGGAAGACGAAATTCCCCTGCGCGATCTTCGCGATCACGATGGGGGACTGCAGGCCTTGGATGATGTCGAAGTTGCGCGACGATACCCTGAGAATACTCCGATCTCGCTGCACGCAGACGCTCTGGTCGATCTGGTTGACCTCGGCTGGGTCGGTCCAACTCGCCTCGACCACAATCCCGGCGCCGCCGGGGATGCCCTCTTCCGGATTCTCCCGGGGAATCTTGAGCTGCGCGGCGGTCCACACCTGCGATGCGCGCGGCTTGAGCGTGAGCGCAGCGAGCTTCTCCCCGGCCGTGTTCTTGACCACGACATCGACGGCGACGGGCTCGACGTTCTGCACGACGATCGCGCCGGTCACGCCAGCCACCCCGGCGATCGTGTTGTTGTGCGGCACCCAGGGGAAGTAGATGCGGCCCACCACCGCGTCCTCGGAAGCCGCGACGGTCGGGCTGATGGCAGCAGCGAAGAGGGCGGCGACGAGTCCCAGCGCCACCGCGAGGCGAAGCAGTCTGGTGTGCAATGGCATGCTTCCTTCCTGCCGGTCGCCGACCGGCACTCCTCCCCGTATCCCGTGCCTCGCGCCGGGCATGCAGGAACCTCTCGCCGGGGCGCGAGGCGTCTCGCCCCCCGACCTCCCTCCATACAGGCGCGCCGAACTCGCCCCATACGTCGGGCGGTCCAACGGCACAACATGGCTAGTACAAAGGTACTATGATCGTATCACAGACTGGCGAAATGTCAAGTCTTGCGCGTGGTCATGTCGTGAGAGAGTGGCGATCGGCGGAGCCTGCGTGGTTTTCGGGGCAGGACGCAGGATGCGGAGCCGGGCCGACTGCCCGGCTCCGCTGATGTCGCCCTCGTGGTCAGTCCCTCCCTGCGACGGCGTCCAGTTGCCGCAGGGCGTTTGCCATCTCGATTGCGGTGACGGCGGCGTCGAAGCCCTTGTTGCCGGCCTTGGTGCCGGCGCGCTCGATCGCCTGCTCGATGGTGTCGGTGGTGAGCACGCCGAAGATGACCGGGACGCCGGTGGCGAGCGAGACGTTCGCCACGCCCTTGGCGACCTCGGCCGCGACGTAGTCGAAGTGCGGCGTCGCGCCCCGGATCACGGCGCCGAGGCAGACCACCGCGTCGTAGCGCCCGGAGTCGGCCATGCGCTTCGCCGCGAGCGGGATCTCGAACGAGCCCGGCACCCACAGCACGTCGATGGCGTCGGGATCGACCTCGTGCCGCACCAGCGCGTCCAGCGCGCCCTCCATGAGCTTGGAAGTGACGAACTCGTTGAAGCGCGCCACCACGATACCGATGCGCAGCCCGCGCCCGGTTAACATGCCCTCAATCGTCCGCATCGTCTCTCTCCTTACGCCTGCTGCGTGCCGGGGTGCCCTGGTGCCCCCGGCGGTTGTGTGGTCGCTGCGCCGCCGCTAGCGTCGCCCGTACGTCGAACCCTCGCGGGCGACGGTCCCCGCGGGGCTGGGGTCTGCCACGCCGGCGGGGTGACGGTCTGCCTGTGCCCGGCGCACGGCGGCGAGGTCGGCGACGCTGATGATCGGGATGTCGTGGCGCGCGGCGAAGCGCTCCAGCACGGGGAGTCGGGCCATGGTCCCGTCGTCCGCCATGATCTCGCAGATGGCCACGACCGGGTGCAGCCCGGCCAGTCGCGCCAGGTCGACCGCCGCCTCGGTCTGCCCCGGTCGCTCCAGCACCCCGCCGGGGCGGGCGCGGAGCGGGAAGACGTGGCCGGGCATGGCGAAGTCGGCGGGAGTGGACGCCGGATCGGCCAGGGTGCGGATCGTCCGGGCCCGGTCGAGCGCCGAGATGCCCGTCGTTACCCCCTCCCGCGCCTCCACCGACACGGTGAAGGCGGTGCCGAACGGGGCGGAGTTGACCGCCGGGTCGACCATGGGCGGCAGGCGGAGCCGATCGACCCATTCCGGGGCCATCGCCGCGCAGAGGAGCCCGCGCGCCTCGCGCACGATGAAGTTCACCGCTTCCGGGGTGATGAACTGCCCGGCGATGCAGAGATCGCCCTCGTTCTCCCGGTCCGGCCCGTCGATGATGATGACGAACCGGCCCGCGCGCAGCGCGGCGATGGCCTGCTCGATCGTCGCCAGCGGCACGGTGCCTCCTCCCCCTAGGCGAACCCCGCCCGCCGCAGCAGGTCGAGGTCGACTCCCGCGCCGGGCTGCGGACCGCAGAGCCGCTCCACGTACTTCGCGATGATGTCCACCTCCAGGTTGACCCGCTCGCCGGGCCGCTTGCGCGCCAGCGTGGTGTGGTGCTGGGTGTGGGTCACCAGCGAGACGGTGAAGCCGTCCGGCAGCACCTCCACAATCGTCAGGCTGGCGCCGTCGACGGCGATGAAGCCGCGCGGCACCAGGTAGCGATGGATCTCCGGCGGTGTCGCGATGCGGACCACGACCGCTGCGCCGTCCGGCGTGTGCGAGACGACTCGGCCGGTGCCGTCGATGTGGCCCTGGACGTAGTGGCCGCCGATCCTGCCGCCGACTGTGACCGAGCGCTCCAGGTTCACCGGGGAACCCGGGCTGAGATCACCCAGATTCGTCAGCCGGAGCGTCACCGGTTGCAGGTTGGCGACGAAGTGGTCCGCGCCCAGGTCAGCGACGGTGAGGCAGACCCCGTTGACGGCGATGCTGTCGCCCAACCGCGTGCCCTCCAGCACCGTGCGGCCGCGGATGGTGAGCGCCACGTCGCCACCGGCCCGGCCGAGCGCGGCGACGGTACCGACTTCCTCGACGATGCCGCTGAACATCACACCTCCTCCAGTCCGGGGATCGGCTGTACCCGGCCTTGCACCATGAGATCGCTCCCGACCTGTCGCACCTCGACCTCGCGGAGGCGGCACGCCGCGTCCATCGTGGCCACACCCTCGCCGCCCAGCGGGCCCGGCGCATCCCGCCCGCCGATCATGATCGGGGCGATGAACGCGGCCGCGCGGTCGATCAGCCCCGCGTCGAAGAGCGCGCCGAGCAGCGTCCCGCCCCCTTCGACCAGCACGCTGTTGACGCTCCGCGCCGCGAGGCAACGCAGCAGCGCATGCAGGTCGACCCGCCCACCCTGGTCCGGGAGCGTCACCACCTCGGCGCCAACCGCGTGAAGTGCCGCGACGCGCTCGGGTGGGGCGGAACCGGTGGTCGCGATCAGCGTGCGACCCGGGACGTGCGGCTGCAGCATGGCGGCACCCGGTGGGGTCCGCGCCCGGCTGTCGACCACGACGCGGAGTGGGTGATGCGGCCCGCCGGCACCGCAGTCCTCGGGTGGGAGGCGCGTGGTGAGTAGCGGGTCGTCGGCCAGGAGCGTGCCGACGCCGACCATGATGGCGTCGTGCATGTCGCGCAGCCGGTGGCCCTCACGCCGCGCCTCGGCGCCGGTGATCCAGCGCGCATGGCCGGTGCGCGTGGCGATCTTGCCGTCGAGGCTGACCGCGAACTTGGCCGTCACTTCCGGCAGGCCGCAGTGCACCCGCTTGAGGAACCCGGCGTTGATTGCGGCGGCGGCACCGGCGGCCAAGCCCAGTTCGACCTGCACCCCGGCCTCGGCCAGGCGGCGGAGGCCTCGCCCGTTGACCGCCGGGTAGGGGTCGCGCAGCGCCACGACGGCGCGGGCGATCCCGGCCGTCATCAGGGCATCGACACAGGGCGGGGTGCGCCCGTAGTGGGCACATGGTTCGAGAGTGACGTATAGCGTGGCGCCGCGAGCGAGGGCGCCCGCCTGTCGGAGCGCGACGATCTCGGCGTGGGCGCCGGGTGGCGGCTCGGTGGCTCCCTCGCCGACCAGGCGGCCGTCGCGGACCAGGACAGCTCCAACGGCGGGGTTGGGCGCGACGCGCCCGCGGACGCTGGCGGCGAGGTCGAGAGCCCGCCGCATCCAGTGGAGGTCGGTTGCCGGCACGACCCGGCAGTCCGTGGTCACTATGGCTCGCCCCCGCGTCGTTGACACGAAAAACCCGAGGGCAAGCCCTCGGGTTGCGGTGGCAAGATAGGTTCGCACGGCCGGACCGGCCGTCGCATACCTTCTCCCATCCGGACTATACCGTCGGCCCCGGAGTTTCACCGGATCCTGCGGCTCTCGCCGCTCGCGGGCTATACCGCCGGTCGGGAATTGGCGCCAGGCGCCTCACCCTGCCCCGAAGGTCTTGCGTGCCCAGTGTAGACCCGATCCCGCCGAGCCGTCAACCGTGCAGTGTCGCCGGAGCGGCCCTCACCCCCGACCCCTCTCCCAACGTTGGGAGAGGGGAGCTATGCACGATACCGGCGCGCTGAGAGCCCGATCACGCTCAATCAGCCGCCTGGATGGCCTGGCGGGTCTGCGGGGCAGGGGTGAGGCGCAGCAGGATCCAACCGAGGATGCCGGAGACGAGCGAGGCCGCGAAGATCCCCAGCTTGGCCATGGTCAGGTGGGTCTCGTCGACGAAGGCCAGCTCCGCGATGAACAGCGCCATGGTGAAGCCGATCCCTCCCAGCGTGGCTGCGCCGTGGAGGTGTCGCCACGTGACTCCTTCCGGGAGCTTACTCAGCCCGGTGCGCACCACCAGCCAGGTGGTCGCGGTGATGCCGATCTGCTTGCCGATGATGAGGCCGAGGAGCACGCCGAGCGTGACGGTGCTCGAGAAGTCGTCGCGCAGGTTGCCCCCGATCGCGACCCCCGCATTCGCCAGCGCGAAGAGCGGCACGATGAGGAAGGCGACCCAGGGATTGAGCGCGTGCTCCATCCGCTGCATCGGCGGCTGCACCTGCTCCACTGCGGCCCGCAGCGCGTGCAGCGCCTGCTGGTGCCGCTCGTTGGAGAGGACGCTCCGGCCCGGCTCGCAGGCGTCGCGGAACTCCTCCAGCGCGGCGCCCGCCCGGTCGAGGAACTCCGTAGGGTCGATTCGGTTCCGTGCCGGGATGGTCATTGCCAGCAGCACCCCGGCCACCGTCGCGTGAATGCCAGACTGGAAGAACGCGAGCCACAGGCCGACCCCGAGCACGGCGTAGACGATCGGCTGGGACACCCGCGCCAGGTTCGCACCGAGCAGCAGAAGCAGGATCCCGCCACCGACCGCCAGTGCTCCCCAGTTGAGGTCGCCGGTGTAGAAGATCGCGATCACGAGCACGGCCAGGAGGTCGTCGGCGATGGCGAGCGCCGTCAGGAACACCTTCAACCCGATCGGCACCCGCGACCCGAGCAGTGCGAGCACGCCGAGCGCAAAGGCGATGTCCGTCGCCATCGGGACGCCCCAGCCGCGGACCATATCGGTCCCGGCATTGAGCGCGAGGTAGATCAGCGCCGGCGTGATCGCTCCGCCGCACGCCGCCGCGACTGGGAGCGCCGCCTGCCGCGGCGAGGACAGCTCACCGACCAGCAGCTCCCGTTTGATCTCCAGGCCGACGACGAGGAAGAAGATGGCCATCAGGCCGTCGTTGATCCACTGGTGGAGGGTCAGGGGCAGCGCGGTGCTGTTGACTCCGATCCGCAGCGGGGTGTGCCAGAGGTCCGTGTAGCTCTGGCTCCAGGGTGAGTTGGCCCAGATGAGCGCGACGAGGGCCGCGAGCAGCATGACGATCCCGCCCGACACCTCCGAATGGATGAACTCCTCGAGCGGGGTGATGATGCGCCGGACCGGGCGCATAGAATCGCCGTGCTCCTCACCTACGATGACTGCGGCCGTGCCGTCGCGAGGCACGCACGGGGTGGAACGAGTGGACCGGGACCGACTCTGGGCCACACGACGGCGTGGTTACTTTCTAACTGTAGCAGAGACGCGCCCGGTCTGGAGCGCCGTCGCTGCTCATGGTGCGCGAGAGCCGGGCGGTGTGCCCGGTCAGGACGCGGCAGTGCGGGACGCGGCTTCGACCGCGCCGACCATCGCCGCCTCCGGTCGCGCGCCCTCCAGCTCGATCGACTCGTTGATGACGGTCTTCGGCACGCCGTAGATCTGGTAGCGCTGGGCCATGAGGGGGTACTCGCTCACCTCGATCACGTCCGCCGTCACCTTGTCGCTCTCGATCGCCATCATGTGCGCCAGCCTGGCGGCACTCGGGCAGTACGGTCAGGTAGGGGTGACGAAGACCTTGATGTGGACCGGTTTCTCCAGCGTGACCAGCACCTCGCGGCTGGACGGTTGGAGCGACGTGGTACCGCGGGAGACGTCGATGAGATCCTCGATCAGCGTGGCGAACTCGTAGCCGGCCGGGACGCCGATGAAGCGCACCGTGCCCTTGTTCTGCCCCTCCAGCACGATCGCCGGGATCTCCTCGATCCCCTCGGCCTTCGCCTGCTCCTGCTCGGCGACGAAGTCGTGGACCTCTAGCGTGAGCTTGTCGGAGAGCGCGACCAACTCGTTCAGCAGCGCGTGGGTGTCGGAGCAGGTGCCGCACTCTTGCCCCGGGACGCTCAGCACCGACTGGCGCTGGGTGTAGAAGCGGAGCATGACCGGGTGCTCCAGCTTCTCGGCGAAGAGCCCCTTTAGGTATTCCTGATCTTGCTGCGGGATGATGGCCATGGTGTGGCTCCTTCCGGTTCGGCGGGCATTGGGCGTGCACCACGTCGCGCCGGGCACCGCCGGGGCGTTCCTGGCCCATCGCGCACGTCAGCGTGGGCGCGGACCCTGCGTCTGCACTTGCACGGATGCTGCCAACGGGCTCGCGCGCCGTGCGATAATCGAGCGCCGGAGCACCGCGGATCCCATTATCCGGCTCCGCGCACGCCGCGCCGGGACCGACACCGGTTGGGAGGAGCGCACACATGGGTCAGCTACTCATCGGCACCTCTGCCTGGAGCGACCACGATCCCTTCTACCCGCCGGGGACTAAACCAGCCGAGCAACTCCCCTTCTACGCCCGCTACTTCCCGATCGTGGAGGTCAACACCACCTACTATCGCATCCCGCAGCGGCGCATCGTCGAGGGCTGGGTGCAGCGCACGCCGCCCGGCTTCGTCTTCGACGTCAAGCCGCCGCGCGAGCTGACCAGCACGCCCGAGACGCCCAGGGGCGAGGCGCCCGTGCCCGACGCCGCCGTGGCCGAGGCCTTCGCGGAGGCGATCGAGCCGCTTGCCCAGGCCGGAAAGCTGGGCGCGCTCACCTTCCAGTTCCCGCCCTCCTACCGCAACACCGAGGAGCACCGCGAGTACCTCTGCCTGCTGCCGGAGTTGCTGCCTGGTTTCACCATCGCGGTCGAATTCCGCCGTCGCGACTGGCTTGACCCGGAGCACGCCGACGACACGCTGCGCCTGCTCCAGGAGGTGGGCCTTGCCTACACCATGGCCGACGAGCCGCAGATGGGAACGGGAAGCGTCCCGCCGGTGTACGCTGTGACCAACCCGCGCCTGGCCATCATCCGCTTCCACGGTCGCAACTACGAGACCTGGTACAAGTTCACCGGTTCCAGCCGCGACCGCTTCAACTGGGAATACAGCACCGAGGAACTGGAGGAGTGGCGCGACAAGCTGGAGGCGGCGGTCCGCGCCGCCGAGGCGGTCCACGTCTTCTTCAACACCAACTACGCCAACCAGGGCCCCCGCAATGCGGTCCGGCTGATGGACCTGCTCGGTATCCCCCACCCGCCGCTGCCCGACGGCGGCCCGCAGCAGCGCACCCTGTTCGACGAGTAGGCGAGCGCGGCCCATACAACCCCGCCCCCGCCTCCCCGGTGTGGAGCGGCAGGGCGGGCTGCCCTGTGCCGTGCCACAACGTCCCGGCCGGTGCCAGCGGGTGACAACGTGGGGCGGCCAGGTTCTCGTGCCGCGCGGCGGTTGCTCCCTGGGGGTCGGGCAAGCCGCGTACGGACGTGGGCCATAGTCCTTTTTTCCTATGCTGACGGTAGCCTTCGTCGTTGTTTTATCCTGCAGATCTGGCCGCTCCCTTCCCCGAACGATCGCGCGATTACGTGATGATGAGCGCATCAGATTCAGCATGCGTGCGATCGACCAATCCTCGCTCACGCAGTACCAGTGGCAACGGAACTAGGAGATATTTCCTGGTGATGCGCTTCGGGCGAAACCCGAATATGAAACACGCGTTATCATCACTGGAGAGCCCGGCGTGGTGTTGCCGATCCGCTGGGCTCTACCGATGCCGGACCCGCTCGGTGACGGTCATGCGCGACACCGTCGTTGACCTGGAGCGGATAGGTTGACCGGGCGGACCGGTCCGATCGCCCGATGGGCGAGATTCCGGGGAAACGGAGTCTGCGACACCGACGAGGTTGTGTCGCCGGGCGGGGCGGCTCCAGGAAGTGTGGAACAGATCACGGCAGCGCTGGAGCCGCCCCGCCCGCCGGATGCGGGCGCGACGCAACCCACATCCGAAGGGGATTGGGAATCTAGAAGGGGGTGATAACGGACGAAAGTCGCCTACTGCCTGGCTTGCGCGAGCGGGTGCGCCGCGCGGCCGAACACCCGAATACAGGTGTGACAGATTGGGTTCCGGGTAATCCACTGGTCTTAGGACTGGTGCGAAAGGAGCATGAGGTGAGAAAGAAGTTTCTCCACCTCGCGATGGCCCTGGGGCTGATCACCGGCCTCTTCGTGGGTGCCATCGCTCCGGCGGCAGCAGCGCCGGAAGAACCCGGGGAGGGGGCGATCTACTTCCCCTGGGTCCCCAACGACGATAGTCTCGCGGGCATCGACGGCATCACCGGCTCGGTGACGGTGCAGAACCTCGAGGGGTTCGCGGTCGATGTCACGCTCACCGACGCGGACGGCAACGAGCTGACCTCGATCACGCTCAACCCGCGGGCCTCGCAGACCTGGACCGCGGACCAGCTCGGCATCG
>Ga0207872_100093_pt1 | contig 76945 bp, 64 predicted proteins | sample Passage260B_FD_187372 | JGI IMG/M metagenome (GOLD analysis project Ga0207872, IMG submission 187372) | Cellulose adapted compost microbial communities from Newby Island Compost Facility, Milpitas, CA, USA - Passage2 60B (SPAdes) (version 2) ...
GCGGGCCAGAACCTGCGTGATCGCGGCGGTCAGGGTCGTCTTCCCGTGGTCGACGTGACCGATGGTTCCGATGTTGACGTGCGGCTTCTTACGCTCGAACTTTTCCTTGGCCATTCTGTCTTCCCTTCCGAGTCCGTCAGGATCAGGCCCCCTTCACCTTGGCGACGATCGCGTCGGCGATGTTCTTCGGGACTTCCTGATAGTTCGAGAACTGCATGGTGTAGGTGGCGCGCCCCTGCGTCTTCGACCGGAGGTCGGTCGCGTAGCCGAACATCTCCGCGAAGGGGACCTCCGCGCGGATCACCTGTAGGTTGCCGCGCGGCTCCATCCCGAGGATCCGGCCTCGGCGCGCGTTCAGATCCCCGATGACGTCACCGGTGTAGTCGTCGGGGGTTTCGATCTCGCAGAGCATGATGGGCTCGAGGAGGATGGGCTTGGCCTTCATCGCGGCTTCCTTGACCGCCATCGAACCGGCGATCTTGAAGGCCATCTCGCTCGAGTCGACCTCGTGGAAGCTCCCGTCGAAGAGCTCCACCTTCACGTCGATCATCGGGTAGCCGGCGAGCACGCCACCGGCGAGCGCCTCCTCGACGCCCTTCTGGATCGCCGGGATGAACTCCTTCGGAATGACGCCACCGACGATCGAGTTGACGAACTCGAAGCCCTTTCCCGGCTCCTGCGGGAAGATCCGCAGCCAGCAGTGACCGTACTGGCCGCGGCCGCCGGTCTGGCGGATGTACTTGCCCTCCGCCTCTGCCGGAGCGGTGATGGTCTCGCGGTAAGCGACCTGCGGCTTGCCCACGTTGGCCTGGACGTGGAACTCCCGCTGCAGCCGATCGACGATGATCTCCAGGTGCAGCTCGCCCATTCCGGAGATGATCGTCTGGCCGCTCTCCTCGTCCACGTGGACGCGGAACGAGGGGTCCTCCACCGCCAGTCGCTGCAGGGCGTTGGCCAGCTTCTCCTGGTCGGCCTTGGTCTTCGGCTCGATGGCCACCGAGATCACCGGCTCGGGGAACTCGATGGACTCGAGGATGATCGGGGCCTTGTCGTCCGTGAGCGTGTCACCGGTGATCGTGAACTTCAGGCCCACGGCGGCGGCGATGTCGCCGGCGTGAACCTCGCTGATCTCCTCCCGCTTGTTGGCGTGCATGCGGAGGAGGCGGCCGATCCGCTCCTTCTTCCCCTTGGCGGAGTTGAGCACCGCGTCGCCGGACCGCAGCACGCCGGAGTAGACCCGGAAGTAGGTGAGCTGGCCGACGTAGGGGTCGCTCTGGATCTTGAACGCGAGCGCGGAGAACGGCGCGTCGTCGCTCGTCGGCCTCGTGGCGGGCTCGCCGCTCGGCGTGGTGCCCTGGACGTCCGGGATGTCGTTCGGCGCGGGGAGGTAGCGGACGATAGCGTCGAGGAGCTGCTGCACGCCCTTGTTCTTGAACGCCGACCCGCAGAGGACGGGAACCATCTTCATCTGGATGGTCGCCGTCCGGATGGCCTTGTGGATCTCGTCGATCGAGATCTCCTCGCCGGCGAGATAGCGCTCCAGCAGCGCGTCGTCGGTCTCGACGATCGCCTCCAGAAGCTCGGTGCGCGCCTGCTCGATCTCCTCGAGCTGCTCGGGGGTCGGATCCTCCATCCGGTACCGGGTCCCGAGCGCTTCCTCGTCGTAGAAGATCGCCTTGCGCTCGATGATGTCGAGGACGCCCTGGAAGCGGTCCTCGGCGCCGATGGGCAGATTGATGGGGACGGCGTTGGCGCCGAGGCGGTCCTTCATCGTCTGGATCGCGCGCCGGTAGTTGGCGCCCACCCGGTCCATCTTGTTGACGAAGGCGATGCGGGGAACCCGGTACTTGTCGGCCTGCCGCCACACGGTCTCGGACTGCGGCTGCACGCCGGCGACCGAGTCGAAGACCGCCACCGCGCCGTCGAGGACGCGCAGCGACCGCTCCACCTCGATGGTGAAGTCGACGTGACCCGGGGTGTCGATGATGTTGATGCGGTGATCCCGCCAGAAGCAGGTGGTCGCGGCGGAGGTGATGGTGATGCCGCGCTCGCGCTCCTGCTCCATCCAGTCCATCGTGGCGGCGCCCTCGTGGACTTCGCCGATCCGATGGATGATGCCGGTGAAGAAGAGGATCCGCTCGGTCGTGGTGGTCTTTCCCGCGTCGATGTGGGCCATGATCCCGATGTTTCGGGTCCTTTCCAGTGGATACTGCCGCATATCTCTCTCTCGCCTGGCCGAAGGAGAGACCGAATCTCCTACGGAAAGAGTTGGCGCCGCCCGAGGCGGCGCGACGACCGAGCTTTCAAAGAGCGCACGTCCGGGCGTGCGACCCGGATACGAAGCTTCTCTGCCTCTTCCGTCCTCCGGAGAACGCGCTCGCGCGCGCCCTCACCAGCGATAGTGAGCGAACGCCTTGTTCGCCTCCGCCATCTTGTGGGTGTCCTCGCGCTTCTTGACGGCGCCACCGCGGTTGTTGGCGGCGTCCATCAACTCGCCCGCGAGCTTTTCCGCCATCGTCTTCTCGCCGCGCGCCTTGGCATTCTGAATCAGCCACCGCATGGCGAGCGAGACGCGCCGCTCGGGACGGACCTCCACCGGAACCTGATAGGTGGCGCCACCGACCCGCCGGCTCTTGACCTCCAGCACCGGCTTCACGTTGTCGAGCGCCTTCTTGAAGATCCGAAGCGGCTCCTCTCCGGACCGAGCCTGAATGATGTCGAAGGCGCCGTAGACGATGCGCTCGGCCACCGACTTCTTGCCGTCGCGCATCACGTTGTTGATGAACTTCGCCAGAAGCCGGTCGTTAAACTTTGGGTCCGGGAGAATCTTTCTCTTTTCGACAACTCGACGACGAGGCATCTCGACCCTCTACCTGCTCCCGGCATCAACCGGGCTTCTTCGCGCCGTACTTGGAACGACCCTGCTTCCGGTTGGCCACGCCCGTTGCGTCCAGCGTTCCGCGGATGATGTGGTAACGAACGCCGGGCAGGTCCTTGACACGACCGCCGCGGATGAGCACCACCGAGTGCTCCTGGAGATTGTGGCCCACGCCAGGGATGTAGCTCGTCACCTCGATGCCGTTGCTGAGGCGCACGCGAGCCACCTTCCGCAGAGCGGAGTTCGGCTTCTTCGGCGTGGTCGTGTACACGCGCGTGCAGACACCCCGCTTCTGAGGACAACCCTGAAGGGCGGGGGCCTTCTCCTTCGCCTCGACCTTTCGACGGCCCTTCCGAACCAGTTGAGAAATCGTCGGCATTCGTCCGTTCCGTTCACTCCGCAACCGGGCGGAGTCGTCCCAACGAAAAAGAGCGCCGCATTATAGAAATGGGCGTCGCCCTGTCAAGCGGCGCACGACGCCGCGAGACTGCGCAATCCTGGAGGTCTCGCCTCCCGTCCGCGCGTCACGGGCGCGTGCTTCTAGCGTCGGTTTTGGCCGACGTCAAGCGGTCTTCTTCGCCCGATGGCGCCGGCTCGCGCCGGTTCCTCTTGCCGATCCGGTTGTCGGAGCCCCGCGCCCGTGTCAATGTCCGGGACGATGGCCCGCCCAACTCTCCAGCCCTTCATCGCCGCCGAGTCGCTCGCCCTCCTCGAGGACGGTCTCGAGAGCCTGCTCGGCCAGGAGCGGAGCGAGGTCCCGGGTACGCGGAGGATCTACGTCAACCGCAACCTGCGCATGGACCAGATCGACCTCGTCGGCTTCGACATGGACCACACGCTGGCGGTCTACTGCCGCGAGGAGATCGAGCAGCTCGCCTTCGACCTGACCGTGGAAAGGCTGGTCCACGCCTTCGGCTACCCCCGAGCTCTGCTGGACATCCGGTACGACCCCTCCTTCGTGATGCGGGGTCTGCTCATCGACAAGCAGTACGGCAACATCCTCAAGCTCGATCGCTTCGGCTACGTCGGCCGCGCCTACCACGGTCGGAGGCGGCTGCCGCGTGCGGAGCGGCTGCGGCTGTACCGCGAGTCCAAGATCGACCTGAAGGCGAGCCGCTACGCCTGGATGGACACGCTCTTCGCCATGCCCGAGGCGTCGATCTACGCGGAGACGATCGAGCGCCTGGAAGGGCACCATCCCCTTTCCTATTCCGACCTCTACGACCACACGCGCGAGGCGATCGACACCATTCACCGCGACGGCACGCTCAAGTCGGTCATCCAGCGCGACATGGGCCGCTACATCGAGCGCGATCCCGGGCTGGGGCCGGCCCTGCACAAGCTGCGCTCCGCGGGGAAGCGGCTCTTTTTGCTCACCAACTCGCTGTGGCCCTACACCGACGCGGTGATGCGCCACCTCCTCGACGGGGTCCTCCCGGAGTACCCGAGCTGGCGGAACTACTTCGACTTCGTGGTGGTGGGGGCGGCCAAGCCCTCCTTCTTCGAGGGCAACCACCCCTTCCTAGAGCTCGACGCGGAAGGGAACGTGGTGGGGATGGCGAAGACGCTCGAGCGCGGGAAGGTCTACCAGGGCGGCAATCTGCTGGACTTCGAGCGGATGACCGGCTTCGGCGGCGACCGCGTCCTCTACGTGGGGGACCACATCTACGGCGACATCCTCAGCTCGAAGAAGGCTTCGCTGTGGCGAACCTGCATGATCGTGGCCGAGCTCGAGGCCGAGCTCGAGCACCTCGACCGCCACGCCGACACGCTCCGCCTGCTGGCCAGCCACGAGCGTCTGCGCGCGCGGCTGGAGGACGAGCTCGCCCACCAGAATGCGCGGATCGCGGCGCTGGAGCGCCGGCTGGCCCGCGGCGAGGAGGCGGAGCACGAGGAGGCCCTGCGCGAGCGCCAGCAGCGCAAGCGCATCGTCGAGGCGCTGCGCCGCTCGCTGCACCGCGTCTCCACCGAGATCCAGGCCCTGTCGTCCCGGGTGGAGGATTCCTTCAACCCGCACTGGGGGCTGATGTTCAAGGAGGGGGCGGAGACGAGCCGCTTCGGCGCCCAGGTGGAGGACTACGCCTGCCTCTACACGAGCCGGGTCTCCAACTTCCTCTTCGCCTCCCCGATGCAGTACTTCCGCTCCCCCCGGGCCCTGATGCCCCACGAGCTCGGCACCGATGCCCTCGCGCCCTTCGGAAGCGACCGGCGGGAGCCCGGCGACACGCTGCGGGGAGCGCGTGGGCCTTGACGCCCCGCCCAGATTCTGGCAGGAAGCGGCACGCCCTGCCGCCATAGCTCAGCCGGTAGAGCAGCTGTTTCGTAAACAGCAGGTCGCTGGTTCGAATCCAGTTGGCGGCTCCAGTCGGGGCTTTCCGGGAGACCGGAAGGCCCCTTTTTCTTTTCCGCGCGCGCTGCCGACGAGGGAGCGTGCGGTGCCGGGATTCGAACGTCGCGGTCCGTTGCGAAACGCATCGGGAAGTCGGTACCATCCCCCGCGACTGGAATCGGAGAAGCTGCGTATGAGACCGGTCCCCTTTTCTGTCGGCGGCGCGCTCCTTGCTGCCTTTCTGCTGATCGTGCCCGCCGCCGCCGGCGCGACGGTGATGCGCTTTCTGTCGCTGCCCGAGCACGTGGAGCTTTCCGAGCTCGTGGTTCGGGCGCGCGTCGGCGAGGCCCGGGCCTTCGTCGGCGAGGGCGGCCTGCCCTTCACAGATACCGAGCTGGAAGTCCTGGAGGTGTTCAAGGGCGAGGCGCCGGCCGGGGGCAAGCTGGTCGTGCGCCAGATGAAGGGTGAGGTTGACGGCGCCCACCGGGCCGTGCCGGGCGACGCCGTCCTGGTTCCCGGAGAGGAGGTCGTCCTCTTCCTGCACGGAGTCGAGGACGGCGTGGCCTACCTGACGGCGCTGGGCCAGTCCAAGTACGTGGTCGAGCGGCCCGTCGGCACCATCCCCGGTCCCGGCGAGAACGGCGTCGTGGTGGTGCGGGATCTCACCGGGCTGACCTTCTACCACGGCGGCGACCGCCCCTCCTTCGCTCACGGCGAGGAGGAGGCTCCGGTCGATCTCCGCATCTTCCGGGAAACCATTCGTGAACTCGCCGGGGCGGCGCGGTGAGAACCAGGATCCTTGGCGGCCTGGTCGCGATCGCCGCCCTCGCCGCCGTTTCGGTTGCTTCCCCAGCCGGGGCGTACACCTATCTCTCCCGCACGAGCTGCCCGGGCGATACCGGCGCGGCCTGGCCACAGCGGCTCCTGCCCAGCGAGTGGCGGGTCCACGCCGCGGGCTATTCCCGGCTGCCGAGGCAGGTGGTCGTCGAGACCCTCCAGCGCTCCCTCGACGCGTGGAGCGGCCAGTGGGGCTACCCCTGCTGCTCGGGCTTCTCCCATCGCTACCTTGGGCTGAGCGACGACGGCCCCCTTTCGTCGCCCACCGAGAACGTGGTCGGCTTCGTCGAGGGCGAGTGGCCGCGCTACCTCGGCTCGTCCTGGGCGACGATCGCGGTGACCCTGCCGATCGTCGACCGCGAGGCCTGCGAGATCACCTCGGCGGACATGGTCTTCAACGCCTACCGCTTCGTCTTCAAGGTCGACGGAAATCTCTCCGGCGACTGGGAGGTCGATCTCGAGAGCATCGCCGTCCACGAGTTCGGTCACTGGATCGGTCTCGACCATGCCCGCAGCCCGCAAGCCCCCGACGGCTACGAGCCGGACTCGGTCATGTATCCGAGCTATCGCGGCGGGATCGAAGGGCGCTCGCTCTTCCTCGACGACATGCTTGGCGCCTGCGCGCTCTACCCGGCGCCCTGCGGAGCGTGTGGCTCGGATGCCGACTGTCCCGAGGGCACGCGCTGCGAGGGCGGCGACTGCGTCCGCGTGCAATGCTTGACCGACGCGGGCTGCCCGCCCGGCAGCGTCTGCGGCCCCGACCGGCAGTGCCACCGCGGCTGCCGGCTGCACGCGGAGTGCGGTCCCGGCCAGTACTGCGCGGGCGGCGCCTGCGTTCCCAAGGTGACCGAGTGCAGGGTCTGCCGCCCTTGCCTCCGCGACTCGCAGTGCGGGTCGACTGGCGACCACGTCTGCCTCGACTTGGGCGACGGCCAGGGCCGCTGCACCAAGCTCTGCACCTCCGACGCCGAGTGCGACGGGGACTCGGTGTGTCACGCCGTGGTCGGCTCCTCTCTCGGCGTTTGCGGAGCGCCGGATTCGGTGGAGATCTGCCCGCAGGGCTACGCATGCGACAGCGCGTTCTGCCCCTCCCTGGGCGATCCCTGCTTCGACGAATGCCGCGCGCGCTCGGACACCTGCGTGCTCACGCCGCGCGGCTCGGTCTGCTCCTGCACCTGCTCGTCGAACGCCGATTGCTCGGGCGGCAAGTGCCTGCAGGATCCGAAGACGGGGCTGTGGTCCTGCTTCCCCGACGAGGGACTGACGCCCTGCGGCTCGACCCACTGCCCGGAGGGCGCGACCTGCGTGGACGGCCAGTGCCGGGTCAGCTGCGGCGGTCGGCTCTGCGGCGAAAACGAGATCTGCGAGTCGGGGCGGTGCCGGCCCCTCTGCGGCGAGTGCCCGGAGGGGACGATCTGCGATCCGGTGAGGAGGACCTGCCGCGGTGACGAGGCCTGCCTCCTCGTCAAGTGCGGACCGGGCGAGCGGTGCGTCGCCGGGGCCTGCCGGCCCGCGGATGACGCGGGCGGCGGGCGCTCCTCGCGTAAGAAGTCCGGAGGCTGCTCCGCCGGCGGCGAGGGCATCGCGCTGGCCGTGCTCGCGCTGGTCGCGGCGCTCGCCGCGCGGCGAAACCGTTAGGAGGTCGAACGGCGAGGGCCCTCGCCGTTCGCTTTGCAAGGACTGGATGATGATGGGCCGAGTCCGTTCCCTGGCGACCGTCCTGATCGCGCTCGCGGCGCCCCTTCCCGCCGCCGCCTTCGTCCCCATCTCCCGCGTCGGCTGCGAACCGGGGCGGGCCGCGTCGTGGAAGGTGCTGCCCTCGCCCTACCACATCTGGCACGAGGGCTACTCCCAGATCCCGATGGCGGAGATCGAGGACATCATCTACCGCTCCGCCAACAAATGGGGCGAGCCCTGCTGCTCGGCCTTCTCTGCCGAGTACCGGGGCATCACCGACGTGGCGAGGTGGGGCAACCCCGAGCAGAACGTGATCTCCTTCGTGGAGAGCGGGTGGCCGCGAGAATGGGGCCATCCTCGCGTCACCATCGCCGTCACCATTCCCGACATCCGCAGCTGCGAGGTCCGCCGGGCCGACATCATCTTCAACGGCGAGGGCTTCCGCTTCCGGACCGACGGCCGCAACACCGATCTCGAGGCGATCGCGGTCCACGAATTCGGCCACTGGATCGGGCTGGACCACACCACGGTCCGGGGCGCGACCATGCTCCCCTACTACCAGGGCGGCACGAACGGTCGCGATCCCAACTGGGACGACCAGGCCGGCGCCTGCTACCTCTACCCGACGCCCTGCCCCTGCGATTCCGCCGACGCGTGCAAGGAGCACGAGATCTGCGAGGGCGGCTTCTGCGCGGGCAAGCCCTGCGAGACGAAGGCGGAATGTCCCTCCGGCTCCACCTGCAAGGAGGGGCGCTGCACGGAGGGCTGCAAGTTCCACGAGGACTGCGGCGCGGGCGACTGGTGCATCGACGGCCGGTGCATCGAGCGCTTCACCGAGTGCACCATCTGCCGGCGCTGCGACGCCGACTTCGAGTGCGGCGATCCGAGCCGGGGCTACCGCTGCCACGCCCCGCCCGACGGGGTCTGCGTGAAGGGCTGCGAGACGGACGAGGACTGCCCCGGCGACTCCGTGTGTTTGACGGACTGGAGCGTATGCGGCAGCCCGAACGCGTCGCCCGCGTGGCCCTGCGATCCCAAGTACACGTGCGAGTTCTCGCCGGAGGGATGCGCGCTCGTCGGGCAGCCGTGCGCGCAGGCCGACGGATGCGGTGGATCGTCCGACATCTGCGTGGCCATCGACGGGAAACTCGCGTGCAGCTGCACCTGCCGCCTCGACCAGGACTGCGGCGAGGGCGCGGTCTGCGTCCAGGATCCCGGCACGAAGCGCCGCGCCTGCTATCCCGTGGACGTGGTCGAGCCCTGCGGCGCCTTCCACTGCCCGCCGGGGCTGAAGTGCATCCCGGGCGAGGCGCGCTGCGGCATCGACCCCTGCGACGGCGTGCAGTGTCCGGAGGGCAGGGTCTGCCGCCTCGGAGAGTGCATCGATCCCTGCGCGGGAATCGTCTGCCGCGAGGGCTACCTCTGCTCGAACGGTTCCTGCGTGCCCGCGGACGAACCGGCTCCGCCGAAGGGAGGCTCGACGGGCAAGAAGAAGCGCTCGGGTTGCGCGGCGGCGGGCGCCGACGCGGACGGTCTGGCGCTCTTCGCGCTCGCCGCAACAGCGCTCCTCCTGGGGATCCGCCGACCTTGAATCCCCGATCGGCACGGCCTACGATGCCGCCTCCCCGCCGGCCCGGGGAGCTAGGCACGAAGAGGAAGTCGCACCATGAAACGAACTGCCCCTGAAACGGGGAACCTCTACCAGGAAGCCATGAAGGTTTTCCACCAGGCCGCCGACCTGGTGGGGCTGGATCGCCGGGTTCGCCTCGAGCTGGAGGAGCCGGATTACGAGCACATCTTCTACGTCACGGCCAACCTCAACGACCGGCTCGTTCCCCTGGCGCCGGAGGAGGCGGGCCAGTACGAGAAGCTCCCGGTCTCGTACCTGAATCCGGCCGGGGTGGTCCCCCTGTACGACGGCAAGATCGTCCTGCAGCCGATCGCGCTGCGGGGAGCGACGCTGCACCTGGACCGCGGCGTCATCCGGCTCGACCGAGGGCTGTACCGGCTGCAGGAGGCCCATCCCGAGCGCTTCAAGGCATACCGCGTGCAGCACAACCAGGCGCGCGGCCCGTACAAGGGCGGCACCCGCTATCACCCGAACGTGAGCCTGGACCTCTTCAAGGTGCTGGCCGCGGAGATGACCTGGAAGACGGCGATCGCCGACGTTCCCTTCGGCGGCGCCAAGGGCGGCATCCGCATCGATCCCCGGCTCTACAGCAAGGACGAGCTGGAGGCGATCACGCTGCGGTACACCTACAAGCTCAAGAGCCTGATCGGTCCCGACATCGACATCCCCGCCCCCGACGTCGGCACCAACAGCGAGGTGATGGCGTGGATGTTCCGCCAGTTCAGCGACGGCGAGCGCGAGCGCCACACCATGCGCGGCATCGTCACCGGCAAGGACGTGCGCATCGGCGGCTCGGAGGGTCGGCTGAAGGCGACCGGTCAGGGCCTCGCCTACTGCGTGGAGGAGTGGTTCCAGGAGAAGGGCCTCTCGCTGCAGGGGGCGCGCTTCCTCATCCAGGGATTCGGCAACGTCGGCTCCGCGGCCGCCGAGATCGTCGCCAGCATGGGCGGCAAGATCCTGGCGATCAACGACGCCGACGGTACCATCTACAACCCCGACGGGATCGACATCCCCGCCCTCTACGACTACGTCCACAACAACAAGGACAACCTCAAGCGCTCGGTGGCGGGCTTCCCCGGGGCGCAGGCCATCTCCAAGGACGACTTCTGGGAGATCGAGGCCGACGTCCTGCTCCCCTGCGCGCTCGGCGGCGAGATCACCGCGGACGTGGCCAGCCGGGTGAAGGTCAAGCTCGTGGCGGAGGGGGCGAACGGCCCGACCACGCCCGAGGGCGACCAGGTCCTCGCGGAGCGGGGCATCGATCTCATCCCCGACATCATCGCCAACTCGGGCGGCGTGACGGTCTCCTACTACGAGTGGATCCAGAACAAGCGGATGGAGCACTGGACCGAGGCGGAGGTGAACAGCCGCCTGGAGAAGGCGATCAAGACCAATTACCGCATCATCCGCGACATCGCCCTCGACCGTCCGCGCCGCACGCCGGAGTACAACTCCAAGCCCTTCGTGATCGGCAAGAAGGTGCATACCCGGACGGCGGCGATGGTGCTGGCGCTCAAGCGCATCGAGGCCCACTACCTCATCGAGGGCTTCTCGCAGTGAGGCGCGCCGCCTCCCGCTGAAACGAGAAGAGCCCCCGCAGCGGGGGCTCTTCCTTTTTGGGGATCTCGCGGGGATTTTGGGGGGCCTCGCGGCGAGGACCTCGCTTCTCACGACGGGTCGGTGCCCGGCCGCCCCTTCGGCGAAAGCCCGTCCGGTGCGCGCCTAGTGGGCGAGCACCGGCCCGGGCACCACGAGCCGCGGCTCCTCCTCGGCGGCGAAGTACAGGAAGCGCACCCCCATCCCCCGCAGGGCGCCGACCCGCCCCTCCGCCGCGGCGTACTCGAGCATCAGGTGGTGCCGCACTTCCGAGGCCGCGGTGATCTCCACGCCGAAGCGGTCGTCCACGAAGCGAACCGAGACGAAACCTCCGAGGGGCAGCGGAGCCGTCGTCTCGATGTACATCCCGCCGTCGGAGATGTTGCGGGCGATGCCGCGACCGATCCCGTCCTGCGAGACCAGGTAGACGGGAAAGACCTTGTCGAAGCGCGTGCTCCGGCGCCGCTCCACCCTTCGTGCCCTCCTCATCTTCCCTCACCGAAGGAGGCCGGCGGGATGCCGGCCGATCGACCCGGAGCCTACGCGATGTAGGTGTAGGTAGACAAATTTCCGACCACCCACCCGGTTGGACCACGGGGGAGGCGGCCCGCGCAGTCGAGGACGCCGCGCGGGTGCATAGCTTCTTTTCGGTTGGCGACGATCCCCGGGGCGGGAATCGATGGGGAGGACGCGGATCGCGACGCGGAAGGCCGTTCGACGGGGGCTCTGGCTCCTGGCGCTGGCCCTGGCGATGGCCGGCGGCATCCGCCGGGCGGGAGTCGCGGAGGGCGGGGAACGAGGCGACCCGGCTCCTCGGGAGGCTCCCCCGCCTCGCCCCGAGGCGCCGGGCGGCGAGGGAGCCGAGGAACCGGAGTTTCGGCCCGGCCGGGACGACCCGGAGCAGTTCTACAAGCCTCCGCCGCGTCCGCCCCGGCGGCTCCTTCGCCTTCCCGCCTGACCCCCGCCCGGGACGCCATCAGCCGGCGGTGCGCACGGCCACGTAGATGGCGGTGTCGCCCCGCTGCAGGCGAAGCAGCGTCATCTCCCCCGGCGAAAGGTTCCGCACCACCTCGCGGAACTCGGAGACCGAGCGAATGGGCCGGCGGTTGATCTCCAGGAGCACGTCACCGGCGGCCACGCCCGCGGTCGCGGCGGGGCCGCCCGGGTCGACCTCGGCCACGAGCACCCCGCCCCGCGTCCGTAGCCGGCGGGCGAGTTCGGCGGGGACCTCCTGCACGGTGAGCCCCAGCATCTTCACCGACTCGCCTCCGGAGCGGCTGCCGCGCGCGGAGACGACGGGCTGGTCGTCCTCGCGCTCGGCGATGGTGACGGGGATGCGCATCTCCTTGCGGTCGCGGACGATGCCGATCTCCACGGTCGTGCCCGGCGCCATCAGGGCGATGGTCCGCGAAAGCTGGATGTAGCCGTCGATCGGCTTGCCATCGACCGAGACGACCACGTCGCCGTGCCGCAAGCCCGCCTTGTCCGCCGGGCTACCCTCCACCACCTCGGCGATCAGCGCGCCGCGCGTTCCGTCCAGGCCGAGGCTCTCGGCAAGGCTCTCGTTGACGTCCTGAATCATCACGCCGAGCCATCCACGCGTGACGTGGCCCTTCTCCAGGAGCTGCGGCAACAGGGCCTTGACGAGGTTGATGGGTACGGCGAAGCCGATGCCCTGGCCCTGGGCGACGATGGCGGTGTTGATGCCGACCACGTTGCCGCGGATATCGAAGAGGGGCCCGCCCGAATTGCCCGGGTTGATCGCGGCGTCGGTCTGGATGAAGTCGTCGTAGGGGCCCGCGCCGATGAAGCGCTCCTTGGCCGAGACGATGCCGGTCGAGACCGAGTGCGAGAGGCCGAAGGGGTTTCCGATCGCCAGCACCCAGTCGCCGACCTCGAGCGCGTCGGAATCGCCCAGGCGCACGGTGGGGAGATCCTTGGCGTTCTCTAGGCGGAGGACCGCGACGTCGGTCTGGGGATCGCGTCCGACCACCGTCGCCTTGAACTCGCGCCCGTCGGCGAGCTTGACCGAGATCTCGTCCGCGCGCTCGATGACGTGGTTGTTGGTCAGGACGATGCCGCTCTCGTGGATGATGAAGCCCGATCCGAGAGAGCGCGGCATGGTCCGAGTGCCCTCGCCCGGATCCCGGCGCAGGGGCGGCTCGCCCATGAAGCGCCGGAAGAATTCCTCGAAGGGATCCATGGCGCGGTAGCGGACCACGCTGCGCGTGGCGATGCTGACGACCGCCGGCTTGAGCTTCTTGACCAGCGGCGCGAACGACGTGTCGGGCAGGAGGGAATCGTCGGCGAGGGAGTCGTCGGTTCCCTCGTGCCAAAGCTGCGACTTGCTCTTGGCGCTTGCGACGGGGCCGTCGAAGGAGATCGGCGTGACCACGGCCAGCGAGGCCCCCACCGCAGCCGCAGCCGCCGCGCCGACCAGTAGCCCTCGAGCGAATCCAGACATCCTTGCACCTCGCGGATCAGGCGATCACTGCCGGAAAAACGCGGGCCACGCTCCGCCATTCCCGCCGGGCGAGCGTCCGGCTCCCGGACCGCCCGGTCTCCCCCGCCCGCGCGGCGGCGCGGGCGGCGCACCGGCCGCGGACGACCTCCTCTTCCCTGCCCCGAGGGGCCCGGGAAGGCCGGTCAGACGGCGCCGCCCTCCGAGGAGGAATCCTCCTTCGCCAGAGGGACGTAGCGCGCCACCCGCACGCGGGCCGCGCGCAGCACGCGGTCGCCGAGCTTCCAGCCGGCGCGGGCCTCGTCCACGATGGTTCCGTCGCGGGCAGGGTCGTCCACCGCGACCAGGTCGACCGCCTCGTGGACGAGCGGGTCGAAGGCGCGTCCCTCGGTCTCGATGCGGCGAAGGCCCATCTGCTGAAGCTGCCGCATGAAGTTCTCGGCGATCAGGCGCACGCCCTCGGAGAGGGCCTTGATGTCGCTGGTCTGGCTCTGAACGGCGCGGCGCAGATCCTCGGCCGCGTCGAGGAGGATCGCGGCGACGTCGCCGCGCGCCAGCTCGATCTGGCGCTCCGCCTCGCGCTCGAGGCGACGACGAAATGCCTCGCGCTCGTTGAGCACGTCCGCGTAGGCGCGCGCCAGCTCGTCGATGCGGCGCGCCTGCTGCTCCACCTTGTCGCGCAGGGCGGCGAGCTCCGCGTCCCGCTCGTCCCCCGCCTCCACCTTCTCGGGCTCGGCGGTCCCGGGCATCTGCCCGTCCTGCGCAACCTCGGCCACCTTCTTCTCGGCAGAACCGTTCCGTCCTTCCATCGGTGGCCAACCTAAAGCCTCCCACCCGCCTGTCAATGGGCGAGAGGCGGTCTTCCGGCCAGGGTTGCCGGCCGATCAGAGCTCGGAGGGGGCCTCGGCGCTCGCGCTCGCGATCTCCTCCTCGCCGACGATCTCCACGCCCGCCGCCCGCAAGGAGTAATAGAGCAGCCACCGCTCCGCGGCGGTCAGCCCGCCCTCCGGGATCGCGTTCTCGATCTCGGCGACGGTCAGCCTCCCCTCCCGCACTCCCTTGCGGAAGAGCGCCTTGCGAGCCTCGTGGGTGGCGCCGGTCCGGGTTCTCATGGCTCCCTTCCTCTCGGAGGCGAAAGACGGCCTCCGAACTGAACATAAGGGCGAATCGGATTCGGGCCACCCGGCTCAGGCGAGGTCGTCGAGGGAGGAGCCTTGCAACATCGGCGGCGGCGAGACCACCTCGCGGCGGCCGCTCCCGTCCAGACCGACCTTGGGGCCGAGGATCCGGACGAGCTCGTCCTCCTCGACCACCTCCTGCTGCAAGAGCCGCGCGGCCAGGGCCTCGAGCTGGTCGCGGTGCTGGCGGACGAGCGCTCGCGCGGCCTGCAGGCCATCCTGCACGATGCGCTGGATCTCGGCGTCCACCCGCCGGTGGAGCTCCTCGGAGTGCCCGCGCAGCTCGGTGACCTGTCCCGGACCCTGGAGGAAGGTCGCCTGCCGCCGGTCGCCCAGAGCGACGGGGCCGATGGCCTCGCTCATCCCGTACTCGCGCACCATGGCGGAGGCGATGTCGGTGGCCTGCTGGAGATCGTTGGCCGCGCCGGTGGAGATCTCGCCGAAGATCAGCTCCTCCGCCGCCCTGCCGCCGAGCAAGGTGGCGATCTTGTCGCGCAGCTCGGAGAGCGTCATCAAGTAGCGGTCCTCCAGCGGCATCTGCATCGTGTAGCCGAGGGCGGCGTAGCCGCGCGGGATGATCGAGACCTTCTGCACGCGCTCGGTGCGGGGCAGAAACCAGCCCACGATGGCGTGGCCGGACTCGTGGTAGGCCACCACCTCCTTTTCCCGCTCGTTGAGCCGCCGGCTCTTCTTCTCCAGGCCGGCCACCACCCGCTCGATCGCTTCCTCGAACTCGGAGGTGGTGACGGCGTCCTTGCCGCGCCGTGCCGCGAGCAGCGCCGCCTCGTTGACGATGTTGGCCAGGTCCGCGCCGGCGAAGCCGGGCGTCTTGGCGGCGATCGACTCCAGGTCCACGTCGGGGGCGAGGCGAACGTCGCGCGCGTGGATCTCGAGGATCTTGTGCCGGCCCTTCTTGTCGGGTCGGTCGACGAGGACCTGACGGTCGAAGCGCCCCGGCCGAAGCAGCGCCGGGTCGAGGATCTCCGGGCGGTTGGTCGCCGCCAGCACGATGAGGCCGACGCGGGCGTCGAAGCCGTCCATCTCGGCGAGGAGCTGGTTGAGCGTTTGCTCGCGCTCGTCGTGGCCCATCACGCCGGCGTTGCGGCTCTTGCCGATCGCGTCGAGCTCGTCGATGAAAATGATGCAGGGGGCGCGAGTCTGGGCCTGCTGGAAGAGATCGCGGACGCGGGCCGCGCCCACGCCCACGAACATCTCCACGAACTCGGAGCCGGAGAGGCTGAAGAAGGGAACGCCCGCCTCGCCCGCCACCGCGCGCGCCAGCAGCGTCTTGCCGGTGCCGGGCGGGCCGACGAGCAAGACGCCCTTGGGGATCTTCCCGCCGAGCCGGCGGAACTTCTCCGGCATTTTGAGGAACTCCACCACCTCCTTGAGCTCCTCGACAGCCTCGTCGATACCCGCCACGTCGTCGAAGCCGACTCCGGTGTCCGCCTCCATGTGGAGCTTGGCGCGGCTCTTGCCGAAGGTCATCACGCCGGGCGGCCCCTGCCCCACCTGCGGGCCCATGCGCCGCATCATCCAGGTCCAGAAGAAGACCAGCAGCAGGATGGGCACGGCCCAGACGAGGAGGAGCTCGCCGAGGTTGGACGAGCGCACCGCCTCGAACTCCACCCCCGCCTGCTCCAGCTCGGCCACCAGCTCCGGCTCGGTTCCCGGCACGGTGGTCGCCATCCAGGGCAACCCGGGATCCGGGCCGCGACTCGCGTCCCCGCCCTCGGGCGCGCGGGCCACGTGGCCCCGCACCCAGCCGTCGCCGATCACCACGCGCTGGAAACGCCCCTCGCGGACGGCCTGGAGGAACTCCGAGTAGGGGACCCGCGTCACCCCCACGTTCTCGAAGAAACCCCGGAAGAGGAAGAAGGCCAGCAGGAGGAGGAGAAGGATTCCCAGCGGCGAGCCGAGGCGCAGCTTGGGCCCTTCGGGGCCGGTCCCGGCAGGCTTCTTCCCGGGCCCCTGCCCGGGCTGTGTCGGCATCCGTCGCGCTCCTTTCCAGCTCGACCCGGGCGCCTGCCGCGGTGAAGGAGCCGCCGCGGCGGCGGGTCCGAAACCGTGGCCGGCATGCGCGTCCTTCGCTTCCGGGCGTGGCGCGCGGCCGCGCCTGCCTCGCTCGTGGACGCGTGTTCGGCCCCGCCCCCCTCCCCGCCTCGATGCGGCCCGCCACTGCAACCGGCGCCTCCCGAAGAAAGCTAGGGAGCCGACAAAGGACGCGGCAAGGCGGACCGGCCCCGCTTCCGCTTCCCCCGCCGCCGCTCACCCACTATGCTGCGGCCCCCTTTCCAGCAGTCGAGGAGGCGAAGTGGTGCGGATCGTTCGAGCCCCCAGAGGGAGCGAGAAGCGTTGCAAGGGCTGGGTGCAGGAGGCCGCCCTGCGCATGCTCATGAACAACCTGGACCCCGAGGTGGCCGAGGCGCCCCAGGACCTGGTGGTCTACGGCGGCACGGGGAAGGCGGCCCGCGACTGGGAGTCCTTCGACCGGATCGTCCGGACCCTCGAGACCCTGGAAAACGACGAGACCCTGCTCGTCCAGAGCGGCAAGCCCGTGGGCGTGCTGCGCACCCACGAGGACGCGCCGCGCGTTCTCATCGCCAACTCCAACCTGGTCGGCCGGTGGTCGACCTGGGAGCACTTCTGGGAGCTCGAGCGCGCGGGCCTGATGATGTACGGCCAGATGACGGCGGGCTCGTGGATCTACATCGGCTCGCAGGGGATCATCCAGGGCACGTACGAGACCTTCGTGGCCGCGGGCCGCACCCACTTCGGGACCGAGGATCTCTCCGGCCGGGCCATCCTCTCCGGAGGCCTGGGCGGCATGGGCGGCGCCCAGCCGCTGGCCGCTGCCATGGCCGGCGCCGCCTTCCTCGGCGTGGAGGTCGATCCGAAGCGCGCCGAGCGGCGGCTCAAGACCCGCTACCTCGACCACATCGCCCGGGACCTCGACGAGGCGCTGGCGCTGGTGGAGAAGGCCCGCGCGGAGCGGCGGGGCTTCTCCGTGGCGGTGATCGGCAACGCCGCGCAGGTCTACCAGGAGATCGTCCGCCGCGGCTTCCACTTCGACCTGGTGACCGACCAGACCTCCGCCCACGACCCGCTCTTCGGCTACGTGCCCACCGACATCACCCCCGAGGACCTGGCCGAGCTGCGCGAGAAGCGGCCGCAGGAGGTGATCCGCCGCGCCAAGGAGAGCATGGCCATGCAGGTCCAGGCCATGCTCGAGATGAAGAAGCGCGGCAGCCACGTCTTCGACTACGGCAACAACCTGCGCCAGGGCGCGCGCGACGCGGGCGTCGAGAACGCCTTCGACTACCCTGGCTTTGTCCCCGCCTACATCCGGCCGCTCTTCTGCGAGGGGATGGGCCCCTTCCGCTGGGTGGCGCTCTCGGGCGATCCCGAGGACATCTACAAGACCGACGAGGTGGTGGCGAAGCTCTTCCCCGAGAAGCAGGGCCTGCAGAAGTGGCTGCGCCTGGCGCGCGAGCGGATCACCTTCCAGGGCCTGCCTGCGCGGATCTGCTGGCTCGGCTACGGCGAGCGGGAGAAGGCGGGACTCGCTTTCAACGAGCTCGTGCGCAAGGGCGAGGTCAAGGCGCCGATCGTCATCGGTCGCGACCACCTCGACTGCGGCTCCGTCGCCTCGCCCAACCGCGAGACGGAGGGCATGAAGGACGGCAGCGACGCGGTGGCCGACTGGCCCCTGCTCAACGCCCTCGTCAACGCCGTCAACGGCGCCTCGTGGGTGAGCATCCACAACGGCGGCGGCGTGGGCATCGGCTACTCGCTGCACGCCGGGCAGGTGATCGTGGCCGACGGCACCGACGCAGCGGCGCGCCGCCTCGAGCGCGTCCTGCGCAGCGATCCTGGCATGGGCGTCATCCGCCACGCCGACGCCGGCTACGAGCGCGCCATCGAGGTGGCCAAGGAGCGCGGCGTCGCCATCCCCGGCATCACGCGCTAGACGCCTGCGGTGGCGATCCGCCGTCACGGGGCGGCGGTGGCGCCGGCTCCTCCCGGCGTCCGCGAGGCCGCCCTACTGCAGCCGCACGCCGATGGGGAAGGTGATCACCGGCATCAGGTAGCGGCCGAAGATCCACTCGTAGCGGCCCTGTACGCCAGCGTAGAAGAGAACCTGCTGGCTGCCGAGCCAGAAGAGGTGGGCGTTGACGTCCACGCCCAGGCCGAGGAAGAGGTCGCCCACCCAGCGCGTGCGCTCGCAGGTCCGGTTGCAGACGTCCCGCGCCGGATCGCAGTCGACCGGCTCGCGGCAGGTGTACAGGCCCTCCGCGCCGACCCCGGCGCCGGCGAAGACGTAGGGCTGGATCATGGGCAGCGGGTCGCGCAGAAGCGGCCGGTAGGCGACGGCAAGGCGCCCCATCGAGAGGGCGTAGTCGCCCTCGTCGGGGAAGAAGTTCATCCCCGAGAGCGCCACCGAGACGTCCAGCCCCGAGGGCAGGACGTAGCCGAAGTGGACGAGGTCCATGTACAGGGCGCGCGGGGGCGCCTGGCCTCCCAGGCTCGCGCCCGGCGCCGTGCCGAGGTACAGCACGCCCTGCGTGGCCGGACGGGTGGCGGGCCGGGCAAGGACGAGCCCGGGGACGAGGAGGGAGAGCGCGCCGAGGATGGCCAGGATGCGTCGCAGCACGGTGGATACCTCCGTTCGGCGTCCCGCCGTCACGCTACCCGCGCCGCGCCCTTGCGTCCAACTCGGGCCTGTGGAATGCGTCGGCCAGGCCCGGCGCCGGGCTCAGTTCGAGGAAGCGAGATGCTCGAAGCGGACCTGATCGTCGTCAACGCGTCGGAGATCGCCACGTGCACCGGCCCCGCCGGAAAGGAGGGCCTCGCGCCCATCCGCGACGGCGCCATCGCCGTCCGCGGCGGGCGGATCGTGTGGGTCGGGCCGCGGGCGCAGCTCCCCTTCAAGGTGCGGACGCTGGACGCCGCCACCTGCGTGGACGCGCGCGGTGGGATCGTGGGCCCGGGCTTCGTGGACGCCCATACCCACCTCGTCTTCGCCGGCGACCGGGCCCGGGAATTCTCCCTCCGTTGCGCCGGGGCCGGCTACGCGAGCCTGCTGGCCGAGGGTGGCGGCATCCTCGCCACCGTCCGCGCCACGCGCGCCGCCTCCGAGGAGGAGCTGGTCCGCCTCGCCCTCGCCCGCGCCCGGCGCCTGATCGCCCAGGGCGTGACCACCGTGGAGATCAAGAGCGGCTACGGCCTCACCGTCGAGGACGAGTTGAAGATGCTGCGCGCCATCCGCGCGCTGGCGGAGGAGCTGCCGATCTCGGTGGTGCCCACGCTCCTCCCCCTCCACGCCCTGCCCCCCGAGGCGCGCGAGGACCGCGACGCGTGGATCGACCGCATGCTCGAGGAGCTCGTCCCCGCGGCTGCCGAGGAGGAGCTCGCGCGCTTCGTGGACGCCTTCGTCGAGGAGGGGGCCTTCACCCCGGACGAGGCGAGGCGGCTGGCCGCCGTGGCCGACGAGTACGGGCTCGGCCTGCGCCTGCACGTGGACCAGCTCACCGACCAGGGCGGAGCAGAGCTCGCCGCGGAGCTGGGCGCGGTGACCGCCGACCACCTCGAGGAGGTCTCGGAGGCGGGGATCCGCGCCCTGGCCGAGGCCGGCGTGGCGGTGACGCTGCTGCCCACCTCCACCCTCTACCTGAAGTGCCCGCGCTACGCGCCGGGCCGCGCCCTCGCCGACGCCGGGGTGAAGCTGGCCCTGGGCAGCAACGTCAACCCCGGCAGCGCCATGAGCGAGAACTTCGCCCTGGCGCTTTCGCTGGCCTGCCTCGGCAACGGCCTGAGCGCCGAGGAGGCCTACTACGCGGCCACCGCGGGGGGCGCCGACGCCCTCGACCTCGAGGACCGCGGGCGCATCGCGGAGGGCTACGCCGCGGACCTGGTCGTCTTCGACGCGCCGAGCTTCGAGCACCTCGCCTACCACATGGCGGTGCCGCATGCCCGCGTGGTCATCGCCGGCGGCCGCGTCGTCTACGAGGCCGAGGACCTGCCGGGCTGTATCTGAGCCGGCTCGCCGACCGGCGAGGCTCGCGGGCGAGCCGCGCGCGGATCGCGCGCCTTCGCCTGCGCCCCCGCCCCGGCGGGGACTGCGTCGCTTCCCCGCCGGGCCCGGCGGACCTCGACGCCTCCGCCTCGCGGCGGCCGGTCATGGCAACAGACTCCCGGCTCCTAGACAGCCTGGCCCTCTCGCAGCGCCCTTAGCATCGCCTCGCCGCGGGCGCCGTGGCCGAAGAGGCGCGCCTCGCGGCTCTCCTCGTCCACGTGCCGCAGCTCCACGTGCAGCCACTCCTCGGGCGCGGCCGCGGGGATCCGCTCGATCCACTCCACGAGAAGGACGCCGCCGCCCTCGCGCAGGTCGAAAAAGCCCGTCTCGAAGAGCTCGTCCTCGCCGCCGAGGCGGTAGAGGTCTGCGTGCCAGACGGGAAGCCGCCCGCCCTCGTAGGGATGGACGATGGCGAAGGTGGGCGAGGCGATGCGGTCCGGCGCCACCCCGAGGGCCTCGCAGATGGCGCGCACCAGGCTCGTCTTGCCCGCGCCCAGCTCCCCGGAGAGGCCGACGAAGTCGCCCGGCCGCAGCAGCGCGGCGATGCGTTCGCCCAGGGCGCGGGTGCCCTCGGGCCCCCGCAGGTGGAGGGTCAGAGATTCCACGCCGCCCAGATCCTCCGGATGCCCTCGAGCAGGTCCGAGGCGATCATGCCGGCCATGCCCCGCTCGCCGCGGACGAGGTCGCCCGCCCGGGCGTGGACGTGGACCGCCGCCCGCGCGGCGTCGCCGGGCGAGAGCCCCTGGGCGAGCAGCGCCGCGAGAAGGCCGCCCAGGACGTCGCCGCTGCCGCCGGTGGCCATGCCGGGGTTGCCGGCGGGGCAGACCGCGGCCTTCCCGTCCGGCTCGGCGACCACCGTTCGGGCTCCCTTGAGGACCACGACGCAGCCGTGATCGACGGCGAAGCGCCGCGCAGTTTCGATGCGGTCGCGCTGGACCTCGGCGGCGCTGGTGCCGAGGAGGCGGGCCATCTCCCCGGGGTGCGGGGTGATCACCACCGGGCCGCGGGCGCGGCGCAGCCGCTCCGGCCGACCGGCGAGGGCATTGAGGGCGTCGGCGTCGACGACCACCGGGCCCTCGAATTCGGCGAGGAAGGCCTCGAGGAGATCGCCGGTCCCCTCGCCCCGCGGAATTCCGGGCCCGACGAGGACCGCGTCCTTGCCCTCCGCCGCGCGGCGGAGCTCCGCGAGGTCGCCGGGGCCGAGCGGCCCCTCCCCGGGGAGCGGATGCCCCATCAGCTCCATCGCGTGGGCCTGGATGGCCGAGAGCGCCGCGGGTCGGCTCGCCACCGTGCACAGCCCCGCGCCGCCGACGAGGGCGCCGAGGCCGGCCAGCGCCCCCGCCCCCGTCTTCCCGATCGAGCCGGCCACCACCAGGCAGTGGCCGAAAGTCCCCTTGTGGCCGTCCGCGGCCCGCGCGGGGAGGAGCGCGCGGACCGACTCGTCGTCGAGGAGCCGAACCGCAGGTCCCACCCGCTCCACGATGCCCGGCGGCCAGGAGATGGGCGCCACTTCCACCTCGCCCGCGAGCGCCGCGCCCGGATGGCAGACCAGGCCGCGCTTGAGGGCGCCGAAGGTGACGGTGGCGTCCGCCCGGACCGCCGTTTCCAACACCTCGCCCGTATCCGCGGAGATGCCGCTCGGCAGGTCCACCGCCACGACCTTCGCCCCGGCGGCGCGGGCGGCGAGGATGGCTCCGATGGCCTCGGCGAAGACCCCGCGCGGCGGGCGGGCGAGTCCGGTGCCGAAGAGCGCGTCGATCACCACGTCGCCCGGCCCCGCGGCGAAGGGCTCGAAGGGCCGGATCTCGCCCCCGATGGAGGCGAGGATCCGCGCCTGCAGCGCCGCGTCGCCGGAGAGCCGCTCCGGCGGGACCACGGCCAGAACCCGGGCCTCCCGGCCCGCGCAGAGGAGGAGGCGCGCCGCCGCGTAGCCGTCGCCGCCGTTGTTCCCGCCCCCGGCGACCACGACGAAGCGGCCGGCCGGCGCGGCCAGCGCAAGGGCCCGGCGCGCCACCGCGGAAGCGGCGTGCTCCATCAGCAGGATGCCCGGGATGCCGTGCTCCTCGATGGCGATGCGGTCGAGCTCGCGGGTCTCGGCCGCGGTGAGGACGGGTTTCACGCGCGCGCCCTGGCGATGAGGTCCACCATTTCCCGCACCGCGCGCTCCATGCCCACGAGGACTGCCCGCGCCACGATGGCGTGGCCGATGTTGAGCTCCTCGATCTCGGGGATGGAGGCGACGGAGACGACGTTGACGTAGTTGAGGCCGTGGCCGCCGGCCACTCGCAGGCCCGCCTCGTGGGCGAGGCGCGCCGCCTCGCGGATCCGCGCCAGGTGGACCTGCCGCTCCTCCTCGCTTCGCGCCGTGGAGTAGTGGCCGGTGTGGATCTCCACCTGCCGCGCGCCCACCCGCGCGGCAGCCTCGATCTGGGCCGCGTCGGCGTCGACGAAGATCGAGGGCAGGACGCCCGCGTCGGAGAGGCGCGCCACCGCCTGGCGGACGCGGCTCTCCGCGGAGACCACGTCGAGGCCTCCCTCGGTGGTCACCTCGCCCGGACGCTCCGGGACGAGGGTGGCCGTGTCCGGGCGGACCTCGGCGGCGATGCGGAGCATCTCCTCCTCCACGGCCATCTCCAGGTTGAGCGGCGTCTGCACGGTCTGGCGCAGGATGCGCAGGTCCCGATCGGAGATGTGGCGCCGGTCGAGGCGAAGGTGGACGGTGATCTGCCCGGCGCCGCCGAGCTCGGCCAGGCTGGCGGCGGTGACGGGATCGGGATAGACGGCCCGGCGAACCTGACGAAGCGTGGCGACGTGGTCGACGTTCACGCCCAGGCGGCAGGGGGGAAGCGACATGGTGTCTCCTCAGTGCAGCAGTTCGCGCCTGCGTCGGAAGCGGTAGGCCCGGGTGTCGAGGCGATCGGTGGACACGCTGCAGGCGCGCGGCCCTCGGCGGGCGAAGAAATCGACGAGCAACGCGGCGAGCTCACCGGGCCGCTCCTCGGGAGTGCAGTGCCCGCAGCCCTCCAACACGTGCAGCTCCGAATCCGGCAGCTCGCGGTGGAGCGCCTCGCCCCAGGCCACGGGGCAGATCGGATCCTCCCGGCCCCAGATGAGGATGGTGGGAACCTTCAGGTGGCGGACGCGGTCCGCGAGGTCCTCGGTGTTGCCGAGGTGCTGGAGCATGGCGAACATCGCCCGCTGATACCCCGCGTCGGCGTAGGCGGCGTAGGAGTCCACCACGTCGTCGGTGACGGCGGACGGATCGCCGTAGATGCGGCGGAGGTAGAGCCGGACGAAGAAGCGTCGCGACGCGGTGGGGCTGAGCGCAGTCACGCCGGAGGCAAGCCTGCCCACGATGGGGCTGACGGGGGCCGCGGCCTGCAGGTACCAGGGCGGCGAGATCACCTTCACGCCGTCGACCACCGCGAGCAGATCCATGCGGTGCGGCCGGGTCGCGGCGATCTCCAGTCCGATCGCCCCGCCCATGGAATGGCCCACCACCGCCCGCGCGACCGAAACGCCGAGGTTGTCCATGAAGCCACAGACGAGGGCAGCGAGTGCCTTGCGCGAGTAATCCCCCGGCGGCCGGTCGGAGAGCCCGCATCCCTTGAGGTCGATGGCGAGGACGCGGTAGCCCGCCTCGGCCAGGTGCGGTGCGACCCGCCGCCAGGCCGCCGCCGACGCGCCCAGCCCGTGGACGAGGACCACGGGCTCGCCGGATCCGTATTCCTCGTAGTGGATGCGGATGCCATCCACCGACGTGAAGCCTTCTTGCCTCTCGATGTACGCCTCGTGCTCGGGAATCACCTCGGGTCTCCAGCCGCGATGCCTTCCCTCTTATAGGACCGGCCCCTCGCCCGGCGCAAACGCGAGCGAGGGGCCGGAGGCGAGGCGAAGGCTCAGGCGAGGGCCCGGGTGAGCACCTCGCCGATCTCCTGCGCGTACACCTCGTTCTCCTCGGCGCGCGGCCCCTCGACCAGGATGCGCGCCTTGAGCTCGGTGCCCGAGAAGCGGACGAGGACGCGCCCCTCGGTGCCGAGCTTGCGTTCGATGCTCTGGATGGTCTGCATCACCTCCGGCAGCGAGGTGAGCTCCTTGCGCTGCTTGATCGGGATGTTGAGGAGCGTCTGCGGCACGGGCGTGAAGCACTTGGCCAGCTCGGAGATCGGCTTCTGCTCGCGCAGCGCCACCGCGAGCAGCGCCAGCGCGCCGATCACGCCGTCGCCCGTGGTGGCGTAGTCGAGGAAGATGAGGTGGCCGGATTGCTCACCGCCGAAGTTGTAGCCACCGCGGCGCATCTCCTCGACCACGTAGCGATCGCCCACCCGCGTGCGGATCACCTGCCCGCCCGCGGCGCGGATGGCCACGTCGAGGCCCATGTTGCTCATCACCGTGGCGACGATGGTGTTGTGGGCGAGCTGGCCCTTGCGCATCATGTGCAGGCCGCAGATCGCCATGATCGCGTCGCCGTCCACGATCTCGCCCTTCTCGTCGGCGACGATGACGCGGTCGGCGTCGCCGTCCAGGGCGATCCCCAGGTGCGCGCCGTGCTTGATCACCGCCTTCTGCATCTTCTGCGGATGCAGCGCGCCGAAGCCGTCGTTGATGTTCTTGCCGTCGGGCTCGACCCCCAGGGGGATGACCTTGGCGCCGAGCTCCTCGAAGACCATCGGCGCCACCTTGTATGCAGCGCCGTGGGCGCAGTCGACGACGACGGTCAGCCCCTCGAGCGTCAGGTCCTTGGGGAACGTGGACTTCAGGTGGACGACATAGCGGCCCCCGGCATCGTCGATGCGGTAGGCCTTGCCCACCTTGGTTGCCGTCGGCCGGAAGTCGTCGATCTGGTTGCCGAAGATGAGTTCCTCGATCTCGGCCTCGGTCTCGTCCGGCAGCTTGAAGCCGTCCCGGGCGAAGAACTTGATGCCGTTGTCCTGATACGGATTGTGCGAGGCGCTGATGACCGCGCCTGCGTCCGCGCGCATCGACTGGACGAGGTAGGAGATGCCAGGCGTGGGGATCGGGCCGACGAGGAGGGCGTCGACTCCCATCGAGCAGATCCCCGACACCAACGCGCTCTCCAGCATGTAGCCGGAGATGCGCGTGTCTTTCCCGATGACGACCTTGTGGCGGTGGTCCCCGTTGCGGATGCGGTAGGCGAGTGCCCGACCCAGCTGGAGCGCCATCTCCGCCGTCATCGGATGGACGTTGGCGATGCCGCGGACTCCGTCCGTACCAAAGAGCTTCCTTTCTACCGATCTGTCGCTTTCCACCTTCACTGGGCTCCTCCCCTCCGCCGCGCAAGTTAGCGGCTATGCCCGATTGTTGGCAAGCCGAGCGGGCGAGGATTTTTCGGGCGCCCGCGCACGCGTCGGGGAGGCTGCCGAGGAGGCGCCTGCACGACCATTTCGGGCCCCGGTGGGCGGCATGACGCGCCCGAACCAGATCCGAGGGTTGACCTTCTCGTTCATCGGGCCGAACATGCGCCAGACATCGACGGCGCGCGTCCGGGCTCCGCCGTCCTCCGCGAGAGATCCAGCACCGCGTTCGGTTCCAGGAGCATCGACATGGAGATCCAGAAGGAGCTGGCCGAGCGTTCCAGGCCTCGGCCGGAAGAGAAGAGCCTCGGCTTCGGTCGCTACTTCACCGATCACATGCTCGTGGCGCGCTACGACGAGGGGAAGGGCTGGCACGAAGCGAAGATCGTGCCCTACGGCCCGATCCAGCTCGACCCCGCGGCGGCCGTGCTGCACTACGGCCAGGAGCTCTTCGAGGGGATGAAGGCGTACCGCGGCAAGGACGGCCGGATCCGCCTCTTCCGCCCCGAGGAGAACTGCAAGCGGATGGCGCGCGGCGCCGAGCGCCTGTGCATGCCAGTGCTGCCGCCCGAGCAGATGCTCGAGTTCATCGTCGAGCTGGTCAAGGTCGAGCAGGACTGGGTTCCGCACAGCCACGGAACGGCGCTCTACATCCGCCCGACGATGATCGCGACGGAGCCCTTCCTCGGCGTCCGTCCGTCGAAGAGCTACCTCTTCTTCGTCATCCTCTCGCCGGTGGGCGCCTACTACGCCGAGGGCTTCAACCCGGTGCGGATCTGGGTCGAGCCGAAGTTCTCCCGCGCCGCGCGAGGCGGGCTCGGCGCGGTGAAGGCGGGAGCCAACTACGCGGCGAGCCTGCTGGCCGCCGAGCAGGCGCGGGCCAGGGGCTACGCCCAGGTCCTGTGGCTGGACGCCGCCGAGCATCGCTGGCTGGAAGAGGTGGGCACGATGAACCTCTTCCTCCGCATCGGCGACGAGGTGGTCACCCCGCCGCTGGGCGGAAGCATCCTACCCGGCGTCACCCGCGACAGCGTCATCCAGCTCCTCCGGCACTGGGGCGTCCCGGTCCACGAGCGCCCCATCTCGATCGAGGAGGTGCGCGAGGCGCACGCGCGCGGCGCGCTGAAGGAGGTCTTCGGCACGGGGACGGCTGCGGTGATCTCGCCGGTCAAGGAGCTCTGCTACAAGGACGAGTCGCTCTTCATCGACGACGAGATGGGCGAGCTCTCCCGCCGCCTCTACGACACGATCACCGGCATCCAGTACGGCACTGTCCCCGATCCCTTCGGCTGGACGCGGATCGTCGCCTGATCGGGGCCGGGCGGAACGCCCGGCCTCATTCCTCCCCGAAGAGGCTCCCGCCCTCCGAGGCCGCGGCCACGGCGCTGGCGAGCCGGACCGCGTCGCGACAGGCCGCCGCGTCGTGCACGCGCACGACCGACGCGCCGTGGACGATGGCGATGGCCACGCTGGCCGCCGTGGCCCGGTCGCGGGCGTGCACCGGCTGGTCGGTCACGTGCCCCAGAAAGCCCTTCCGGCTCGTGCCCACCAGCACCGGCCGCCCCACGGTGGCGCGCAGGCTGGCGAGCTCCCGGAGCAGCACGAGGTTCTGCCCGAAGGTCTTGCCAAAGCCGAAGCCGGGATCGACGAGGATGCCGTCGGGACGGACCCCCCGGGCGATGGCGGCGTCCACGCGCTCGCAGAGCGCCTCCGCCACCTCGCCGACGACGTCCTCGTAGTCCGTGTGCTGCGCCATCGCGTCGGGCTCGGCGGGCATGTGCATGATGCAGCAGGGCGCGCCCGCCTCCGCCACGACCCGCGCCAGCTCGTCGTCCTTCAGCCCCCGCACGTCGTTGATCAGGTCGGCTCCCTCTCCCAGCGCCGCGCGGGCCACCTCGGCGCGCGAGGTGTCCACCGAGATGGCCACGTCCGGGAAGGCGCGCCGGAGCAGGCGGACCGCCGGTTCCACCCGCGCGCGCTCCTCGGCGGGATCCACCGGGCGGGCGCCCTCGCCGTAGAGGCCGCGGGGCCGCGTCGACTCGCCGCCGACGTCGAGGATCTGCGCGCCCGCCTCCAGGAGTTCCTCGGCCCGGCGCAGCAGCGCCTCCGGCGTCAGCAGCGTGCCGCCGTCGGAGAAGGAATCGGGGGTCACGTTGAGGATGCCCATGACCACCGCCGGGCCGGCGCCCACCTCGAGATTGCGGATCCGGACCGTCTCCCGCCGGCCGGCGTGGACGCAGGCGCGGAGGATCTTGCCGCCGCACTCCTCGGCACCCGGCACGTCGGCGCGCTCCTGCAGGCGCAGCCCCAGCAGGCGGAGCTCGGCGAGGCGACCCGAGAGCAGCATCGCCCCCGGCGTGGTCCCCTCGGTCAGGCGCGGCATGCCCGGCGCGCGCGCGAGCTCGCGGCAGAGCGCGGCCGCCCCGTCGGGAAGGCCGGTGGCAAGCAGGTGTCCCTGGAGCGCCGAGCTGACGAGCAGGTGCCGCGCCGGCCCGGGAAATCCCAGCGCCCGGAAGCCGAGGTCCAGCGACTCGGGGGAGTCGACGACGAGGTGGCGAACCCGAATCCCCATGTTTCACCCAAGGCAAAGGCCGGGGAAACCCCGGCCTGGCGATTCCGCTTCTGCGCCCGGCACCACGAGCCCGCTGCGGTACCCGGCCGCGGCGAGGCAACGGGTTCCTAGGCCTTGCCGGGCTCGAGCTTGCCGATCCCTTCCAACGCGCCGAGCACGGGCGTCTTGCGCTCCTTCTCCTTCGCGTCCTTGGAGGCCGCGCCGGAGGGCGCTGCCGTCGGCGGCTTGGGCTTCTGCAGCGTGCCGCCGGCGATGAGGACGTCGAGGTCCGGTCCCTCGAGCGTCTCGTGCTCCATCAGCGCGTCGGCGATCCGCATGAGCGTGTCGAAGTTCTCGCTCAGCAGCTTCTTGGCCCGCTCGTACTGCTCGGTGACGATGCGCCGCACCTCCTCGTCGATGTCGCGCGCCGTCTGCTCCGAGTAGTCCGGGGCGTAGCCCATGTCCCGGCCGAGGAAGACCTCGCCCTGCTTCTTGCCGAAGGCCAGGGGGCCGAGCTTTTCGCTCATGCCCCACTCGCAGACCATGCTGCGGGCCATGTTGGTGGCGACCTCGATGTCGTTGCCCGCGCCGGTGGTCTGCTGGCCGTCGAAGGCGAGCTCCTCCGCCACCCGACCGCCCATGAGGATGCAGATGCGGTTGAGCGCGTACTCCTTGGTGATGTTGAGGCGATCCTCCGCCGGGATCTGCTGGGTGACCCCCAGCGCGCGTCCGCGCGGGATGATCGTCACCTTGTGCACCGGGTCGGTCTCCGGCAGCAGCTTGGCCACGAGCGCGTGGCCCGCCTCGTGGACGGCGGTGGTGCGCTTCTCCTTCTCCGACATCACCAGCGACCGCCGCTCGGCGCCCATCATCACCTTGTCCTTGGCGATCTCGAAGTCCCGCATGCTGACGCGGTCCTGGTTGTTGCGCGCCGCATGCAGCGCCGCCTCGTTGACGAGGTTCTCCAGGTCGGCCCCGGAGAACCCCGGCGTGCCGCGCGCGATGATCTCCAGGTCCACGTCGGGCGCCAGCGGCACCTTGCGCGTGTGCACCTTGAGGATCCCCTCCCGGCCCTTCACGTCGGGGAGGGGCACCACGATCCGGCGATCGAAGCGCCCCGGACGCAGGAGCGCCGGGTCGAGCACGTCGGGGCGGTTGGTGGCGGCGATGAGGATGACGCCCTCGTTGGACTCGAAGCCGTCCATCTCCACGAGGAGCTGGTTGAGGGTCTGCTCCCGCTCGTCGTGGCCGCCGCCCAGACCGGCGCCCCGGTGCCGGCCCACCGCGTCGATCTCGTCGATGAAGATGATGCACGGCGCGTGCTTCTTGCCCTGCTCGAAGAGGTCGCGCACGCGGCTGGCGCCGACACCGACGAACATCTCGACGAAGTCGGAGCCGGAGATCGAGAAGAAGGGGACGCCCGCCTCGCCGGCCACCGCCCGCGCGAGCAGCGTCTTGCCCGTGCCCGGCGGCCCCATGAGCAGCACGCCCTTGGGGATGCGTCCGCCCAGGCGCGTGAACTTCTTGGGGTCCTTGAGGAAGGCGACGATCTCCTCGAGCTCGTCCTTGGACTCGTCGATCCCCGCCACGTCCGCGAAGGTGACCTTGTTCTGCACCTCCGAGAGCAGCTTGGCCCGCGACTTGCCGAAGGCCATGGCCTTGCCGCCGCTGCCCTGGATCTGGCGCATGAAGAGCAGGAAGATCACCAGCAGGAAGACGATCGGCAGCCCCTGCAACAGGAGCTGGAGCCAGACCGAACCCTGCTCTTCCTTCTCGAACTCGAAGCGAGCCCCGCTCTCGCGCAGCTCGGCGATGAGCTGCTCCGTCGCGGGACCGGATGTGCGATACTCCGTCGCCTCCCCTCGCAGGACGTAGGTGTGGGTGTTGCCCTTGATGGTGACGGACTCCACCTCGCCGGACTCGACCTTGGCGAGGTAGTCGGAGTAGGCGGTCTCACGGATGTCGGTGCCGCTGTGGTTGAAGAACTGGTAGAAGCTGACGAACATCACGATCAGCACCACCCACAGCAGCACAGTCTTGTAGGATTGACGCACGAGCTATCGCACCTCTGACCCTCGGCAACGAGGGCCCCTAACGTAACCAAGAGCCCGCGGCTCCTCAAGCGAAGCGACCCGGGTATGGCCTGGAACGGATGGCCGGGGCGCGACCACCGGTCCCGGCACCTCCCCTAAACGCGCCCTGCGTCGGGATCGTTCCGACGAGCCGCTCGGATCGCCACCGACCCATCCCCTTGGATGCACAACGGGGGGAAAAGTCGTCGGGCTCTGGGCCACCGGAAGGCGAAGTCGACGCCAGGGAGCCTGATGCAGTCACCAGCCTACTGCGGCGACGGATGCGGGGTGGGGAGCGCGCTCGCCCCTCGCTCCTCGACGTGACGAAGGCCACGCCGGCGTCGCTCGTCGCTGCACGAGCGGAGGCTTGCCCAAGCGAGCCAAAAAAGCCGGCAGGCGCAAAGCGCCTCGCCTCCCGCCTCCGCCGCCTCGCGACGGTCGGTTCCTACGACAGGCTCCTAGTCGCGTTCCATGCGCTGTCTGCGGATCGAGAAGATCCGCTGCCGGCACACGGCGACCCAGTCGTCGCAGAGGCGAAACTCTCCGCTCCCGGGAAGGAGTTCCAGGATCTGCTCGACCTGCCGGGCCGTGGGCGGACGCCCCCGCGCAGCCACGACCGCGTCGCGGACCACGCGCGAGGCCAGCGCGCGGGGCAGCCGGGCGAGCCCGCGGGCATCCCAGCCATCGCCGCGGCGCAGGCGCTGCGACCACCGCGCCGCCCTCCGCGACAGGTAGTCCTCGTCGTGCTGCGCCAGCCGGGCCGCCCGCGCCAGCGCGCCGCGGGCGCCGGGGACGGCCGCCTCGAGCGCCGGCAGGACGTCCATGCGGATGCGGTTGCGCACGTAGCGCCGGCTGTGGTTGGTCGCGTCCTCCACCACGGGGATCTTCGCGTGGCCGACCACCTCCTCCAGCGCGGACCGCCGCACGCCGAGGAAGGGACGCAGAACCCGGCCTCCCTCGATGCGCGCCTCGGGACGGATCCCGCCGAGGCCCCGCAGGCCCGCGCCCTTGGCCAGCCGGTACAGCACCGTCTCGGCCTGGTCGTCGGCGGTGTGCGCCGTGAGGATCGGCCGGCCCTCGGCCACCCTCGCGAGCGCGGCGTAGCGCGCCTTTCGCGCTGCCGCCTCCACGCCGCCCTCGCCCTCGCAGGCCACCTGCAGCACACGCCCATCCACGCCCATCGAGCGCGCCACCTCGATGGCGCGCCGGGCGTGCTCACCGGAATCCGCGCGCAGCCCGTGATCCACGCAGATGGCCTCCACCACGGGCCGGCGGTGCGGATGGAGGTTGCAGAGCGCCCAGAGCAGCGCGGCCGAGTCCAGCCCGCCGCTGTAGGCGAGGACCACCCGGTCGTCCCTGTCGATTCCGAAAGCGCGAAGAGCCGCGGCCAGGTCCTCGAGGACCTGGCGGACGCGAGGCGGGAAGGATTTTTTCATTAATGAAAATTTTCTGCTCTCTACTTGAGCGTCCCTCGGGGGGATCTTATAATCGGGTCTCGTTCCGGGGTGCGGCGCGGAACCGCCCGGAATGACGGGCGTCGGCCGCGGGTTGGGAAGGCAGAACGCGGCGCGGTGCTGCGACGAGTTCGGATCCAGGGGTCCCCCCTCCCCCTCTGGGTCCACCGGGGCCGCCGGGGTACTCCCGGCGGCCCTTTTTTTTCTCCCTCACTCCTGGAAGCAGGTGGCGTTGGAGATCTGGCCTTCCCGGTAGACGGCGGGCGAGCCCGGCTTGAAGAGCGGCGTCTCCATCCAGATCACGTCGCCGACGTACCAGGTATCGCAGGCCGACCCGAGCCTCGCCGTCGGATCGAAGCCGGCGGTCGAGAAGTCGAATTCCTCGCCGTTCAGAAAGAGGCGGACGGTGACCTCCACCGGGGCCAGGCAGTGGCCCGTGAGTCCGTCGTTGAGTGAGCAGCGGCGGTCGGGGCCGCAAAAGGCCGCGCCGCTGCAGGTGGGCGCGCCGGAGCGGGACCGACCGTCGCGCTGCATGTGGACCAGGATGGAGTAGGTCTGGTTCCGCTCGGGGCCGTTGAGGAGCGCGGTCTCGACCATGCGCGCGCCCTTGTCGTCCACCGCCAGCCGCGGGCTGGTGAGAGGCGGTTCTGCTCCCCAGTTCAGGTCCTTGTTGCCCCAGTAGAAGTCCTCGATGCCGAAGATCCCCTCGGCACCGGCGCCGCGGACGAGGTGGACGTCGAGGTCCACGTCGCGCGCGCCGGGCCAGCGGATCTCGATGCCGATGTCCGTCTGGGGCTCCACCCAGAACTCGACCAGCGCGGGGTTGCCCTCCGCGTCGGTGGTCGCCACCTGGCCCACGGAGTCCTCCACCTCGAGGCGCAGGCGGTAGGAGCCGATGGTGTCGGCGTGGAAGAGGGCCTCGAAGGGATTCTCCCCGGGTTCGACGCGGTACTCGAAGCCGTCGTCGCTTTCGAGGACCCAGATGAGCTTCACGTCCTCGCCGTCCTCCGCGTCACCGGTGCAGCCCTCGCGGACCCGGGCGTCGAAGACCAGGCTGTCGCCGGGATTGACGACCACCCGGTCGCCCGGCCCGAAGGCGATCCGCTGGCCGTTCCAGGTCACCGCCTCGCGCGCGCGCACGCAGGCCTGGGGCGGCGCGTTGGGAACGACGTTCGCCACCACGCGGAAGCGGATCTCCGGCTGCGACCGGTCCGAGGACCGGATCACCAGGGTGGCTTCCACCGGCTGGACCAGGTCCTGGGGGGGATGCAGGGTGAGCACGAAGCCGGCCGAGGAGAGACCGGCGATGGTCTGGCGCAAGTCCTTGCGCGGGAGCCGAAAGCCCCAGACGTCCGCCTGCTCGGGATCCTCGAACTGCACTGAGTCGAGTTCGAGCGCCTTGCGGCCCAGGTTCGTCACCGTGATCCGCGCGTTCTCCGCCGTGCCGGCCACCACGTCGCCCATGTCGAGCGTGTCGGGGGCGAAGACCAGGGTCCGCGCGCACCGCTGGGGATCCTCCGGGAGCGGCGCCAGGCAGCCCTCCACGCGGATCGCCGAGTCGATCCCCGTGCCCGAGAGCCCGACCTCCACCGCGGGCCGGTCCCGGTCGTTGGAGTGGACGACCAGCGTGGCCCGAAGGACGCCGACCCGGGTCGGCCGGAAGCTTACGGCGATGGGCGCGCGGTCCCCGCCCGCGATGCGCAGCGACTGATCCTCGACGTGGAATTGCTCCGCATCCTCGCCGACGATCTCCACCCGCTCCACTTCCAGGATGGCGGCGGTGAGGGCGCGGACGTAGACCGCCTGCTCGAACTGGTCGTCCACCGGGAGTTCGCCGAATTCGAGGACCTCGATGGGCATTTCACTTTCGTCCTCGACCTGGATCCTCGGCGCGATGGTCCGGACGGGGCCGGGTTCGCTGCAGCCGAGGAGGCCGGCGAGGAGGACGACGAGAAGGCTCGCGCGACGACGCATGGGCCACCTCTTGCCTGGTCCGCGCCATTCTAGGGCGCGCCTGGATCCGGGAGCAAACGGTTCGGGCCCTTCAACCACCGCCTCGTCGCCGAGGGAAATTGACAAATCGCGGGCAATGTGTGGAATCATGCGAGCATCCCTCAGCCCCTGGGAGAGGTCGAATGGCTGGCAGCGACAAAAGGAAGCAAAGCCTCTACTTTCCCGAGGACATGCTTCGGGAGATCCAGGCCGAGGCGAACCGCCAGGATCGCTCCCTCTCCTGGATCGTCCAGCAGGCCTGGAAGATCGCTCGCTCGGAGATCGCCCGCTTCCCCTCCGTCAACGACGTGATCGGCGGGGAGGTACCGCTCCCCGATCCGAAGGAGGAGCAGGAAGCCTGAGCGAGGCCCTTCAGCGGCGGGGCGGCAGGCGCAGGATCTCCCGCGCCTCGTCCGGGGTCGCCACGGGTCGCCCCGCCTCGCGTGCCAGCTCGGCCGCGCGGGCGACGAGTTCGTACGACCCCTTGGCGAGAACGCCCTTGGACACGTAGAGGTTGTCCTCCAGGCCGACCCGCACGTGGCCTCCCCGGGCGATGGCGACCTCCGCCATGGGAAGCTCGTGGCGGCCGATCCCCGCCACCGACCAGGTCGATCCCTCGGGCAGCCGCGACCGCAGGAAATCCACCGCCGCCTCGCTGGCGCCCAGCGCGCCCGGCACCCCCAGCACGAAGTCGAAATGCGCCGGGAAGGAGAGCAGCCCCTCGCGCTCCAGCGCGTAGGCCTCGTCGATCATCCCGGCGTCGAAGACCTCGACCTCGGGGACGATCCCCGCCTCGCGGATCCGCCGGGCCATGTCCCGCACGAGCGGCCGCGGATTCCAGAAGACGTCGTCGCCGAAGTTCACCGTCCCCGTGGTGAGCGTGGCCATCTCCGGCTTCGCGGCGCCCTGCAGCGAAAGCGGCTGCGCCCTTTCGTCCACGCTCATCCCCACCGCACCGCCGGTGGAGACCTGGCAGATCAGGTCGGGCGCCAGCTCGCGGATGAGGAGGATGGTCCGCTCGAAAAGCTCGGCGCGCTGCGATGGCGTGCCATCCGGCTCGCGTACGTGCAGGTGCACCATCGCCGCTCCGGCCTCGCGGCAGCGGCGCGCCTCCTCGGCGATCTCCTCCGGCGTGATGGGCAGGTAGGGCGTGTGCTCGCGGGTGACCTCCGCCCCAACGAGCGCCGCGGTGATGACGACGGGAATCCGGCTCATGGCCGCCTTTTGCCAGGCCGCCTCGCCCTGTGCAAGCCGCCGCGGGGGTGGTAATGGGCCACCTACCCAGGAGGTGAAACATGCCCATTGGCGAGAAGGTCATGCTGCGCGTGAGGATGAGCCAGGCCGACGCCCATTACGGCGGCAATCTGGTGGATGGCGCCCGGATGCTGGCGCTCTTCGGCGACGTGGCCACCGAGCTTCTCATCCGCCACGACGGAGACGAGGGCCTCTTCCGCGCCTACGACAGCGTGGAATTCCTCGCCCCTGTGTACGCCGGCGACTACATCGAGGCCGAGGGGGAGATCATCGAGGTCGGCAACACCTCGCGAAAGATGCGCTTCGAGGCGCGCAAGGTGATCCGCCCGCTGCCGGGAAGCGACTCGGCCTGCGAGGTCCTCGACCAGCCGATCGTCGTCTGCCGGGCGAGCGGGACCTGCGTCGTTCCGAAGGAGAAGCAGCGCTTCCGGCGGTAGCGCCCTCGAGGACCGACTCGGTCACGGGGCGACGACGAAGTAGGAATTGGCCCGGAAGATGCTCCCATTCGCGATTCGCGCCATCCGCGTCTCCGTCGGGCCCTCCCGCGTGAAGTCGTCCGGTTCGAGCCCCGCCTCGATGGGAATCGTCGTGACGAACGCGGTGACGTTCCCGGTCAGGGAAATCCCGTAGCGCCGCAGGTCGGGAATCCGGAGCCGGTCGCGCCCCGAGGGAACGACGCCCTGGAAACGGACACCGGTGGTCATGCTGTAGGCGCCTCGCGCCGAGCACAGGCGTCCCATCCGGAAGGATTACGCGTCCGCGCAACAGGCCCGCCTCTCCTCCCCCGCCAGCGCCGCCTTCGCCACTGCCGCCCGCTCCGCCCGCGCCGCCGTCCTCACCGCCGGTGCCTCCCTGGCCCGAAGTCCCGGCGCCGCCTCCCCCACCTGGATCCTCCCGGCGCGCGGTGTCGTCGCCGCCACAGGCCCCCAGCGCGATCCAGATCGCCACCAGCCCCGCGAGCCATCTCTGCCGCGAATTCATGGCGCTCCCTTCCTTCCCCGGACGCAAGCCCCTTCGTCCCCTGCCCATGCGGCCTCCTCGCTCAGGGCGTCACTTGAAACAGCACGCGGTGCTCGAAGATGGTCCCGTTCGACAGCGTCGCCAGCCTGGACCAGGACGGCCCCTCGCGCGCGAAATCGTCGGGGCGGAGATCGACGCCGCGTGGCACGGTCGTGACCCTCACCCAGACCTCCCCAGCGAAATCCATCCCGTACCGGGTTAGTCGGGCACCCGGATCACTTCCCGCCCGGCGGACACCACCTGGAACCAGCGCGAGCCGTCCGTCCGTGCGAGGGAAACGAGGTAGGCCGATGCCTCCTCGACGGGCGTCTACGCGACGAGGATGTCGTCCGAGGGGATCGTTTTCCGCGGGAGCGGATGGACGATCCGAAACGCCGACGACGCGGGGAGTTCGATCCGCATCTCGCCTTCCGCCGCGGGAAGGACGCGGTAGACGTACACCTCCAGGCTGTCGCGGCCCCGGGCAACAATCGCCGCGCCCTCGGCCGGATACTCGATCGGGGTGTCCGGATCGAATGCGACGAGGCGACCGAGAAGACCAGAGTTGGCGAACCGAGTCCCCTGGACGTGGAAGCCGAAAAGGCCGAGCGTAGCGGGAAAAAGTCGCGGTCGTAGACACCCAGGTCGACCGCGACGGAAGCGGACCTCGTCTCGATTGGGGCGTCGAGCTCCACCAGCAGGCCCTCGTGCCGCGCTTCCGGGCGCAGCTCGACGTCCTCGATGCGCCCCGACGCCCCGAATCGCACGGTCCCGCTCTCCTCCACGGTCGTCGCGAAGACCACGTCGGCACGGTCCGCGCTTCCGTAGACCGTGAGGTCCACGTCGAACACACCAGTGGTGGGATCGAAATCGTCCACCACGCAGTGCGCCACCACCGACGCCGCGCAGTAGAGCTCGAGACTGGGGCCGCCCGGGATCCCCGCTCCCGTCAGGCGCCGATCACGATCACCGGCTCGGGATTCCCGAGCGACTCGATGTGGACGGCCCGGCCGTCGTGGAGGGCCGTCAGCGAGTACGGCGCTTCCACGACAGGGATCGCGAAGCGTCCCATCGCATCCGTGACGGCGAACTCGTCGTAGTTTTCCTCGAGGAAGACGAGCGCTCCGAGGAGCGGCACCCCATCCGGCGAGATCACCTGGCCGCGCACATCGATCGGGCCGCCAGCGCCGCCCTCGCCGGCCTCTCCCCCGGAGCCGCCCGCGCCGTCCCCGCCTCCGCCGCCACTGCCGGTTCCACCCGTGCTGCCCGCCCCGCAGCGCCTCCGGTCCCGGAGGAGCCGTCCCGGCCGCCGGAATCGCCATCGTCGCACGACGCGCAGAGCAGCAGTACCGCGATAAGGAACCGCGAGATCGTCGAGATAAACGGTCGCAAAAACCCCACCGCCTTTCTCCCCCCGCGGCGTCGATACCACGGCCGCGGGGTCCGGCGGAAGGGTCTGGCGGCTCAGCGGGAGCGGGCGAGAACCGCCTGGTAGAGGTAGTTGGCGACGTCGGAAGGAAGGGTTCCGGGGCCGAAGCCGGCGTCGAATCCGAGCTCGAGAGCGGTCTTGTGGTCGATGCGGGGCCCCCCGAGCAGGAGAATGAAGCGGTCGCGCAGCCCGCGCCGGCGCAGCATTTCCACCAGCTGCACCGAGTTGTCCTTGTGGATGCCGCGCTGGGTCACCACCTGCGAGACGAGGATGGCGTCCGCGTTCACCTCCAGGGCCCGGGCGACGATCTCCTCGTTGGGCACCTGCGAGCCCATGTTGATCGCCTCGAACATGCGATAGCGCTCGAGGCCATAGTCGCCGCGGTAGCCCTTCATGTTCATGATGGCGTCGATGCCCACCGAGTGCGCATCGGTCCCGGTGCAGCCGCCGACCACCACGATCTTGCGGCCGATGTTGGTCTCGATGGCCGCGTCGAGTTCGTCCATCGACATCTTCTCGACCTTGACCTCGGGCACGTCGATCGCGTCGACGTCGATGGCGAGCTGCGTCTTCACGTAGGCGACGAAGAAGGTGTAGCCCTCCCCCGCCTCTTCCATGTGGGCGACGAGCACGTCCACGAAGCCCTGCTTCTCCAGCAGGAGACGCGCGGCCTCGCGCGCGCGGTTGGAAGGGGGAACGGGGAGGACGAAGGAAACCTGTATGACGCCGTCGTCCTGGCGATCGCCGTAGGGGCGGACGACCCTTCTTGCACCGCTGCTCGAATTCATCGCTGGACCTCCGCCCGGGAGACGCGGCGCCCATCGGGCAGGATCACGCCGGTCTTCTCCTCGAGCAGGTCGAGGATCGGGTTGAAGTAATCGGGGCCCTTCTCCACCACGCCTTCGAGGCCCTTGCCACCGAGCTCCGGCCGGCGGATGTCCGCGAAGTGGCCGCGGGCGATGGCCTCGAAAAGCCCCACCTCGGCGGTCTCTTCCAGGAGGTCGAGGACCTTCGCGAAGGTCTCGCGCTGCCGCTGCGCGATGCGACCGTCGGGCCGGATCTGCATCTCGTCGCCGAGGTAAGAGGCGGCGCGGTAGATGTAGTCCGCCATCTTCAGCGCGGCGAAGCGATCCATGAGCATCGGGTTGTGGATCGCCTCGGTGTTCATCCCCAAAAGCTGGATCGTCTGGTCCGTCCAGGCCGCCACCAGGTCGCACATCGCGTCGTAGGCGTGCGCGAAGAAAATGTCTCCGTTCTTGTGCTTGGTGGGCGGCATGTACTTGAGCGGATGTCTCGGGAAGCATCCGCGGACGAGGTAGGCCTGCGCCAGCTCCCAGAGCAGCGTGTCGGGGTACTCCGGATTCATCTCCATCGCCAGCCCGAGCCCGATGAGTTCGTCGGGGATGCCGGCGCGGTGGGCGAAGGCCTCGTTGACGAACTGGGAGGCGATCACCGTGTGCGCCGCCTCGTAGGCGTCGGCGGTGGTGATGTAGTTGTCCTCGCCGGTGTTGATGAGGATCCCCGCGAAGGCGCAGATGCGGCGCGAGAAGTACTGGTCGATCATCGTGCGCCGCGGGTTGATGTCGCGGAAGAGGATGCCGTACATGGCGTCGTTGAGCAGGTAGTCGAGCCGCTCCCATGCCGCCATGAAGGCGATCTCGGGCATGCACAGGCCGGAGCTGTAGTTCACGAGGCGGATGTAGCGCCCCAGCCGCCGCGACTCCTCGTCCAGCGCCTCCCGCATGATGCGGAAGTTCTCCTGGGTGGCGTAGGTGCCGCCGAAGCCCTCGGTGGTCGGGCCGTAGGGCACGTAGTCGAGCAGCGACTGCGCGGTGGAGCGGATCACCGCGATGATGTCCGCCCCGACCTGCGCGGCGCTCTTGGCCTGCAGGACGTCGTCGTAGATGTTTCCGGTCGCGACGATGACGTACTTGAGCGGCCCCGCCTCGGAGGACTTCTGCCTGAGCTCGCTCGCCAGCGCCTTCCGCGCCTCCACTCGCCGCGAGAGCTCCTCGAGGGCCGCCCTCGCCTCGACGCGCATCTCCTCGCGGATCGCCGCCTCCTCCTCGGGAGGCAGGGGCCGGCGCAGCTCCTCGTCGGGAAGGGCCACCAGCCGCTCGATCATCTCCGCAGGCGATCGGCCGCCGAGCCGCATCGCCCGGCCCATCCAGTAGGCGGCGCCGCGGTGGAGGACGCCGGCCCGATGGAGCCGGTCGACCATGATGTTCGCCAGAGGCACGCCGCCGGCGCCGACCCCGGAGATGCCGAAGAAGCGCAGCACCGTGCGCTCGGTGGCGACCGTCGTGTGGCGCTCGATGAACGCCATGACCGAGGCGGTGATCTTCCACGCGAGCTCGCGGGCGCGTTCGATCTCGGCGGGGTCGACGAAGATCTGCGGCCCAAGGGTCCGCGACGGGGGCCGGGGGATGGTCTTGAATATCGGTGCGGTTGCCATGGGGCCCGCAAATATGCATTCCTCGCCCCCGCCTCGCAAGCGAACGGCTCCTCGGAGGACGAAAGATGCGGCGAGCCCTCGCCATCCTCGCATTCGACGCCCTGGTCCTGATCGGAATCGGACTTCACCTCGCCCACGCGAGCCCGGCCTTGGCGAGCGGCCTGTTCTGGGGTGTTCCGGGCGGCCTCGTCTGCTCCGTCTCCGCGGTGGGCCTGGCGGTCTGGGCCGAGCGCCGGAGAATGAGCATCAAGCGGGCACTCGCCGTCCTCGTCTCCGGAATGCTGTTTCGGATGTTCTTCCTCGCCGGCTGGACGCTCGTCGCGATCCTTTTGGGCGGGGAGCACGCCCTGTCCTACCTGGTGGGGTTCGGCGGCGTGTACCTCGTCGGGCAAGGGCTGGAGATCTGGCTGCTCGCCCGACTCGGGAGGGGGTCCGGCGCCGGTCTCGTCGGCGGCACCTGAAAGAGGCGAGCCGGCCGCGCCGGTCGTGCCCACCTAGATCGCCATGTACCCCTCCGAGATCCGGGCCCACTTTCTCGAAGGGCATCGCCGGCTTCGCCTCCTCCTCGGCGAGGCGCTCGGCCTCGCCCGCCGATTGCGGGCGGGGGAGGAGACGCTCACCGGGCGACTCGTGGACGTCGCCGAGCGGATCACCGGAATGGTCTTCCGCCTGATCGACGAGGAGGAGGACCTCCTCGGACCGGCGCTGCTCGAAGCGGATGCCTGGGGCGAGGTCCGCGTGGAGCGCATGCACCGCTACCACCGCCAGTGGCGGGCGGCCGTGCTCGCGCTCCTCCGCCAGGTGCACGGGGGCAGGCTTCCGCCCGATCGCCTGGCGGAGGAGATGGAGGAGCTGGTGGAGGAGCTCGAGATCGGCCTGCGCCGCGCCGAGCGGACGCTCCTCCACCCCGATGTCCTCCGCGACGACCCGATCGTCATCGGCCAGGTGGACGGCTGACGCCCTCAGGCGTAGCGGCTCTCGAAGTGGCGCCGGAGCCCGGCGTGGCGGCGGAGCAGATCCAACGTGAGGTCGGCATGGCCGCGGGCATAGCCGTTGCCGATCAGGAGCTCGGCGTCCTTGCCCACGCCCTCCGCGCCGAGGGCCGCGGCGGTGAAGCTGGTGGCGGTGGAAAAGAAGACCACCTTCCCCCCCTCGCGCACGGCGAGGATCGCCGCCATCTCCGTGCGCGGAACGTTCGAGCAGTTCACCACCACGTCGCAGAGGCGCCCCGCGGTGCGCTCCTGCACGGCCTCCAGGACCGCCACGGGCCGGGTGGCGTCGGCCACGAGCCCCTCGACGGCGAGGCCGAGCTCGACCGCCGTGTTCACCGCCTCGGGGGAGATGTCGCTGGCGATCACGCGGGCGCCCTTCTCGCGCGCCATGGCACAGCAGAGCAGGCCGCTCTTGCCGGCCCCGAGGACCAGGACCGTCTGGCCGGCCTGCACGTGGCGGTCGACCAGAGCCGGCGCGCCGCAGACGTCCAGCGCGGCCAGGGCGAGGGTCTCCGGCATGTCGTCCGGCAGGCGCGCCCAGACGCCGCTGGCGAAGAGGATGGCGTGGCCCCGCACGTCCACGCGATCGATCGCCGGGTGCACGGCCAGGATCTCCTCGAGCGCCAGGGGCGTGAGGGTGAGCGAAACCAGCGTGGCGATGCGGTCGCCGGGGCGGAGGACGCCGCGCGCCGGGTGGTCCTCTCCCACCTCGCGAACCCGCCCGATGAGCATGCCGCCCGAGCCGGTGATGGGGTTGTGCATCTTGCCCCGCTCCCGGACGATCCGTCGGATCGTCTCCGCGATCCGCCCGGGATCGCCGCCCGCCTCGGTGGAGATCTGGCGGAAGGAGGCCGCGTCGATGTTGAGGTGGTCGACGTCGATCACCACCTCGTCGCTGCGTCCGGGGAGGGAGGGGTCGAGCGCGTCCGCCGCCTGCGGGAGCGAGCCCTTCGGCGAGACGACGCGCCCCAGGCCGTAGGGATCGAGGGTCTTCGTCATCTGGCGTTCTCAGCTCTTCGTCGAGGGTGAAACCGGATTCGGAGTGGCGACGGCGCCCTGCGGACTCGAGGGAGCCGCGGGCGTCGAGTACGTGTCCGCGAGGTTCCCCACCGCGCGCATCAGGTCGAGCGGGATGGGAATGATCACGCGGTTGCCGGAGGTGGCGATCTCCACCAGCGTCTGCAGATAGCGCAGATGCAGGGTCGCCGGATTCTGGGTCATGATCTTGGCCGCCTCGGCGAGCCGCTCGGCGGCCTGGTACTCGCCCTCCGCCGAGATGATCTTCGCGCGCCTCTCGCGCTCCGCCTCGGCCTGGCGCGCGATGGCCCGCTGCATCTCCGAGGGGATGTCGATGTGCTTGACCTCGACCTTGGAGACCTTGACGCCCCAGGGCTCGGTGTCGGCGTCGATGACCCGCTGCAGCTCCTGGTTGACCTTGTCGCGCTTGGCCAGCAGCTCGTCGAGCTCCACCTGTCCGAGGATGGCGCGCAGCGTGGTCTGGGCGAGCTGGGAGGTGGCATACAGGTAATCCTCCACCTGCAGCACCGCCTTGTCCGCCTGCACCACGCGGAAGTAGACGACGGCGTTGACCTTGACAGAGACGTTGTCGCGGGTGATCACGTCCTGCGGCGGCACGTCGCGCGCCACCGTGCGCATGTCGACGATCACCATGCGCTCGATGAAGGGGATGATCCAGCGGAAACCGCCCCGCTTGACCCCCGCGAAACGCCCGAGGCGGAAGACGACGCCGTTCTCGTACTCGTTGACGATCCGGACGCCGGACAGGAAGCAGAACAACAGGATGCCGAAGGCGATGAGCAGTCCCATGCCCGAAGCGCTCATGTGGCTTTCTCCACGTGAAGGGTGAGTCCGTCCACCCGGCGAACCACGACCTCCTCCCCCTCCGCGATCGGCTGCTCCGAGCGCGCGTTCCAGCGCTCCCCGAAGACGAAGACGGTCCCGCTCCGGGAATCGATGGGCGAGAGCGCGCGGCCCTTCTTCCCGATCAGGCCGACGTCACCCACCTGGTGCGGGAGGTTTCGCGTCTGGGCCGCGCGGAGGAGGAGGTAGACCGCGCCTCCGCCGAGGATCAGGGCGATCGGGAGCAGAAATTCCCACGCGACGGCAAAGCTTGGCTCCACGAACCACTCCGGGTCGAAGCGATCCACCAGGAGGAAGCCGCCGAGGATGAGAAGGCCCACACCGGCCGCTCCGAGCAGCCCGCTGGCGACGAAGAACTCGGCGAGGATCAGCCCCAGCCCCGCCAGCAGGAGGAGGACGCCGCCCGCTTGGATCGGCAGGGCCGAGAGGGAAAGAAGCGCCAGGATCAGCGAAACGCCGCCGACCAGCCCGGGCGCGATCGCACCGGGATGAGCCAGCTCGATGGCCAGCCCCAGGCCGCCGACGAGCAGAAGGATGTAGGCGATCGCCGGGTTGGCGAGCCAGTGTACGAAGGCCTGGCGCATCGTGGGCTCGAGCGGCTCCACGCGGGCCCCGCGGGTGACCAGGGAGCGCTCGCCGCCCGGAAGCTTCACGGTCCTCCCGTCGGCCTTGTCGAGCAGGTCCTCGATCGAGGTGGCGATCAGGTCGACCACCCCGAGCGCGACGGCGCGGTCGTCGGGGACGCTGGCGCTCTCCCGCACCGCCTCCACCGCCCAGTCCACGTTGCGACCCCGCTGCCGCGCGATCGCCTCGGCGAAGGCGGCGGTGTCGTTGACGACCTTCTGCGCCATGTGCTGGCCGCCCACCTCGGGATCCTGGCCCGAAGGCCCCATCACCGGATGCGCGGCGCCGATGTTGGTCCCCGGCGCCATGGCCGCGACGTTGGCCGCGAGGGTGACGAAGACGCCGGCGCTCCCCGCGCGTGCCCCCGAGGGCCCCACCCAGACCAGGATGGGAACGGGCGCGCTCAGGAACTCGCGGACGATGTCCCGCGTGGCCTCCAGCGCACCGCCCGGCGTGTCCACGCGCACGACCAGCGCCTCGTACCTCCGCTCCGCGGCGATGCGCACGCAGTCGGCGAGGTAGGCCGCGATGCCCGAGTCCACCGTCCCCGTCAGCTCGCAGAGGGCCACGGTGCGCAGCGCTCCCTCCTGCGCGCCGACAGCGCCGGCGGCGAAGAGGGCCGCCGGGAGAAGCGCGCGAAGAGCTTGACGCGTTCGAGTGCGCAGGTCCGCCATCTCACTCATCGTACCTGTTGGGAGCGCGGGCCGGGCGAGATTTCCGGGCGGGCGGCTCGAGCCCCAACCGCTCCATGACCCGCTGCAGGTCCGCCCACGCCTTGCGCTTCTCGTGCGGGCTGCGCAGCAGGTAGGCGGGATGGAAGGTGGGGAGGAGATCGATGCCCCGGTAGCGGTACCAGTTCCCCCGCAGCCGGCTGATCGGCTCGGTGGTCTCGAGCAGCGTCTGGGCGGCGAACTTGCCCAGCGTGACGATCACCTCCGGGCCGATCGCGTCGAGCTGGCGGCGGAGGAAGGGCGAGCAGGCCGCGATCTCGTCGGGCTCGGGGTTGCGGTTTCCGGGAGGCCGGCACTTGACCACGTTGCAGATATAGACCTCCTCGCGCCGCAACCCCATCGCCTCGATCATGCGGGTGAGCAGCTCCCCGGCCGCGCCCACGAAAGGCAGGCCGCGCGCGTCCTCCTCCGCGCCCGGCCCCTCGCCCACGAAGACCAGCCGCGCGCGCGGGTTGCCGGATCCGAAGACGAGGTGGGTCCGGCCGTGGCAGAGCTTGCACCGCCGGCAGTCGCCGATCTCGCGCCGCAGCTCCTCGAGGGCGATCTCGGGGCTCGCGGAGCCGGTGGCGGAGACCACGAAGGCGTTCGGCCCGGCGGAAGGGGGCATTGCGATCGCCGGGGCGCTCGGGCCGGGGATTGGAAGCGCCGCGGCGGACGGAGCGGACGGCCCCGTCGCGTGGATCGCATCCGGTGCGGGTGGCGATCCGGGCAGGGCGAATTCCCGCTCCCCCCGCGCCGCCGCCCAGCGCGCGTGCCGGGCGAGATCCCGCGCGATCGCCGCCAGCTCCTCGCGAACCTCGCTCATCGACCCCTGCCCACGAAGAGGCGCCGGACGCGGTCGAGGATGGCGTCTGCGATCTCGCGCTTGGCCCGCAGCGGGAGGATCTCGTTGGGCTCGCCCTCCGAGATCAGCGTGACCGCGTTGACCCGGGAGCCGAAGCCCCCCTCCTCCAGGCCGACGTGATTGGCCACCACCAGGTCGAGCCTCTTGTCCCGGAGCTTGCGGGCCGCGTTCTCCACCAGGTTCTCCGTCTCCGCGGCGAAGCCGACCAGGACCGGGCGGTCCGGACGCTCGTGCACGCGCCGGGAGACGGTGGCGAGCACGTCGGGGGTGGGCACGAGTTCGAGGGTGGCGGGGGCGTCGGCCTTCTTCACCTTCCGGGGTTCGTAGCGGGCCGGCTTCTGGTCCGCCACCGCCGCGGCGGCGATGAAGGCGTCGGCTCCCTCCACCGCCTCGAGCGCCGCCTCCAGCATCTCGTCGGCGGAGACCACGTGGACGGTGCGGACCCCCGGCGGGTCGGGCAGCTCAGTGGGACCGCTGACCAGCACCACCTCCGCGCCCCGGTCGCGGGCCGCCCGCGCCAGGGCGTGGCCCATCCGTCCCGTAGAGGGGTTGCTCAGAAAGCGGACCGGATCGAGGTGCTCCCGGGTCGGGCCCGAGGTGACGACCACCTTCCGCCCCCGGAAATCCTTGGGCGCCAGCACGCCGCGCGCCGCCTCCAGGATGTCCCAGGGTTCGGCGAGGCGGCCGAAGCCCACATCGCCGTCGGCCAGCGGCCCGCTCGCGGGACCGACGAAGTGGTAGCGGCCGAAGCTCCGGAGGATCCCCACGTTCCGCTGCACCGCCGGGTTCTCCCACATGGCCACGTTCATCGCCGGCGCCACGAGGATGGGGCAGCGGGCGGCGAGGACCGTGGTGGTCACCGGGCAGTCGGCCATGCCCTGCGCGAGCCGGGCCAGGATATCCGCCGTCGCCGGCGCCACCACCACGAGATCCGAGCGCCGCGCCAGGTCCAGGTGCCCGAAAAGCACGTCCTGATGTGGCTCGAGCACGTCGGTGAGCACCGGCGCCCCGGTGAGCGCCCCCACCGTCAGCGGGCCGACGAAGCGGGTCGCCGCCTCGGTCATGGCGGCGCGGACCTCGGCGCCCTCGTTTACGAAAAGGCGCAGCGCCTGGCAGGCCTTGTAGGCGGCGATACCGCCCGAGAAGCCCCAGGCGATCTTGCGCCCCCGAAAGCCTCCCTCGATCTCGTGACCTTCCGTCATGCCGCTAGAATAGCCGGGTGATCGCGGCCGGTGCGGGGAAACATCAAGGATTTTAGACGAGAGGAATGTCGATGCATCGAACCGGACGACTCGCATCCCTCGCGGCGCTCCTCGCCCTCGCCTGCGGCTCTCCCCCGAACAGTCGTCGGCCCGAGGTGGCGGAGGTCTGGGTGGCCTCCGAAACGGTCGAGGTGATCGTTGGAAAGCCCCTCAAGATCGAGGCGCAGGCGCTGGACCGCTCCGGTCGAGGGATCCGCGACGCCGCCCTTTCCTTCGCCTCCGCCGACCCCGAGATCGCCGCCGTCGACTCGCGGGGGTGGATCCGCGGCCAGCGGCCGGGCCGCACCGAGGTGGTGGTTTCCGCCGGCGGCCACGAGGCCCGGGTGGCGGTGAGCGTCCGGAATCCCGTCCACCGGGTGGAGATCCTGCCCGCCGAGCCGGTCCTCCTCGAGGACGAGACGCTGCAGCTCCAGGCCCGGGGGTTCGACGAACTCGGCGCGCCGGTGGAGGGCGATCTCGCCCCACGCTGGCGGTCGGAACATCCCCTCGTGGCCCGTATCGGCGAGGACGGAGTGGTCCGCGGCATTGCCCCCGGCCTCGCCCGCATCGAGGTCTTCCTCGCCGAGGGGCGCGGCGAGGCGCAGGTCGAGGTCCGGCCGCGGGTCCACCAGATCGCGCTCCGCGCGCCTCGAACCGAGCTCGTCCCCGGCGAGGACGTGCTGGTCCGCGCCGAGGTGCACGACCGCCGCGGCGAGCGGCTCGACGACCGTCCCCTCGCGTGGGCCAGCACCGATCCCGAGGTGGCCACCGTGGACGACACCGGGCGCGTCCGCGCCGTGGGCCCGGGCGACTGCACCATCCGCGCCGAGGCCGACGGGGCGGCCGGTACCCTCGACATCCGCGTCCTGCCACGTGTCCATGCCGTCGAGCTCGTCCCCGACCTGACGGCGATCTACGAGACCGGCATCGCCCGCTGGACGGCACACGCCTACGACGAGCGCGGAAACCTCCTCGCCAACCGGAGCGTCGTCTGGTCCTCCTCCGCGCCGGAGATCGCCACCGTCGACGTGCTTCGGGGCACCGTCGTCGGCATCTCCCCCGGCGAGGCGACCATCTTCGTCCGCGCGGGCGACGCCGAGGCGTCCGCGACGATCCGGGTTCTCCCGCGTCCCCGGATGGAAGTCCTCTCGCCGCCGGACTTGCGCGAGGAGCCGGGCTTCACCTTTCGCCTCGACTACGTCTTCGAGGCCGACGATCCCCTGCCGATCGAGTGGCGCACCAGCGACCCGGCGGTGGCGCGCCCGGCGGACGAGGAGGGGACGGTGGAGATCGTCGGCCTGGGCAAGGCGACCATCACCCTCGCCTCCGGCGGCGTCGAGCTCGCCTTCTCCGTGACCGGCTCGCTCCGCTTCGATGCGATCGCGGTCGGCGACGACTTCGCCTGTGGCATCACCCGGCGCGGCCGCGTCTGGTGCTGGGGCAACGACGCGTTCGGCCAGCTCGGAAGCGGCAGCGTCGGCGGCTCGAGCCACATCCCCGTCCGCGTCGCACTCGACCCTGAACTCGTGCCGGTGGCGATCACCGCGGGCTCGCACCACGCCTGCGTCCTCCTCGACGACGGGCAGGCGCGCTGCTGGGGAGACAACCGCAGCGGCGAGCTCGGTGCGGCAACCGAGTCGCCCTTCTCCGCCGCCCCGATTCCGGCCGCGCCCGGCGTGCGCTTCGCCGCGCTGAGCGCCGGCCACCGTCCCTCGCGGGATGCACGCGACGACGAGGGCGCCCACACCTGCGGTCTGGCCGTGGACGGCCGGCTCCTCTGCTGGGGCAACAACCGCGTGGGCCAGCTGGGCGATGGCAGCCGGCAGAGCACCCCGTCGCCGGTGGAGCCCGCGGGCGGGCATTCCTTCACTCGCGTGGCCGCGGGTGCCGGCTTCACCTGCGCCCTCGACGACGAGGGCATGCTCTACTGCTGGGGAGAGGGCCCGCTCGGGACACCTCGCGCCATCGACGACGCTGCCATGCAGCAATCCGACGTGCCCCGCCTCGCCCACAGCGGCCTGCCGGGACCTCTCCATCCGCCCCTGAGCTGCGGGAAGAATGGCCCGACGGGCGTGGGGATTCCCTTCGCGGAGGTGACGGCCGGGTGGCGCCACGCCTGCGCCGTCACGTCCGACCACCTGGTCTACTGCTGGGGATCGAATGTCGGTGCGGCCCTGGGCAACTCCGGCTACCGCCAGAATGGCCCCGGCGTGGATTTCAAGCCCGTCCGCGTGCTGGACCCGACCGACCTGCCTTGCCTCGTCCCGCTGCTCGCCGCCGGCGCCACGGCAGGCAGCACCGCCAGCTGCGCCATCGACGAGGAGGGCCAGGCGGTCTGCTGGGGGCAGGAGTTTGAGCTCTTCGACAGCTTCGGTGTCTGCACTCAGCCCATCCGCTCGTACCCGGAAGCGCTCCCCGTCGGCGAGCGCGTGATCGCCATCGAGCTGGGAAGGGGGTACTGCGGGGAGTACGCGTGCCTGCTCGGCGAGTCGGGCATCGTCCGCTGCCTCGGCTACAACGTGGACGGGCGGGCGGGCCAGGAGGTGGGGCGGAGGGTGGAGGTGCCCACGCCTCTATTTCCCGACTAGGCGGGCGCCGCGGGCGGGGCTGCGGCCGGCGTCCTCGCTCCTCCCTCGCCTCACGTACCTTTCCGTACGCTCGGCTCCGTCGTCGCTGCGGGTGCCGGCCTCGCCTTCCGCCGGCGGCGCCCGCAGCCACTGTCCCCGAGGCCGCGGGCGGGGCTGCGCCGCCCGGCTTTTGCTTGACCGCCTCGGGTGCTCCTCGGGATCCTCGCTCCGATGCAGCTTCCCAGCGCCACGGAGAGCGAGCGGCGGAGGATCGCGAGCGCCCCCGCCTTCACCGTCCTCCTCGTCGCCTTCGTCCTGCACTTCACCCTCGGCTCGCAGGTCCAGCGCGCCCACCTGCCCATCGGGATCGCCTACGGGCAGCTCCTCTTCTTCTTCGCCATCCCGTGGTCGACCGTCCTCGCCCTGGGGCTGCAGCCGCGCTCCTTCCTGGCCTTCGCCTGGCCGCTGGGGCGGACCTGGCCGTGGATCCTCCTCGCTTCCGCCGCCGGCTTCTTCCTCGCGGGCGGGATGAACTCGCTGAACCAGTGGCTGGTCGGTCCGGAGCTGGCACGCCTCTTCGACAGCACCCGCATCCTCCGCGGCCGGCCGATCGCGGAGCAGATCGCCATCGGGCTCGGCGTCACCCTGCTCGCGCCGCTGGGAGAGGAAGTCCTCTTCCGCGGCTACCTCCTCCGCGCGCTCCGGGCGCGGTACGGGACGAGGGCGGCGCTCCTTGTGACGAGCGCGATCTTCGCGGCGATGCATCTCAACCCCGCCTCCTTCCTCGCCCTGCTCGTCCTCGGCCTGCTCTTCGGCCTGCTTCGCCTGGCGAGCGGCTCCCTCGTCCCGGCGCTGGTCGGCCACGCGATGCAGAACGGCCTCACCGCGCTCGCGGTCCTCCTCGACATCTCCGACCCGGAAACCGAGCCGCTCGACCCGCTGCTCGCGCTCGGCACGGTGGCCCTCACGGCACCTCTGACCTGGCTCGGGGTCGTCGCGATCCGCCGTGCGGGAAAAGCGGAGACCACGGAGCCGGCGATCCCCGCCGGCGAGCCCGTGCGCTTTCGACTCGATCGCCTCCGCACCCGCGTCTGGTTCTGGATCGCGGCGATCGTCGCGGTCGGAATCGCCGCCATCCTCGCCTGAAAAAACCTCCGCCGCGGGCGCTTCGGCACCCGCGGCGGGCTTCTTGGGGAGGTCGCGGAGGAGGGAAAACCTCGTGGAGTTCCGCGTCATCCACGAGGTAGCGGAGGTTCCGGGGCCTCCGCCGGTGGGACGAGGTGCGGCCCCGAGGGCCGTGACCCGCAGGTGGAGCCGGGGCTCGACAGCCCGCGGGTCCCCGGAATGGGCGGGATTGGCACTCTCATCATCTTGGACGGTTCCGATCGCCCGCCCCTTCAACGATCGAGCGAGCGAGCGATTCCCCGATCCCGAATTTTTTCTGCACAGGTGAAGGTCGCCTTACCGGCAGGGCGCCATCCGGCTGCGCAGAAAGTCCGGGGGAAGGATTCCCGCGGGAAGCGGGAGTGCCCTCCCGTCCCGCCAGGCGGAGAAGCTGCCGTCGGGCTCGAGCCGCCGGTAGACGAGTTCTTCCACCCAGAAGCCTGCGTCGGGGTGGCTGCAGCTCCGCCTCGCCCGGTGGATCCCTCGCACGAAGAGCGCCTCCGCCCCGCCGGCCGAGAAGGCCCGCCACACCACGGCCTCGTAGGCGTCGACCGCGCCAGATTCCAGGTGGCGCACCGAGTAGATCGGGATCTCCACCGGCGCCTCGCGGGAGGGGATCTCCACCACGAGGTGGCGCTCGTATCCTCCGCCCTCGAAGGCGGCGCAGCCCACCCCGCGCTCCCGCCACAGCAGCGGCCGCTCTCCCGCGGCGGTCCGCAGCGTGCCGAGCAGGCGGACGTCGAGGTGGCACCTTCGCCCCCGGTCCACGACCGGCAAGAAGCGCCGCCTCGCCACCGGTTCCTCGCTGCCCGGCGCGAGGATCTCGAGGACGTGCTCGTCGTCGACGCCGGCGTAGAGCGCCACCGTCTCCGGCACTCCGTCGAGATCCAGGTCGGCGAGGATCGAGCCGAGGAGTGTCCGGCCCGCGGCGCGCGCCTGGGCGAGCGCCGTGCTCCCTGCGGGCCTCGCGAGCGGCGGGGCCTCGCCGCTGAGCCAGGGCCGCGCTCCCTCCGGCGCCGGGTAATCCGTCGCCCGGGGGATGGCGCCGTCGTCGGAAAGATCGGAGCGGAGCGAGAACCCCGGTTCGAGCCGCGGCTCGGCGGGCGGCTCGTAGACGGGCCAGGGCTCGCGCTTTTCGGCGGCGCAGGCCAGGGCCAGCGCGCACACGCCGAGCCAGAGCCCGCGCCGCCATCGCGCGCCTGCTCGGGCCCCTTGCTCGCCATGGGCCTGCCTGCTATTTCGCAACCGCCATCGCATCACTGACCGCTCGGCGTCGCGGCGACGGCCGACCGGGTCGGAGGTTTCCCCGTGATCGTCGGAGTTCCCAAGGAAATCAAGGTTCACGAGTACCGGGTGGGAATGGTCCCCGCCTTCGTTCGAGCGCTCACCTCCCGCGGGCACGAGGTGCTCGTGGAGAAGGGTGCGGGTGAAGGCTCCTTCATCTCCGACGAGGAGTACGTGGCGGCAGGCGCCCGCATCGTCCCCACCGCCGAGGAGGTGTGGAAGAACGCCGAGCTGATCGTCAAGGTCAAGGAGCCCATCGAGCGCGAGTACGAGCGCATCCAGCCCCGGCAGGCCATCTACACCTTCTTCCACCTCGCGGCGGTCCCCTTGCTCGCCCAGGTCCTCGTGGAGAAGAAGGTGACCGCCATCGCCTACGAGACCATCCAGCTCCCCAACGGTTCGCTGCCTCTCCTCCGGCCCATGTCGGAGGTGGCCGGCCGCCTCGCGATCCAGTTCGGCGCCGCCTGCCTCACCCGCGAGCGCGGGGGCAAGGGCATCCTCCTCGGCGGCGTCCCCGGCGTGCGGCGCGCGCGCGTCACCATCATCGGCGGCGGCACCGTGGGCACCAACGCCGCGAAGATGGCCGTGGGCCTCGGCGCCGAGGTGACCATCCTCGACACCAACCTCGAGCGTCTGGTCTATCTCGACGACATCTTCGGCGGGCGGGTCACCACCCTCTTCTCCGATCCGGTCAACATCTACAACGCGGTCGTACGCGCCGACCTGGTCGTGGGAGCGGTCCTCATCCCCGGTGCGGCGGCACCCAAGCTCGTAACCGAGGAGATGATCCGCAACATGGAGCCGGGCTCGGTGGTGGTCGACGTGGCCGTCGACCAGGGCGGCTGCATCGAGACCTGCCGGCCCACCACCCACGAAAACCCCACCTTCGTGCGGCACGGCGTGGTGCACTACTGCGTGGCCAACATGCCGGGCGCGGTCGCCCAGACCTCGACCTACGCGCTCAACAACGCGACCCAGCCCTACGGCATCAAGCTGGTCACCATGGGGATCGAGGAGGCCATTCGCAGCGACCGCGCTCTGGCCCTCGGCGTGAACACGTACGGCGGGAAGGTGACGCACAAGGCGGTGGCGGAGTCGTTGAGCATGCCGTACGTCCCGCTCGAGCAAGCCATGGCTTGAGGCGGGCGCCGCGGGCGGGGCTGCGACCGGCGTCCTCGCGGCCGCGGCGAACGAAGGGGGCGCGCATCGCGCCCCCTTTCGTCGTTTCGAACGGAGACTTCGTCCGCCGCACCGGCGCTCTCCTCCGCGCATCCCACAGCGAAGACCGGGACGAGCCCCCACCCGGCTTTCGCGCGGCCCCTCGGGCGGGCCATCGGGGACGAAGCGCCGGGAATACGGCCGGCGTGGCAAGTGTTCGGCCGCGTGGAATGGTTATCGTTGTGGTGAGGGCCAGGAGATCCTCACCCGACCGCGACAAAGAGCCGTGAGGACCGGGGGCGAAGGAGAAGCGCCGTGTTCGACTTCCGCCACGACAACTCGACCCGGAAGGAATTCGAGGAGCTGACGCTACCGCACCTCGACACGCTGTACTCCGCCGCGCTCCGCCTCACCAAGAACGAACGCGACGCGGAGGATCTCGTCCAGGACACCTTCCTGCGCGCCTACCGCTTCTTCGACAAGTTCGAGCGGGGCACGAACATCAAGGCCTGGCTCTTCCGGATCCTGACCAACACCTTCATCAACCGCTATCGCCGCAGCGTCAAGGAGAGGAGCATCATCGAGGGCTCGGAGAAGGAGGCGGTTCAGGAACGCTTCGTGAGCCGCCGGGCGAGCGAGTACGCCGCCAACCCCGAGCAGTACCTCCTCGACCGGCTGCTCTCGGACGACGTGCTGCGCGCGATCGACGAGCTTCCCATCGACTTTCGGCTGGTGGTGATCCTGGCCGACCTCCAGGACTTCTCCTACAACGAGATCGCCGAGATCGTGGGCTGCCCGGTGGGGACGGTGATGAGCCGCCTGTACCGGGGCCGGAGGCTGCTGCAGAAGAAGCTGAAGGACTACGCCCTCGAGTCGGGCGTGATCTCGGAGGAGGCGGTCGAGGCGGCCATGATGACCAAGAAGGAGCGCGAGGCCGCCGGGCTGACCGACCTGGCGGAGTATCGACGGCGGCGCTCCTCGTCGTAAGATGTCCCCATCCCTGGCTGGCGCGATGAGCGAGGAACGACGCGCATGAACTGCAGCGAGACCGAACGTCTTCTCCCCATCTACGCCGATGGAGAATTCGATGCCGGCGAGTGCGCGGAGATCGAACTGCACCTGCTCGAGTGCCGGTCATGCCGCCAGAAGGTGGAGGAGCTGGTCGCCTTCCGGAACTTCGTCCGGAGCCACGCCGGCGCGGTGACGCCCGCCCCGGACTCCTTGCGCATGCGCGTGCGGCGGTCGATCGCGCGTCAACGCTCCATCGACAACCTGCGGCGGTTCGCGGCCTACTCGGCGGTGGCAGCCGGCCTGGCGGTGGTGGCCACCGCGGGTTACGTGGCCAAGGGCGATCGCCATCTGCCCCAGCCCCAGGAGCTGGTCGTCGACGCGGTGGACAAGCACGCCCGCGCCCTCCCGCTGGAGGTGACGCCCGCGGCGGGCGACGTCGAGTCCTGGTTCCGGGGCAAGGTGAACTTCAACGTCCGCGCTCCGGTCTTCGACGCGCCGGGCGCGCCGAAGCTGCAGGGCGCGCGCCTCGCCAACGTGAGGGACCGGGAGGCCGCCTACTTCGTCTACGGCGAGGAGAGCTCGCCGCGCCGCATGACCCTGCTCCTCTTCCCCGGCGAGGACCTGGACATCCCCGAGGGCGACAAGCGCATCCTCGTCGCCAACGAACGGGGGTACAACGTGGCCCTGTGGCGCAAGCAGGGCATCGTCTACTCGCTCGTCTCGGACCTCGACGAGCGGGACATCCGCCGGCTCGCCTCACAGGTCGCCAACCGGTGATTCTTTGACTTAGCCAGGGGCCGCGTCTACAACGCTGGCGAAATGCGTGTCCTGATCATCGACAGCGACGCGGCCTTCGCCCGCGAGGCGAAAGAGGCGCTGGGGGAGCGCGGAGTCGAGGTTCAGATCGTCGAGGACGGGCTGGTCGGAATGGAAAGGGCTCGGGCGGACAGGCCCGACGCCCTCGTCCTGGCCGTCGAACTCGGCGACCGGCCGCAGGCCGGCTACTCGATCTGCAATCGCATCAAGAAGGACGACGAGCTCAAGGACATCCCCCTGTTGCTCGTCTCGTCCCTCGCCACCGAGGAGATCTTCGAGCAGCACAGGCGGCTCAAGACCAGGGCCGACCGCTACCTGCGCAAGCCCGTCTCCACGGAGGTCCTCCTCTCCACCCTGGAGGAAATGGTCCCGGGCCTGCTCGCCAGCACGCCGCCGACCCAGGAGGCGACCCGCACCGCGCGCTTCGCCTGGTCGGGCCTGGACCTGGAGGAGCTGGAGACGCCGACCGACGGTGCCGACGAGCCGCTTTTCGACGACGCACCCGGAACGCCAGGCGACGACGAGGAGCTGAACCTCGACGACCTCCTCGTCCCCTTCGACGGAACGGAGCCGAAACAGGAGCCTCCGGCGCGCCCCGCTGCGGCGCGGGCGCCGGCCCTCGCCATGTCTGCCGAGGCGATCCCGGCGCCGAAGCCGGCATTCGCCATGTCCGCCGAGGCGATCCCGACGCCGAGGCCGGCCCTCGCCGTGGCGGCCGACGCGGTCGCGGCGGCTCCGGGGCCGGCGCTCGCCGCCGCGCCGAAGCCGGAATCCGCCACGAGGGTGGATCTCCGGCTGGAGCGGGAGCTCGAATCCCTGCGAGCGGAGCGCGACGAGGCACGCCGCGCCCTCGAGGCGGCCATCGCCGAGCGCGACGAGGCGCGTGCCGCCCGCGCGGCCGCCGAGGAAAAGCTCCGCGAGGCCCTCGCCGCGAAGGAAGCGGCGGAACGAAAGGTCGAGGAGCTGCGCAGGCTGGCCCAGGGCGCCGCAGCCCTTCAGGAGCGCATGGAAGAGCTACGCGAGGCGCTCAGCTCGCGGGAGGCGGAGATCCTCCGCTACCGCAAGCGCCTCGAGCAGGTGGAACAGGTGCGGCAACGGGCGCAGAAGGCGCTGGCCGTTGCCGGCGAGCTCCTCCAGAGCATCCGCCTCGAGCCGGAGCGCTGAGAGCTTTCCGCCGGCGCGGACCGGTCAGTTTTGCTTCTTCATGAGGAGGCTGCGAGCCGCGGCCTGGACCACCTGGGGCACGTTCTTGTTCGTGCGCAGGTCCTTGAGGTCCTTGTCGCGCAAGTGGGGGACCAGGCGCAGCGCGATCCCCGGCGGGGTCTTCGGGTTTTTCACCAGGTTCACCTTCACCGGGTAGAGCTTGAGCCACTCGCGGTTGGTGGCGATCTCGCGGATCACCTCCTCGTGCACCGTGCGCGACTGGCTGAGCGCGATGACCTCCGACTCGGTGATGCGTGGGCTCTGCAGCGCCGCCAGGCAGACGAGCTTGTTGGTGTCGCGGAGGAGCAGCGTGCGGGCTTCCTTGTTCCCCAGCGTCGCCAGCTTGATCTTCTCGGCGACGGACATCTTGAGGATGCGCCTCGCCAGCGACTCCCGGCGCTCCTCCTGCAGCTCCTCGCCCTCCTCCCGATCCCGGGCGAGTTCGTCGGCAGCCTCGGCGAGAAGCTTCTCCGCCGTCTCCGGTTCCTCCGCCGGCGCCTCGCCGAAGACGCGCCGGACGGCCTCCCGGAGGGCGGGGACGTCGTCGCGCCGAATGCCCGAACGCACCGCGAAGTCGGCGATCCCGTCGCGGACGGCGGCGGAGAGATTGGGGTTCTCGAGCAGGCCGAGCAGGTACTCCTCGCACCGGAGCAGGCGCAGCTGGTTCTGAGCGAGCAGCTCGGCCACCCTCCGCCCGCAGCGCGAGGCCACCCGCGCGAGCGCCTCGTCCGGCGTGGCGGTGTTGAGGGCGAGGAGCTCCAGGTAGCGGTCGTTGTCCGCCACCTGGTCCACGATCCATCCGAGGACCTCCCGGGGCGCGTCGCTGTCGCGAAGCGCCGCGGCGGCGACCTTGTCGGGAAGGTTGCGCGCGCTCTCGAGAGCCTGCTGGCGGACCGCCTCGTCGGGATCGTGGGCCAGCAGGTAGAGCAGCGAGAGCGCGTCGGTGGGCGAGGCGGGGACGAGGAGCCGCGCCGCCATCATGCGCAGCGGCGGGGGCGCGCTCGCGTCCACGTGCTTCTGCAGCGTGGGCGGCAGGCGGGTGGCGATGGTCGCGTTCATCGGTTGCGCTCCCACAGGAGCCGGAGCCCCTCAAGCGTGAGAAATTCGTCCACGGCCGAGATGCGCTCCGAGGCGTCCGCGATGAGTCTGGCGAGCCCGCCGGTGGCCACCACCCGGTCCGCCGGCTCACCGAGCTCTCGCTCGATGCGGGCGCAGAGCCCGTCGACCATGGCCGCGTAGCCATGCACCACGCCGGCTCGCATGGACGCCACCGTGTTCCGCCCGAGGACGGACTTCGGCGGCGCGAGATCGACCCGCGGCAGGCGCGAGGCGCGCTGGCTGAGCGCGGTGACAGAGATCTCCACGCCGGGCGCGATGACCCCGCCCAGATACTCGCCCTCGCGCGAGATCACCTCCAGCGTGGTGGCGGTGCCGAAGTCCACCACGATCAGCGAGCCGGGCCAGCGGTGGTAGGCGGCCACGGCGTTGACGATGCGGTCCGCGCCCACCTCCCGGGGGTCGTCGTAGAGGATGCGCATCCCCGTCTTGACCCCGGGACCGACGAAGAAGGGCGTGACGCCGAAGTAGCTCTTGCCCATCACCTCCAGCGCGCGCTGCAGCGGCGGCACCACGGAGGAGACGGCCACGGCTTCGATGGCGGCGGGCTCGATCCGCCGGTGCGCGAGCGCGAGCTGGATGTGGAGCCCCCACTCGTCCGCCGTCCGCTCCCGCTGCGTGGAGAAGCGGAAGTGGTCGAGCAGGCGCTCGCCCTCGAAGACACCGACGACCGTGTTGGTATTGCCCACGTCCAGTGCGAGCAGCATGCGGTCCTCACTCGATGCGGCGCAGGGTGACGAGGTCGCCGGAGAGGAAGCGCTCCACCCCGCCTCCGTTCACCTCCACCCATAGCGCGCCATCCCCGTCCACGTCGACGGCAACGCCCTCGATCGTCCGATCCGGCTCCACCAGCCGTACCCTCGCGCCCACCGTGGAGCTGAGCTCGAGATAGCGCCGGCGGACGGGCTCGAAACCCTCGCGTTCGAATCGCTCCACCTGCGCCCAAAGTTCGTCGAGGACGCGGCGCATCACCTCGTCGCGGCCCGGCCGGATGGCGAGTTCCCGCTCCAGCGTCGTCGCGCGCGCCGCCGCCTCGGGGCCGAGCGCAGCGAGATCGCCTTCCAGGTTCACGCCGATCCCCGCCACGGCGAAGTCCACCTTCTTCCCACCGGCGGAGAGCTCGAGGAGGATGCCGCAGATCTTGCGGCCGCCCACCTCCACGTCGTTGGGCCACTTGATCCGCGCGTCGGCGCCGAAGGAACGCAGCGCCTCCGCCACGGCCACGGCGCAGACCGCGACCAGGCGCGGCGCCCGGGCCGCGGGCAGGTCGGGGCGCAGGATGACGGAGAGGAAGAGGTTCTGCCCCGGCAGACCGATCCAGGTGCGCCCTCGCCTGCCCCGCCCCGCGGTCTGCACGTCGGCGACCACCGCCTCGAAGTGCCCGGCACCGGCGCGAGCGAGGCGGCGGGCCTCGTCGTTGGTGGATTCCACCGAGTCCAGGCGGTGCACGACGAAGCGCGGACGCATCACTCGAGTTCGAGCGAGATGTCCACCGCCCGGGCCTGGTGAGTGATCGCCCCTGCGCTGACGAAGTCCGCGCCCGTGCGCGCGAGGCGCGGGAGCCGCTCCAGCGTGACGCCGCCCGAGATCTCCACCAGCGCCCGACCCGCCACCCGGCGCACCGCCTCGGCGATGTCCTCGTCGCTCATGTTGTCGAGCAGGATCACGTCGGCGCCCGCCGTCGCCGCGCGCTCCGCCTCCTCGGGCGTGCGGACTTCGATCTCCACCTTCGTCAGGGCCGGAGCGCGGGCGCGGGCGCGCGCGATGGCTTCCTCGATGGAGCCGACCGCGGCCAGGTGGTTGTCCTTTACGAGCACGCCGTCGTAGAGGCCGAGGCGGTGGTTCATCGCTCCGCCGGCGCGCACCGCGGCCTTCTCCAGCACGCGGTGACCGGGGATCGTCTTGCGGGTGTCGAGGAGCTGCAGCCTCGTCCCGGCGAGGACGTCCACCCACTGCCGCGTCAGCGTGGCGATGCCGCAGAGGCGCTGCAGAAAGTTCAGCGCCGTCCGCTCGGCGGTGAGGATGGCGCGCACCGGCCCGCGCACCTCGCCGAAGACGCGGCCCGCCTCCACCACCCGCCCCTCCTCCACGAAGAAGCGGACCTCGCAGCGGGGGTCGACGCGGAGGAAGGTGCGGCGCGCCGGCTCCAGCCCGGCGACCACCATCCTTTCCTTGCACAGGAAGGCAGCGCGACCCTCCTGGTCGGGAGGGATGAGCGCCTCCGTGGTGAGGTCGCCCGGCCCCACGTCCTCGGCCAGCGCGAGCTCGATCAACCGGTCGACGAGGTCCATCTCAGCCCTCCGCCGAAAGCATGGCGATGTTCTCCCGGATCCGCTTTAGCCGGCCCTCCTGCTCGGCGGCCAAAGCCCGGTCCTTCTCCACCACGTCCGCCGGCGCGCGGGCGAGGAAGCGCTCGTTCGAGAGGCGCGCCTGCAGCTTGGAGAGCTCGGCGGCGAGCTTCTCCTCCTCCTTGCGGAGCTTGGCCACGAGCTCCTCGCGGTTGACCACGCCCTCCAGCGCGATGCGGAACTCGATGCCCTTCACGAAGCCGGAGGGACTGCGCCCGGGCCAGCCCTCCGAGCGCGGCGCCGCCCGCCGCACCTTGGCCAGCCGGCCGAGCCAGAAAACCCGCTCGCGCAGCCAGGCGGTGGTCTCCTCGTCCGCGTCGAAGAAGACCTCGATCTCCGCGCTCTCGGGGATCGAAAGGTCGACACGCAGCGAGCGGATGGCCTGGACCCAGGCGATCAGCGTGTCGAAGCGCTGCGCCTCCTCGTCCTCGACGAAGTCCGGATCGGGCCGCGGGTAGTCGGCGATCATGATCGAGTCGGGATCGCCTTCCGCGCGCGGCAGCTTCTGCCAGATCTCCTCGGTGACGAAGGGCATGAAGGGATGCAGGAGGCGCAGGCTGCCGTCGAGGACGTCGTGCAGGACGCGCGCCGAGACCGCCTTCTCCTCCTCCGTTCCGTCGTAGAGGCGCGGCTTGACCAGCTCGATGTACCAGTCGCAGAGCTCGTGCCAGATGAACTGGTAGACCCGGTTGGTCGCCTCGTTGAAACGGAAGCCCTCCAGCGCCGCGAGCGTATCCGCCACCGCGCGGTGGTAGCGGTGGACGATCCAGCGATCGGCATCGCTCCACTTCGCCGGATCCGGCTCGACCTTCATGTCCGCGCGGTCCAAGTGCAGGAGCGCGAAGCGCGCCGCGTTCCAGATCTTGTTGGCGAAGGCCTTGTAGCCGGCCACGCGCTCCAGCGAGAGCTTGATGTCCCGCCCCTGCGCCGTCATGGCGGCGAGGGTGAAGCGCAGCGCATCCGCGCCGTACTTCTCCGTGACCTCCAGGGGATCGATCACGTTCCCCTTGGTCTTGGACATCTTCTCGCCCTTCTCGTCCCGCACCATGGGGTGGAGATAGACGGTGCGGAAGGGCACCTCGCCCATGAAGTGCAGGCCCATCATCATCATCCGGGCGACCCAGAAGAAGATGATGTCGAAGCCAGTCTCCAGGACCGTGGTCGGGTAGAAGGTGCGCAGCGCCTGGGTGTCGTCGGGCCAGCCCAGCGTGGAGAAGGGCCAGAGCGCCGAGGAGAACCACGTGTCGAGGACGTCCTCGTCCTGCACGAGCTCCCTCGAGCCGCAGGTGGCGCAGGCCTCGGGATCGGTCCGCGAGACGGTGATGTGGCCGTCGGGGCAGTAGAAGGCGGGGATGCGGTGGCCCCACCAGAGCTGGCGGCTGATGCACCAGTCGCGGATGTCCCGCATCCACGCCATGTAGGTATTCATCCACTGCTCCGGGATGAACACCGTGTCGCCCCTCTCCACGGCCTCGATCGCGGGCTTCGCCAGCGGCTCGATTTTCACGAACCACTGCATGGAGAGGTAGGGCTCGACCACGGTGCCGCAGCGCTGGCAGCGCCCCAGCGCGAGCACGTGGGGCCGGGTCCCGCGCGCCAGACCGAGCTTCGCGAGCTCCTCCTTGACCGCCTTGCGGGCCTCGAAGCGATCCATCCCGGCGAAGGGACCCGCCGCCTCGTTGAGCGTGCCGTCGGGGTTGAGGATGTTCTTCATCCGCAGCCCGTGGCGCTTACCGACCTCGAAGTCGTTGAAGTCGTGCGCGGGCGTGATTTTCACCGCGCCCGTGCCAAACGACGGGTCGACGAGGATGGCGTCGGCGACGATGGGGATCTCGTCGCCGGTGAACGGGTGTTTCACCGTCTTGCCGACGAGATGCCGGTAGCGCTCGTCGTCGGGATGCACGGCCACGGCGGTGTCGCCGAGCATGGTCTCGGGCCGCGTCGTGGCGACCACGATCTCGCCCGAGCCGTCGGAGAGCGGGTAGGCGAACTCGAAGAGCTCGCCCTGCGCACCCTCCTCGTGATCGACCTCGAGATCCGACAGCGCGGTTCGGTCCTTCGGGCACCAGTTGATCAGCCGGTTGGCGCGATAGATGAGCCCCTCTTCCCAGAGGCGGACGAAGGCCTCGCGTACCGCGCGCGAAAGCCCCTCGTCGAGGGTGAAGCGCTCGCGCGCCCAGTCGAGGGAGGCACCGAGGACCTGGAACTGCTCGGTGATGCGGCTGCCGTACTTCTCCTTCCACGCCCAGACGCGCTCGAGGAATTTCTCCCGGCCGAGCTCGTGGCGGCTGATGCCCTCCTTGGCCAGGAGCTCCCGCTCCACGATCATCTGCGTGGCGATGCCCGCGTGATCGGTGCCGGGAAGCCAGAGGGCGTTGTAACCGCTCATCCGCTTCCACCGGATCAGGATGTCCTGCAGGGTCACGAAGACGGCGTGGCCCATGTGCAGGGAGCCGGTGATGTTCGGCGGCGGGATGACGATGCAGTACGGCGGCTTGTCGGAGACGTCTTGCGCGGCGAAGTAGCCCCGTTCCTTCCAGAAGCCGTACCAGCGCGACTCCACCTCGGAAGGTTCGTAGGCCTTGGGAAGCGAAGGTCTATCGGAAGCCATGCGGGGAGATAAAGGAGAGCCGCAAGCGAAGGTCAAGCTCCCTTTTGCTCCCGCTCCTTCGCCAGCCTCTCGACGTGCTCCCGGACGATCGCCTCGGCGAGCTCGGGAACGACTTCCCAGGCGATCCGCTCGAGGAGTTCGCGCGAGACCTGCGCCAAGACCTGCCGCACGAGCGCCTCGTCGATCGTCGCCTTCGCCTCGGGAGCGGCGGCCGCCGCCTCGGCCGGCCGCGCCCCGTCGGCGTGCGACGCCTCGACGGACCGCCGCTCGGGCTGCGGCGCGGCCTTCGCCGCCTCCTGCTCGACCATCTCCGCCTCGTCGAGCAGGACCTCCTCCTCGACCGGGAGATCGGGAGCGACGTCCGGCGCGGAAGCGAAGCGGCCTGCCTTGCGCTCCGGCGCCGGCAGGCCGAACGCCACGTCGGCCGCGCGCAGGATCCGCGGTTCGGCCGGAGCCGCGGGAGCAGAAGCCGGGGAAGCCGGCGGCCGCGGGGCGGAGACCGGCGAAAGGGGCGCGGACGGAGGCTGCGGGGCCGCCGCCGGCGGTCGCGCCGGAGGAACCGCTCGCGAGGGCGGGGGCGGCGCGCCCCAGGGCGGTTGCGGCGGCGCCGCGCGAGGCGGCTGCGGAGCGGGAGCTCCGAGGGGCGGCCGCGGCGCCGGAGGCTGCGGCGGCCGCGGCGGCGGGATCGAGGCAGGCGGAGGCGGCGGCGCCACCCGCTGCGCCGGGGGACCCGGAGGAGCCATCGGCGGGCGGACGCCGGGCCCGGCCGCGAAAGGAGGCGGTGGCGGCGCGGGCCGCCTCGGCGGCGGGGGAGGCGGCACGGGCTGGGCCACGCTCGGCGGCGAGCGCCGCGGTGGAGGCGGAGGCGGCGCCGCGGGTGGCCGCGGAGGCACCGCCTCGGCACCGCGGGCCGCCGGCCCCTGCCGACGCATCAGCGCCTGGACCTTCTCGATCAGCTGGCCGCTCTCGAAGGGCTTGACCAGGTGATCGTCGGCACCGACTTCCCGCGCCTTCGCCTCGTCGAAGGGCTCGAAGGTGCCGGAGAGGAGGAGGACCGGGATGTGCCGCGTGGCCGGATCCGACTTGATCGCGCGGCAGACCTCGTAGCCGTCCTTGCCCGGCATGACCGTGTCGGCGATGACGAGTCCGGGCTGGAGCTCCCTGGCCTTGGCGACCGCCTCGTCCCCGCTGGAGACCGCCGTCACCGTGATCCCCATGTTCGCCAGGGAGAGGGCGACTACCTTCTGCATGGTGATCGAGTCGTCGGCGAGAAGCAGCGTCGGGCCCATCCTGTCTCCCGGAGTCCTTCGTCCGGGCTGATCCTCCACATCGACCCGAGATTGTCAATTTCGGGGCTTGCCCGAGCCCGGCCGATCACCCCTAGAATGCGCGGATGCTGAACTCCGACAGATCCCGAAAGCTGCAAGCCCTTCTCTCCCGCGCCGACGAGCTGATCGAAGAGGGCCGACTGGAGGAGGCCCTCGAGGTCGCGAGGCGCGCGCGCGAGCTCGATCCCAGCCCCGAGGTCCTCTGCCTGGAAGGAGGTCTGCTGGCCGAGCTGGGCGAGGTGGACGAGGCGATCGCCGTCTTCGAAGACGTCCTCGAAAAGGATCGCGACAACCTGGAGGCCATGGGCGCCCTCGCCGACCTCCTCGTCTACGGAGGTTCGGGGGAGCCGGAGGAGGTCGAGCGCGGCCTCGCCCTCTGCCGCCGGGCGATGAAGCTCGCCCGCGGCGACGAGGAGCTTCAGGCGGAGCTCTCGCTGTTGGAGGGCATCGCCCTCTCCGGCCTGGGCTCCTACGCGGAAGCGCTCCGCTCCCTCGAGCGGGCCCGCGGGCGGCTCGGCGACGACCCCGAGCTCCTCCAGGAGCTGGGCATCGCCCTCTTCCACCTGTGGCGCTTCGACGAGGCTCGCGAGGTCTTCGAGAGGCTCGTGGAGCTGGAGCCGCACGCCGCCCACGCCCTCCACTACCTGGGCGTTCTCGAGGAGCGGCGGGGCAACCGCGAAAAGGCCGACGAGTACTTTCGCCGCGCCCACGAGGCCGACCCCGAGTCCATCCCCCTGCCCTTCCGCATCCCGCAGGAGGAATTCGACCGGCTGGTCGAGGAGGCGATCGCCGAGCTGCCGGACAAGGTGCGGCGCTACCTCTCCAACGTGGCCATCGCAGTCGAGGACTATCCGCAGGAGAGCCAGTTCGGCGGCGACGAGACGGTGACGCCTTCCGTGCTCGGCGTCTTCACCGGCAGCCCGATCGGCGAGAAGGGGACCTTCGATCCGTGGTCCCATTTCCCGAACAACATCATCCTCTTCCAGCGCAACCTGGAGAATTCCGTCGGCTCGCGCGAGGAGCTGGTCGAGGAGATCGGCATCACGCTACTGCACGAGGTCGGGCATTTCCTCGGCCTCGACGAGGACGACCTGCGCGAGCGCGACCTCGACTAGGAGCCTGGCGGTCAGCGGACGTCGCGAGGCCGCCTCCGGCTCGTCCCTCGCGCTCCGGGGAGGCCGCGCAGGAAAAATGGGCCGGGTCGAACGACCCGGCCCATTTGCGTTCGCGCAGGGCGTGCGATCACTCGCCCGCGGCGAGCGCTCCCACCTCCTCCGCCTCGGCCGGCGTCTCCACCACGATGTCGAGGTGCGTGTACGCCTTCACGCCGGTGCCGGCGGGGATCAGGCGGCCCATGATGACGTTTTCCTTGAGGCCGCGGAGGTAGTCGATCTTCCCCGCCAGTGCCGCCTCGGTGAGCACCTTGGTGGTCTCCTGGAACGAGGAGGCGGAGATGAACGACTCGGTGGAGAGCGACGCCTTGGTGATGCCGAGGAGCAGCGGCTCGGCGGTGGCCGGCTGTCCGCCCTCGGCGACCACCCGCGCGTTCTCCTGGTCGAAGATGTGCTTCTCCACCTGCTCGTCCACCAGGAAGCTGGTGTCGCCCGGGTCGGTCACCCGCACCTTGCGCAGCATCTGGCGGATGATGACCTCGATGTGCTTGTCGTTGATCTTCACGCCCTGCAGCCGGTAGACCTCCTGGATCTCGTCCAGCAGGAAGGCCGCGAGCTCCTTCGGGCCCAGCACGCGCAGGATGTCGTGCGGGTTGGGCGTGCCGTCCATCAGCGGCTCGCCCGCGCGGACGCGGTCGCCCTGGTGGACGGTGATGTGCTTGCCCTTGGGGATGAGGTACTCGCGGGCGAGCGAGGGCTCGGGCCTGCCGTCCACCTCGGGCGTGACGATCACCTTGCGCTTGCCCTTCGTGTCCTTGCCGAAGGAAACCACGCCGTCGATCTCGGTGATGATGGCGTACTCCTTGGGCTTGCGCGCCTCGAAGAGCTCGGCCACGCGCGGCAGACCACCGGTGATGTCCTTCGTCTTGGTGGTCTCGCGCGGGATCTTGGCGATGACCTCGCCCGGCCCGATCTCGTCCCCGTCGTTGACGCCGATGTTGGCGCCCACGGGGATGTAGTAGCGGGCCTCCTGATCCGTACCGGGCAGCGTGATGACGTTGTCGTTCTCGTCCACCAGGTAGATCTGCGGACGGGCGGAGGCGTCCTTCGACTCGATGATCACGCGGCGGGAAAGGCCCGTGACCTCGTCGAGCTGCTCGGACATCGTGACGCCCTCGATGATGTCCTTGAAGCGCACGATGCCGCCGACGTCCGAGAGGATCGGGATCGAGTAGGGATCCCACTCCGCCAGCACGGTTCCGCGCTTGACGCGCTGCCCCTCCTCGACGCGCAGCCGCGCGCCGGTGACGATGCGGTGCGTCTCGCGCTCGCGGCCCTCGTCGTCCACCAGGACGATCTCGCCGTGGCGGTTCATCGCCACGAGCGCGCCGTCCTTGCGCCGCACGGTGTGGAGGTTGCGGAAGCGGACCGTGCCCTCCTCCATGCGCGACTCGGTGGTCGACTGCTCGACGGCCCGCGACGCGGTACCGCCGATGTGGAAGGTGCGCATCGTCAGCTGCGTGCCGGGCTCGCCGATGGACTGGGCGGCGATCACGCCGACGGCCTCGCCGATGGCCACCTTCATGCCGCGGGCCAGGTCTCGGCCGTAGCACTCGCGGCAGATCCCGCGCACCGCCTCGCAGGTGAGCACCGAGCGGATCTTCACCTTCTCGATGCCCGCGTTCTCGATGAGCGGCACCTTGGACTCGTCGATCTCCTCGTTGGCCCGGACCAGCACCTCGCCGGTGGCGGGGTCGACGATGTCCTCGAGCGCGACGCGGCCGAGGATGCGCTCCCCGAGCGGCTCGATGATCTCGCCGCCCTCCATGAGGGCGGTGATCTCGATGCCGTTCATGGTGCCGCAGTCGAACTCGGTGATGGTGGAGTCCTGGGCGACGTCCACCAGGCGGCGGGTGAGGTAACCCGAGTTCGCCGTCTTGAGCGCGGTGTCGGCCAGGCCCTTCCGCGCGCCGTGCGTCGAGATGAAGTACTCGAGCACCGTGAGGCCCTCGCGGAAGTTCGAGGTGATGGGCGTCTCGATGATCTCGCCCGAGGGACGCGCCATCAGGCCGCGCATGCCGGCGAGCTGGCGGATCTGCTGGGCGGAGCCGCGGGCGCCGGAGTCGGCCATGATGTAGATGGGGTTGAAGGAGGGCTGGCTGCGCTCCACCCCGTCCTTGCGCACGACCTCGGTGGAGATCCGGGCCATCATCTCGGAGGCGACCTGCTCGGTCACCTTCGCCCAGATGTCGATCACCTTGTTGTAGCGCTCGCCGTCGGTGATCAGGCCCTCGAGGTACTGCTCCTCGATCTCCTTGATCTGCTGCTGCGCCTCCTCGAGGAGCTTCGGCTTGGAGGCCGGGATCTCCATGTCCTTGAGCGAGATGGAGATGCCCGCCCGGGTGGCGTGGTTGTAGCCGAGGGTCCGCAGGCGGTCGGCGAGCAGAACCGTCTCCTTCTCGCCGTTGAGCCGGTAGCAGAGGTCGATGAGCTGCCCGAGCTCCTTCTTGGCCAGGACCCGGTTGTAGGCATCGAAGGGGATCGTCTTGGGGACGATCTCGCTGAGCAGCACGCGGCCGACCGTGGTCTCGTAGCGCTTCCCGTCGATGCGGCAGACGATCTTCGCCTGCAGGTCGACGGCGCCGTGGTCGTACGCGGCCCGCACCTCCTCCGGCGAGGAGAAGACCTTGCCCTCGCCCTTCGCGAGCTCACGGGCACGGGTCATATAGTAGAGGCCGAGCACCATGTCCTGCGTGGGCACGATGATCGGCTTGCCGTGCGCGGGCGAGAGGATGTTGTTCGTGCTCATCATGAGCACGCGCGCCTCGAGCTGGGCCTCGATGGAGAGCGGCACGTGGACGGCCATCTGGTCGCCGTCGAAGTCCGCGTTGAAGGCCTGGCAGACCAGCGGGTGCAGCTGGATCGCCTTGCCCTCGGTGAGGACGGGCTCGAAGGCCTGGATGCCGAGGCGGTGCAGCGTCGGCGCGCGGTTGAGCAGCACCGGGTGCTCGCGGATCACCTCGTCGAGCACGTCCCAGACCTCGGGCCGCTCCTTCTCCACCATCTTCTTGGCGGACTTGATGGTTGTGGTGTAGCCGCGCTCGAGGAGCTTGGCGTAGATGAAGGGCTTGAAGAGCTCCAGGGCCATGACCTTGGGCAGGCCGCACTGATGGAGCCGCAGCTCCGGGCCCACCACGATCACGGACCGGCCGGAGTAGTCGACGCGCTTGCCGAGCAGGTTCTGGCGGAACCGACCCTGCTTGCCCTTGAGCATGTCGGAGAGCGACTTGAGCGGGCGGCGGTTCGGGCCGGTGATGGTCTTGCCGCGGCGGCCGTTGTCGAAGAGGGCGTCGACCGCCTCCTGCAGCATCCGCTTCTCGTTGCGGATGATGATGTCGGGCGCGTTGAGCTCGATGAGCCTCTTGAGCCGGTTGTTGCGGTTGATCACCCGGCGGTAGAGGTCATTGAGGTCGGACGTCGCGAAGCGGCCGCCGTCGAGCGGGACGAGGGGCCGGAGGTCCGGCGGGATCACCGGGATGACCTCCAGCATCATCCACTCGGGCCGGTTGCCGGACTCCTTGAGGGCCTCCATCACCTTGAGGCGGCGGGCCAGCTTCTTGCGCTTGGCCTCGGAGGTGGCCTCCTTCAGCTCCGCCCGGAGCTTCTCGACCTCGGCGTGGACGTCGACCATCTTGAGGAGGTCGCGGATGGCCTCACCGCCCATGCGGGCATCGAAGGCCTCCTCGCCGTACTCCTCTTTCAGCGCCCGGTAGCGGTCCTCGGTGAGGATCTGGCCCTTCTCGAGCGGCGTGCCCTTGGGGTCGATGACGATGTAGGCCTCGCAGTACAGGACGCGCTCGAGATCCTTGAGGGGGATGTCGAGGACGGCGCCGATGCGGCTCGGCAGCGACTTGAGGAACCAGATGTGCGCCACCGGCGTCGCCAGCGTGATGTGGCCGAGACGCTCGCGGCGGACGTCGGACTGGATCACCTCGACGCCGCACTTCTCGCAGACGACGCCGCGGTGCTTCATCCGCTTGTACTTGCCGCAGTTGCACTCGTAGTCCTTTACCGGACCGAAGATCTTGGCGCAGAAGAGCCCGTCCCGCTCCGGCTTGAAGGTGCGGTAGTTGATCGTCTCGGGCTTCTTGACCTCGCCGTGGCTCCACTGGCGAATCTTCTCCGGCGAGGCGATGGAGATCCGGATCGCCGAGAACGAAAGGGGGTCCTTAGGCTTTTCGAAGAAATTGAAGATGTCCTTCACGCCATGCCTCCCCTGATGGGCGCGGCGGCGCGCGCCGCGCCCCGGGACGTTTTGCGAATCTCGCGATCAGCCCAGACCACCGACCTTGCGCTCGGCCGGCTCCGCCCGGGTCTCCTCGGCCGGGACGCTCTCCAGCAGCTCCACGTCAAGACCGAGGGCCTGCATCTCCTTGACGAGCACGTTGAACGACTCCGGCAGCCCGGACTTCAGCGTGTTGTCGCCCTTGATGATCGCCTCGTAGATGAGGTTGCGCCCGAGCCGGTCGTCGGACTTGACGGTGAGGAACTCCTGCAGCGAGTAGGCCGCGCCGTAGGCCTCCATCGCCCAGACCTCCATCTCGCCGAGGCGCTGACCGCCGAACTGCGCCTTGCCGCCCAGCGGCTGCTGGGTGACCAGCGAGTAGGGGCCGATGCTCCGGGCGTGGATCTTCTCGTCGACCAGGTGGTGGAGCTTGAGCAGGTACATCACGCCCACCGTGACGTCCTGGTCGAAGGGCTCGCCGGTGCGGCCGTCGAAAAGCACCGACTGCCCGGTCTTCTCCAGGCCGGCGCGCTCCAGAAGCTCGACGATCTCCGTCTCGCGCGCGCCGTCGAAGACGGGGCTGGCCAGGTGGATGCCGTCCCGGAGTCGGTGCGCGAGCTCGAGGATCGCCTCGTCCGAGAGGTGGCCGAGGAGCCGCTCGAAGTCCTTGTCGCCGTAGATCGCGCGCAGCTCCTGGCGCACTGCGGCCGCGCCGGCCGTGCGCGCGAGCTCGGCGATCTTGCGGCCGAGGCCCCGCGCCGCCCAGCCGAGGTGCGTCTCGAGCACCTGGCCGATGTTCATGCGGGAGGGCACGCCGAGCGGGTTGAGCACGATGTCCACCGGCGTGCCGTCCGGCAGGTAGGGCATGTCCTCCTCCGGCAGGACCCGCGAGACCACGCCCTTGTTGCCGTGACGGCCGGCCATCTTGTCGCCGACGCCGAGCTTGCGCTTGATGGCCACGTAGACCTTGACCATCTTGATGACGCCCGGCGGCAGCTCGTCGCCCTTCTTCAGGCGCGCGATCTTCTCCTCCGTCTTGCGCAGGATCTCCTGCCGCTGCTCCTCGAAAGCGGCGATCACCTGGCGGGCCTTCTTCTCGGTGCCGTCGACCACCAGCTCCTTCCAGTAGCGACGCGGCACCTTGTCGAAGACCTCGTCGGTCAGCACGACGCCCTTTTCGACGAGGGTCTGTCCGTTCTCGTCGACGAGCTTGGCCGTGGTCTTCTTGCCGGTGAGCATCCGGCGGACCTTGGCGTACGCCGCGTCCTCGAGGATGCGGATCTCGTCGTTCTGGTTCTTGAGGAGCAGCGCCTCCTCGGCGGCCTCGATCTGGCGCGCCCGCTCGTCCTTCTCCACGCCCTTGCGCGAGAAGACCTTGGCGCTGATCACCGTGCCGGTCACGCCCGGCGGCACGCGAAGCGAGGTGTCGCGGACGTCGCCGGCCTTCTCGCCGAAGATGGCGCGGAGCAGACGCTCCTCGGGCGAGAGCTGCGTCTCTCCCTTCGGCGTGATCTTGCCGACGAGGATGTCGCCGGGCTTGACCTCGGCGCCGATGCGGATGATGCCCGCCTCGTCGAGGTCCTTGAGGGCCTCCTCGCTGACGTTCGGGATGTCGCGCGTGATCTCCTCCTTGCCGAGCTTGGTATCACGCGCGACGCACTCGAACTCCTCGATGTGGACGGAGGTGAAGATGTCCTCCTTCGAGATCCGCTCCGAGACGAGGATCGAGTCCTCGAAGTTGTAGCCCTGCCAGGGCATGAAGGCGACGACCACGTTGCGGCCGAGCGCGAGCTCGCCCCTTTCGGTCGAGCCGCCGTCGGCGAGGACGTCGCCCGCCTTCACCTCGTCGCCCACGCGGACGACCGGCTTCTGGTTGAGGCAGGTGTTCTGGTTGGAACGCGTGAACTTGACGAGGTTGTAGATATCGACCTCGGAATCCGTCCCGGTCTCCTCGGCCTCGTCCACGTGGGCCTTGACCACGATGCGGGCCGCATCCACGGAGACGACCGTGCCGGCGCGCCGGGCGACCACGCAGACGCCCGAGTCGCGCGCGACGACCTTCTCCATGCCGGTCCCGACCAGCGGCGCCTCGGTGCGCAGAAGCGGCACCGCCTGGCGCTGCATGTTCGAGCCCATGAGCGCGCGGTTGGCGTCGTCGTTTTCGAGGAAGGGGATCAGCGACGCCGCCACCGAGACGAGCTGGTCCGGCGACACGTCCATCAGGGTGATGTCCTCGGGCCGCGCGGTGACGAATTCACCGCGGCCCTTGCGACAGGACACCACCTCCTCGAGGAAGGAGCCGTCCTCCGCCAGCGGCGAGTTCGCCTGGGCGATGATGTGCTGCTCCTCCTCGAGCGCCGAGTAGTAGGCCACCTCGTTGGTCGCCTTGCCATCGACCACCTTGCGGTACGGCGTCTCGATGAAGCCATACTCGTTGACCCGCGCGTAGGTGGACAGCGAGGCGATGAGACCGATGTTCGGACCCTCGGGCGTCTCGATCGGGCAGATGCGTCCGTAGTGGGTCGGGTGGACGTCGCGAACCTCGAAGCCGGCGCGATCGCGGGTCAGACCGCCGGGACCCAGCGCCGAGAGCCGCCGCTTGTGCGTGACCTCGGAAAGCGGGTTGGTCTGATCCATGAACTGCGACAGCTGCGACGACCCGAAGAACTCCTTGATCACGGCCGTCACCGGCTTGGCGTTGATCAGGTCGTGCGGCATGAGCGTCTCCACTTCCTGCAGAGACATGCGCTCCTTGACCGCACGCTCCATGCGCACCAGGCCGATGCGGTACTGGTTCTCGAGCAGCTCGCCGACCGCGCGCACGCGACGGTTGCCGAGGTGGTCGATGTCGTCGATGTTGCCGTTGCCGTTCTTGAGGTCGATGAGCAGCCGGACCGTCTCCAGGATGTCCCGCTTGGTCAGGACGTGGTTGTCCAGCGGCTCGCGCTCGTCCTCCGGCAGCCGGCCGTGGAGGCGGTAGTTGAGCTTCAGCCGGCCGACGCGCGAGAGGTCGTAGCGCTCCGGGTTGAAGAAAAGGTTCCAGAAGAAGTTCGCCGCGGTCTCGTCGGTCGGCGGGTCGCCGGGCCGCATCCGCTTGTAGATCTCCTGCAGCGCCTTCTCCGGCGTCTGGATCTTGTCCAGAAGGAGAGTGTTGCGCAGATACGGGCCGACGTTAAGGTTGTCGATGAAGAGAACCTCGAACTGCTTGATCCCCCGCTTGCGCATCTCGTCGACGGCCTGCGGGGTGACCTCCTGGTTCACCTCGAGGATGACCTCGCCGGTGTTCTCGTCGACGACGTCGTGCGCGGCGACCTTGGTCCACAGCTCCTCGGGATCGAGCGGCAGCCGCGTGATGCCCGCCTCCTGAAGCTTACGGATCGCGCCCTGGTTGAACTTGCGGTTCTTCTTGACGATGACCTCGCCCGTCTTCGGGTTGATCACGTCATGGGTGGCGCGCTGCCCGCGCAGCAGGTCGAATTCCACCGAGCGATAGAACTCGTCCGGCTTGTCGCCGATGTAGACGGTCTCGGTGTCGTAGAAGTACGCGAGCATCTCCTCCGCGGTCCCCTTCCAGTCCAGCGGGTTCCGCTTGGCGGTGTCGGGGATGGCGCCGAGGGCGCGCAGAAGCACCGTGACCGGCAGCTTGCGCCGCCGGTCGATGCGCACGTAGAGGATGTCCTTGTGGTCGAACTCGAAGTCGAGCCAGGAGCCGCGATACGGAATGATGCGGGCGCTGTAGAGGAGCTTGCCCGAGGTGTGGCTCTTGCCACGATCGTGGTCGAAGAAGGCGCCCGGCGAGCGGTGGAGCTGGCTGACGACGACGCGCTCGGTGCCGTTGATGATGAAGGTGCCGTGCTCCGTCATCCGCGGGATCTCGCCGAAGTAGACCTCCTGCTCCTTGACGTCGCGGATGGACTGGGCACCGGTCTCCTCGTCCTTGTCCCAGACGACGAGGCGCACCGTCACCTTCATCGGCGAGGCGTACGTCATCCCGCGCTGACGGCACTCGTCCTCGTCGTACTTTGGCTCCTCGAGGTTGTACGAAACGAACTCGAGCGAGCTCGTCTCGTTGAAATCCTTGATGGGGAAGACCGACTTGAAGACGCCCTGGAGGCCGATGTCCTCCCTCTTCTCCGGGGGGACGTCCTCCTGCAAGAACTGCTCGAACGAACGCTTCTGAATGTCGATCAGATTGGGGATCTCGATGATCTTCGGGATCTTCGCGAAGCTCTTGCGGATCCGGAAGTTGTTCTGGATCGTCGGCTTCTGGTTCGTCGGCGCCATCTGGCGGTCGCTCCCCTGCGCAGCGAGGTAAAATCCGCATGCCGCCCCCGCGAGCGGCATGCGGCTGCGGAACGAAACAGAAACGGCGTTGACGGCGAGGGTCTTCCCCCTCGCCGCCAACGCTACGGAATTACGCCGCGAATCGCGCAGATCCGCGGATCACTTGATCTCCACGGTCGCGCCAGCGGCCGTGAGGACCTCCTTGATCTTCTGGGCCTCCTCCTTCGAGACGCCCTCCTTGACCGGCTTGGGAGCGCCCTCGACGAGGTCCTTGGCCTCCTTGAGGCCGAGGCCCGTGATGGCACGGACCTCCTTGATCACGTTGATCTTCTTGTCACCCGCGTTGACGAGGATGACGTCGAACTCGGTCTTCTCCTCGGCAGGCGCCGCGGCCGCCGCCGCACCACCCGCGACCGGCATCGCCGCCACCATCGCCGGAGCGGCGGCCGAAACGCCCCACTTCTCCTCGAGGGCCTTGACGAGCTCGGCGGCCTCCATGATCGTGAGGCTGGAAAGCTGCTCAACGAGTGCGTTCAGATCTGCCATCTTCTCTTCCTATTCACTGAGGGCACCATACGCCAGCCTGGCTTCGGGCCCCGAAAAAGGTTGACGAAACGATCCGCTTTACGCGGCCAGCTTCTCCCGGCGAGCGTCGATGACCCGGGCGAGCTGCTGCCCCGGCGCCGCCAGCACCCTGGCGAGCTTCGAGGCGGGCGCGGCCAGAACTCCCACGAGCATCGCCCGAAGCTCCTGCAGGCCCGGCATCTTCGCCAGCGCCTCCAGGCCCTTCGCATCGAGCTTCGCGCCCTGGGCCACGGCCGCACGAGGAATGAGCTTCCCCTCGTTCTCCTTGGCGAACTCCGCCATCAACTTGGCGGGGGTCACAGGGTCGGCGCCGAGCATGAGGACCACCGGACCCGTGAACGAGTCCGCGATCTGCTCCACCGCCGTTCCCTTTGCCGCCAGCCTCGCGAGGGTGTTCTTGACGACCTTGTATTCGACACCGTTTTCCCGGCACTTCGCCCGGATCCCGGTGACGGTCTCCACGTCGAGGCCGCGATACTCGGCGATGATCGCGATCGCGGCGTTGGACATCTTCTCGTGGAGCTGGGCGACGACCTGCTCTTTCGTCCCGCGGTCCACTTGACTCACCTCCTTCCTTGCTTGGATTCTGGCCAAGTGGCAGCAGGAGCAGGCATTGAGCGACTCCGTGCGGATCGGCTCGTCATCGATGGCCCGTCTCGGCAGGCGTCCGATCTGTGGACCTTAGGCCCCGGATCGCCGTTGGGACCGTCCGCCAGGCGGATCGCACCGGTTTGCCAACGTTCCCTCGAGGCACCTGCTGTCTTTGACCAGCGCAGCGGGCGGCCTATAGCTGGCCGCCCGAAAATTGTCAAGCCCCGCTCCGTGGAGCGGGGCCGGTGATCACCTCAGCTGATTGGCGATGGCGACCGCGTCCAGTCGGATCGACGGCCCCATCGTCGTGGCGAGGGAGACTCCCTTGAGGTAGGTCCCCTTCGACGTCGCCGGCTTCAGCCGGAGGATGGTCGAAAGGAACTCGACCAGATTGTCCCGGAGCTGCTCCGGCGACATCGAGGTCTTGCCGATGGAGGCGTGGACGATGCCCGCCTTCTCCACGCGGAACTCGATCTTGCCGGCCTTCAGCTCCTTGACCGCCTTGGCGACGTCCATGGTCACCGTGCCGACGCGCGGGTTGGGCATCAGGCCGCGGGGACCGAGGATCTTACCCAGCCGGCCGACCACGCCCATCATGTCCGGCGTGGCGATGGCCTTGTCGAAGTCCAGGAAGCCCTGCTCGATCTTGGCGGCGAGGTCCTCGGCGCCCACGATGTCGGCGCCGGCCTCCTCCGCTTCCTTCGCCTTGTCGCCCTTGGCGAAGACCGCCACCCGGATCGCCTTGCCGGTGCCGTGGGGCAGCACCACCGCGCCGCGGACCATCTGATCGGCGTGCCGCGGATCGACGCCGAGGTTCACCGCCACGTCGACCGACTCGTCGAACTTCGCCACCTTGAGCTCCCGAACGAGCTGGACCGCCTCCTCGATCGTGTAGCGCTTGGACCGGTCCACCTTGCCGGCGACCGCCCGGTACTTCTTTCCGTGCCTGGCCATGTTCGCTCTCCGTGGTTCAGTCGACGACGTCGATGCCCATCGAGCGGGCGGTGCCCTCGACGCTGCGCATGCAGGCCTCGAGGGACCCGGCGTTGGTGTCCGGAAGCTTGATCCGGGCGATTTCTTCCAGCTGCTTCCGGGTGATCTTGCCCACCTTCTCCTTCCCCGGACGCGGGCTACCGGACCCCTTCTTCTTCTCCAGGTGCAGGCCCGCGGCCTTCTTGATGAGGATGGGGGTCGGCGGCGTCTTGGTGACGAAGGTGAAGGACCGATCGGAGTAGATCGTGATCACCACGGGGATGATCAGGTTATCCTTCATCTGCGCCTGGGTCGCGGCGTTGAACTCCTTGCAGAACTGCATGATGTTCACGCCATGCTGACCCAGGGCAGGGCCCACGGGCGGTGCCGGATTGGCCTTGCCCGCGGGGATCTGGAGCTTGACCTGCCCCACGACTTTCTTGGCCATTGCGCTTCTCCGTGGTCATGTCGGCCGGGGAGCTTCCCCCGGCCTCCCACAGTCACTGGATCTTCTCGACCTGCATGAAGTCGAGCTCGACAGGCGTGGCCCTGCCGAAGATCGATACGAGAACCCGCAGCCTGCCCTTGTCCGGGCTCACCTCCTCCACCGTTCCGTTGAAGCCGGAGAAGGGCCCGTCGACCACGCGGACGGTATCGCCGGTCTCGAACTGGACCTTGGGCTTGGGCTTGAGCGCGCCCTCGGTGATCTGGGAGGTCAGCCGCTCGACCTCCTCGCGGCTGATCGGCGGGATCTCGTCGGGCTGTCGTCCCCCCACGAAGCCGGACACCCGCGGCGTGGTCCGCACCAGGTGCCAGGTCTTCGGGGTCATCTCCATCTCGACGATGATATAGCCCGGAAAGAACTTGCGCTTGGACGTGCGACGCTCGCCCTTGACGACCTCGACGACCTGCTCGGTGGGGATGAGGATCTCGCCGAAGTACTCGGAAAGGCCCTGCTGGCGCGCCCTCTCCTCGATGGTCTGCTTCACCCGGTTTTCGTAGCCCGAGTAGGTGTGGACCACGTAAAACTGCTTGGGCATCGACCCCTCCAGAACGGGCTCGGCCGAGGCGTCCGTCATCCGAGCAGGCCCTGCGCCCAGCGGATCCCGGAGGGGATCCAGTCGGACATGATCTTGGCGGACACGAAGTCCAACAGGCCGAGGATGAGGGCGGCGACCACCGTGGCGACGAGCACGGCGGCGGTGGCCGCCTTGAGCTCCGGCCAGGTGGGCCAGGTGACCTTGCGCAGCTCGCCGGCCACCCCCTGACCCGCCTCCTGCACCTTCGGGTTCACCCACGCCACCGTGGCCAGGGCTCCGGCGAGCGCGATCCCGATCAGGGACGACAACTGGATCCCTCCGAACACGTCGCCGTTGACGATCCCCGCCCAACCCAGAAGCAGGTCGGTGATCCGCTCCAGGACGAAGGCCGCGGCGGCGCCGATGAGGAGGAATCCGATGGCGAGGAGGCGCTGGTTGCTCATGTGCTTCTCGAAAGGTTTGGCTCCCCCCGGGACATCCAGGGGGAGCGTCATCTGTGGCACGCCAGGAGGGATTCGAACCCCCAACCCGCGGTTTTGGAGACCGCTGCTCTACCGTTGGAGCTACTGGCGTTCAAAACCTCACTTCGTCTCCTTGTGTTCCGTGTGCTTCCGGCAGCGCTTGCAGTACTTGCTCAGCACCAACCGATCGGTCTGGGTCCGCTTGTTCCGGTCGGTGGTGTAGTTCCGCTCCTTGCACACCGAGCACTCGAGCGTCACGATCGTCCGGTTGCCCATGACAATACCTTCGTTCCCGGCTTTGCGCCACTTTCAACCGATGGGCGCCGGGATGCATTCGCCCGGAAGCCCCGCGGGAGCTTCCGGGCGGTGCGGATGCGGCGGCGTGCGCGCCGCGACCTCACGCGGCGCCCGAGATCACTCGATGATCTCGGTGACGACGCCGGCGCCGACGGTGCGGCCGCCCTCCCGGATGGCGAACCGCAGCTCCTTCTCCATCGCGATCGGCGTCAGAAG
>Ga0207872_100096_pt1 | contig 75027 bp, 86 predicted proteins | sample Passage260B_FD_187372 | JGI IMG/M metagenome (GOLD analysis project Ga0207872, IMG submission 187372) | Cellulose adapted compost microbial communities from Newby Island Compost Facility, Milpitas, CA, USA - Passage2 60B (SPAdes) (version 2) ...
TCATTGCACCGATCGCGATGGAAGAAGGTCTGCGCTTTGCGATCCGCGAAGGCGGCCGTACCGTGGGTGCCGGCGTCGTCTCCAAAATCATCGAGTGATCGATTTGTGATATGATTCGTGCCCTCGCATCTGCGAGGGCCTTTCTTTTGTTCTTTGAGGATATCGAGATGAAAACGCAAAAGATCCGGATTCGCCTCAAGGCGTTCGACTACCGGTTGATCGACCTTTCCGCGGCGCAAATCGTCGATGCGGTCAAGCGCACGGGCGCGGTCGTTCGTGGTCCCGTTCCGCTGCCAACCAAAATCGAACGCTACAACGTGTTGCGCTCTCCGCACGTCAATAAAAAGTCGATGGATCAGTTCGAGATTCGTACCCACCATCGCTTGCTCGATATCGTAGACCCAACGGACAAGACCGTCGACGCGCTTTCGAAGCTCGACCTTCCTGCCGGGGTTGACGTCGATATCAAATTGCTCTAAGCGCAACCTTTTCTTGTGTTATAATGCTGCGTTCATCCGACGCAGATTTTGTGTTTTGGTAACCTCCGGTCAATCGTAACCGGAATAGGAGATAAAAATGAGTCTTGGCCTTGTTGCACGCAAGGTCGGCATGACTCGCATTTTTACCGAAGACGGGCAGAGTATTCCCGTAACGGTATTGGCGGCTGCCGGCAATCGCGTTGTTCAGATCAAGTCTCCCGAAACCGACGGTTATGCAGCCGTTCAAGTGGGTTTCGGGGAGCGTCGCCCCATTCGGGTCACGAAACCGCTCGCAGGTCATTTTGCCAAGGCGGGTGTTACCCCGGCTAAGGTACTCCGCGAATTTCGTGTCGACCCGGCTGAACTCGAGCAGTTCAAGCCAGGGGACACCCTTTCGGTCGAACGCTTCCAGGTTGGGCAAAAGGTCGATGTCACTGGGCGCTCGATCGGTAAAGGCTTTGCGGGTGCGATCAAGCGGCACAACTTCAGTTCGAACCGCGCGTCGCACGGCAACTCGATCACCACCAATGCACCGGGTTCGATCGGTATGGCGCAAGACCCGGGTCGCGTCTTCCCGGGTAAGCGAATGGCGGGGCATCTGGGTGACGAAACTGTCACGGTTCAAAACCTGGAAGTGGTGCGGGTCGATGCCGAGCGTCAACTCATCTGGGTCAAGGGGGCGGTCCCTGGCGCGAAAGGTCGCGAGGTGATCGTTCGTCCCGCAGTGAAGGCCAAAGGCTAAGCGAGGCGACGATGGAATTGAAACTACTCGATACGAATGGTCAAGAGGCAGGCGCAGTGACCGTCTCGGACCAGCTTTTTGGTCGCGAATTCAACGAGCCGCTCGTCCATCAGGTCGTGGTGGCGTACATGGCCAATGCGCGTCGGGGCACGCGGGCGCAAAAAGACCGTTCGCAAGTGAAACACTCCACACGCAAGCCCTGGCGGCAAAAGGGTACCGGCCGTGCGCGTGCCGGGATGACCTCGAGCCCGTTGTGGCGTGGAGGTGGGAAGGTTTTCCCGAGTACTCCGGACGAAAATTTTTCTCATAAAGTCAACCGGAAGATGTACCGCGCTGCGATGGCGTCGATTTTGTCGGAATTGGCGCGCCAGGGGCGGCTTGCGGTTGTCGATGGTTTCGATGTCTCGGCTCCGAAGACCAAGCTGGTCGTCGAAAAGCTCAGGGCGATGGGGGTCTATGATCGCAATGTCCTCCTTGTCACTGAACAGCTCAGCGAAAACCTGCTGTTGGGTAGCCGTAATTTGAAGAACGTGTTGGCGCTGGAAGCGCACGAGGTCGATCCGGTCGCGCTGGTTCATTTCGACTTGGTGTTGGTGACCAAGGGCGCCATCGAAAAATTCCAGGAGATGTGGCAATGAGTGCGCTCAAGGAACGCCATTATCAGGTACTGCTGGCACCGGTGATTTCCGAAAAATCGACGATGCTGGCTGAGACGCGCAATACCGTCGTCTTTCGGGTAGCGCCTGATGCAGAAAAGCACGAAATCAAAGCGGCTGTGGAAGGCCTCTTCAACGTTCGGGTGCAAGGGGTGCGCGTCGTCAATGTGAAAGGCAAGGTGAAGCGTTTCGGCCGTTTTGCTGGTCGCCGCGCCAATGTTCGTAAGGCTTACGTGACGCTCGAGCCCGGTCAAGAGCTCGATTTCGTCATGGGTGGGAGTGCGTAATCATGCCGATCGTCAAGCTGAAACCAACCTCTCCGGGTCGGCGCCACGTCGTCAAAGTGGTCCATCCGCATCTGCACAAAGGTGAGCCGTACGCACCGCTCGTCGAAGCACAAACACGCAAAGCGGGCCGCAACAATGTCGGTCGCATCACCACCCGGCACAAAGGGGGTGGTCACAAACGCCATTATCGGATCATCGATTTCCGTCGCAATAAAGACGGCATTCCTGCCAAAGTCGAACGGATCGAATACGATCCCAACCGTACGGCGCACATTGCGCTGATTTGTTACACCGACGGCGAACGTCGCTACATTCTCGCCCCCAAGGGACTCGAAGCGGGGATGGTGGTCGAAAGTGGCCCGCAGGCCCCGATTCGTGTCGGAAATGCGCTCCCGTTGCGTTCGATCCCAGTTGGGACCACGATTCACAACATCGAACTTCAGCCCGGTAAGGGTGGGCAGTTGGCCCGCGCTGCGGGCGCTTCCGCGATGCTGGTCGGTCGCGACGGTGGCTATGCTCAGATCCGCCTCCGTTCCGGTGAAGTGCGTCGCGTCCCGATGGAGTGCCGTGCCACGATCGGCGAGGTCTCCAACAGTGAGCACAACCTGGAGAAACTGGGCAAAGCCGGGGCCTCGCGCTGGCGCGGGATCCGTCCGACCGTCCGTGGTGTTGCGATGAACCCGATCGATCACCCGCATGGTGGTGGTGAAGGCCGTACGGGTACGGGTGGGCCTCCCGTCAGCCCATGGGGTTGGCAGACCAAAGGGTATCGGACGCGTAAGAACAAGCGTACGGACGGCATGATCATTCAAAGCCGTCATAAACGGTAAGGGGTAAGCAATGGCACGTTCAGTGAAGAAAGGGCCTTTCGTCGACGCCCACCTCCTCAAAAAGGTCGAGGCGGCGCGCGCGAAAAACGACAAGCGGCCGATCAAAACCTGGTCGCGTCGCTCGACGATCCTGCCGGAATTCATCGGGTTGACCTTTGCGGTGCATAACGGTCGGCAACACGTTCCGGTTTTCGTCACCGAAGCGATGGTCGGCCACAAGTTGGGTGAATTCTCCTTCACCCGTACCTTCAAAGGGCACGCAGCCGGTAAGAAGGCGAAACGGTAAGGAGCGAAGCGATGAAAACCACACGAGCAGTGATTCGCGGCGTGCGCCTTTCGCCACAAAAAGGCCGCCTGGTTGCCGACGTGATTCGCGGCAAGCCCGTTGCCGAGGCGCTCAACATCCTCGAGTTCATGCCTCAGAAAGGGGCGAAGATCATCAAAAAAGCGTTGCTTTCGGCGATTGCCAACGCCGAGCACAACGATGGCGCCGACATCGACGCCCTCAAAGTGGTCCGCATCCACGTCGAGAAAGGCTTTGTGTTGAAGCGCTTCGCTGCGCGCGCCAAAGGGCGCGGGACTCGGATCTTGAAGCCGACGTCGCATATCTATGTGACCGTGGGCGAGTAAGGAGAAGCATCGATGGGACAGAAGATTCATCCAACCGGCTTTCGCCTCGCGGTCACGCGCGATTGGGTCTCGCGTTGGTATGCGCCGAGTAAAGCGTTTGCACCGACGCTCCAAGCCGACGTCGCGCTGCGCCGCTATCTCAAAGAGCGTCTCAAGCATGCGGCAGTGAGCCGGATCGTGATCGAGCGCCCGGCCAAAGCGGCAAAAATCACGATTCATACCGCTCGCCCAGGGGTTGTGATCGGCAAGAAAGGCGAGGACATCGAAAAGCTGCGTCAAGAGGTTTCCGAACGCTTGGGTATTCCTGCCCAGGTCTCGATCGAAGAGGTGCGCAAGCCGGAACTCGACGCGCAATTGGTCGCCGAGTCGATCGCCAATCAGCTCGAAAAGAGGATCCAGTTCCGCCGAGCGATGAAGCGCGCGATGCAAAGCGCGATGCGCTTGGGCGCCAAGGGGATCAAGGTGATGACCTCGGGGCGACTGAACGGGGCGGAGATTGCCCGTTCGGAATGGTATCGCGAGGGTCGTGTGCCGCTGCACACGTTGCGCGCCGACATCGATTACGGATTTGCGGAAGCGCGTACCACCTATGGGGTGATTGGCGTCAAGGTATGGATTTACAAAGGGGACGTGCTCAATCGTAACCAGTCGCCCGTTGCGGCGTCCTCTGAAGAACCGCGCAAATCGCGCCGTGCCACACGGGAAAACACGCGTCGTGCTCGGGCTGGCCGCGCGTCGGCAAAATCGGGAGTGAACCATGCTGCAACCGAAACGAACTAAGTATCGTAAGGTCCAGAAAGGGCGCAACAAAGGGATCGCTACGCGCGGGACCGAGGTCTCGTTCGGAGAGTTCGGTTTGAAAGCCGTTGGGCGTGGTCGCCTTACGGCACGTCAGATCGAAGCGGCACGTCGCGCGATGACCCGCCACATCAAACGGGGTGGTCGCATCTGGATCCGAGTCTTTCCGGACAAGCCAATCACGCAAAAACCGGCAGAGGTTCGGATGGGTAGCGGTAAAGGGAACCCCGAGTATTGGGTTGCGGAGATCCAGCCGGGCAAAGTCCTCTATGAGATGGCCGGGGTCAGTGAAGAGTTGGCGCGTGAAGCGTTTCGCCTTGCCGCAGCGAAGTTGCCGTTCCGGACGATCGTCGTAACCCGACGGTTGGGGAGCTAAACATGAAAGCAAAGGATTTGAGAGAGAAATCGGTAGCCGAATTGAAAGAGGAGTTGCTGTCGTTGCGTAAAGCGCAATTCTCTTTGCGGATGCAGCTTGCAACACAGCAGCTCAGCAATACGGCGCAGATGCGCGCAGTGAAACGGGATATCGCGCGCGTCAAAACCGTGCTGGCAGAGAAAGGGGTACGGACATGACCGGGAATCAAGGGGAAAAAAACCGTCGCCGGTTGCAAGGGAAGGTGATTTCCACGGCCAGGCAGAAGACGGTGACGGTGTTGGTCGAACGCCGTGAAGCGCACCCGCTCTATGGCAAATATGTGACCAAATCGCGCAAGTTTCACGCCCATTGTGAAGATCCCAACGTGGCGCTGAACGATGTCGTCGAAATCGTCGAATCGCGCCCAATCTCCAAAACCAAGAGTTGGGTTGTTTCGCGAATCGTCACGAAAGCGGGTTTGGTGTAAGGTCTTGGCAAAATTCCGCAGCGACAGTATAATTGATGATTCTGGTTGTGCGCCCCGCGTGAGCGGGGCGTCTTGTTCCCAGTCCAATACTGTCCGCATTGCGGTATAAGTTGGAGTCAAAGATGATTCAAATGCAGACCCTTCTCGAGGTCGCCGACAACAGTGGCGCGCGCAAGGTGATGTGCATCAAGGTTTTGGGTGGTTCGAAGCGCCGCTATGCCAACGTGGGCGACATTATCAAAGTCTCGGTCAAAGACGCTGCGCCACGTGGTCGTGTGAAAAAAGGCGACGTGTATAACGCTGTGGTCGTGCGCACGGCAAAAGGGGTTCGCCGTCCGGACGGTTCGCTCGTCAAGTTCGACGAAAACGCAGCTGTGCTCCTGAACAATAAATTGGAGCCGATCGGAACGCGTATCTTCGGCCCGGTGACGCGTGAATTGCGTACCGAGCAGTTCATGAAAATCGTTTCGTTGGCTCCCGAAGTGATCTGAGGTGTGCCATGCAGAAGATTCGGAAAGGTGACGAAGTCATCGTCATCACAGGAAAAGACAAGGGACGCCGTGGCGTGGTCCAGAAGCGCGTCGGTGCAGACCGTGTCGTCGTCGCAGGCATCAATGTCGTTAAAAAACATGTGCGCCCAAATCCGTTGAAAGGGGAGCCGGGCGGGATCGTACCGAAAGAGATGCCCATCCATATCTCGAACGTGATGCTGTTCAATCCCAAAACTCAGAAAGGGGATCGGGTTGGCATCAAGATTCTGGAAGATGGTCGTAAGGTGCGGTTTTTCAAGAGCACCGGTGACCTGGTAGAAGCGTGAGGACACGACGATGGCACGGTTGTTGAAGCAATATCAAGAAGAGGTGGTTCCCGCGCTGATGGCCCGCTTTGGCTATCGCTCGGTGATGGAGGTGCCGCGCATCGTGAAGATCACCCTCAATATGGGGGTAGGTGAAGCGGTTGCCGACAAGAAAGTGCTCGAAAACGCGATGAACGATCTGGCGAAGATCGCCGGGCAAAAGCCGGTGATCACGCGGGCGCGGAAGTCCGTGGCTGGCTTCAAGATTCGCGAAGGCTATCCCATTGGCTGTAAGGTCACCTTGCGCGGTGTGCGCGCGTACGAATTCCTGGATCGGCTGATTACGATCGCGCTCCCGCGCGTACGCGACTTCCGCGGAGTCGGCGGCAAAGGGTTCGACGGTCGTGGCAATTTCAACCTTGGGGTTCGTGAGCAGATCATTTTCCCTGAAATCGAATACGACAAGGTGGACGCCGTTCGTGGTCTGAACATCACGATCACGACGACCGCAAAGACCGATGAAGAGGGCCGGGCGCTTTTGGAAGCGTTCCGTTTCCCGTTCCGGACGTAAGGGTACGAGTATGGCTAAGAAATCGATGATCAACCGCGAAAAGAAGCGGGAAGCGCTGGTAGCGAAATACGCGAAGAAGCGCGCGGAATTGTTGGCGATCATTAACGATCAGTCATTGCCCCTCGAGGAGCGTATGGCTGCGCGTCTGAAGTTGCAGCAGTTGCCGCGTAACGCCAGTCCGGTACGTTTGCGCAATCGTTGTGCGTTGACGGGTCGTCCGCGCGGGACGTTCCGTAAATTCGGGTTGTGCCGTAATCAGTTGCGTGAACTGGCGTTCACGGGTCAGATTCCGGGCATGACCAAGTCGAGCTGGTAAGGAGAGCGCGATGAGTATGACTGATCCCATCGCCGATATGCTGACGCGTATCCGCAATGCGCAAATGGTGCAAAAAAGTCATGTCGAAGTGCCGCATTCCAAATTGAAAGAGGCGGTGGCGAAGGTGTTGCACGATGAAGGCTATATTGCCGGATACGAAGTCCTGCGCAACGGCCCGAAAGCAACCTTGAAAGTGGCGCTGAAGTACTATGCAGGCCGCCCGGTGATCGATCGCATCGAGCGCGTTTCCCGCCCCGGTTTGCGGATCTATCGCGGCGCCGATGAATTGCCGAAGGTACAGAATGGCTTGGGTATCGCGATCGTTTCGACGCCCAAGGGCGTGATGAGCGACCGTGAAGCACGCAAAGCGCGCGTTGGCGGTGAAGTGCTCTGCATCGTCGCTTAACGGGAGAAGAGAAGATGTCTCGAATCGCGAAACAACCGGTCGTATTGCCCAGAGGTGTGGAAGTCACCGTGAGCGGCGACGTGGTGCGGGCCAAAGGTCCTCTGGGGCAACTGGAGATGAAAGTGCATCCTGCGGTGGCGATCGAAGTCGCCGACAGGGTTGCGCGGGTGCAGCCGAAAACCGATGTCGTTCGCAGCGCCATGTACGCAGGGACGATGCGTGCGCTTCTGGCCAATATGGTCAAAGGGGTTTCTGAAGGCTTCGAACGCCGTTTGCAACTCGTCGGGGTTGGGTACCGGGCACAAGCGCAAGGCAAACAGATCCAATTGTCGCTCGGGTTTTCTCATCCTGTGATCCACGCTTTGCCCGACGGGGTCAAGGCTGAGACGCCTTCACAAACGGAAATCGTCCTCAAAGGGATCGACAAGCAGTTGGTGGGTCAGGAAGCGGCCAAAATCCGTGCTTACCGTCCGCCAGAGCCCTATAAGGGCAAAGGGGTTCGCTATGCTGGCGAACAGGTGATCCTGAAAGAGACGAAGAAGAAATAAGGTGGTTAGACCATGAACAAGAGACTTGCACGTTTGCGCCGCGCCCGCAAAACCCGGGCCAAAATTGCGCAACTGAAGAAAATTCGTCTGGTAGTCTATCGCTCCAACGCGCACATGTATGCCCAGATCACCACGCCGGATGGAGCGAAGGTGCTCGCTGCCGCTTCGACGCTCTCGAAAGCGCTGCGTGACCAGGTGAAGAACGGCGGAAACGCAGCGGCTGCCGCGTTGGTCGGTAAAGCGATTGCTGAAAAAGCCAAGGCGCTCGGTATCGAAGAGGTGGCTTTCGACCGTTCCGGGTATTTGTACCATGGGCGTGTCAAAGCGCTGGCCGAAGCCGCCCGCGAGGCCGGCCTGAAATTCTGACGGGGTGAAGCGATGAGCAGAAAAGCGAACAAAGGGCGCGATTACGAAGCGCAGGAAGAGTTGATCGAAAAGTTGGTCGCGGTCAATCGCGTCAGTAAGACCGTGAAAGGTGGGCGGATTTTGAGCTTTGCCGCACTCACGGTCGTCGGGGATGGCGATGGCCGTGTTGCGATCGGCAAAGGTAAAGCGCGCGAAGTTCCGGTGGCGGTCCAGAAAGCCATGCAGTACGCGCGCCGCAACCTGGTCGAGATTCCGCTGCGCAATGGTACCCTTCAGCACGAAATCATCGGAAAGCATGGCGCGAGCCGCGTGATCATGAAGCCGGCGCCTGCCGGTACCGGGATCATTGCGGGGGGTGCGATGCGTCTGTTGTTCGAAGCCCTTGGTGTCAAAGACGTCATTTGTAAGTCCTTGGGCTCGCGCAATCCGCACAACGTGCTGCGCGCCGCGATGAAGGGGCTCACCCGGATGCAAACACCGGCCGAAATCGCCGCGAAACGCGGGAAGTCGGTCGAAGAGATCCTGGAGTAAGCAAAATGAGCGCACAAACGATCCGCGTGACACTGGTCCGCTCCTTGATTGGCACGCGCCAGGACCACCGGGCAACCGTCCGGGGTTTGGGGTTGCGCCGCCTGAACCATACTGTTGAGTTACCCGATACGCCGCAGGTGCGGGGCATGATCCGCAAAGTAGGCTATCTATTGAAAGTCGAGGGGTAAGTGATGCGCTTGAATCAACTTCAACCCGCAGAAGGGGCCAAAAAACCGCGCCGTCGCGTTGGCCGCGGTATCGGTTCCGGTTTGGGGAAAACCTGTGGCCGCGGTCACAAAGGGCAAAAGTCTCGGGCTGGCGGTTTTCATAAAGTCGGTTTCGAAGGCGGGCAAATGCCATTGCAGCGGCGCTTGCCCAAGCGAGGCTTCACGTCTCCCAACAAAGGGCTCGTCCACGAGCTGCGTTTGAGCGATCTCGAGCGCCTGCCTGTCGATGAGATCGATTTGATCGTCCTGAAACAGGCCGGCCTCTTGCCAAACAACGCGATCGGCGCCAAGGTGATCGCATCGGGTTCGCTTTCCCGCCGTGTCGTGCTGCGCGGGATCAAGGCGACGCGTGGTGCGCGCGCAGCGATCGAGGCTGCGGGCGGTTCGGTCGAAACGGAGTGATCCCGCTGTGGCGACGATGACCGCCCCTGGCTTCGCGCTCGGTAAATTCGCCGACTTGAAACGGCGCCTGTGGTTTCTCGTCGGCGCGTTGATCGTATACCGGATCGGCGCGCATATTCCCGTTCCGGGGATCGACCCGGTGCAGCTCGCGAAGCTCTTCGAAACGCAACAAGGCGGGATCTTGGGGGTGCTGAACCTCTTTTCTGGTGGGGCACTCTCGCGTTTCACGATCTTTGCCCTTGGTGTGATGCCGTACATTTCGGCGTCGATCGTAATGCAGTTGATGACTTATGCATTCCCGCCCCTCGAGCAACTGCGCAAAGAGGGTGAAGCGGGGCGGCGCAAAATCGCGCAATATACGCGGTACGGTACCGTCGCTTTGGCCTTTGTCCAGTCGCTGGGGATCGCGGTGGCGCTGGAGAACCAGCCCGGATTGGTCCTCGAGCCAGGGTTCATCTTCCGGATGACCACGGTGGTCACCCTGGTCACGGGTACGATGTTCCTGATGTGGCTGGGTGAGCAAATTACCGAGCGTGGTATCGGTAACGGGATTTCGCTGATCATTTTTGCCGGTATCGTGGCGGGCTTGCCGACTGCGCTTGCGGGTACGTTCGAGCTTGTCTCGACGGGGTCGCTGCATCCCTTGGCAGCACTGCTTATCGTAATGCTCGTGATCGGCGTCACGGCGTTCGTGGTCTTCGTCGAGAAAGCGCTGCGTAAGATCCCCATTACCTACGCGAAGCGGCAAGTGGGCAATCGTCTCTATGGCGGTCAAAGCTCGCATTTGCCATTGAAGCTCAATATGGCCGGGGTGATTCCGCCGATCTTTGCGTCGTCGATCATTCTTTTTCCTGCGACTGCGGCGCAATGGTTCGGCGCATCAGAATCTCTCGAATGGCTGCGCAATATGGCCGCGGCGCTTTCGCCAGGGCAACCGATCTATATCTTGCTCTATGCGCTCGCGATCATTTTCTTTGCTTTCTTCTATACCGCGTTGGTCTTCAACGCGAAAGAGACTGCGGAAAACCTCAAGAAGAGCGGTGCGTTCGTTCCCGGGATTCGCCCCGGTGATCAGACCGCACGGTATCTCGATCGGGTACTGACGCGATTGACGCTGGCTGGTGCGCTTTACGTGACATTGGTCTGTCTGATCCCTGAGTTCCTCATTTTGGAATGGAACGTTCCCTTCTATTTCGGTGGCACGTCGCTCCTGATCATCGTCGTCGTGACGATGGATCTGATGAATCAGGTGCAATCGCACATCATGTCTCATCAGTACGAGAGCCTCCTGAAAAAAGCGAACTTGCGCAGCGGTCGGACAAGGGGTTGACGCGATGGCCAAAGAAGATGTGATCGAGATGCAAGGAGAAGTGATCGAGAATCTGCCGAACACGACGTTTCGGGTTCGGTTGGAGAACGGTCACGAAATTTTGGGTTATATCTCCGGCAAGATGCGGATGAACTACATCCGGATTTTGCCCGGGGACAAGGTGACGGTGCAATTGACGCCCTACGATCTCACGCGCGGGCGGATCGTCTTTCGCAGCAAATAATTTTGGAGAGAAACGATGCGAGTACAACCTTCTGTCAAGCGGATTTGTCGCCACTGCCGGATCATCCGCCGTCACGGGGTCGTGCGGGTGATCTGTAAAGAGGCACGGCACAAACAGCGCCAAGGTTGATCCTGGTGCATCTTTCCGCTAGAATTGCATGTTTTTCATTGGGGTGAGTGGATATGGCCCGAATTGCTGGGGTAAACGTACCCAACCATAAACACGCCGAGATTGCGCTGACCCACATCTTCGGGATCGGTCGTTCACGCGCGCGCAAAATTTGCGACGCGGCGGGAGTCTCACGGCAAGCGAAGATCAAAGATCTCACGGACGCCGAAATCGAGCGCTTGCGCGAAGAGGTGGCTAAGTATAAGGTCGAAGGGGATCTGCGCCGCGAAATCACGATGAACATCAAGCGGCTGATGGACCTCGGGTGCTACCGTGGGATGCGCCATCGTCGCGGTCTGCCGGTTCGTGGTCAACGGACGCGGACCAATGCCAGGACGCGTAAGGGGCCGCGCAAGACGATCGCGGGCAAGAAGAAGTAATGTGAGGGTCAAGTAGCATGGCGAAGAGTGGAGTCAAGGCGCGTCGTCGCGTCAAAAAGAACGTTTCCGACGGGATTGCCCATATTCAGGCAACCTTCAACAATACCATCGTAACCATCACCGACCGGCAAGGGAACGCGCTGGCGTGGGCTTCCGCAGGCTCCTCTGGGTTCAAGGGGTCGCGCAAGAGCACGCCTTTCGCAGCGCAGGTTGCTGCCGACGCTGCCGGAAAAGCTGCGATGGAGTGTGGTATCAAAAATCTGGAAGTCCGCGTGCAAGGGCCGGGACCGGGGCGCGAATCGACCATTCGTGCCCTTGCTGCGTTGGGTATCAAAATCACCGGGATCGCCGACGTGACGCCGATTCCGCACAATGGATGCCGTCCGCCCAAGAAACGTCGGGTTTGATGAGGAGAATGATCAGTGGCACGTAATCGTGATCCAAAATGCCGTCAGTGTCGGCGTGAAGGTGAAAAACTCTTCCTGAAAGGGGAGAAGTGTTTCACCGACAAATGTGCGTTCGAGCGCCGTTCCTATGCGCCTGGTCAACACGGGCAGAACTCGGGGCGTCGTCTCTCGGGTTACGGTCAGCAGTTGCGCGCGAAGCAAAAAATCCGTCGGATCTATGGCGTACTGGAAAACCAATTCCGGCGGATTTATGCAGAAGCCGAACGGCGCAAAGGGCAAACCGGTGAAAACCTGTTGCAACTGCTCGAAGGTCGCCTCGATTCGGTCGCCTACCGCATGGGGTTCGGTGCCTCTCGCGCCGAAGCGCGGCAACTGGTGCGTCACAATGGGGTATTGGTCAACGGCAAACGCGTGAATATCCCCTCCTATCTCGTACGCCCCGGTGACGTGATCGAACTCACCGAGCGTGCCCGCAAGCAGCTGCGCGTGCAAGCGGCGCTCAAAAGCGCGCAAGAGCGCGGTTTCCCTGAGTGGGTCGAGGTCAACGTCGAGGAAGGCAAAGGGGTCTTCAAGGCCTATCCGATGCGTTCGGAACTTTCGCCGACGCTCAACGAGCAGGCGGTGGTCGAGCTCTATTCGCGTTAACCTGACGAGAGGACAGCGCAATGCCGTTTGAATCTTATTTGACCCCGCGTTCGGTTCAGATCGAGATGCTGTCGCCGGTGACGACACGCATCACGTTGGAACCGTTCGAGCGCGGTTTTGGCCATACGCTGGGAAATGCGCTGCGCCGTGTTCTGCTCTCTTCTCTGCGCGGTTTTGCGCCGACCGAGGTGCGCATCACGGGTGTCCTCCATGAGTACAGCGCGCTCGAAGGTGTGCGTGAGGACGTCGTCGATCTGTTGCTCAACCTCAAAGGGGTGGTTTTTTGCCTTCACGACCGGGACGAAGCGATCGTCCGTTTGGAAGTGGTTGGCCCCGCAGTGGTGAAAGCAGGCGACTTTGCGTTGCCCCATGGCGTCGAGGTGATCAATGAAGAGCATGTGATCGCCCACGTCGAAGAAGGGGGGCGCCTGGAAATGGAAGTGGTCGTCGAGGCGGGCCGTGGGTACGTACCGTCAAGCAGCCGTGACAGTAAGGTGATCGGCGGTATTGCGATGGATGCTTCCTTTTCGCCGGTGCGCCGTGTCGCGTACGCGGTGGAAAGTGCCCGTGTCGAGCAGCGCACCGACCTGGATCGTCTGGTGCTGGAGGTCGAAACCAACGGTGCGGTCGATGGGGTCGAGTTGGTGCGTCAAGCCGCGAAGGTATTGATCGAGCAATTCCAGGTTTTCGCCAACCTCGAGGGACAAGAAGAAGCGGCAGCAGCGGAAGCGGAAGCGACGATCGATCCGATTTTGCTCCGTCCGATCGACGAGCTCGAACTGACCGTGCGTTCTGCCAATTGCCTCAAAGCCGAAAACATCTACTATGTGGGTGACTTGATCCAGAAGACGGAGCAAGAGCTGCTCAAGACCCCCAATTTGGGTCGGAAGTCGCTCAACGAAATCAAATCGGTACTTGCGGCGCACGGGCTCTCCTTGGGGATGAAGCTGGACAATTGGCCGCCTGCTGGGCTTGTGCGTGCGGATGCCGACAAACAGAAGGAAGTGTGATCATGCGACACAAAAAGGGTTACCGTAAACTCAACCGAACCTCGAGCCACCGTCAGGCGCTGTTGCGTAACCTCGCCAGCGCGTTGATCCGCGAAGAGCAGATCGTTACGACGTTGCCGAAAGCGAAAGAGTTGCGTCGCTATGTCGAGCCACTCATCACCCTCGCGAAGAAACCCACGGTGGCGAATCGTCGTCTTGCTTTTGCGCGGCTTCGTGACCGCGCCGCAGTGGTCAAGCTCTTCGACGATTTGGGACAGCGGTCCCTGAACCGCCCGGGCGGATATACGCGCGTGCTGAAGTTCGGCTATCGGGATGGCGACAACGCGCCGATGGCGATCATCGAACTGGTCGATCGTCAAACGGCAACCGAAAGCGGCGAGGCAACCGCCGCGCAGTAAGCGCCGATGCGTCGCTTGGGCGATCGTGAAAGAGCCGGTAGCCTGTGCCACCGGCTCTTTTCTTTTGCCGTCACAAGAGAGGGGGTTAGCGATGAAAGTCGGTTTGGCGTTGGGATCGGGTTCCGCACGGGGATGGGCCCATTTTGGGGTCATCCGCGAATTGCGCGCGTTGGGTGTGTCGATCGATATCGTCTGCGGAACGTCCGTGGGTGCGCTGGTCGGCGCTGCGCTCGCTTCCGGAAACGAAGAAGCGATGGCGGAATGGGTGGCGCGCCTGGGTTGGACCGATGTCGTCGCGCTGATGGATGTGTCGTTGCGCGGCGGTGCGTTGCAGGGCGACAAGGTGGTCGAGTATTGTGCGGAACACTTTTTCGCCGACCGTTTCGAGGCGCTCCAACTGCCGTTTGCCTGCGTTGCGACCGAATTGAGTAGCGGGCGTGAGGTCTGGTTGCGCGAAGGGCTGCTCGCGCCGGCGTTGCGCGCGTCGATCGCGTTGCCGGGAATGTTTCAGCCGCAACGCTTGGGGGGTCATTGGTTGGTCGATGGCGGATTGGTGAACCCGGTGCCAGTCTCGCTCTGTCGCGCGCTTGGCGCGGACGTGGTGATCGCGGTCGAGCTCGGAGCGGGGAGAGCGACGCGCCACATGCGCAAAGCGCCACCCTTTCGGGAAAAGCCGGTCGAACCCGAGCGCAGTGGTTGGACCGAGCAGATGAAGGAGCGTTTTCTCTCTTGGGTTGGCGCCTCGTCACTCTTCGATTGGGTCGACGCGCGCGAAGCCGCCGACGAGATCCCCACGCTGGGTGCCGTCTTGGCAACGTCGATCAATATCATGCAGACGCGGATTGCGCGGGCGCGCTTGGCGGGTGACCCCCCCGACGTCCTCATTCAGCCGCGGTTGACCGAATTTTCGATTCTCGACTTCCATCGCGGCAAAGAGGCGATCGAAGAGGGAGTCGCGGCTACCCGCCGAGTCCGGGCGCAAATCGAGGCGGTGCTCGATGGTTTCTGAACAGAAAAAGGAGCTCGTCGCCGCGCTGCAGGCAGAACTGCCTGAGGGTCGTGTGGTGGCGCCGGACGAACAGTCTGCGCTTCTGACCGATTGGCGCGGCCGCTATCAGGGTGACGCGATCGCGGTCGTTTTTCCACGCACGACTGCTGAAGTGGCTGCTGTGGTCGCCTGGTGTCGTGCGCATCAGGTAACGATCACGCCACAAGGGGGTAACACCGGTTTGTGTGGCGGCGCAACTCCTTTGGGTGGGGAGCGGCCGCGGCTACTCCTCAATCTTCAGCGTCTCGACCGCATCCGTTCGCTCGACCCGTTGGGCGGTTTTCTGGTCGCAGAAGCCGGCGTGACCGTTGCCGCACTGCAAGCAGCGGCCGCCGAAGCGAATCGCCTTTTCGCGCTCTCGTTGGCTTCCGAAGGGAGTGCGACGTTGGGGGGCGTATTGAGCACCAACGCGGGCGGCGTCCACGTGGTGCGGTATGGGACGATGCGCGCGCAAGTATTGGGCGTCGAGGCCGTGTTGGCGGATGGTTCGGTGGTGGCGAACCTCTCGGGGCTGCGCAAGGACAATACGGGCTACGATTGGCGGGATCTGTTGATCGGCGCAGAAGGAACGCTCGGGATCATCACTGCGGCCGCGGTGCGACTCTTCCCGCGGCCGCGGTGGCAGCAAACGGTTTGGGTGGCGCTTGCCGATCTCGACGCAGCTGCGGCACTCTTCGTCGCGTTGCACGAGACCTTTGGGGACAAGTTGACCGCGTTCGAATTGATGGGGCGGACGGTGTTCGAATTGGTGCTGCGCCATATTCCCGACGCGCGTGCTCCGTGGCAAGCAGAAGGCGTGCCGGAGTGGGCGGCGCTCGTGGAATTGAGCGATACGGCACCCGCTTCGGGGCTCGATGCGCTGACCGAATCGTTCTGGGGCGAAACGTTTGCGAACGGGTGGGTGCGTGACGCGGCGGTCGCACTGAGCGAACAGCAGCGGGTGCGCTTCTGGCAGTTGCGCGAGTCGGCTTCGGAAGCGCAGCAGCGTGAAGGGGTGAGCATCAAGCACGACATCGCGTTGCCGCTTGCGCAGATCGTGCCGTTCATTCGCGCTGGTGAAGCCCATTTACCTGCCCGTTTTCCCGGTGTGCGCATCGCCTGCTTTGGCCATTTTGGCGACGGCAATCTCCATTACAATTGCTTTTTGCCGTCTGGGTTGGATCGTGCGGACCGTGCGGCCGCCGCAGCGGAGGTGACGCGCTGGATTCACGATGAGGTGGTGCGCCGTGGCGGTTCATTTTCTGCCGAACATGGCATCGGTCTGCTCAAGGTCAAGGAGATGGCGCGGTACAAGTCGGATGCCGAATTGGCGTTGATGCGACGGATCAAAGCGGCGCTCGATCCCGACGGTCTGTTCAACCCAGGAAAAGTGCTTCCCGAAGTAGGGTAAGGAGAAAAGATGGCTGCTGCTCTGCCGTTCTTGACCCCGGTGCGCGAGGCGTTTCGTGCGCTCGACGAAACGATCCGCGAGCAACTCCACTCCGATGTGGCGTTGGTGCGCACGATCGCCGATTATCTGATCGCCGCGGGTGGCAAACGGTTGCGGCCAGCGGTCCATCTCTTGGCGGCGGGGGCGTGCGGCTATGAAGGGCAGGATCGGGTCACGTTGGCCGCGGTGATCGAGTTCATCCATTCGGCAACGCTTTTGCACGACGACGTCGTCGATGAGTCCGATTTGCGCCGCGGTCGGCGGACCGCAAACGCGGTGTTCGGTAATGCTGCGTCGGTATTGGTGGGGGATTTTCTCTACTCCCGTTCGTTCGAGCTGATGGTTTCCGTTGGGCGGATGCGGGTGATGGAGATTTTGGCGAAGACCACGAATGCGATCGCCGAAGGGGAGGTGCTGCAGTTGATGAACTGCGGGAACCCCGAGGTGACCTGGGACGATTACTTCCGGGTGATCGACTACAAGACGGCAAAACTGTTCGAAGCGTCGGCGCAGCTCGGGGCGGTGGTGGCCGATGCCCCGCCTGCGGTGGAATCGGCTTTGGCGACCTATGGCCGCCATTTGGGGATCGCATTCCAGATCGCGGACGATGTGCTCGATTACACTGCGGACGAAGCGCAATTGGGGAAACACCTGGGCGACGATTTGGCCGAAGGGAAGCCCACTTACCCATTGCTCTACGTGCTCGAACAGGGGAATGATGCGCAAAAAAGACTCGTTCGCGAGGTGATCGAGACAGGGGCGCGTGAGCGACTCGATGCGGTGGTGGCTGCGGTAGAGGCGTGCGGGGCGATCGCGGCCAGTTACGACGCAGCACGTTGCCATGCCGAAACGGCCAAGAAGGCGTTGACAGCGCTTCCCTCTTCCCCTTGCCGGGAAAGTTTGCTACAATTAGCGGACTTCGCCGTTGAGCGAACGTTTTGACGATCGGGGAATAGCTCAGCCTGGTAGAGCACTGCGTTCGGGACGCAGGGGTCGGAGGTTCGAATCCTCTTTCCCCGACCAATCGAAATCGACGTAACAAAAAACCCACCGGATTCTCGGTGGGTTTTTTGTTGGGTTTTGAGTGCCGTGCCACCGCTGGCCGAGCACGGCCAGCGGCGAAACCGATTACGAAACCCGGCGTTTGTATTCGAACGTGTTGGTGTCGATTTCGATCTTGTCGCCGATCTCGACGAACGCCGGCACTTGGATTTCGAAGCCGGTCGGTTTGATACGCGCCGGTTTCATCACTTTTCCTGACGTGTCGCCACGCACCGCCGGTTCGGTGTATTCCACTTCCCGAACGACCGAGGCGGGGAGTTCGACGCCGATGGGCTTACCTTGGAAGAAGACCAGCTCGGCGGTCATGCCGTCCTCGAGGAACGGCAAGACGTTCTCCATGTTCTCTTTTTCCACCTCGTATTGGTTGAACTCTTCGTCCATGAAGACGTACATCGGGTCGGCAAAGTAGCTATAGGTGCATTCTTTACGCTCGAGAATCACCGTTTCGAACTTCTCGTCCGCCTTATAGACGGTTTCGGAGACGTTGCCGGTGAAGAGGTTTTTGAGCTTGAGCTTCATCACCGCAGCGTTGCGCCCCGATTTGTTGTATTCGCCTTTGAGCACGATGTAGGGTTCGTCCTTGATCAGGACGACGTTACCGTGACGCAGTTCTTGCGCTTGCTTCATCATAGGGATTTCGCCTCTTTCCAAGCAAAAACAAAACGCTATTATCGCACGGTCGGTGAAATCATTCCAAGTACGGTTTGTCCAAGCTCTGGTAACTGCAGCAGCGTTTCGCGCCATGCGGCCGCATGGTTCGCCCAAGCCTCCCATTCGGTGAGCGCAAGACGCCAGTCGTGCGCGTCGGTAATCCGCGTTTCGGTATCGGTCAGTGGCCAGTGGCCGCCAAAGCGGGTGCGAAATGCTTCGGCGAATTGTACGTGTGCGCCGTCGGCACGCCGGTAGGGACTCCAGACGAACGGACGTGCGGCCCATTGCGCGCGTACGAACGAATCTTCTCCGCGTACCCAGTTGAGATGGCATAGCGTGAGGAGTCGATCGTAGTCGTCTGGGGCCAGGAAGGGGATGGGTTGCCAGACGTGTGGGGTACCCGGCCAGGCTTGCGGTGATTCGTCGAGCGCGATTCCGGCGGCGGCAAGCGCCTGCCGTGGCGCACCAGGTGGAACGAAGAGGAGCGTCGGTGTTGGGTCCGCAGCAAGTGCAGCAAGTAGCCCCGAGAGCGGCGCATCGGCGTAACAAAAGAGCGAGACGCGACGATAGCTCAGGGCAGACAGCGGGGTGAGGCGCGTGAAAAATACGGCTGCCTCTGTGTCGGACCATTCGGCAAAACGGGATAGGAGATCGGGTTCGCGCAAAAGCCCTCCGCATCTCGGTTCGAATCCGGGAATGCACCATTGGGCGTCGAGCGGCAGTCTCGGGTGGGGACTGCTGAGCCCGTGGACGCTGCCAGCCCAGGGCTCGGTAACCAGATGGTCGAGGACGATCCATCGTGGGGGGTGCGGGCGGCGTGCTGCGAATGCCGCTAGCCACGGGTCGCTGAATCCGCACGCAAACGCTTCGATCATCGCGTCGACTTGGGACACCTGGTCGCGATCTTCTGCCGTTGGCGCCGAACGGTGCCAACGGCGCACGGTGAGCGTGGGCGGACAGGAGGTTCGCGCTACGAAAGATTGTGCCGCCTGCCAGTCGTCAACCCACCAGACGACCTCGTGTCCTGTGTGTGCGCAATATCTGGCCAAACGCCAGGTGACGCCGATGTCGCCCCAGTTGTCGATGCGGGCGCAAAAAATAGCGATTTTCTTTCCGGAAATCAAAAGGGTGTCGATCGGTTGTGCCGGCTGGGAATGGGTGTATTATAAAAAATTGGGTGCAACGGAGCAGGAGTGGTTTCAATGGTTCGAAAAGTGGGGATTGGGTGCGCCATCTGGCTCATCGCGGCGCAGTGGGCTTACGGGGCGGCTCAGAACGAGTCGAGCGAGTTTACGCAACTCGATTTGCGCTTACCCACAGGGGTCTATCGCTGCGCTTACGGGGAACCTTTGGTGGGGATCGAGCGTGGCACCGAAACCAACGGGACCGTCAAAGTTCACTATCAAGGGCGGGTGCATGAGCTGCGGCGGGAGATCTCGAAGTCGGGGCTGCCACGCTTTTCCGATGAAACGGCTGGACTTTTGTGGATCGATTTGCCGTGGAAGAGTGTGCTTTTGAATCTCAAGAACGAGCGCCCCATTGCCAACGACTGTACCTTTGCACCGGAGCTGGCCCTAGCGCAACTCGATAAGAGGGGTGCGGCAGAGCGTTTGCATCAAGAGAAGCGCGTCAAGAAGGTTGCGAAAAAACACTGATTCTCCTTTTGGCGTTGCTGCGAAAAGTGCCCGAGCGGCGGGCAGAGAGACAGCGGGTCTCTTTTACCTCCTGGCGTACGGGTACGCTATAATCGCACTTTTTTGTGGAGAAGGAAGGATGGCAATCGAACGCACGCTCTCGATCATCAAACCCGACGCCGTCGCGAAGAATGTGATTGGCAAAATCTACCAGCGTTTCGAAGACGCCGGGTTGAAAATCGTTGCGGCGAAAATGGTGTGGCTTTCGGAGAAAGAAGCGGCGGCCTTCTACGCCGTTCACAAAGAACGCCCTTTCTTCAATGACCTGGTTCGCTTCATGACCTCCGGGCCGGTGATGGTCCAGGTGCTGGAAGGGGAAAACGCGATCGCGAAGAACCGCGAATTGATGGGGGCAACGGATCCGAAGAAGGCTGCGCCAGGGACGATTCGTGCCGATTTCGCCGAATCGATCGATGCGAATGCCGTCCATGGTTCCGACGGTCCCGATACGGCACGTACCGAAATCGCTTTCTTCTTCCCGGAAATGGCGATCTATTCGCGCTGACCGCCGAATGAAAGAGACCGAAGCTGCCGTGGCTGACGCGGTGCCGACCAATCTCTTGGAGCTGACGCGTGAGGAGCTCGAAGCCTGGTTCGTCGCGCAAGGAGAGAAGCCCTTTCGCGCGCGCCAGGTCTATCGCTGGATTCACCGCATGGGCGTTGCAGAGTTTGCCGCGATGACCGATGTCGCGAAAACCTTGCGGGCGCAGCTGGCGGAAACCGCGTCGATCACGCCGCCTCGGGTGATTTCGGACCGCGTCTCGAGCGACGGGACGCGGAAATGGCTCTTGGACGTCGGTCAGGGCAATGCGGTGGAGACCGTCTTCATCCCGGAACGCAGCCGGGGAACGCTCTGCATCTCGACCCAAGCAGGCTGCGCGCTCGAGTGCGCGTTCTGCGCCACCGGCAAGCAGGGTTTCAACCGCAATTTGACGACCGGCGAAATCCTAGGGCAATTGTGGCTGGCCAACCATGTGTTGGGGCCAGCGTACGAGCACGCTCGGCTCGACGACGGCGATTGGACCGACAACGGGCGCGTGGTGACCAACGTCGTGATGATGGGGATGGGGGAGCCGCTTGCCAATTACGATGCGGTGGTGCGCGCGCTCAAAGTGATGCTCGACGATTTCGGCTATGGACTGTCACGGCGCCGGGTGACGGTATCGACCTCAGGGTTGGTGCCGGCGATGGATCGGTTGCGCGTTGAATGTCCCGTGGCATTGGCCGTTTCGCTGCACGCGCCCAACGACCGTTTGCGCGACGAATTGGTTCCGATCAACAAAAAGTATCCGCTCAAAGAACTGATCGCGGCGTGCGAACGGTATCTCACCGCGTCGCCCCGCGATTTCATCATGTTCGAATATGTGTTGCTCGACGGGGTGAACGACAACCCGCGCGATGCGCAGGAGTTGGTCGAGCTGACCCGCGGCCTTTCGTGCAAATTCAACTTGATCCCGTTCAACCCCTTCCCGGGAAGTCCGTTCCGACGCCCGGCGCCTGAGCGTGTCCGTGCGTTTGCCGAGCGGCTGATGGCTGCAGGGCGCCTGACGACGATCCGTCGCACCCGCGGTGACGACGTCGCAGCGGCGTGCGGCCAATTGGCGGGACAAGTCCAAGATCGGACCCGTCGTTCGCTGCGCCTGGTTGCCGCGGAGGGGTGAATGAAGTGGAGACAGGTCGTTTGTGGGGTCGCAGCAGCGTTCGCGCTTGCGGGGTGCGCTTCCGTTGCGACGCCACCGCGCGCGGGAATCGCAGAGGGGGCTTATCCCGCCCCCCTCTTGGACCAAACGGCAGAGCGCCCTCAGGATAAGGAGCGCAAAGCCCGCATCGATCTCGCGCTTGCTTATCTCGAACTGGGGCGAGTCGATGTCGCACTCGACGAAATCGCAAAAGCGCGCGCGCTCGACGCCTCTGACCCGCTGGTGCCTTATGCGTGGGGGTTGGCCCATCTGGCGTTGGGGGATCGTGCAACCGCAGAAAAGAGCCTAGAAGAAGCGCAGCGACTCGCGCCCAACGATCCGGACATTCTGCATGCGCTCGGCTCGCTCCGTTGTTCCGCAGGCCGTTTCGAGGAGGGGTTGGCGTTGCTGCGCCAGGCGGCGATGAATCCCTACTATCCGCGGCGCGCGCGTTCGCTCGCGAACCATGCGTGGTGTGCTTGGCGTGCCGGCGATGAATCTTCGGTTCAGAACGAGATCGACATGGCGCTCGCGCTGCAGCCCGACGATTTCCTCGTCCAAGTCCGCGCATTGCAATGGGCGGCGCGTAACCGGCAGTGGGCGATTGCGGATCGCCATTTGGAACGGCTCGTCCAGCGCGCGCCCGACGACCCGATGGTCTGGTGGCTCGCGGCCAATCTTGCGCACGCCAAAGGCGATCGTCTGAACGAAGCGCGCTGGGCCGAACGGTTGCGCCAAGAGGCGCCCAACCGCTTGGAGACGCGCAAATTGGAGCGAGGAGAGTGGGAGTCATGGTGACAGAAGAACGCGGCGCTTCACCAGAGGCGGTTGGCGAAGCGATTCGTCAGCTCCGGGAGGCTTCTGGTTGGTCGCGTGAAGCGCTTGCCGCCGAGCTGAAGATCGCTGTCCGGCAATTGGCCGCGCTGGAAGCGGGTCAGTGGCGCGAACTCCCCAACGCGATTTTCGTGCGCGGCGTGCTCAAAGGGATCGCGCGCTGGGGGAATCGCGATCCGCAGCCCTGGTTGGAGGTGGCGCAAGCCTGTTTCGCCGAATCGACCGTTCGCCTGACGCCGCCCAGCAACGCTGAGGGCGAAATCGTCGTGCGTCGCCCTTTTTGGCGTCATCCGGTCGTGCGCTTCGCAGGCGGTGTCGTCGTGGTTGGTCTGCTGCTCGTCGGATATCTGCAGTGGTTCGGGGTTTGGGAATCGGATTTGTCGATGACCGACGGCGTATCGTTACGCACGCCGCTCGTTACACCCAACGGCGAGACCAACTCGGCAGTCGTGGTCCTGCCGCCTACCACGACACCGGGCGGCACGCATGCGCCCACGGCCGAGACCCCGCCCGACTCCGGCACCGAAAAAGCGGTCTCGTCCGGCGTCGCATCGCGATCCGACGCAGACGGAGCCGAGGCAGCCAGCAAGCCTGACACGGCCAATGCCAATGCGCGCGCACGCGAAACGGCAACCGGGGGTTCCGCAGACAGCGCCAAAATGAACGAACCAACTGCGGCGCATGGCCAAGCCAATCCGGTGCCGGCTCAGCAAACCGCGACGGCAGTGGAGACGCCGCGTGCAGCGAGCGACCAGGGGGCGGCAAGCGCAGCCAATGTAGCGCCTGAGGAAGCGGCTCAGCCGAAGCCAACCCCGTCGCCGCAGCAGGCTTCGGGGTTAGCAATCCGTGCGGAAAAAGGGGACTCTTGGATGCGGATCACCGCCAAGGATGGAACGAAAGTCTATGACGGCATCCTCCGGCAAGGCGATAGCCGCACCTTTCCAACCGACGGCGCACCGTATGCGCTTCACCTGGGGAACGCCCAGGCGCTGGTGATCGAATGGAATGGCACCACCGTCGAACCCCCCAGCCGCGGGGTGGTTCGCTTGCAAGTCCCGGCACAACCATGAGCGACGCGATGCTCAGACCGGAGCCGTTCGTTGCGCCGATGCCGTTTGGACCGGCAGCGCGCCGCCCCACCCATCAGGTCCGAGTTGGCCGGGTGACGATCGGTTCGAGTGCGCCGGTGGTGATCCAGTCGATGACCAATACCGACACCGCCGACGTGGCCGCGACGGCCCGGCAAGTCGCGGCGTTGGCGCATGCGGGTTCTGAAATCGTTCGCGTTACGGTGAACAGCGCAGCCGCAGCGAAAGCCGTCCCGGAAATCGTCGATCGTCTGCTGGCATGGGGTGTCGACGTTCCGCTGGTCGGCGACTTTCACTACAACGGCCACCGTCTGTTGCGTGACACGCCAGCCTGTGCCGAGGCGTTGGCGAAATGGCGAGTCAATCCCGGTAATGTCGGGTTTGGAGCGAAACGCGACGCGCAATTCGCTGCGATCGTCGAACTGGCGTGCCGTTTCGACAAACCTCTGCGGATCGGGGTCAATTGGGGCAGTCTCGACCAGTCGGTCTTGGCGCGGCTGATGGACGAAAACGCCCGCCGTAGCGAACCCTGGCCTGCAGACGCGGTGATGCGGGAAGCGCTCGTCACCTCGGCATTGGAGTCTGCGGCGGAAGCGGAGCGCCTGGGGTTGGCGCCGGACCGGATCGTTTTGTCGGCGAAGGTCTCGAGTGTGCAAGACTTGATCGCGGTCTATCGTGCGTTGGCTGCACGCTGCCGTTATCCGCTCCATCTTGGTTTGACCGAAGCGGGAATGGGCAACAAAGGGATCGTCGCGAGTACCGCGGCGTTGGCGGTATTGCTGCAAGAGGGGATCGGCGATACGATTCGCGTCTCGCTCACCCCCGCGCCTGGGGAACCGCGCACGCAAGAGGTGGTGGTTGCGCAACAGATCGTGCAGTCCTTGGGTCTGCGGGCGTTTGCCCCGACAGTGACGGCGTGTCCGGGGTGCGGCCGCACGACGTCGACCTTTTTCCAAGAGTTGGCGCAGCGTACCGAAGCGTTTTTGCGCGAGCGCATGCCCGAATGGCGACAGCAGTTCGACGGGGTGGAACAACTGAGCGTTGCGGTGATGGGGTGCGTCGTCAATGGTCCGGGAGAGTCGCGGCACGCCCATATCGGCATTTCGCTGCCCGGCACCGGTGAGGCCCCAGCAGCGCCCGTTTTCATGGACGGAGAGAAGGTGGCCACGTTGCGCGGCGACCGGATCGCCGAAGAATTTTTGGCGCTGATCGAGCACTACGTGACCACCCGTTTTGTGAAGAAAGGATGAGATGAGCCAGAAAGGGATCCGCGGTGTTCGCGGCATGAACGACATCCTGCCGCCCGAATCGTTGCTTTGGAACGAATTCGAGGCGCTGGTGCACTCATGGGCGGCAGCCTACGGCTATCGGCCGCTGCGCACGCCGATCGTCGAGCAGACGGCACTCTTCAAGCGGGCGATCGGCGAGGTGACCGATATCGTCGAAAAAGAGATGTACGCCTTCGAGGATGCACTCAACGGCGAGCACCTCACGTTACGGCCGGAGGGAACCGCGGGGTGCGTGCGCGCCGCGATCGAACACAATCTGTTGCACCAGGGGCCGCAGCGCCTGTACTACTGGGGCCCGATGTTTCGCCATGAACGGCCGCAGAAAGGGCGCTACCGGCAGTTTCATCAGATCGGCGTCGAAGCGTTGGGCTTTGCCGACCCCGAGATCGATGCGGAATTGATCGTGATGGGGGCGCGGCTTTGGGACGATTTGGGAATCACCGACGTTCGGCTCGAAATCAACTCGCTAGGGGATCCGGAAGAGCGCGCGGCGCACCGCGAAGCGCTGGTCGCCTATTTCACCGCGCACCAGGACGAATTGGACGAGGATTCCCGTCGTCGGCTCTCTCGCAACCCGCTGCGCATTCTGGACAGTAAAAACCCCGCGATGCAGCCCCTCATCGAAGAGGCGCCGCGGTTGTTGGACTATCTGGGGGCCGAGACGCGCGCCCATTTCGACGCGGTGTTGGCGCTGATCGAAGCGGCGGGTATTCCCTACCGGATCAACCCGCGGCTGGTTCGTGGCCTCGACTACTATAACCGTACCGTATTCGAGTGGGTGACGCCGAAACTCGGCGCCCAGGGAACGATCTGTGCCGGAGGGCGTTACGACGGGCTTTTCGCCCAGCTGGGGGGGAAACCGGCTCCCGCAGCCGGGTTTGCGCTCGGAGTCGAGCGGGTGCTGGCGCTCTGGGAGGCGTGTGGGGGGGAGCCGCCGCAACCGGAACTCGACGTCTATCTCGTCCATCAGGGCGAAGGAAGCGCGCCCGCGGCGTTTCGACTCGCCGAAGCGTTGCGCTCAAGCGGCTTTTCGGTGATCGTCCATGCTGGCGGAGGCAGTTTCAAGAGCCAGATGAAGCGTGCCGACGCCAGCGGCGCCGAGGTGGCGGTGATCCTGGGCGAATCGGAGCTTGCCAGTGAGACGGCCACGGTGAAACCGCTGCGGCGACCAGGCGCACAACGGCAAGTGCCGTGGACGCAGCTCGAGGAGGTCGTGGCGCACATCCAATTGGGATCGGAGGAAAGCGATGGCGCTGGTACTCTCGCATGAAGAGCAGGAGCAGCTTGACGCGCTCAAAGCATGGTGGCGGGCAAACGGCCGTTTGCTCATCGTCGCGGTGAGCGCGGCGCTCGTTTTTTCGCTCGGTTGGAACGGTTGGCAGTGGTGGCGGAGCGAACAGGTCCAAGCGGCGGCGCAGGCGTTCGAAGCGATCGATCAAGCCTTGGAAAAGCAGGCTTGGGCAGAAGCGCGCGCCGCGTGGGAGCGTCTCAAAGCTGTTCCGTGGGTTGGGAAAGCGCAGGCGGCTTATGCGGCGCTTGCGATCGCGGACCAGGCGGCAGCCAAGAATGCGGCCGCCGAGGCGATTCCCGTGGTGCGTGAGGCGGGGACGCTCGGGGTCGACGACGACGCGGTGCAACCGCTTCTGGCGTTCACGTTGGCGGAACTCCATCTGGCGCAAGGGGAATACGACGCGGCGGCGAAAGCCTTGCCGCAAGCGGTGCCGGCACCCTATCAGCCGCGATTGTGGGCACTCAAAGGCGATATCGCGCTCGCGCAAGGTGAGGCGCAACAGGCGGTTTCCCATTATGACAAAGCGCTTGCCGAGGTGCGCGGCGACCCCTCGTGGCAGATGGTGTTGCGCGCAAAGCGCGAGCAAGCGGCGATCGCGTCCGATCCCGTCAAGGAGCCTACCCAATGAAACGTTTCGCGCTTGTACGGCGTTGGCTGGTGTGCGCTGCGCTGGTGGTTGGGATTTCGGGGTGCGCCTCGCTCGACGCGATCAACCCGTTTGCCGCTTCGGGCCCAAAGCCGGCACCGTTGCCGGAGCTTCGTGACGCGCTCTCCCTCCCGGTGCGTTACACCGAACGGCTCTCCGCTGGCGAGCGCCGCTATCTCACGCCGGCGCCTGTTGCCGACGGAGTGGTCGCCGCGGGAGGTAAAGGGGAAGTGGTCTTGATCGACGCCAACGGCAAGGAGCAGTGGCGAACCGAGGTAGGCGCGCCGATCCTGGCCGGGGTGGGGAGCGATGGTCGGTTGGCAGCGGTGGTGACCGAACAGGGGGACGTGGTCGCGATCAACGTCAGTGACGGCTCCATCCGGTGGCGTCAAGCCGCTGCGCTGCCAGCGGTAACGCCGCCGCTGGTGCACGACGGGTTGGTGGTCGTTCGTGCTGCGGACCATCGGCTGCTGGCGTTCGATGCGTTCGATGGCAAAACGCGCTGGCGGTACGAGCGGCCGCTGCCGCCGCTTTCGTTGCGGCAGAGTGCACCGCTCGTTGCCGCCGGTGGCGCGATTTTCGTCGGCTATCCCGGCGGAATCGTCGCGGCGCTCGATCCCAACCGGGGGCAGCCCTTCTTCGAGCTGACGGTCGCGCCACCCAAAGGGACGACCGAAATCGAACGGTTGACCGATATCGTGGGGCCCGTGGTGCTGGACAACCAAGAACTCTGCGCGGCAGCCTACCAAAGCCGTATCGCCTGTTTCGACCTGAACACCGGGCGGGAAGTGGTGACGAGTGCGATCGCGACGCGAGTCGGGATCGATCGCGATTTGCGTTCCGTGATCACCGTCGACGAAGTCGACCGGATCGTCGCGATCGACCTGTTCAACGGACAACCGCGCTGGCAAAACGATTCGCTCGTCTACCGACAGCTGACGCGTCCGGTGGTCTTTGGCGACGTTGCGCTGGTCGGGGACGCGCAAGGGTATCTCCACGCCGTCGATCTCAGTGACGGCCAGGTCCGCGCTCGCACCCGCATCGGCAGTGGCGCGATCGTCGTGGCCCCGCAGCGCCTTGCCGATGGTGCGGTTGTGGTCCAGAATCAAGACGGCACGGTAGCGGTGGTGGAGCGCGCACGGTGAGCGAGCGGCTGCCGACACTCGTTTTGGTCGGTCGTCCCAATGTGGGCAAATCGACCCTCTTCAACCGATTGACGCGGTCGCGTGACGCACTGGTTGCGAACGTTCCCGGTTTGACGCGCGACCGTCGCTATGGCCGCGGCAAAGTGGGGGGGCGCCCCTATCTGGTCGTCGATACGGCGGGATTCGATCCAACGGCGAAAGAGGGGCTGACCGCCGAAATGGTCCGGCAAGCGGAGCTTGCGATTCGCGAGGCCGACCTCGTGCTCTTCGTCGTCGACGGTCGCGCGGGCTTGACGCCACACGACGAAGCGATCGCGGACTATCTGCGCGCGCTGGGGGTAGCAGTACGCGTGCTGGTGAACAAAACCGAAGGGTTGGACCGCGCGATCGCGCGCGCCGATTTCTATGCGCTGGGGTTTGGCGAACCGTTGTCGATTTCGGCGTCGCACGGTGACGGCGTGCGTGAGATGATTCACGAGGTGTTGGCACCCTTCCCAAAGCCGAAGCCGAATAAAGACCCGCTGGCCGAAAGGGAAACTGAGGAGACGGAACGCGAAGGGATTCGCGTTGCGGTGCTCGGACGTCCGAACGTCGGTAAATCGACGCTCATCAATGCGCTGATCGGGGAAGAACGCCTGATCGCGTACGACATGCCGGGAACCACCCGCGACGCGATCGACGTGCCGTTCGAACACAACGGTCGCCCCTACACGTTGGTCGACACCGCGGGCGTGCGCAAAAAGGGGCGGGTGACCGACACCATCGAGAAGTTTTCGGTGATCAAGGCGTTGCAAGCGGTAGAAAACGCCAACGTCGCGATCCTGACGCTGGATGCGACGCAAGAGGTGGGGGAGCAGGATGCCCATTTGGGCGGTTTCATTTTGGAGACTGGGCGGGCGCTGGTGATCGCCGTGAACAAGTGGGATGCTGCCGACGCCTACCAGCGGCAGCGGATCAAGACGCAGCTTGCGCACAAACTCGCGTTCCTCTCGTTCGCGCCAGTGGTCTTTTTGTCGGCGAAAACTGGAAAAGGGCTCGACGCGCTGATGCGCGCAGTCGACCAGGCATACGCTGCAGCGATGAAAAAACTGCCGACGCCACAACTGACGCGGGTGTTGCAAGAACTGGTGAAGCGTCAGGCACCGCCGCGCCACGGTCTCTTTCGCCCCAAACCGCGCTATGCCCACCAGGGCGGGAGCAATCCGCCGATCATCGTGATCCACGGCAATGCCCTCGAACACCTGCCGAAGTCGTACCTCCGCTACCTGGAGCATGGGTTCACCGAAGCGTTCGGGTTGAAGGGTACGCCGTTGCGGCTCGAACTGCGCACGAGTCACAACCCATACGCCGAAAAGGGATAGTCGCGCCAAGGTGCACCACCCGTTGCGCAACTCGCGTACAATATCAGGTTCCGATCACACACCATCAGAGTCGAGAACGATGAGCAACAAAGCCCTCCAACTGCAAGACCCTTTCCTCAACCTGCTGCGCCGTGAGCGCGTGCCGGTTTCCATTTACCTCGTCAACGGGATCAAATTGCAAGGTCAGATCGAGTCGTTCGATCAGTACGTGGTGCTCCTCAAGAACACCGTGACCCAAATGGTCTATAAACACGCGATCTCCACGGTCGTGCCGTCGCGCCCGGTGACCTTGCGCGAAGTTCACGGGGAAAGCGAAGAAGCCTGATGTTCGAACGCCCGCGTTTCGGCGAGCGGGCCTGGCTCGTCCAAATCGATTTCGGCGAAGGGCGCGTTGCCGAGCGGCTGGAAGAGTTGCGCCAGCTCGTCGTGAGTGCCGGCGCGGAAATCGTCGGCGCACTGACCGTGCGTCGCGCCAAACCCGATCCCGCCACCTTCCTCGGTTCGGGTAAAGTCACCGAGTTGGCTGCGCTGGTGCGCGAACACGGGGCCGATCTCGTCGTCTTCAACCATGCGCTCTCACCGGCGCAACAGCGCAATCTCGAGCAAGCGCTCGCGTGCCGGGTGGTCGATCGCAATACCTTGATCCTGGACATTTTCGCGTTGCGCGCCAAAAGCGCCGAAGGGAAGCTGCAAGTCGAACTCGCACAGCTCGAATACCTGAGCACCCGGTTGGTCCGCGGTTGGACCCACTTGGAGCGGCAACGTGGGGGGATCGGCTTGCGCGGCCCCGGCGAAACGCAGCTCGAAACCGACCGGCGGTTGATCGGCGCGCGGGTGAATCGGCTCAAAGCGCGATTGCAACGGCTGGAAAAACAGCGGGCGACCCGACGTCGCGGCCGGCAGCGATACGGCGTGCCACAGGTGTCGCTCGTCGGCTACACCAACGCGGGCAAATCGACCCTCTTCAACGCGCTCACCAAAGCGCAAACGTACGCGGCAGACCAACTTTTTGCCACACTCGACACCACCTCGCGGCGGATCTGGCTGCCGCAAACGGGTAACGTGGTGCTCTCCGATACCGTGGGCTTCATCCGCGATCTGCCGCACGACCTCGTTGCCGCGTTTCATGCGACGCTCGAAGAGGTGAAAGAGGCCGATCTGCTGCTGGTGGTGAGCGATCTCGCCAGCCCCGACAACGACGCGCAGCGCGAGGCGGTGACCGAAACGCTGCGGCAGATCGGTGCCGAGTCGGTTCCTGTCTTGGAAGTGGGGAACAAAATCGATCTCCTCGATCAAAGCCCAGAGGTGGTCCGTGACGGCTGTGGTACGATTCGGCGCGTCACCGTGAGTGCGGCAACCGGCGCTGGGCTCGAGCTGCTGCGCGCCGCGATCGACGAGCGGTTGCATACGGCTACCAACGCTTCGTCCGGCGAAAAGAACACCGAGACGAACAGCGCATCAACACAGGATTACACCGAACCATTCTGGGAACCGCTTGAGAGGGAAGTATCACCATGTCCTTGAACGATCCGCGTTGGGGCGATGACGATCCGCGGCAACGCCCCGAAGACGCATCGCACGGGCCGCAACAGCGGCCGTCTGGGCAACGGCCCGATGATGGACCGCCTGACCTCGACGAAGTGTGGCGCGAGTTCAACGAACGGCTGAACGCGTTGTTCGGAGGCAAAGGGGGTGGTCGTCGTCCGCGCGGTCCCCTAGCTGGCGGTAGTGGCGGCGATCCGCGCCGCGTCTCCCTGTTCATCGGGTTGCTGGCGGTCGCAGCGCTTGCCCTGTGGCTCGCTTCCGGTTTTTACAAAGTGGAAGCGAACGAGCGCGCCGTAGTATTGCGCTTCGGAAAATATGTCGAAACCACCGAGCCTGGGTTGCGCTGGCGGTTGCCGTGGCCGATCGAATCGCACCAACTGGTCGATTTCACCGGAGTGCGCACCGTCGAAGTCGGTTATCGGGGAAGTGAACGCAACAAAAATCTGCGCGAAGCGTTGATGCTCACCGACGACGAAAATATCGTCACGATCTTCTTCGCGGTGCAGTACCGCTTGAAATCGCCTGAAGACTACCTCTTCCGCGACCGGGCGCCGGACGAGACCGTGAAACAGGTTGCTGAAAGCGCGATGCGGGAGATCGTCGGGAAGAGCAAGATGGACTTCGTCCTCTACGAAGGGCGGGAAGAGATCGCGGTGCGCACCCAAGCGTTGATGCAACAGATGCTCGATCGCTATCAAACCGGAATTCAAATCGTGCGGGTGACGTTGCAAAACGCACAACCGCCCGAGCAGGTGCAAGCCGCGTTCGACGACGCGGTGAAGGCGGGGCAAGACCGTGAACGGTTGCGCAACGAAGGCGAAGCGTACGCCAACGCCGTGATTCCGCGCGCCCGCGGGACGGCGTCGCGGATGATCGAAGAGGCGCAGGCCTATAAATCGCGCGTGATCGCGCAAGCCGAAGGGGACACGCAGCGCTTCTTGAGCCTCTATGAGCAGTACCGGCAGGCACCGGCGCTCACCCGCGAGCGGCTCTACCTCGAGACGATGCAACAGGTCTTTACCCACACGAGCAAAGTGCTGGTCGATGTCGAATCGTCCAACAACCTGTTGATGTTGCCGCTTGCGGAGATCCTGGGGCAGCAGCGCGGTGCGGGCAGAGCCGCACCCGCCAGCGACGCCAGTCAATCTCCTGAGGATCTGTTGCGTGACGCCGTCTCAGGTGCGGTTTCGCCCCAAAGCAGCGGCGTCGCGTCCCCCTCGACGGGTTTGCTCGACCGCGCCCGAGACGCGGTCCGAACCTTGACGCGTGACCGGGAGAGCCGCCCATGAACCCAAGAGCCACGCTTTTGATTGGAGTGACGCTGATCGTTGCGGTATTGGCGTCGATGAGCCTCTTCGTGGTCGACGAGCGCCGTTATGCGATCGTGACGCAATTCGGTGAAGTGCGGCAGGTGATCGATCAACCCGGGCTCCATTTCAAGATGCCGCTGATCCAAAATGTCCGTTTTTTCGACAAGCGGCTTTTGACGATCGATACGCCCGATCCGGAGCGCTTTATCACCTCGGAGAAGAAAAACGTGTTGGTCGACCATTTCGTCAAATGGCGGATCGTCGATCCGAAGCAGTATTTCATTTCGCTGGCGGGTGATGAGCTACGAGCGCGCACCCGCATCATGCAAACGGTAAACGCCACGTTGCGTGAAGAGTTCGGTCTGCGCACTGTTCATGACGTCGTCTCTGGAGAACGGGACCGGGTGATGGAGGAGGTGCGGCAAAAAACCGACAAGGACGCACGCACCTTTGGGGTTGCAATCGTCGATGTCCGGCTCAAACGCGTCGACTTGCCGGTAGAGGTTTCCGAATCGGTCTATCGCCGCATGGAGGCCGAACGCAAACGGGTGGCGAACAACCTGCGCTCCGAAGGGGCGGCGGATGCCGAACGGATCCGCGCCGAAGCCGACCGCGAACGTGAGGTGATCATCGCAAAGGCGTACCGCGAAGCACAGAAGATTCGTGGTGAGGGGGACGCCGAAGCGGCAAGGATTTTCAACGAGGCGTTTGGACGCGACCCTGAATTCTTCCGCTTCTACAGAAGCCTCGAAGCGTACCGCGCGAGCTTTGCCCGCCGCGACGACGTGCTCGTGCTCGATGCTACGAGCGAATTCTTCCGCCATTTCCGCGGCGACGCTGCAGCGACCGAGGGGGCGCGATGACGCTGTGGACGGTGCCCGACCACTTCCGCGACGAATTACCGCCTGCGGCGGAGCGGCTCGAGACGTTGCGGCGGCAATGGCTCGACCGGCTGCGGGGGCACGGTTATCAGTTGGTCGCGCCGCCCCTCATCGAGTATCTGGACGCGCTCACCGTCGGTTCCGGGCGGGACCTTGCGGAACGGACCTTTCAGGTGGTCGATCCGCTCACCGGCAAGCCGGTGGCGGTGCGTCCCGACATGACCCCGCAGATTGCGCGGATCGACGCCCATTTGTTGAACCGCAGCGGGGTGACCCGCTTGTGCTATGCCGGACCGGTTGCCCACGCGCGCCCGGCCAATCTCCTCGCGGTGCGCGAACCTTGGCAGTTGGGTGCCGAACTCTACGGGCATGCTGGCGTCGAAGCCGATTGCGAAGTGGCGCGTTTGCTGCTTCGTCTCCTAGCGGAAGCCGGACTGCGGCACGTTCGTCTGGAGTGTGCGCACATGGCGATCTTCCGGGCGCTCACGCGGGGTTGGTGCGAAGCCGATGCGGAGACGCTCTTCACCCTGTTGCGCGCGAAAGATCGCGCCGATCTGCAACGTTTCCTCGCGGGACAGGAACTGCCTACCGAGGTACGGGCAGCACTGCTCTGGCTGCCACACGCCTACGGTGGCGAGGAGGTCTTAGCCGAGGCGCGCCGCCGCTTGCCCGATTGGCCCGAGATCGCCGCGGCGCTCACGCAACTCACCGCGCTCGCTAAGGCGCTTGCAGCGGAAGGAGCTGCGGTGGGGTTCGATCTAGCCGATTTGCGCGGCTACTACTACCACACGGGCGTGATGTTCGCTGCATTCGCACCGGGAAGCGCCGCTGCGGTGGCGTTGGGTGGGCGCTACGACGGCATGGGCGCTGCGTTCGGACGGGCGCGGCCTGCTACCGGCTTTTCGATCGACTTGCGTGCGGTGGTGACGCTCTTACCGCTTTCTCCGCTCCCCGGCGCGATCCTTGCACCCGCGTTGGGTGCGGACGCCCCGGCAAAGCAGCGCACCGCGCTTGTGGAGCGGGTCGCTGCGCTGCGCGCAGCGGGAGAGGTGGTGGTCGACGAATTGCCTGGACACCCCCGCGAAAGTTGGTTTGAGGCGGGGTGCACGCGCCAGCTGGTTTGGGAAAGAGGCGCCTGGCACGTGGTGCCTTTTGCGGAATGAATCGAGTCGAGGAGTAGGGAGCGGTAGCGATGGCCAAAAACGTGGTCGTGGTGGGAACGCAGTGGGGCGATGAAGGGAAAGGGAAAATCGTCGACTGGCTCACCGATTCCGCACACGGGGTCGTTCGGTTCCAAGGCGGTCACAACGCCGGACATACGTTGGTGATCGGCGACCAGACCTTCAAGCTCAATCTGGTTCCTTCCGGGATCGTTCGTCCCAACGTGGCCTGTTTCATCGGCAACGGCGTGGTGCTGGACATCCACCACCTCTGCGAAGAGATTGCGACGCTCGAAGCGGGGGGGATCGAGGTGCGTTCCCGCCTCAAGGTGAGCCCCGGCTGTCCGCTGATCCTGCCTTATCACGTGGCGCTCGACCGCGCACGGGAAGCGGCGCGCACCGGTAACAGTAAGATCGGCACCACTGGGAAAGGGATCGGCCCGGCTTATGAGGACAAGGTGGCGCGGCGCGCGGTGCGTGTCTATGACCTCTTCGACCCGGTGCGGCTGCGCGATCGAATCGAAGCCAACCTGGCGTTGGTGAACCATCTGCTCACCACGGTGCTCGACGCCGAACCGGTGACGCTCGAATCGTTCTGGGAGCAACTCCTTGCCGACGCCGAAACGGTCAAGCCGTTGGTCGCCGACGTCTCTGCGGAACTCTACCGTATCAACAAAGCGGGCGGAAACCTGCTCTTCGAAGGGGCGCAAGGCACGCTCCTCGATATCGACCACGGAACCTATCCGTTCGTGACGTCGAGCAACTGTGTCGCGGGTGCCGCAGCAGCGGGCGCCGGGGTCGGTCCGGGGCGGTTGCACTATGTGCTCGGAATCACCAAAGCCTACTGTACGCGTGTCGGGGGTGGCCCATTCCCGACCGAGCTCGACATCGAAACCGAAGGGACGCCGGGTTGGCAGATGTCGACCAAAGGGCGTGAATTCGGCACCGTCACCGGGCGTAAACGGCGCTGTGGTTGGCTCGACCTCGCGGCGCTCAAGCGTTCGCTCATCATCAACGGGGTCACGGGGCTCTGCATCACGAAACTCGACGTGCTCGACGGGCTCAAGGAGCTCAAACTCTGTGTCGGGTACGAAATCGACGGCAAGCGCGTCGATCTGCTGCCGATGGGGGCCGACGAAGTGGCCCGGTGCCGACCCATTTACGAGTCCTGGTCGGGGTGGCAGGCGAGCACCTACGGCGCGAAGCGGTGGGAGGAGCTGCCCGCAGCGGCGCGCGCCTATCTGCACCGCATCGAAGAGTTCTGTGAGGTGCCGATCGACGTGATCTCCACCGGCCCCGAACGGAGCGAGACGATCCTGCGTCAGCACCCGTTCGGCGCCTAGGTAAGCGGGGAGCGCTTACCTCACGGGTGCGCAAGCGCGCGGCCGCCGATCGTAGCAAAAGAGCGGGAAAGCGGCTTTGACCCAGGTCAACGTTGGTGCGCCTGGGCCATCGCTGCGATCTGCGCTTCACGCACCGTGTTCCAATAGCGTTGCGCCAAACGTTGCCAGGTGGTGCGGTCGTTTGCAGCGAGCAAACGGTCGATCGTCTGCTCGGTGGTTTCACCCGGTTGCGCTTCAGGAGCGAAGAATGCGGCGACTGGTGAGAGGTCCACTCCGTTTTCGCGCTGCCAGCGCCAGTAGTGGGCGAAGAGTTCGATCAAGCGGGGGGTCTCCCAAAAACGACTCGCTGCTTCTTCGGCAGCGAAGAGCTCTTGGGCGAGGCGCTTCACCCGTTCGTTGTAGTCGGCGGGAAGCCCGCGGTGGTTCGCCAAGAGTTGTTCGGCCATCGGTTCGCCCCAGGCGCGATGGAAGCGGCACATCCCGGCGTTGTCGGAGATGAGCTCACCGATCATCCGCGCGACGTTCCATTGCCCGAGCGCTTCCGGCGAAAGGAGATCGTAGCCGTAGAAGACGTAGTATTTGCCCATGATCGGCATCGGGCTGAACATCCCTGGAACGAAATATTGGTTGGGGACGAGCGCGCCGCGTTCGCCGTGCGCGAGGTAAACCGCGCGGTCGCCCGGCCGCGTGTGCGGGTAGCGGGCGTTGAGGGTCTTCGCTGCAACGCGGATCCCTTCGCGCAGCGGGGCGGCGCGCTCATCCCAGAGGATCGCGTCGATCGTGCGCAGGGCGTAGTCGGCGTTCGCGGCGCTGTCGGCGACGAGGTCGAACTGCGCCGGGTCGGCGGTGAAGCCGCGAAAGCGCAGTTGGTGTGCTGGGGGGAGCCCGAGTTCAGTGGGGTCGAAATCACCCGCGGTGATCGCTTCGAAGAGCCAACCCAGGGTGCCGCCGAGCTGGATCGCGTCGAATCCCATTGCGTCGGCGACGTCATTGACCCGTTCAGCGGCGCGCTGGTCGAAGATCCCGATCTGCGGGCCCAGCGTATGGTACGGCTCGTAATCCTTTTTGTGCGGTCCGTTCATCTTTTTGCATGCGACCGAGCAGGGTTCGCCGCAGTGTTCGAACTGCTTGTTCGCGATGGTCTCTTCTTGGAACTGTTTCCAATAGTGGCCCAGCACGAAGCGCTCCATCTGCGCCAGACGTTCCGCTTTGGGTGCGAAGACGCTCTGGTAGTGGAACGACAGGATCTTGTCGCCCATCGCTGCGTAGTTCGAACCGAAGGTGCCGCCGGTACCCGTCTTGGGGTCGAACGAGTATTTTACGGTGGTGCGCTGCTCGACTTTGACGTAGCGATCGCCAAATCGTGCTTCGAAATCGGGGTCGTATGCTTTCGTCGACTCTTTCGCAGGCTCCCATGCGCCGCCCACGAGAAGCGCCGCGATGTTGAAATCGCGGAACAAAGTCGAGCCCATCCCGCCGCGGCCACAGAATTCGGTGACCCAGGTGATCGCCCCTTTTTCGACCGGGTTCGAGACGATCGTTCCCTCCCACGTGACTGCCGCAGCCGGACCGACCGCGAGCGCTCGCACCTGTTTCGGCGGAAATGCCACGCCGAAGCGGTCGAGCATCGCTTGCTGAACGGCGAGTGCGCCAGTGAGCTGGGCGCCGTCGCTGGCGCGCCGATACCCGTCGCGCCAAAGTGACTCGAGATCGGGGATCGGCTCCAGAGTGACGGTGGCTGCGTTGCCGTCGTGACGCAAGATCAGCACCGACGGTTGCGCCGCGCGTCCGACGAGCGTCACCCAGGGGATGCCGAAATGTTTGAAGGTGTACGCGACGCCGCCCGCGGAGGAGAGATAAAAGCTTTCCCATTGGTGGCTGTAGCCGCAGACGAAGAGACGGCGTGCGCCCGCAAGGGGCGAATCGGCAAGCCGCCCGATGCCGAACGTAAAGGCGTTGCGCCCATGCTGTTGGTAGGCGCGCCAACCGTATTCGATCGGTCCGGTGATCGCATCAGAAGGGTGTTCGGTGCGGGTCACGCTGCTATCGTTGAGCGCAATGGTGAGGCTGTGTGCCGGAAGCCAGGATGACGATTGATTCGATCGCAGGGGTTGGGGTGCGTTCATGGTTTTTCCTTGTCTGGTTCTTCTTGCATCGTCCATAATGTTATGCTGAATTGGCTGTTCTGTCTTTGCGCCAGATCAATGTCACTGCGATCGCGTGCGTCTCCGCATGCGTTGTTTTTGCCAACGGTTTTTTGTTATAATTTCTTTCTGCGCCGTTGTAGCTCAGCTGGTAGAGCAACTGATTCGTAATCAGTAGGTCGGCGGTTCGAGTCCGCCCAACGGCACCATAGCACAGACTATGGGGTGCGGAGAGGTACCGAAGTGGTCATAACGGCGCCGACTCGAAATCGGATGGTCGGGTAAAACCGGCACGCGGGTTCGAATCCCGCCCTCTCCGCCAATCTTTCCGCTTGCCAATTGCGATGAGCAATGCAAAAGCTCCTATTCTGGCTGGGTGTTGCGCTCATTCTGCTTGCGCTCCTATATCCGTGGCTGAGTAAATTGCCCTTCGGGCGTTTGCCGGGGGATATCGTAGTCGAGAAGGAGCATTTCACCTTCTACTTTCCGATCACTACGAGCATCGTGGTGTCGCTCCTCCTTTCGCTCCTCTTCTGGTGGTGGCGCAAGTAAATGCGGGTTAGAATCGCGGGCGTTTCGGGTTACGGCAGTTCGTGATGCGCCTCTTTTCTTCCTGGTACGCGCGCGTGATGCAGTGGGTGCGCCACCGCCGTGCGCCTTGGTTCCTCGCTTTGCTCTCCTTTGCCGAATCGTCTTTCTTCCCCATCCCTCCGGACGTGATGCTCGCGCCGATGGCGATGGCGCAGCCGCAGCGGGCGTGGCGCTTGGCACTGTTGACAACGGTGACCTCGGTATTGGGCGGATTGTTCGGCTACGCGATCGGGTGGGGGGCATTTGGCTTGATCGAGCCGTGGCTGCAAACCTCTCGCTATTGGGAGGCGTATCAGACGGCACACCGCTGGTTCGCGGAGTGGGGCGTCTGGGCGGTCTTCATCGCAGGGTTTTCGCCGATTCCTTATAAAGTTTTTACGATCGCCGCCGGGGTGCTGCAGATGGCGCTCATGCCGTTCACGATCGCGTCGTTCGTGGGCCGCGGGGCGCGCTTTTTCCTCGTTGCCGGGCTCATGGCGTGGGGCGGTCCCCGTTTGGAGGCGACGCTGCACCGTTGGGTCGACCGCATCGGCTGGGCAATGGTCGGGTTGGTCGCCGTCGGTCTCGGGTGGTGGTATTGGACGAAGGGGTGACCTGGGTCGGGAGGGTGCCTTGCCTCCGTTCCCGGTGAGGCTTGGTGTGCGGGGGTGACACTGCGGCGCGGTGGATCTTTGCCACCTATTGGCCTCGTAAGAAGAGGGCGTCCAGTGCGGCGAGCGGCAGTTCGATCCAAGTGGGGCGCCCGTGGTTGCACTGGCCGCCCCGTTCGGTCGCTTCCAGATCGCGCAACAGCGCATTCATCTCGTCATGAGTGAGCGCGCGGTTTGCTCGCACTGCGCCATGACAGGCTACGCGAGCAAGGAGCGCGTCCCGCCGCGCGGTGACCGCGTTGCTGGTGGGGGCATCGCGCAAGGTTTCGAGGAGTTCGGCAACGAGCGCGGGGATTTCCCGCGGCGCAACGAACGGCGGATGGGTGCGCACGGCGATCGTCTCGGTATCGAGCAGCGATGCTTCGAGCCCCAGCTGTGCCAACGTGACGCGGTGTTCGGTGAAGGTGGCGAGCGCCGCGCCGTTCAGCCGAACGGGGACGGGGTGCAGGAGCGGTTGCGCGGGAAGCGCCGCTTCGTCGTAGTGACGTTTCAGCCGTTCGTAGAGGATGCGTTCGTGTGCGGCGTGCATATCGACGAGCACGAGCCCGCGGCGGTTTTGCGCCAAAATGTAGATGCCATGCAGTTGCGCAAGCGCGTAACCCAGCGGGGGCTCCGTCGCAGACGGTTCGACGGGGGGCGGTGAGGGGGCTGCCACCTCAGGCGCCGCGTGCTCGTGCGCAGGGGCGAGCGGGGGAAGCGCGCCGGGCGGGGTCGTGGGTGCGGGGGTGGCGGTTTCCGATCGCGCGGTGTTTGCGTCTACAAAGGCGTGCGCGGCAAAAGCCAGGTAGCGGGCGTTGGCGCTGTCGCGCACGGTCGATGTGCCAAACGGCAGCCGTTGCTGGGCGGCCGGGGACGAAACGATGGCGCGGGTCGCGGGCGCTGTTGCGCGCTCCGTAGCAAGCGGAGGTTGCGTTTTACCAGCAGCTTCGGTGGCCTCGGTGCCGAGTGGCTGCGGGAATACCACCGTTGGTGCCAGCGCTTGCGCAATCGCACCGTTTACCAAGCGGAAGATGGCGTTGGGGTCGCGAAAGCGCACTTCGCTTTTTGCCGGATGGACATTGACGTCGACGAGTTCGGGCGCGACGGTGAGAAAGAGCACGTAGCTCGGTTGGCGGTGGCCGTGCAAGACATCGTGGTAGGCTTGGCGCACGGCTTGGGCGAGCAGCCGGTCGCGAACCGCTCGACCATTCACGAAGAGGTATTGAAGCGCCTGGCGCGCGCTTTCCCGGGCGAAGCGGGGCTCGATCACCCAACCCAGGAGTTGCGCGGCGGGGGTTTCGGCGTGTGCCAAGCGCCATTCGGCGGGGTCAGTGTGAAAAAGCGCCAAAAAGCGGGCTTCAGCAGATTGGGGCGCAAGCCGCCACACCAGTTTGTCGTTGTGGGTGACTTGCCAAGCCACCTGTGGGTGCGCAAGCGCCAGCCGCCGCGCGGCTTCGATCGCGTGGTGCGCTTCGGTCTGCGGCGTTTTCAAAAATTTGCGCCGCGCGGGGACCGTATCGAACAGGGCGCGGCAGTCCACCTCGGTCCCAGGAGCCATCGCATAGGGGGTGAGCTCGCCACTGCGGGCATCGAGCTTCATGCCGTGCGGCGCTTCGCGGGGGCGGGACGCGATCGTGAGGTGGGTGACCGCGGCGATCGCCGCAAGCGCTTCGCCGCGAAACCCTTTGGTGGTGACGGAGAGGAGCGCCTTGAGCGAATCGATCTTGCTCGTAGCGTGGCGAGCTACCGCGAGCGGGAGTTCCGAAGCGGGAATCCCACAGCCGTCGTCACGGACGCAGACCCGTTCGATACCGCCCGCTTCGAGGTGGATCGCGATTTCGGTGGCGCCGGCGTCGAGGCTGTTTTCTGCGAGTTCTTTGACGATCGACGCCGGCCGTTCGACCACTTCGCCTGCGGCGATCTGGTTGATGAGGGTGTCGGGCAGAAGCTGGATCGGCATCGCCTGATTGTACGACAGGTGTACAATCGAGCGAAGCACGGACGATGAGGAGCGGCAATGGCTGCGGAGAAGCGCTTAGTGATCTTGATTTCGGGGCGGGGGAGCAACATGGAGGCGATCGTGCGGGCGCAGATTCCCGGCGCGACGGTTGCTGCGGTGATCAGCAACCGGCCCGACGCCGCGGGGTTGCGCTTCGCACAACAGCATGGCATCGCCACCGAGGTGGTCGATCACAAGGCGTTCCCGACGCGCGACGCGTTCGATGCGGCGCTTGCCGAGCGCATCGACCACTATCGGCCCGATCTGGTGGTGCTCGCGGGGTTCATGCGCATTTTGGGCGAAGCGTTCGTTCGCCGCTACGAAGGGCGAATGATGAATATCCACCCGTCGCTCCTTCCAGCGTTTCCCGGCTTGCACACCCACGAGCGCGCGATTGCCGAAGGGTGTCGGGTGCATGGCGCAACGGTCCATTTCGTCACGCCGGCGCTCGATCATGGCCCGATCATCGTTCAAGCGGCGGTGCCGGTGTTGCCCGAGGATACGCCAGAGACGCTCGCCGCACGGGTGTTGCGCGAAGAGCACCGTATCTATCCGCAAGCGATCCGCTGGTTCGTCGAAGGTCGGATCTCGCTGACCCCGGAGGGACGAGTCGTGGTGGCGCAGGCGCGCTTTCCCGACACCGCCTTGCATGTGCCAGCAACGACGGAACGCGAGGAAGCACACGTATGACGATCGGGTGGCGTGGGCATGGCCGGTGGGTGGCGCGTTTAGTGGCGCGGTTGGTGATGTTGCTCTGTGCGGTGGTCGCATTCGGAAATGCGGCACACGCGGCGTTCGATCTGCCCAGTGAGGGGCGCGCCCAGTACACGGTCAAAAAAGGGGGGGTGCCTCTGGGGACCGCGCGCTTGGAATGGCAGGTTGCGTCGGATGGGCGCTATCGCATCGTCCTCGCGTCCCAGACTACCGGGTTGGCTGCGCTCTTGAGCAACTATTCGGAAACCCGGGTGAGCGAAGGGCGCGTGGTGTCTGGGTGGTGGGTGCCCGAGCGGTCTTTGCGCGAGCGGCCAGGAAAGGACGATGAGGTGATCGCGCGTGCCGGGGACGCGGTCGTGGTTACCCGGAAAGGACGTACGCTGCGCTACGCAGCACCAGAGACGGCTCAGGATTTTTTGAGCCTTCTTTTGTCGTTACCCGCGCGCGCCGCAGCGGGAAAACCACACGGCAAGACGGTACTGCTTGGGGTCAAGCGCGCCAAAACCATCACCTACCGCGTCGCGGAAACGCAATCGGTGACGTTGCCGGACGGGCGGACGGTTCCTGGGTTGGCGTTCCAAGCTGAAACCGAAAATAAGGATTGGCAGGTGACCGTCGAGTGGCAGGTCGCACCGATCGTCCGTTTGGTGCGCCTGAACATTCACGGGGAAGAGGGTGATTTTGCCTATGAACTTACGCGCTGAATGGCATCCGCAACGGGTGCAGGCCGTGGTTCAGGCGCTATCGGAAGCGCTGACCTTTGCGGCACCGGCAGACAAGGTGCTTTCGGCGTTTTGGCGCGCCTGGCCCCGGTTGGGGCAGCGCGACCGCGCATGGGTTGCCGAAACCTATTACGGCGTGATTCGCCACTATCGCCGCCTCACCGTCTGGGCCGAGAGTACCGCGCCGCGCCATCTCCTGCTGGCATGGTTGGTGGTGGGGCGAGGCGTTTCGGTGGCGCAACTGGCGCCGCTCCTCCGGCGAGAAGAGGGGGAGTGGTTGGCGCAGCGCAAAGCGGCGATTGCGGGCTACGCCTGGCGTGACGCCGAACGGCTGAGCATGCCCGATTGGTTGTGGGCACGGCTCGTGACCGCGTATGGGGTGGAGGAAACGCAGCGCATCGCGTCGAGTATGCTCCAGCCAGCGCCGCTCGATCTGCGGGTCAACACCCTCAAAGCGAAGCGCAGCGACGTGATGGCTACGTTCATGGCCGAAGGGCTCGAGGCGCACGAAACGCCTTGGTCGCCGTGGGGCGTGCGCCTGGCTGAAAAGGTGGCCTTGCAACGCCATCCGTTGTACCGCGACGGTATCGTCGAGGTGCAGGACGAAGGGAGTCAGTTGGTCACCCGGTTGGTCGCACCCAAGCGGCGACAGACGGTGGTCGATTTCTGCGCGGGCGCCGGCGGCAAGACGCTGGTGTTGGCCGCGCTGATGGTCAATAGCGGCCAGATTTACGCGTGCGATGCGATCGCAAAGCGCCTCGCGGGTTTGCATCCCCGTTTGACGCGCGCGGGTGCAACGAACGTCCAACCGATGGCGATCGCCGATGAGCACGACCCAAAGCTTGCCCGGCTGGCGGGAAAAGCCGACCGCGTCTTGGTCGATGTGCCGTGCTCCGGGATCGGAACATTACGCCGTAATCCCGATTTCAAATGGCGCCAAACGGAAGCCACGGTGGCGGCGCTCACCGCGCAGCAAGCGAGCATCCTAGCGGCGGCGGCCCGGTTGGTGAAGCCAGGCGGGCGGCTGATCTATGTCACCTGTAGCATCCTGCCCGAAGAGAACGACCGCGTGGTGCAGACTTTTCTCGCGGCGCACCCTGCGTTCGCGCCGCTGCCATGGAACGAATTGACCGCGGATTGGCGGCACGGTACGCACGGCGCCGCGTTCGTCAATGGCCCGTGCCCAACCGATGGTGTGCCCGAAGCGGTACGGCTTTTCCCCCATGTTCATGGGTGTGACGGCTTTTTCGCGGTGGTGCTCGAGCGCCGTTCCGTCTAGAATAGACAAGGTTTCGAGCCATTCTTTTGTTGACACACAGAGGAGTAGTGTGATGAGTGAGACCTTTACCGCATTGATGATTCGGGAAAACCCGGAAGGGGGGGTGCGCGCCGCGTTGGAGTCGGTGCCGTTTTCAATGCTCGACCCCGGTGAGGTGCTCATTCGGGTTCACTATTCGAGCATCAACTACAAGGATGCGTTGGCGGCAACCGGTAAAGGGAAGATCATTCGGCGTTTTCCCTGTATCGGCGGGATCGATCTCGCCGGAACGGTGGTCGAGTCGAGCGACGACCGTTTTCGGCCCGGTGATGCGGTGATCGCGACGAGCTACGACATCGGGGTGTCGCACCACGGGGGCTATGCCGAGTATGCCCGGATTCCCGCGAAGTGGATCGTGCCGTTGCCTGCAGGCCTCGATCTCTTCGAAGCGATGGCGTTGGGTACCGCGGGCTACACCGCAGCACTGGCGGTCGAGCGGATGGAACACGAAGGTTTGAAGCCGGATGCGGGACCCGTGGTGGTGAGCGGCGCGTCGGGTGGTGTCGGGATGTTGGTGATCCAGATGCTGGCGGGCCGGGGGTATCACGTGGTTGCGCTCACGGGTAAACCCGAAGAGGCCGAGCAATTGAAAACGCTGGGGGCAGCGGAGGTGCTCGATCGCAACACGATCGATTTCGCGGCGACGCGGCCGCTCGAAAAAAGCCGCTGGGCGGGTGCGGTCGACAACGTCGGCGGCCCGATCCTCCACTGGATGTTGGCGACGATGAAACAGGCAGGTACGGTGGCGTCGATCGGTAACGCCGCGTCGCCGAAGCTCGAAACCACGGTCTTCCCCTTCATCTTGCGCGGTGTGAGTCTCTTGGGGGTCGATTCGGCCTACACCGACTTCCCATTGCGCGGTAAGGTGTGGGAGCGGTTGGCGACCGACCTCAAACCGAAACACCTCAAAGCGATCACGCGCGAAGTGCCGCTCACGGCGCTACCCGAGATTTTCGACGAATTCATTTCCGGGAAGGCGAAAGGACGCACGGTGGTTCGTATCAGTGATGAATGATGCATAATTATGGCTAGTCTTGTTGTGCGTTCGAGGGAGGGAAGCCATGGGGGCATACGAAGCGTTTTACCGCCGTTCGATCGAGGAACGCGACGCTTTTTGGGCGGAGGAGGCGAAGCGGATCTACTGGCACAAAGTGCCGGAAGTAATCTGCGACTATTCGCGGCCGCCGTTCGTCAAATGGTTCAAAGGGGGGGAGACCAACCTCTGCTACAACGCGGTCGATCGCCACGCCGCAGAGCGCCCGAACGACACGGCGCTGATCACCGTTTCCACGGAAACGAACGAAGAGAAGCGCTATACCTTCGCGGAACTGCAGCGCGAGGTGGAGCGCATGGCTGCGATCTACCTCAGCCTGGGCGTTCGGAAAGGGGATCGGGTGCTCATCTACATGCCGATGATTCCCGAAGCGGCGTTTGCGATGCTCGCGGCGGTGCGCATCGGTGCGATCCATTCGGTGGTCTTCGGTGGTTTTGCGTCGGCGTCGCTCGCCACCCGCATCGACGACGCGCAACCGAAGATCATGATCACAGCCGACGCCGGAATGCGCAATGGCAAAGCGGTTCCCTATAAGCATCTGGTGGACGAGGCGTGTGCGTTGGCCAAAACGCCGCCCGAGAAGGTGGTGATCGTCGACCGTGGGCTCGACAAAGGGTTTCCGCGGATCGAAGGGCGCGACCTCGATTACGCGACCCTGCGCGCGCAGCATCTCGATGCTTCCGTGCCGGTGGCGTGGGTCGAATCGACCCATCCCAGCTACATTCTCTATACCTCCGGCACTACCGGTAAGCCCAAAGGGGTGCAGCGTGACACGGGCGGTTACGCGGTGGCGCTCGCGGCGTCGATGGACTACATCTTCTGCGGCAAAGCCGGCGAAACGATGTTCGCCACTTCCGACATCGGCTGGGTGGTCGGTCACAGTTACATCATCTACGGGCCGCTTCTGGCGGGCATGGCGACGATCCTGTACGAAGGGACACCGTTGCGCCCAGACCCGGGAATCTGGTGGCGGATGGTCGAGCAATACCGTGTCACTGTGATGTTCTCCGCCCCCACCGCGATTCGGGTGCTCAAAAAGCAGGATCCGAAGTATTTGAAATGTGCCGATCTCTCCAGCCTCAAGCATCTGTTCCTCGCTGGCGAGCCGCTCGATGAAACCACACACCAGTGGATCCACGAAGCGCTGGGCAAGCCGGTGATCGACAACTACTGGCAAACCGAAACCGGTTGGCCGATGCTCGCGATCTGCCGCGGGATCGAAGAAAAGCCCATCAAGTACGGTTCGCCGGGGTTTCCGGTCTATGGCTACAACCTAAAGATCTTCCGCGAAGACGGCACCGAGTGTGGGCCAAACGAGAAAGGAATTGTCGGTGTCTTGCCACCGCTGCCGCCGGGGTGTCTGAGTTCGGTGTGGGGAGACGAAGCGCGCTTCATCAGCTCCTACTTCAGCCTCTTCAAAGAGCCGCTCGTCTATTCGTCGGCCGATTGGGGCATCAAGGACGAAGCGGGTTACCACTTCATCCTGGGGCGCACCGACGACGTGATCAACGTGGCGGGGCATCGTTTGGGAACGCGCGAAATCGAGGAGGCGGTGCAATCACATACCGCGATTGCCGAAGTGGCGGTAGTTGGCGTACATGACGAAGTGAAGGGACAACTGCCGGTTGCATTTGCGGTGGTCAAAGACCCGACGCTGGTGGAAACCACGCAAGCGCGACAGAAGCTCGAAGCGGAAGTGAAGCAAAAAGTGGACGAACTCTTGGGCGCGATTGCTCGACCGCACCGCGTCTATTTCGTCTCCGGTTTGCCCAAGACCCGCTCCGGCAAGATGTTGCGCCGTTCGATCCAAGCGCTCGCCGAAGGGCGCGATACCGGCGACCTCACGACGATCGAAGACCGTTCCGCGCTCGACCAGATTGCGGAAGCGCTCAAGACGCAGTGAGCGGCGCGCGCTCGGCGCCGCGTTGAGTCGCGTGCGGTAACGCGCACCGCTTGGGGCTGAAGCCACAAGCGGTGCGTTCTTTTTCGAGGGGGCGATAAGCGGATCGGTTGGGTATTCGCGGTTGCCGCGCTAAAATGCCCGTTTTGGGGAACCCAGAGTTGGGGTTCCCTCTTTTCGTTGGGGAAGGAATGGCAATGACCCATCTGATGAACACCTACGCCCGCCTGCCGGTGGCGTTCGCGCACGGGGCGGGGGTCTGGCTCACCGACGAAGCCGGGAACCGTTATCTCGACGCCCTTGCGGGTATCGCGGTCTCGACCTTAGGGCACGCCCATCCGCGCCTTGCGGAAGCGATTTGCGCCCAAGCCAAAAAGGTGCTCCACACCTCGAACCTCTATCGCATTCCCGCGCAAGAGGCCTTGGCGGAACGCCTCTGCGCGTTGAGTGCGATGGAGGAGGTTTTCTTCGCCAATTCGGGCGCGGAAGCCAACGAAGGGGCGATCAAACTCGCCCGCCTTTATGGCCATCGGCGCGGCATTGCGCGGCCGAAGATCGTCGTGATGGAGCAGGCGTTTCACGGACGGACGCTCGCCGCGCTTTCGGCAACCGGTAACGTCAAAGCCCAGCAGGGTTTCGAGCCGCTCGTCGAAGGGTTCGTCCGGGTCCCGTTCGGTGATCTCACTGCGCTGACGGCTGCACTCGCCGATTCCGACGTCGTCGCGGTGCTCTTCGAAGTGATCCAGGGAGAAGGCGGGATTCGCCTCGCCGCGCCCGAGGTCGTGCGGGCGATCCGGGAGATCACCGCGGCGCGGGGCGTGTTGATGATGTGCGACGAGGTGCAGTGTGGCGTTGGGCGCACTGGCCATTGGTTCGGTTGGCAGTGGGCCGCTGCGGCGCTGGGGGTGGCGCCGGAGGCGCTGGCACCGGACGTGATGACGCTCGCAAAAGGGCTCGGTTCCGGCGTACCCCTAGGTGCGCTCCTGGCACGGGGGCCTGCCGCTGGGGTTTTCGGTCCGGGAAATCATGGATCGACGTTTGGCGGCAATCCCTTGGCGTGCGTCGCCGGGCTCACCACGCTCGCGGTGATCGAGGAAGAGGGATTGCTCGCGAACGCGGCGGCACGCGGCGCGCAACTCAAGAACGCACTGCAACAGGCGTTTGCTGACCTTCCCGCGGTTCAGGAGGTGCGCGGGGAAGGACTGATGATCGGAGTGGTGCTCGACCGCCCCTGTGGTGCCTTGGTGCGGACCGCGCTCGAGGAGGCGCGGTTACTGATCAACGTGACCGCCGAGCGGGTGATACGCCTTTTGCCGCCGCTCGTCATTTCGGAAGCTGAGACGGAGGAGATCGCCGCGCGGCTGGTGCCGTTGGTGCGGCGATTCGTGAGGGGAGGGGAATAGACGATGCCAGCAGTCCAACACTATTTGCAATTCCGCGATTTTTCCGCGGACGAATATCGTTACCTCTTCGATCGTGCAGCGTGGATCAAGCGTAAGTTCAAGCAGTACGAACCGTGGCATCCGCTCTTCGATCGCACGCTGGTGATGATCTTCGAAAAAGCGAGCACCCGCACCCGCCTTTCGTTCGAAGCGGGGATTCAGCAGTTGGGTGGCTTCGCCGTCTATCTCAATACCCGTGACTCACAGCTTGGCCGCGGCGAACCGGTCGAGGACGCGGCGGAGGTGATCTCCCGGATGAGCGATCTGGTGATGATTCGCACCTTCGAGCAGGCGATCGTCGAGCGCTTCGCGGCGCGTTCGCGGGTGCCGGTGATCAACGGGCTCACCAACGAATTCCACCCGTGCCAGGTGATGGCCGATATCTTCACTTTCATCGAGCACCGCGGTGCGATCCAAGGCAAGACCGTGGCGTGGATCGGGGATGCGAACAATATGTGCAACACCTGGTTACAGGCGGCGGAAGTGCTCGACTTCAAAGTGAACGTCTCGACCCCGCCCGGCTATGCGGTCGATCCGGCGGTCGCGCAAGTCACTCCGAACGGCCACTATGAGTGTTTTGCCGATCCGATGGACGCGGCGCGTAACGCCGACCTGATTACCACCGACGTCTGGACGTCGATGGGGTTCGAAGAGGAGTCCGAAGCGCGGCTCCAGGCGTTCCGCGACTGGCAGGTCGACGCCGAAATGATGGCTGTCGCCAAACCCGACGCGCTTTTCATGCACTGCTTGCCCGCGCACCGCGGCGAAGAGGTCACCGCCGAGGTGATCGATGGCCCGCAGTCGGTGGTCTGGGACGAAGCGGAAAACCGGCTGCACGTGCAGAAGGCGCTGATGGAGTACCTGGTGCTGGGACGGATGGAAGGGTAGGGTCAGCACGGTGTTACCGATTTCGCCGCCGAAGGGGGAAGTTGCGCCCGCCAGTGGGCCAGAAGCGCAAGCATCGCATCCGCGGCGGCGACCGTTGCTTCCCACACGGCCCAGCGCGCCTCGGGGTGATCCGGGTATTCGTGGGTGATGCGGTTGCGCAAAGCGCGCCAGGTCAGCCAGGTATCGGCCTCCAGAAACCCGAGCTTCTCTAAGCGGTTGAGGCGGTCGCGCATTGCCATCGTCTCGATGGGTTCCGCAAGTACCTCGAGCGTGGCTGGGATCAAGCGTTCGCCCACTGCGTCTTGGAGTTTCAGGAATCGAAAAAGGATCTGATCAAGAAGGCGAAGCCGCTGCGCGTCACTTTCGACGACCTCGGGTTGGCGTTCACAGGCGGGAAGCGCAGACCAGTCGGCGAGCGCTGCTTTGAGCACTGCGGCCTGCCGATCGATTTCAGCCCATGCGGCGGTTAACCGCAGCTGGGGCAACGCGTAGGGGTCCTTTATAACCGACACAACTCGATTCCTTCTTCGGCAATGCGTCGCAGTATTGGAGACGAAGGGGTCTCTGGGGTAACGATCACGATATCGATTTTTTGTTCGTCAAGGATGGCTGCCAATCGTGCCCAGAAGCGGTTGGCAAGCGCTACCCGTTCCGAATGGCTCAGACGCACGGGTACGTGCAAGCAAAGGTCGATGTCTCCGCCGCGTCTCCCTGGGTCGGTGCGCGATCCGAAGAGTATGACACGGCTTGCTGGCGGCAAGAGTTGTGCCGCTGCGGTAAGAATCGCACGCCGCTCGGCTGGGCTCAGGCGCGGTAAATCCTGTTTCGCAGGATGCGCCCGTAAGGCGCCATCCCGCGCAGAAGATTGGGTGGTTTGAGCGAATGTCATGCGCCAATGATAGAATAATTACCCTTACTTGACAATTTTCCCTTTTGGTTGCAACGACAGGAAAACGCCTAAAAATGAGCGACGTGCGCAAAGTGGTGCTCGCCTACTCCGGTGGGCTCGATACCTCGGTGATTCTCAAATGGTTGCAGGATACCTATCGCTGTGAAGTGGTGACATTCACCGCCGACCTTGGGCAGGGTGAAGAGTTGGAACCTGCGCGGCAAAAAGCGTTGGCGTTGGGGATCAAGCCGGAAAATATTTTCATCGACGATCTGCGCGAAACGTTCGTGCGCGATTTCGTCTTCCCAATGTTTCGCGCCAATGCCATTTATGAAGGCGAATACCTGTTGGGGACCTCGATTGCCCGTCCGCTGATCGCCAAGCGCCAGATCGAGATCGCGCGAGCGACCGGAGCCGACGCGGTTGCGCATGGCGCGACGGGCAAAGGGAACGACCAAGTACGTTTCGAGTTGGGGTACTACGCGCTGATGCCCGAGATCAAAGTGATCGCGCCGTGGCGCGAGTGGGATCTCAACTCGCGGGAAAAATTGCTCGCGTATGCCGAAAAGCACGGGATCCCGATCGAACAGAAACACCGCGAAGGCGGTGCCCCTTATTCGATGGACGCGAACCTGCTCCATATCTCGTACGAAGGCCGCCACCTCGAAGATCCGACCGCGGAACCGGAAGCGTCGATGTGGCGTTGGACGGTCGCGCCTGAAGAGGCACCGGACACGCCTGAGTACGTCGAACTGACTTTCGAAAAGGGCGATCTGGTCGCGATCGACGGCGAACGGATGCGACCGCACGAACTGCTCGCGAAGCTCAACGAATTGGGCGGTAAACACGGTGTGGGGCGGCTCGATCTGGTGGAGAACCGCTACGTCGGGATGAAGAGCCGCGGCTGCTACGAAACTCCGGGCGGGACGATCCTGCTGAAAGCCCACCGCGCGATCGAGTCGATCACGCTCGACCGCGAAGTGGCGCACCTCAAAGACGACCTGATGCCGCGCTACGCCGCGCTTATCTACAACGGCTACTGGTTCAGCCCCGAGCGGCAAGCGTTGCAGGCGCTCATCGACTTCACGCAGCAGACGGTGAATGGTTGGGTGCGGGTGAAGCTCTACAAAGGGAGCGTGATGGTGGTGGCGCGCGACTCCGCAACCGATTCGCTCTTCGATCCGACGATCGCGACCTTCGAAGACGACCGCGGCGCGTACAACCAGAAGGACGCCGAAGGGTTCATCCGGCTCAACTCGTTGCGGTTGCGCATCGCAGCGAAATTGGCGGCAAAACGGCGTCGCTGACTGCCAACGCGAGTAGCGGCCCCCGGTGCATCGACAACATGAGGTCATGAAGCGCGAGAAACGGCGATGGGTGAGGACCTGATTCTGGGGCTGACGTTCGAAGAGTGGGAGGAGTGGGCGCTGCGCATCCTCATTCCAGCGTTCATTCTCTACATGATCTTCATCATCGGTAACCTGGCGTGGAAGTCGAAAGCCGGCAAATACGGGACCTTGTGGCTCTTCGTCGCGCTCGGTGTCGGGTTCATCGGGTTCATCGCCAAGGGGATCATCGAATGGTTCATGACCCATTAGCGGACGAGGGACCGCTCCACGCGCTCTTGGTGGACCCAGGCGAGGCGTCGGGAAAGTTCCTTGCGCGCACCCTGGACCGATTCGGATTGCGAATCCACCGCGCTTATGACGGTACGAGCGCACTCAGAATGGCCGGTGAGATCCGGTTTGATGTGGTGCTCACCACCTATGTGTTGCCCGACGACGATGGGATTTCGCTGGCGGCGAAACTCCGCCCGTGGCTCAAGGAAGCGGCGCCGGTGGTGATGGTTACCTCCGAGAATGACCAGGCGTTGCTGGAGCGCGCCTTTCGCAATGGGGTCACCGACGTCTTCACGCGCGACGACTTGGCGCAACTGGAAAACTTCCTCAACTATTTCCTCGCCCACCGCACCGATATGCTCGCGGGCGCGTCGCTGTTGTTGGTCGAAGATTCGCCGTTGCAGCAGCGCAGCCTGCAGGCGATCCTTGAGCGGCGGCGCTATCGGGTGGAAACGGTGGGCAGTGTCGCAGCCGCACGTGCGGCAATGACGCAGAACGAATACGAACTGTTCGTGATCGACCTCGTGCTCGCCGATGGCGAGAGCGGCTTGTCCCTCATTCGGCAGCTGCGTCGCCGTCCGGAAGATTTCGTCCTCAATCCAATCATCGTTTTGACGGGCTTTCACGATACCGCGCGCAAGAACGAACTCTACCGCTTGGGGGTGAACGATTACGTGGTCAAACCCCCGCACGACGTCGAGCTCTTGGCACGGGTCCACAATTTGGTCCTGATGCGCCGCCTCTACCTCCAGGCGCGCGAACGCGAACGGCTACTGCAGGTGATGGCGGTGACCGACAAACTCACCGGTATTCCCAACCGTCACGCGTACGAAGACGTGGCGCGCCGCTATTTCGAACGCGCAAAGCGCGATGGCAAGCCGCTTACGCTTCTGGTCGTCGATATCGACCGTTTCAAGCGGATCAACGATACCTTCGGACATGCTTACGGCGACAAGATCCTTATTGAGGTAGCACAGCGCATTGCCAAATCGGTGCGCGCAAGCGATTTCCTCGCCCGTTTCGGCGGGGAGGAGTTCGTCGTTTTGCTGCCCAACTGCGATCTTGCCCATGCGGCGAAGAAAGCGGAACGGATCCGGCGGGATATCGAGCAGCACGTGCGCGACAAAACGGGCGAATCCGTTACGGTGAGTATTGGCGTAGCGGAACTCGCGCCGCAAAAAGAAACGTTCGACGAAGGGTTTGCGCGTGCTGACGCCGCGCTCTATGCAGCAAAGGTGCAGGGGCGCAACCGCGTCGCGGTCGCTGCCCCGGCTACCCACTGATCGCTCTCCCTTTTCGGGTGACGGTTTTTCAGGCTGAGAGCATCGCGTCCGCGGGTGCGGTTGCGGGTAGGGCTTGCCCGAAGAAGCCTTCGGTGTGGATGCGTGCCTCGGGGGCACCCAACGCCAGCGCCGCTGCCCGGCAATCGGCAACGAATTCGGGGCTTCCCGCGATGAAGACCGAATAGGCGGAAAGGTCGGGGAAGTGCTGGGGTAGGAGCGCAGGGATCCGTCCGTGCCAGTAACCTTCGGCGGTTTCGCGGGTGAGTGTTGCCTTGTAGGTGAAGTTGCGGTGTTTCGTTTCCCAATACGCCATCATCCCCAGTGCATAGCAATCGGCGCGCGTGCGGCCGGAGTGGATCAACGTCACCGGTTTGCGGTAGCCGCGTCGCAACGCCGCTTCGGTGAGCGCGAGCACCGGCGCGAGCCCCGTGCCCGCAGTGAGACACAGGACCGGCGTTTCTGCAGAAGGGTCGCCGATGAAGGTGCCGTAGGGGCCGTCGATCTTGACGATTTCGCCAACTTGAAGCTGCTCTGTAGCCCAGACGCTGGTGACGCCCCCGTCGATCTTTGCGATTTGCAATGCCAATTCCCCGTCGGGGCGCGGTGCATTCGCAATCGAATACGAGCGCGCTGGGTATTCGCCCCGCAGGTCGGAGAGCATCACGTACTGCCCAGGCCAGTACCGCATCGGTTGACCGACGGGGCGGAGGCGCAGTTCGACGACACGGGGCGTGCGCACGATCCGGTCGACGACGACAAAGCGTTGGTTTTCCCGCGGGGGAAAGAGTTTGGGTTTGGCGTCCGCGGTGCCCCATTCGATCACCAGGACTTTGGAAAGCGGTTTCGCCATACACATCAGGCCGTACCCTTCCCGGCGCTCGTCTGGCGAAAGCGCCATGTCGAGCACGACCCCTTGATCGAACTGCCCTTCCCGCACTTTGACTTTGCATTCGCCGCAAGCGCCAGCACGGCAGTTGTTGGGCAGCGCATAGCCCGCTTTTTCCAGCGCGGTGAGGACGGTGTCGCCCGGTGCGCAGACCACCTCGCGGTTGGACGGGTAGAGACGAATGACCGTGGGTTCCATCGTGGGCTCTCCTGGGGCAACGGGCGCCACCGGGCGCCCGGACGCAATGGTTTGTGGTTATTGGTGCGGATCAAAAGACTGGGATGATCGACGCCATGTCGACCTCGCTCACCTCTTCGCCCGAGATACCGACCTCCGGGATCGCGGGGAAGGGGATCCCGTAGCGGTCGAGCACCCCTTTGAGGTTGAGGATCGCGTTGCGCCAGTTCTCTTTCTTCGCCTCATAGGTAGGAATGCCGAAACCGGCTTGCCGTGCGACCTCTTCGGCTTCGCGCTGCGTCGGGATGAAGTCTTCGGGCAGATCCCAGAACTCCATCGGCGGTTCGAAGAGGACCGCCGAGAGGAAGAGGTACCCAGCGCGGATCTGTTTGGTGACGAGCGCTTTGTCCTCGACGGGGAGTTTCGGATAGTCACGCTCCATCAACGCCATGCAGATCGCCATGTGGCGCCCTTCGTCGCGCCCGATGTTGCGGAACGCCTCTTTGAAGACCAGTTCGCGGCTGTTGTCGTGCATTTGCTTGAAGATAGTCGCCGCAGCGATTTCGCCCATCAGGAACGAAGAGAAGAGCACCGCGAGCGAATACTTCGGCACCGCGTTCTTGTACCCGTTCCAGTAGCGGCCACCGTTGTAGTAGAGCCATTTCGCGTTTTTCTGTAGCCGTTTGCCGAGTTCCGTCTTGGGTTGATAGGTGAGCGGGTCGTGGTGATCGAGGAACTTCTTGATCGCCAGACCGCACATCTGCTCGTGGTTCTGTTCGTCACGGGTGATCGAGAAGAAGCAACGGCGGACCGGATCTTCTTCGTGCTCTTCGTAGGTCTTGATGAGCGCCGACGCAAAGACGGGCGGTGCCGAGGCGTCGAAAACCGAAAGGAGCGTCCACCAGTAGCCGATCGCTTCGCGCTCTTCCCAGCTGTAGGAGTCGACGTCGAGGGTATCCCACGGCAATTTTTTCGGATCCCAGTTTTCGCGTTGCGCGGCGTCCCAGATCTCTTCGAGCTTCATCGTCTGGGCGTGCCACGACAGCGGATAGACGTTGGGTTGTGGGGTTTGCGGCGGAAACTCCATTTTCAGCGCGAGTTTTTCGTTGTGTGCCATCGGACTTCCTCCTTGTGTGTGGGTTGTGCGGGTTCAAAAATCGCAAACTGATTTGCGTGTGTTGAATTTTATGCCGATGCGCCCAATTTTTCTTTGATCTAAATCAAAAAACATGCAAATAATCCGACCGGTCGGTCAAAAATAAGCGTAAGCGGTGACGGTGGGGGGAATGCTATACTGCGGAAACCCAAGCAAAGTGGGACGAATAGGGTGCAATGAGCGATCCAGAGCGGCAATCCGGGCAGGGTGGAATTGGCGATACGGAGCAGGGTGGAGCCGGGTGGACACCCGAAGCGATCCGATCCGCGTTGCGTCTGCCACACACGTTTCCGGGGCCCTACGGTGATGATGGGGCGCGGGCCGAGCGTTGGCTCGCTGCGGTATTGGCCGTATTGACCCCACACCCCGAGCAGGGCGTTTCGGTGCTGCTGACGCGGCGCACCCCCCATCTCTACCACCACCCGGGGCAGATCAGTTTTCCTGGGGGCCGAGTGGAGAGGGGGGAGTCACCGGAACAGGCCGCGTTGCGCGAAGCGCAAGAGGAGGTCGGGCTTGCCCCCGAACGGGTGACAATCCTAGGTGCGCTTCCAGACTATGTGACCGTAACCGGTTACCGGGTGACGCCCTTGATCGCGTGGAGCGATGCGCTGGGACCGCTCGCACCCGATCCGTTCGAAGTGGCGGAGGTTTTTTTCACGCCACTTGCCCATTTCGCAGACCCCAACCGCTATCTGCGCCTGAGTCTCATCTATGACGGCCAACCGCGTTACTACTGGGCTGCGCCGTGGCGCCACTATTTCATCTGGGGCGCCACCGCGGCCATGTTGCGCCAGTTGGCGTTGCGGCTGGCTGCTTGTCGGGCGGGCGCGTCGGGTTCCCTTTCTCAAGATCGCGCTTCGGGTTCCTCTTCCGGATAAGGTCCTGCACCCAAACCGATGGGGGGCGGGGCATGCCGGACCAGTTTGTCGAAGATCGCTTGCCACTCGTCGCGCGTCGTGGTTCCGACCATAGGATCGCTGCCGCCTTGACGCCACCCTTCGGCGACCCATGCCCAGTCTTCAGGGGTGAAGTGGCGTTCGGCAATCGGTAACACCTCGCGCTCCTCGGTCATCATGTGCTGACGGTAGAAGTGGGCGTAGCGGTCGAATACGTCACGGAAACGGTCGAAACCGCCCGGTTCACGGCTTGCGAAGGCGTGCAGCGCCGCCTCGAGCTCGGCGATGCGCTGTTCCGCTGCGGCGTGCTCTTTTTCGAGACGGGCGATCACCGCATCCGCTTCGCTCGTTTTTTCTTTGAGCCGGGCGAAGAGGTAGCGATCTTCGTTGGGGTGGTGGCGCCGTTCGGGGTATTCGGTAAGGTAATAAAGCATCGCGCGCAGGAGGCGAAAGTCCGGTTCGATCCGGCCAGCGCCGATTTCGTCGAGCAGGAAACGGAGCGCGTGCAATACCGCGGCAAGCGCCTGGTGTTCGTCTTCGATGAGCCGCCACGCGCCATGAAAGCGCTGTGCAGCGTCGGCGTTCACGTTTTTCGCGTTCATCGGCAGATCCTTTTGCTTACACCGCAGCCAGTTTTTCTTGACGTTTGCTCATGCCCAGGTAGGTTTCGATCACCTGCGGGTCGTTCGCCAGCCGCTCTGCAGGCCCTTCCAGGGTCATTTCACCGGTTTCCAGCACATAGCCGTAGTCGGCAACTTGCAGCGCGGCGCGGGCATTCTGTTCGACCAGAAGGATCGATACGCCTTGTTCGCGCAGCCGCGCGATGGTGCGGAAGATCTCGCGGATGATGAGCGGCGCGAGCCCCAGAGAGGGCTCGTCGAGCATCAGGAGCTTCGGTTTGGCCATCAACGCACGCCCCACCGCCAGCATCTGCCGTTCGCCCCCCGAAAGTGTCGTCGCCAGTTGATTCCGGCGCTCTTTGAGGCGGGGGAAGAGTTGGTAGACTTCGTCGAGCGTTTCGGGGATCGAGCGATCCCCTTTACGATAGCGCTGGAACGCACCCAGAATGAGGTTGTCTTCGACGCTCATTTCACCGAAGAGTTCGCGCTTTTCGGGAACGAGTGCCATGCCGCGCTGCACCAAGTGTTCGACGTCGGGCACAGGGACAGCTGCTCCCGCGAAATGGATCGTTCCTTGGCTGGGCAGTAGCCCCATGATCGCGGAGAGCAGGGTCGTTTTTCCGGCACCGTTGGGACCAATCACGGTGACGATCGACCCGGCGGGAACAGTAATCGAGACCCCGTGCAGCGCTTCGACCTTGCCGTAGCGCACGTGGAGGTTTTCGACCGAGAGGATGGTGTCGTTCATCGCAGGCACTCCTTACTGCACGCCGCCCAGGTAGGCTTCGAGCACACGGGGGTCTTGCTGGACTTCGTCCGGTAACCCTTCGGCGATCTTGCGTCCGAACTCCATCACGACGACACGGTCGGCCAGGTTCATCACGAAGTCCATGTCGTGTTCGACCAAGAGAATGCCGATGCCTTCGGCACGCAGCGCTTTGAGGAGCTCCGCGAGCGCGGCCTTTTCTTTATGGCGCAGCCCTGCGGCCGGTTCGTCGAGAAGCAGCAACGACGGATCGCTCATCAGCGCGCGGGCGATTTCGACGATCCGCTGTTGGCCAAGCGCCAACGCGCCGGCTTCGGTGTGGAGGTACGCTCCTAAGCCGACCCGTTCGATCTGCCGCCGCGCTTCCGCGAGAATCCGCGCCTCTTCCCTCCGTTCCAGATGGAGCATCGCGGGGAGGACTCCCGCGTGGGTGCGCAGATGGGCGCCGATTGCGACGTTGTCGAGTACCGAAAGGTTGGGCAGCAGCCGAACGTGCTGGAAGGTGCGGCTCATTCCCAGCGCGGCGATTTCACGCGACGGTTTGCCGGTGATGTCGACGCCGCGGAAGGTGATCTTTCCTTCCGTTGGGGTATCGACGCCCGAAATCTGGTTGAAGAAGGTCGATTTGCCGGCGCCGTTCGGGCCGATGAGCGCGAGGATCTCTCCCGCATGGATGGTCAGCGACATCTTGTCGTTCGCTACCAGCCCTCCGAAACGGCGGGTGACCTGGTCCGCTATCAGCAATACCTCGCCGCGTTGCGGTTTGGCTTGGCTGGGAAGCGCCTCGGCCGTTTCAGGCATCCAGCGCGGCGTCGCTTTCACGGGGGCGTAGCGCCGCAGGATCGGCCAGATGCCGTCACGCGCTTGCTGCAGCACTACCACCATCACCAGGCCGAAGACGATGAGTTCGAAGTTGCCGCTCTGCCCAAGGAGCTGCGGCAGAATGTCCTGCAGCCACTGTTTGGTCAGGGTGATGATTACCGCCCCCAAGAGCGCGCCCCAGAGGTAGCCCGCACCGCCGACGACCGCCATGAAGAGGTATTCGATGCCGATCTGCAGCCCGAACGGAGTGGGGTTGACAAAGCGCTGCATGTGGGCGTAGAGCCACCCCGAGAGCGCCGCAAGGAGAGCGGCAAGAAGGAATGCGGTCCGTTTGTAATGGGCGGTGTCGACCCCCATCGCTTCGGCCATCACCACGCCCCCTTTGAGCGCCCGGATCGCGCGCCCGGGGCGGGAATCGAGCAGGTTTGCGGTGGCCCACATCGCCAGCAGGAGCAGTGCCCAGATGAGGGGATAGATCGCTTCGGGTTCGGCAAGCGTCCATGGGCCCACCGTGATCGGCGGGATGCCGCGCATTCCGGTGTGACCGCCCAGGAATTCCAAGTTACCGAAGAGGAAATAGAGGCTCAAACCCCAAGCGATCGTGCCCAGCGGCAGATAGTGCCCGGAGAGTTTCAGCGTGATCGCGCCGATCAGCAGCGCCGCGGCAGCGGTAAGGAGCAAGCCCAGGACGAGCCCCGTCCAGGGCGAAGGAGGGAGCCACGCGAACCATTCGGGGAGCTGCCCCGCGCTCACCACCGCGGTGGTGTAGGCACCCAGCCCGACAAAAGCGGCTTGCCCGAAGCTCGTGAGGCCCGCTACGCCTGTGAGCAACACGAGCCCAAGTGCCACCATCGCATAGAGCGCGATGTAGTTCATCAGAGTGACGTGATAGGTGCCCAAAAGGAACGGCGCGGCGGCTACGAGCACTAGGAACGCGATCAATACCGCCCGCGCGGGGATCGCCCCTTGGGGCGCGAGCGACGGCTTGTCCGGATGGTGAGCGGATAACGAGTTGGGCGCAGACATCACTCTTCCTCCACGTGGTGGGTGGTGAGCGAGCGCCAGAAAAGCACAGGGATGATCAAGGTGAACACGATCACCTCTTTATAGGCGCTGGCCCAGAAGGAGCTGAAGGCTTCGATGAGACCGACGGCAAGCGCACCGAGCGCCGCGATCGGGTAGCTCGCCAGCCCACCGATGATCGCGGCGACGAACCCTTTGAGTCCGATGAGAAAACCGGAGTCGTAGTAGAGGGTAGTGATGGGGCTCACCAACACCCCGGAGATTGCGCCGATCGCCGCGGCAAGGAGGAGCGTCAGCCGTCCTGCTAAATTGGGGGAGATGCCCATCAGGCGCGCGCCGTTGCGATTGACCGCGGTGGCGCGAAGCGCTTTACCGTAGAGCGTGCGGCTGAAGAACCAGGCCAGAAGCGCGATCAAAACGAGCGAGGCGCCGATTACCCAAAAGGCTTGGCCGGGGATCAGCAGCGGGCCGACGGAAAAGCGGGAATCCCAAAGCGGCGCGGTGCGATACCCTTCGGCGCCGAAGATCAAAAGCCCCAAGCCGACCAGCGCGAGATGCACTGCAACCGAAACGATGAGCAGTACCAATACGGGGGCTTCGGCAACCGGCTGGTAGAAGATCCGGTAGGTGATCGGTCCCATCGCGGCAATCAGCGCGACGGTGAGAAGAATTCGGGCCCATTGTGGGCTTGTCTGCCAGTCGAACGCGTACGCGAATGCCACGGTGACCAATGGCAGCGCGGCATACCAGAAAAGCGCTTCACGCCACGGAACGCTCCGGCCACGAAAATGGGCAATGGCTTCCAGTGCCAGCGCGACGCCGCCGCCAGCGACGAGGAGCCAGACGGTAGCAGGAGTTTTGCCCAATTCGAGCATCGCGAGTGTCAAAGCCCCGTATGAGACGTATTCCCCTTGCGGGATGAAGATGATGCGCGTGACGGCGAAGACCAGCACCAGGGCGAGTGCCAAAAGGGCGTAGATCGCCGCATTCACGACGCCGTCTTGCGTGAGGATGAGCGCGATTGACCAGTCCATCGCGGCGGTTCTCCTTGAGCGGGTGCAGACAACCACCGCGTTGCCCTAGTGGGGCGACGCGGCGATCGCAGTTCAATTTACCGATCGGCTGATGCGCGCTTTTATTTGACGTATTTCCAGGTGCCGTTCTGGATCTGGACCATGACGCGCGCGCGCTGATCGAGCCCGAGGTGGTCGTCTTTGCTCATATTGAAGATTCCGTGTGCGCCGGCAACGTTCTTGACGTTTTCGAGCGCGTCACGCAGCGCGACGCGGAATTCCGGCGTACCCGGCTTGGCCTTCTTGAGCGCTTCCGGCAACGCCGCGGCCAGGAGTTTCCCCGCGTCCCAGGCGTGCCCGCCAAAGGTCGAAACCGACCCTTTGCCGTACTTCGATTCGTAGGCTTGGACGTACTCCATTGCTGAAGCTTTCACCGGGTGGTCTGCAGGCAGTTGCTCGGCAACGAGCATCGGCCCGGCAGGCAAGAAGGTGCCTTCACAATCTTTGCCGCAGACACGGAGGAACGCGTTGTTCGCAACCCCGTGGGTTTGGTAGATCTTACCGCGATAGCCGCGCTCCTTGAGCGTTTTTTGCGGCAGCGCCGCGGGGGTGCCGGAGCCAGCGATCAGGATCGCGTCGGGGTTGGCTTGAACGAGCTTGAGCACCTGACCGGTTACCGAGGTGTCGGTACGGTTGTACCGCTCGTTGGCAATGATCTTGAGCCGACGGGCTTCTGCCACTTCGCTGAAATTTTGGAACCACCCTTCGCCGTAGGCGTCGGCAAAACCGATGAACCCGACGGTTTTCACGCCGGAATCGACCATGTGTTCGACGATTGCCGTCGACATCTGGTGGTCGTTTTGCGGCGTTTTGAAGACCCAGTAGCGTTTGGCGTCGACCGGTTCGACGATCCGGTTACCCGCAGCAAACGAAATCATCGGCACTTTCGCTTCGGCAACGACGTCGATCATCGCGAGCGAGTTGGGGGTGATGGTCGAACCCATCACCAGGTCGACGTTGTCTTCGGTGATGAATTTGCGGGTGTTCTTCACCGCGGTGGTGGTGTCCGACGCGTCGTCGAGCACGATGTAGGTGATTTGCTCACCCGCGATCTCTTTGGGCATCAGTTCGATGGTGTTTTTTTCCGGGATGCCGAGCGACGCGGCGGGCCCAGTGGCCGAAACGTTCACGCCCACTTTGACTTCGGCCCAGGCAGCACCTGCGGCGAACGCAACGCCCAATGCAACGGTCAGCGATTTGAGAAAAGGTTTTTTCATGACACGTCTCCTCATTGCCTCCAAGTTGCCCGCTCTGACCCGGCGGGGATGGGGTGGCTCTAAATTACCACATATCAAATAAATTTGACAATATCTAATTCAGGCTTTTTCGAGCAACATCGCGATCCCTTGCCCGACGCCGATGCACATCGTCGCGACCGCCCAACGGCCGTCGCGGGCGTGAAGGGCGCGCGCCGCAGTGAGCGCGAGGCGCGCGCCCGAGGCGCCAAGCGGGTGACCGAGCGCGATCGCGCCACCGTGGGGGTTGACGTGTTCGGCGTCGTCCGGTAGTCCCAGTTGGCGCAACACCGCAAGTGCCTGCGCCGCGAACGCTTCGTTGAGTTCGATCACGTCGATTTCACTCAGTCGCTTACCGGTACGCGCAAGGAGCTTTTGCGTGGCCGGCGCGGGACCGATGCCCATGATCCGCGGCGGCACACCTGCTGTGGCCATCGCGTGGATGCGGGCAAGCGGTGTGAGGCCGTAACGTTCCACCGCAGTGGCGCTGGCAATCAGGCATGCGACCGCGCCGTCATTGACGCCGGAGGCGTTCCCGGCGGTCACCGTACCGTCGGGGCGTACCACCCCTTTGAGTTTGGCAAGCGTTTCCAATGTCGTATCGGGGCGGGGATGTTCGTCGATCGCAACGGTCTGCGTTTCGTCTTTCTTGCCGGTCGGGGCGTCGATCGGAACGATTTCACCCGCGAAATAGCCCGCTTGTTGCGCCGCAGCGGTTCGTTGTTGGCTACGGTAGGCGAACGCGTCTTGGTCGGCGCGGGCAATGCCGAATTCGGCTGCGACGTTCTCGGCGGTTTCGGGCATCGAGTCGGTGCCGTAGCGCTCTGCCATCAACGGATTGATGAACCGCCAGCCGATGGTGGTGTCCTCGATTTTCGCGCTGCGGGAAAACGCGCTCGTGGCTTTCCCCATCACGAACGGTGCGCGGGTCATGCTTTCGACGCCACCCGCGATCATGAGCTCGGCATCGCCCGCGACGATCGCGCGTGCCGCGGTGCCGATCGCATCGAGCCCCGAGCCGCAGAGGCGGTTGATCGTGCTGCCCGGCACTTCGACGGGCAACCCCGCTAGGAGCGCCGCCATGCGGGCGACGTTGCGGTTGTCTTCACCTGCTTGGTTCGCGCAACCGAAAGAGACGTCGTCAAGCGTGGCCCAATCGATTTGGGGGTGACGGGCAACGAGTGCCCGGATGACGTGCGCGGCCATGTCGTCGGGGCGGACATGCGCGAGCGCCCCCCCGTAGCGCCCGAAAGGGGTTCGTACGCCGTCGACGAGATAGACAGGTTCTTTCATCGTGGATCTCCAACCAAATGGGTCACGGGATCAGGGGAAAGGGGATGTTGCGAAGACAACGCAGCGGAAACGGCAGAATTGGCCGTGTGGGCGTGCGCGGCTGCGGGGACGCCGCGCAAAAAAAGCTCGATGACGAGCGGAGCAAGGTCACGATGGGTGAGCGGCCCGTCCGGTCGCAGCCAGGTGAAGGTCCAGTTGATCATCCCGAAGAGGGTCATGGTGAGTGCCGAGACGGTGGTAGGGGAGGTATCGTGCGGGACGAGCGCTGCGATCACCCGTTCGAAGCCGTGCACCACCTGACGCTGTTTGGTGCGGATGACTTCGGCAAGCTCCGTGGGGAGGTGTTTCACGTCCTGCACCAGCACGATGTGGCGGTGCTGCGCATGAGCGTACTCGTCGAGAAACGCGGTGATGAGGGCAGCGAGTGCCGCTTCGGCTTCTTGGGGTGTGGAGAGCGACCGGTTGGCCAGCGTCTCACGCACGAGCGTGCAGAGCCGTTCGACGTGGGCGTCGGCAACGTCGAAAAGGATGTGCTCTTTGTCCCGGTAATAGTGGTAGAGGAGCGCCTTGGAAACCCCGCACGCTTTGGCGAGCGTCGCCATCGAAGCCGCGTGAAAGCCCATGCGGGCAAAGAGCATCGCGGCTTTTTCGAGGATCGCTTCTCGCTGCTCTTCGAAGTTGGGGCTGCGCGTGCGGGCCATGGTGTCGGTATGACTCCTTCGTTTAGCGTTCGTCGAAGCTGAGTGTCACCTGCTCGGTGAGCGGGTGTGCCTGGCAGGTGAGGACGAACCCTGCTTCGAGGTCTTCGCTTTCGAGCGAGTAGTTTTTGTCCATGCGGACCCGTCCCGCCACCACCTTGGCGCGACAGGCGCAGCAGACTCCATTTTTGCACGAATAGGGGAGCGCGATGCCTGCGGCCAACGCGGCGTCGAGGATCGGGGTGGCACCGCCGGGGTAGGGGAATTCGCGTGTGATGCCATCGACGATCACGCGGATGGTCGCAGCGGTAGCGTCTTGCGGTTCGGCGTGGGTGGGGGGCGCACTTTCGGGCGCGCCAAAACGCTCGTGGTGGATGCGATCCCGCGCGACCCCGTGCGCGAGGAGCGCCGCTTCGACGCCGTCGATCATCGCATTGGGGCCGCAGAGATAGACGATGTCGATCGCTTCGGGCTCCGGGAAAAAGGCGGAAAGGAGCGTGCGGGTTTTGGCTTCGTCGAGCCGACCTTCGAACAGGGGAAACTCTTGCGGCTCGCGGGAGAAGAGCGGAATGAGCAGAAAGCGGTCTGGGTAGCGGTTTTTCAGGTCTTCGATCGTTTCCAGGAACATCGCGCTCGCGCGGGTGCGGTTGCCGTAAAAAAGTGTGACGCGGCTCTGCGGCTCTTCCGCGAGCACCGTCGCGACGATGGAGAGGATCGGGGTGATACCGCTTCCCGCGGCAAACGCGACGAGGTGGCGTTTTGCGTCCGGGTCAGGTCGAAACTGGAATCGCCCTTGCGGCGGCAGCGCTTCCACGGTCATGCCGGGGGCAAGTTGCTGATTCGCCCAGGTGGAGAAGCGGCCATTGGGGATTTTGCGGATCCCGACGATCCAGCGACCGCTGCCCGGGGTGCTCGCCAGCGAGTAGCTTCGCCGCACTTCTTCGCCGTCGAAGGTGTGGCGCAGGATCAGGTGTTGCCCGGCGGTGAAGGCAAACGCGGACCGTAGGGGTTCCGGTACGTCGAATTCGACCGCTACTGCGTCGGGAGCCAGGCGTTCGATCTGTTTGACGGTGAGGGGGACGAAGGATTCCATGGTGGGCTCAAATCGGTTTGAAGTATTCGAAGGGTTCGCCACAGGCGCGGCAGCGTAGGAGTGCTTTGCAGGCAGTGCTGCTGAATTCGCTCAGTGGTTCCGTGTTGCGGCTGCCGCAGCGGGGACACGGGATCGTAGGGTGGTAGGTGAGTGGTGCCGCGGTTGCGCGCTTGTCGTCTGATCCCGCGCCACCGCATGAAGGCGGCGCGATGCCCGCCGCTTCGAGTTTGGCGCGGCCTTCGGCGGTGATGCGGTCGCTCGACCAGGCGGGGGTGAGCACGAAGCGGACCACCGCGTCGGGATACCCCGCTTGGGCGAGGGCGCGGCGGGTTGCTGCCGCGATCGCTTCGGTTGCGGGGCAGCCCGAATAGGTGGGGAGCAGCTCGACGAGCGGTGCGCCGTTTTCGGCAACGGTGACGCGATGCACCATCCCGAGGTCGACGATCGACAGGTTCGGGATTTCCGGATCGGGGACGGTGGCGAGCACCGCGTGGATCGCGTCTGGTGCGGTCACCATTTGCCTCCAGGATAGGCGCGCTGCAGGTATTGCATTTCAGGTAGCAGGTGGCCCATGTGTTCGCTGTGCCGCCCCCAACGGCCGTGGCTGCGAAAGGGGCTCTCTGGCGGCATGCGCAGTTGCGCTTCGGCAAGGGTCGGAGTCACCGTTTCGCGCCAACGCGCGGCGAATTCGCCCGGATGAGGGGCGATGCCAGCTTGCGCCAAGCGGGCGTCGTCTTCGTCGCTTTCGAACCACTCGGCGGTGTACGGCCAGAGGTCGTCGAGTGCCGCCTGGGTTTTGTCGTGGGAAAGCGCGGTGCCGTCGCCCAAACGTACGACCCACCCGCCGGCGTGGCGCTGGTGGTAACGCGCCTCTTTGACCGCTTTGCCAGCGATCGCCGCGAGGTGCGGGTCGGCGCTCGATTGGAGCCGCGCCCAGAGGAGCACCATCCAGCTGGCGAAGAGGAAATGGCGCACCATGGTTCGGGCAAAGTCGCCGTTGGGAAGTTCGGTCATGGTGACGTTGCGGTATTCGTGCTCATAGCGCAGGAACGCGAGCGTATCTTCGTCGCGTCCTTTTCCTTCAAGCGCACCGGCGTAGGTCAGCAGCATCCGCGCTTGGCCGATCAGGTCGAGTCCGAAATTGGCAAGCGCCATCTCTTCTTCGAGTACCGGCGCGTGGCCGCACCATTCGCTGGTGCGTTGCCCCAGGATCAACACGCTGTCGCCGAGCCGAAGGAGGTAGCGAAAGAGCGCCGCTTGCGTTTCGGGATCATAGTCCGGAAGCGTGAGCGCGGTTTCCGCGGCAGGATCTGGTGTGGTTTGCAGCAGTTCGGTGACGAGCATCGCTAACCCCTCACATGTGGTCGACTTCGGCTGGGAGCCGATAGAAGGTGGGGTGGCGATAGATCTTGTCGGCGCTTGGGTCGAAGAGTTCGGGTTTGGCGTCCGGGTCGGAGGCGACGATCTGGTCGGAGCGCACCACCCAGATCGAGACGCCCTCTTGCCGTCGGGTGTAGAGGTCCCGTGCGAGTTCGAGCGCCATGCGGGCGTCGACCGCATGGACGCTGCCGCAGTGTTTGTGTTCGAGCCCGTTCTTGGCGCGGACGAAGACTTCCCACAGCGGCCATTCGTCGCGACGTGGGGTGTCGGTTGGAGTTTGTGTCATCGGAACGACTCCTTTTTGTATCGTTCAGGCAGCGGTGGGGTGGGTGGTAGCCCGCCGCTTTGCTTTTTCGGCATACGCTTCGGCGGCTTCACGCACCCATGCGCCTTCTTCCCAAGCGCGGCGGCGTGCGGCCATTCGGTCGCGGTTGCACGGTCCGTGGCCGTTGATCACGTCCCAGAACGCTTTCCAGTTGATCGGGCCAAAGTCGTAATGGCCACGCTCCGGGTTCCATTTGAGGTGGGGGTCGGGAAGCGTCACCCCCAGCACTTCCGCTTGTGGCACGGTGGCATCGACGAATTTCTGTCGCAATTCGTCGTTCGAGACCCGTTTGATGCCCCAGCGCATCGATTGGGGGCTGTGCACGCTTTCGCTGTCGGGGGGGCCGAACATCATCAGAGCGGGCCACCACCAGCGGTTCACCGCGTCTTGGACCATCGCTTTCTGTTCCGGCGTCCCTTCGCGCATCATCACCAGGAGCGATTCGTATCCCTGGCGTTGGTGGAACGACTCCTCTTTGCAGATGCGTACCATCGCGCGCGCGTAGGGGCCGTAGCTACATTTGCAGAGCGGAATCTGGTTCATGATCGCTGCGCCGTCTACCAGCCAGCCGATCACGCCGACGTCGGCCCAGGTGAGCGTTGGGTAGTTGAAGATCGAGGAGTACTTCGCTTTCCCGGATAGGAGTGCTTCGATGAGTTCGGTGCGGCTGACCCCCAAGGTCTCTGCCGCTGCGTAGAGGTAGAGACCGTGCCCCCCTTCGTCTTGGACTTTCGCAAGCAGGATCGCTTTGCGTTTGAGCGTCGGAGCGCGGGTGATCCAGTTCCCTTCGGGGAGCATGCCGACTACTTCGGAGTGTGCGTGTTGGCTGATCTGGCGAATGAGCGTCTTACGGTAGCCTTCCGGCATCCAGTCTTTCGGTTCGATGAAGTCGCCGCGGTCGATCTTCGCGTCGAATTCACGTTGGTAGGCTTCCGGCTCTGCCGTGGCGGGAGTCGTATTTCCCGCCTCTTTCGCGATCAGGTCCATCGCTTGGGTGTACATCGTGGGCTCCTTGTCTCTGCAGGTTAGGCGAACAGAGATTCGCCTGTTCCAGCGTTGGTAATCCTCGTGTTTATTCTTTGGGTCGCTTGTCGATCACCCGGCGCGCTTTCCCGACGGTGACCCGTTCGATCGCAAACGGATCGCCCACTTCGACCTTCGCTGAGATGCCAACAAAAGTCTTGATGAGGTGGGCAAGCGCTTTGGCCGCCTCTTCGCGGAGGTGCTCCTTGCGACCGACGCCCGCTTCGGGGTTGAGTTCGACTTTGACGGTGAGTTTGTCGAGGTGCCCCTCTTTTTCGACCACCAGCACGTAGTGCGGCGCCAGTTGCGGCACCCGCAGGATGAGCTCTTCGATCTGGGTAGGGAAGACGTTGACGCCGCGGATGATCAACATATCATCGGTGCGGCCGGTGATCTTCGCCATGCGGCGCATGCTGCGGGCGGTAGGCGGCAGGAGGCGCGTGAGGTCACGGGTGCGGTAGCGGATCATCGGCAGCCCCTCTTTGGTGAGGGTGGTGAAGACCAGTTCGCCCTCTTCGCCGTCTGGGAGGGGTTGGCCGGTGATCGGGTCGATGATTTCGGGGTAGAAGTGGTCTTCCCAGATCGTCGGGCCGTCTTTCGTTTCGATGCATTCGTTCGCGACGCCAGGCCCCATGATTTCCGAAAGGCCGTAGATATCGACCGCGTCCATATTGGTGCGCGATTCGATGTTCCGGCGAATCGCCTCAGTCCAGGGTTCGGCACCGAAAATCCCGACTTTTAGAGAGATCGAATGGGTGTCGATTCCCTGGCGCGCCATTTCGTCGAGCAGGGTGAGGAAGTAGGAGGGGGTGACCATGATGATGTCGGGTTTGAAGTCGAGAATCAGTTGGATCTGTTTCTCGGTTTGCCCGCCCGACATTGGGACGACCGTGCACCCGAGCCGTTCGGCACCGTAATGGGCGCCCAGCCCGCCGGTGAAGAGACCATAGCCGTACGCGACGTGGACCATGTCACCGGGACGGCCGCCCGCGGCGCGGATCGAACGGGCCACCAGATTCGCCCAGGTGTCGATGTCTTTGGCGGTATAGCCGACGACGGTGGGTTTGCCGGTGGTGCCGCTCGAAGCGTGGATCCGCACGATTTTTTCCCGTGGGACCGCAAAGAGTCCGAACGGGTAATGGTCGCGCAGGTCTTGTTTCGTGGTGAACGGGAATTTGGCCAGATCTTCGAGCGTCTTGAGGTCGTCGGGGTGCACGCCCTGCGCTTCACATTTCGCACGGTAGGGGGCGACGTTCTCATACGCGTGGCGAACGCTCCATTTGAGGCGTTCGAGTTGGAGCGCGCGCAGCTCATCGATGCTCGCGGTTTCGATCGGTTCGAGATCACCGGGTTGCGGTTTTTTCACGGGCATGGTGGTTTCCTCCTCATGGGTGTGGTTTCGATTCGACGGGACAGATCGGGTGACCTTTGCGGCGGTACGATTTGCCGCGCATCACCGCGATCAGTTTGCCGTGCTGATTGGTGACCGTGACATCATAAACGCCGGTACGTCCCGCTTCGCCAACGACGCGACATTCGGCGGTGAGCTGATCGCCTTCGTGCGCAGGCGCCAAGAATTCGGTGGCGATGCCTGCCGCAACGGTCATTTCGTTGCCGCTGTTGCAGGCGTAAGCAAACGCGGTGTCGGCCAGCGTGGTGAGGATGCCGCCATGCAGGATCGCAAAACCGTTCAACATCTCGCGGCGCACGGTCATCGTCATGCGCGCGTAGTTGGGGGCGATCGCCTCGAGTGTGATGCCCAGGTGCTGGGCGCAATAGTCGCGCGCGTACATCGCTTCCCCGACCGCATTGGCGACGGTTTGTGGGTCGGGCGCGGACGGGGTCGAGCTGTGAGGCGTGTTCGTGTTCATCGTGGCTCATCCCAAGTGGCGCGGAGCACGGTTGAGGGCCGCCTCTGCTGCGCGCAGCTGGAGGTAGGGGGAGACGCGGTAGCGCGCGTCCCCGGTGAACTGGTGGAGATGGCGCAGCAGTTGGGTGACTTGGATGACGCCCACTCGTTCCGCCCACGCCAGAGGCCCTTCGGGGTAGTTGGTGCCGTAGCGCATCGCCAGATCGATCTCTTCGGCACTGGCTACGCCTTGATGGACGGCGTCCGCTGCTTCGTTGGCGAGCATCGCCTGCGTGCGGGCAAAAACGAGCCCTGCGGTGTCGGCGATTACCGCGACCCGCAACCCGGCTGCTTGCAGGAGGGCGATCGCCTGCGCACGCGCCGCGTCCGGTGTGGTTTCGGCAAACGCCACCGCGATGCGGGTTGCGCTCTTCCAGTCGCGAACCCAATCGAGAACGGCGAGCGACGGGTTTTGTTCTGCCAGCGCGCGAAGCGTTGCAGGGCGACCGTCGGTCAGGACGATCCGCACGCCGTGGGTTTCGATGCAGGGTTCGGACGGGACGGTTGCCCGTTTGACCGCAACGCCGACGTTGTGTAACCGGGTAGCCATGGCGTCGAGCGCGGGATGGTCGCCGATGAGCGAAGCGTTCGGGTCGGCGAGCGGGTGCGGTTCGGCTTCTTGTGGTGCCGGGTTGTGCGCCCCTTCACGGTAGTCGTAAAAACCCCGCCCGCTTTTGCGGCCCAAGTGTCCCGCACGCACCAATTCCTCTTGGATGAGACTGGGTTGGAAACGGGGGTCGTAACCGTAGGCTTCCCAGACCGAGCGGGTTACCGCGGCATTGACGTCGTGGCCGATGAGGTCCATCAATTCGAACGGCCCCATACGGAAGTTGCCGGCGTCGCGCAGGATCGCGTCGATGGTGGCAGTGTCGCTCGCCTGCTCGAGGAGTAGCCGCAGCGCCTCGCCGTAGAAGGGGCGGGCGACGCGATTGACGATGAAGCCAGGTGTCGATTTCGCGCGCACCGCAATCTTGCCCCACGCGCGCGCGGTGGCTTGGACGGTTTCCGCAACCGCAGGGTCGGTTTGGAGGCCGCTCACCACTTCGACCAATTTCATGTGGGTGGCGGGGTTGAAGAAGTGCATCCCAACCACCCGTTCGGGGTGGGTGAGCGGTGCGGCGATCGCAGTGATCGAAAGCGACGACGTGTTGCTGGCCAGGATCGTGTGCGGCGCAACGAGCGCTTCGAGGTCGCGAAAAAGGGTCTGCTTGACCTCCAGGTTTTCGACGATCGCTTCGATTACCAGCGCAGCCAGCGGTGCCGTTTCGCGAAAGTCTTGGGTGTACGTCAGTCGCGCCTGCGTTGCTCCGGCTGCTTCAGCGGGGATCTTGCCTTTCGCGACGCCGCTGGCGAGGTCCCGCTCGATCGCCGCTTTCGCGGCGTCGAGTTGCGCGGCGTTGAGGTCGTAGAGGGTGACGGGATGGCCCGCCGTGGCGGCAACCTGGGCGATGCCGCGGCCCATCGCGCCTGCGCCGATGATCAGTACCAACGCGTTGGGCGGAAGGGCTTGGGACGGGGTTTCGGTGGCTTGGGTCATCGGGCAACTCCCTGCGCGGTGCGTTCAGCGACCAAGGTAACGGGGTGGGCGTTTTTCCAAGAAGGCGCGAACGCCCTCTTGATAGTCGTGCGTCTGCCCGCAGGCGCGCATCGCGTCGCGTTCGCGGTCGAGCTGCTGCGTCAGGGCGTATTCGAAACTGCTCCAGATGAGTTTTTTGGTTTGGGCGTAGCCGTACGTGGGGCCCGCGGCAAGCTGTTCGGCAACCGCTGTGACCGTGGGGATGAGCGCGTCGTCGTCCACGCATTGCCAGATCAGTCCCCACTGTTCGGCCGCTTCCGCCGAGAGGTTCTCACCCAGCAGCGCCAGCCCGAGCGCCCGCGCCGGACCCACCAGCCGCGGCAGCGTCCAGCTCCCGCCGGTATCGGGAACGAGACCGAGTTTCGCGAACGACTGAATGAAGCGCGCCGAGCGTGCCGCAAAGACCAGGTCACACGCCAGCGCCAGATTGGCCCCCGCTCCCGCAGCAACGCCATTGACCGCGGCGATCACGGGCAATTCGAGCTGGCGCAACGTGAGGATGAGCGGTTTGTAATTCTTTTCGATCGATTCACCCAGGTCGGGTGCGGCTTCGCCCGGCGCAACGGCGCGATCGTTGAGGTCTTGACCCGCGCAAAAGCCGCGCCCCGCACCCGTGAGTACCAGCGCGCGCACCGTACCGGTTTCCCGCTGTGTCGCAACGCGCGCCAGAGCTTCGCGCACTTCGGCGTGCATTTCGGTCGTGAAACTGTTGAGGCGCTCTGGGCGGTTGAGGGTTAGCCACGCCACGCCGTTTGCTTCACGATACAGAATCGTGCGCCAGGCCGTCTCCATCTGAGGTCTCCTCCGTCCTTTCGTGTGGGTTGTGCACTTGTTTGACCGACCGTTCGATAAATACTATACTTGACCTGCATCAAAGTCAACCGCTTTTTTCGATATTTTCTAACCGGTTTGTCTATGTTAAAGTTTGTTGCCACATATCCTGAAGGAGGAGATACCGTGTCTCAAGAATGGTTTACGCGCCATCAAGCGCTGCTCGAAGAGGCGGTGCGTGCGATTCACATGCGTGGCTATTGGACTCCGTTCCCCGAAATGCCCAGCCCGAAAATCTATGGGGAAAACGCGATGGCCGAAGGCAAAGCGGCAGCGCTTGCCTACCACGACCGCGAATTCCCTTTGCAGGATCAAGGTACGCCCGAGCGGTGGGTCGCAACCGAGCGGTCGCCTTACGGAGTGGAATTGACGCCGAAGTACCCGGTCTTTGCGGTCGAAACCCTGGTCCGCCAGGCAGAAAACGCGATGCCCGCGTGGCAGCGTCTCGGGCCCGAAGGGCGGGTGGGCGTGCTGCTCGAAGCGTTGGTCCGTTTGAACCGGCGCAGTATGGAGATGGCCCACGCAGTGATGTTCACCACCGGCCAAGGGTGGATGATGGCGTTCCAAGCGGGGGGGCCGCACGCGCAGGACCGTGGGCTCGAGGCGGTTGCGTATGCGTGGGACGAGATGAGCCGGATCCCCAAAGCGGCGGTCTGGGAAAAACCCCAGGGCAAAAATCCCCCGATCAAGATGGAGAAGCGCTATGAGATCGTCGGCCGCGGCGTCGGCGTGGTGATCGGTTGCGGAACCTTCCCCACGTGGAATACCTATCCGGGGCTCTTTGCGGCGTTGGCAACTGGCAACCCGGTGATCGTCAAACCCCACAGCAACGCAGTGTTGCCTGCGGCGATCACGGTACGGGTGCTGCGCGACGTATTGACCGAGGCCGGGTGCGACCCGAACGTGGTGCAATTGGCGGTGTTCGACGATCGCCAGGCTACCCAGCAGCTCGTCCAGCACCCGGCGGTGAAGTCGATCGATTTCACCGGCGGCTGCGCGTTCGGGCAATGGCTCATCGACAACTGCCGCCAGGCGCAGGTCTATGCAGAACTGGCCGGGGTCAATACCGTCGTGATCGAATCGACGGACGACTACGCTGGCCTGTTGAAAAACCTGGCGTTTACGCTGTCCCTCTATTCCGGTCAGATGTGCACCACGACGCAGGCGATTTTGGTTCCCGCGCAAGGGGTACAGACACCCGACGGCGTGAAGCCGTACGAGACCGTGGTTGCCGACCTGGCCGCGGCAATCGACGCGTTCTTGTCCGATCCGCGGGTGGCGTTCGCGGTGCTGGGGGCGGTGCAGTCCGACGAGACGATGGCGCGCATCGATGCGGCGAACCGGGGCGATTTCGGTGCCGTGGCACTGGCGAGCAAAGCGCTCACCCACCCCGAGTATCCCAATGCCCGCGTGCAAACGCCGGTGCTCATCACCTGTGACGAAAACGACGAAGCGGCCTATCTGGAGGAGCGTTTCGGGCCGATCGCGTTCGTCGTGCGTTGCGCCGACCGCGACGCGGCGCTGGCGCGCGCCGAGCGGATCGTACGCGAACACGGCGCATTGACGTTGGGGTGCTACTCGATCGATCCCGCGTACCAGGAGCGGATGGTCGATGCGAGCCTGCGTGCCGGTGTCGCGCTTTCGTTCAATTTGACCGACGGCGTCTACGTGAACCAGTCGGCAGCGTTTTCCGACTACCACGGTACCGGTCTCAACCCGGCGGCGAACGCCAGCTACTGTGACGCAGCGTTCGTCGCGCGCCGTTTCGCTGTCGTGCAGCGCCGTTGGCATGTGAAGGAGTAACGCTGTGCCCTTTTACGAGATCGATGGGCTCAAGCCCGTGGTCCATCCCACCGCGTTCGTCCATCCGGACGCGGTGGTGATCGGGGACGTGTTTATCGGCGAAGGGTGTTACGTGGCGCCGCTCGCGAGTTTGCGTGGTGATTTCGGCCGCATCATCCTCGAAGCCGGGAGTAACGTCCAGGATTGCTGCGTGCTGCACGGCTTTCCCGGCTGCGACACGGTGGTCGGGGTCAATGGCCACATCGGGCACGGCGCGATTCTGCACGGCTGCCGAATCGGTGAAGACGCCCTGGTGGGCATGAACGCGGTGGTGATGGACGAGGCCGAAATCGGTGCGGGGTCGATCGTCGCTGCGCACGCGTTCGTCAAAGCCGGGTTCGTCGCACCGCCCCGTTCGCTCGTCGTCGGGGCGCCAGCGAAGATCGTGCGCCAGGTCACCGATGAAGAATTGGCGTGGAAGCAGGAGGGGACGCGCACCTACCAAGATTTGACGCGCCGTTCCCTCGCGACGCTGCGCCCGTGTTCACCTCTGACCCAAGCCGAACCGGGGCGGAAGCGCTTCGAGATGCCGGGGGTGGTTCCGTTGGTGGCGAAGCGGCGGGAAGGGAGCTGAAGCGCGGGTTTGTACCACGCATGGGGGCACTATGGCGTGGGAGATGGTACGCCTCAGCCGTGTTGCGTTGGTCAGCATACGTGTGTCTGGTTAGGTGATCGGTTGGCGTACGCTATAATTTTTTCATGATGAACCGACAACCGCCTTCTCGTGTTTTGGGGATGTTTTGCGCTGCGGTCGCGGCGTTGCTCCTTTCCGCCTGTCAGCCAGAGCCGCAAGACACCAAACCGGGGCAACCCGTCGCGACGCGGCAGAAGCTGTTCAAAGCGATGCTGCGCGAATTCGAGCCGATGGGGGTGATGTTGCGCGAAGGGCCGTTCGACGCCGCGCGCTTCGAAGGCCATTTCCGTCGCTTCCTCGATTTGGCCGAAAAGCCCTGGCCCTATTTCCGCGAGGACACCTGCTACCCGCCCGCAAAGGTCAAACCGCAGACGTGTACCGATCTCGCCGGGTTCGAACGCCGAAAAGAGGCTTTCCTGGGAGCGGTCGCTGGGCTCAACACCGCGGTGCAAAAGGAGTTGGGCACGCTCGCACCGCAAGGAAGCGCCAAAGCCGAAACACAGGCGCGTGCGGCACTCAAAGCGGCGTACGACCGCGTCTATGACACCTGCCAAGATTGCCACCGTGACTACCGCAAAAAGTGATCCCGCGCGAACCGATTCGGAACGTGCCGCATGGGCGCAGCGGATCGCGCATGACCCGTGGCCGCAGCGGATCGTCTGCTTGACCGAGGAGAGCGTCGAAACACTCTACCTTTTGGGCGAGGAGCGGCGTATCGTCGGGATTTCGGGTTTTACCGTGCGGCCGCCGCAAGCACGGAAGGAAAAGCCAAAGGTCTCGGCGTTCACGAGTGCCAAGATCGACGAAATCCTGAAGCTCGAACCCGATCTGGTGATCGGCTTTTCCGACATGCAAGCGGAGATCGCTGCGACCCTGATTCGCGCCGGGGTCGAGGTCTGGGTGAGCAACCACCGGTCGGTGGCGGGGATCCTCGCCTACATTCGGCGCTTGGGGGCGTGGGTTGGCGCGTCGGAACGAACGGAGGCGCTCGTCGCGCAACTGACTGCGGGGTTGCACACTGTGGCCGAGGCCGCGAACCGCTTACCCGTGCGGCCCAAGGTCTATTTCGAAGAGTGGGACGAGCCGATGATCAGCGGCATCCTCTGGGTGCATGAGCTGATCGCATTGGCGGG